>Ga0126369_10000705_pt1 | contig 22162 bp, 5 predicted proteins | sample PanSoiMetaPlot_1_FD_109646 | JGI IMG/M metagenome (GOLD analysis project Ga0126369, IMG submission 109646) | Tropical forest soil microbial communities from Panama - MetaG Plot_1 | ecosystem: Environmental > Terrestrial > Soil > Tropical forest > Bulk soil | place: Panama | collected 2016-02-17
GGGCGTGGACACAGGGAACCATATCGTAACTGCGCTCTTTTGGACCTAGCCAACCACGCACTCCGCTAGTGCGTCAGTGAATCTCGATCATCCAAGCGGTGGTAGTCGTAATTACGTCCCCGTTGATGAGGTAGCGGCCACTGGGACAAGGCATAGGTCTTTCGAGTGTCATACCGGTTGCTGTGTAGAGTAGATGCGTCCCGCCATTCGAAACCCCCTGCAGAATCGAGGCCAGAGTTGCGAAGAGTCGAGGAATGACGTGAGAAGAATAATTATCGGCAAGGATTTTGAAGGAAGGATAATCCTTTCGCTCAGACCTTTCGAGATTTCGGCAGGCACAGGTGTGTGGTTATGGGTTGTCGCGTCGCTTGCGACAACTACTGATTGATTCCTCTTCTTAGCAACACCGTTCTGTCGACTCGTTGCTGGAGAAAGCGATTTACTTTCCCCAGGTGATAGCCAGCCACAAATCCTCCATGGAATTGTCATCGAAGTACAGAGTTAGAGGATGCTTGGCATCAGTAACCGTTGCTGGTAGAGACGCATTGGGCAGGTTTCCCATCAGCAGGTTACCCAGCAGCGGATTCCGGCTTAGCGCAAAGGTGTTGCCCGCCTTGTTCGGTTTGTCGTAACCGTTTAGTGTAGTCGTCTTGTCACCAGCAGGCATCTCGGCGAAAAATTCCACTGCTTTCGCCATTGAAGTACCCACGATCCCCTGCGCCCAGAATGGATACAGCTCTGGCGTTAGTGGCAGAGACAATTCAGCGGTGGCCCCTCCGATGGTGACGCTCTGGAACTTCGCCCACTGTGAGGGGAATTCCTGGCGGACTGAGAACAGACGAACGGAGCCGACGGTCTTCGCGTTGTTAATCAAAGTTTGCAGATTCTGGACGGCTTGTGTCTTGACTATGTCGCCCCCTTCGCGCGCCGTGTAGCGGACATGGATAATAACATCAGCGATGGTGTCAAAATCGAACTGGCGCACGTCAGAAGGCAGCGTCAGTTGCCACTGGCTGCCGGCGACGCCCGCACCTTCAAACGGCAGATACCGTTCATCCTTCAAATTCGTTTCAAACAAACCACTGTCAGACTGCGCCGAGCTGGTAATAACGGCCTGGAGAGTCCCAAAATAGTCGTTGAACCGGGGATCATCAGGGCCCTTTCGCGGATAACCGTTGGCCACGTCAGTGCTGATTCGGATGGAACTCTTTTCCAGGGTGAGCTTGCAGTTGACGCTGGTATAGGGACCGGTGACGCACGGCAGCGAGACGGCCACCGACTTAATGCGCCTGAAATAGCACCCAGGGCTATCCATGTCGAACAATTCTTCCGGCAGAGTGAAGCTGCAGGCGCCTGTGGCGCGCAGTTGCACCAGAGCCAGAGGATCCACCTGCAAGAGGCTTACGTGTTTGGTCAGCTCGTATTCCCGTTGATTCAAGGCATGGTACGCCATTTCCATGTTCTTGACGTCGAACAGCAGTTTTTCTCCGGCCAGGAGTCCCTCCGTACCATCCAGGTAGTTGAACTGGATGTAGCTCAAAGAGGGATCACCTAACTCGTTTTGCAGCGCGCGCTCAGCTTTTTTGGCGGTTTCAAAGGCAAGATGGAAGGCTTTGGCATAGAGGCCTTTGATTTCACGCTTCATCCAGGCATAGAAGCCGATGGTGGTCTCCTTCACCTGGAAGCCGCCGCTGAGTGGATTACCCTCCAGGAAGTCGACAATCTGCTGGGCATTCTGCATCTGGACTTGATGGTTCTCGAATTCCTTCTGAGCAATGGCTTCGCGAATCTGCGATCCCCGAAGCTGTTTCAGAATCTGGCTGATCTCCCCTTTGACCGAGTTACTCTGGAAGGTCCATTCCAGTTCGCGGCGAGAATAGGAACCGAGTTTGGCCGCCTTGCCGGCCTCATAGGAAAATTGCTCAGCTACCGCCCGCGCCACCGAGGCAAGCAACTCCGTGTTGAATGAAAGATTATGGCCGCCAAAATCAATTGTTGCTCCGCAGCCCATCGGCTGCACGTGAGCTTTGAATTGCGGGATCAGCGCAAGAACGGACCCTATTGTGTTGATGGTGCTGGCCGTTAGTTGCAAGTCATGCGCCAATGCCAGTTTCTTCAATTCCTCAGCTTCATGATTGCTGACGGTCTTGATCTCGCCATCGCTTACTGAAAGCGAGTTCCTGGCAATGTCCGGCGTGATTCGATCAAGGGCCATCTGGGGCTCATTCGAAGTGTCAGACTGGGAGAACTTCAGGTTCTGCAAGCTGCCCAGGTCTAGAGCGTCCAGCTGTGGAAGGCTGCTCTGGATTTGCGCGTCTGTGCGGCCCAGCAGTTTCTGGTAATAGCTATAACGCGAAATCGCGTTTCTCAGCGATTGCTGCAATCCTTGTGTGGCCTTGATGGCGTCCTGCCACTGCGAGTATTTAACCATCTCTGCCAGTCCCAAAATGGCATTTTCGTGCTGAGCGCGCATGAGAGCCAAGGACTCGTTGTCCTGTTTCTCAATGGCAGCGAGCAGTGCGCCCCCCAGAGACTGCACTTCCTGACAAATTTCCGCAGCCTTGGCCACCTGTAATTGAAACCGTATCAGGGGCAGAGGCTCGTTGAAGCCGCCAACAATGGCACTCACGTCCAAGCCGGCGGCTGCGGCGCGAACCAACAGCGCCGGATCGATAGGCGGGTCAAAAAGAGGAAGTTTTTGAAAGACGCCCTGAAGGTTGAGGCTGTTGTGAATCTTGAATAGCCGGTCCGCCACTGTGTCCCAATAGGCGAGCAGCTTATCGTTCCGAGGAATGGAGAAGTAAAGTGAGTGTCCAATGCTGGGCAAAATCTGAGTGCCGCTGGGGTTGCTTCCGGAGACGGATGGAGGGGTGAAGTCAAATGGAATGTCAGCTTCCATTTCCACTAGAGCGTTGCCAAAGGCGTCCAGGTTATCGCCGCGCAAATCGTTGTAGCTGACAGGCTTCACTGATCCTTTTTTGGGCACAGCCTGAGGCTTGGGTCCGAGGATGTTGGCCGCCATGATGTAGAGCTGCGTAGCTTCATTAATGGTTTCAATCGTGTATTGCTGGAACAGAGAATCACCCCAGGCAATGAGGTTGTCGAGATAGGCCATGACCGTCTTCAGCATGCAGGTAGTCGGACGAAACTTGGCTACCTCCCAGGGCTGGAACGGGTTTTGCATCCAATCGTTGATGCTGGCCACTGTCTGCTGGTAAAGCTCCGGGTCCTGTTGAGTGGAAAGATTGACCAGAATCTGCTCAATCATTTTGGCGTCGGTATATTGAAAAGGCTGGACCTTCCAGAACCGCTCGGGTGTTGGCCCAGGGCTGTTGTCAGTTGGATTGAAAATATAGTGGAACCAGTGCTGGGCATCCTGGAACTTTTGGTTCTGGCTCAGGTGAACCGCGATGAGGAGCGGGACGTGGAAAAACACCTCCCAGTTATAGATGGAATATGCGCCGTCGTACGTGAAGTCGAGATTCTTGACCGGGTAAGGCTGGACCACGGGTTTATCCGGACCGTAGTCGGCGAGATCGAAAATACCTTCATAGAAAAAGGGCTGTGGGAGACCGCTGCGAATTGCAACCGACGTCTGTGCCGGAAGCGTGACCGCCGAGCCATCATTAAGGATGGCGTAGTTCGGACCAGGAGGCAGTGTGATGGTGACCACCGTGGAATCGGGGACGATCGTGGCCAAGCCCTGGAGCTGACACTGAACGCCGCTCGAGTACGCGATGGGTAAGTTGCCGGGAAGCTGGAACGTGGGCGCAGGAGCCACAATCTGCGAGGTGGAGCCATCAGGATGCGCCACCGTGGTTCCAACGGGAACGGTCACTTGTGTCTGATCAGGCAGCGTGAGCGGCGTTCCTGCGGAAACCGAAAGGGTGGTTCCATCGGCAGGGCGGATAGCAGTCACATTGGCGGTGAGCGTGGCGCGAGTGCTGTTGGGAATCACCGTCAAGGGTTGCAAATTGTTCGGTGGATTCGGCTGAGGCAGATACAGCGTATCTGAATCCTGCAATTCCGCGATCCCGCCCTCATTCAGCCGCCGGATCAACTGCAGGACGTAGGGATGAAAATGAGGAAAGAACTGGTAAGTCAGGCTCCGGTCCCTCAGCGTGATGTAGGACTGGGTCGCATTCCATTGATTGTTAACGGTGGAAACCTGGTAGGCTCTGGTGTTCTGGTCAACATAGTTGTGAAAGCTCTGCTTCGGGAGCGCCATTGTATTTCTCCTTACGCCGTCTTTTTGAATGCCCGCGCAGCAACGTTTACTGTTGTTTCAATTGGTTGTGCCGTTTTGATAGCGTTAATCTGGCTGAGACTTAGACCCCGCCTGCCTACCAGATTTAGTCCGGTTCTTGGCGGATCTGCGGCTGCAGCCGAGGACGCCAAGCCACTCACGGTAGCCGCGATTACACGGTTGTTTGCAGTCAACCCAGTAGTGTCGGCGCTAATTCCGCCACTCTTTCCCACCGGAACGTTGCCATAAGCAATCAGCGTATTGGCATGCACTGCCCAATCGGCGGCCAGATTCTGCATGGGAAAGATGGAAAACTGCGGATCGCCGGGGTTGACAGGAACGGGACTTAGGGTCGGAACCTGGGCCACGAGGTTGATTTGGTCCTGGATCTGAGCATTTGCCCAATTCTGAGCGGGGGCTTCCGGAGCGATGGCCCAGCCGAACCACTCCTCAACGGTTTGCTCGGTAAGAGAAGGCTGCACAAAAAAAGTGAGTTCGCGGATGGCGGATGGATCCGCAGCGTCTTTATAAAAGAACGGACTCACCAGCGCGCCAGCTTCCCAGTAAAGCGGTTCGTGGGGGTCTAGGAAGGGAGGCGCGACCGGGTTAGCGGGGATCAGCAATGAGAAGTTGTTCGTTTTATCCAAGATGAACTCAGTATTCGATGTACCGGTGCCACCGTCCTGGATTTGTGTATCGAAGGTCGAGCTCAGTAGAAACGAACCGGTATACAGCGTAGCGTCAACATAGGGCGTGTTGTAAACATTCTCCGGAGCCGGCAGCCAATATTGGTCATCAAAATCTGGATCGCAGTTCTTACCGGTGACCCGGAAAGAGGTACCACTATCCGGAGAAGCGAAGCGGTAGCCTGACCCCGCAAAAGCAAAATCGAGATGGATTCTCACCGCGCCCTCGTTGCCGCTGGAATCAACCTCTTTGGACACGTAAATGGGAACATTGTTGGGATCGAAATTTTGAGGGACGATGATTGGCTGCGAGCGATCAAGATTCGAAGAGATGCGGTTGCTCCACTTGCCCTGGAAGTACTCAACCCAATGGAGTTGGACCTGCACTAGTGGCTGAGGCGAGGATGTAAAGACGTCACCCGCCAAATCGTTGAATTTAAGGTTGGCAGCAGTGGGGTCGCCGGGCTGCGACGACTGCGGCGCCTGCGGCGGCTGGGTCTTGTTGATGAATGTCACCCAAAAGATATTCAGCCTGCCTTGCCAAATCGCAAGCACGATATGGTTGCCGTCAATGTCCGGAGTTACCGGTATCCACGCAGACCAGAGTCCGTTGGAATAAGTGCGATAGAAATACTTGTGCGGATGGCCATAAGTTCGTGCCAGCACATGAAGAGTGCGAAGACCCGGATTGATCGCATCCTTATCCTGATCCAGGTAAGTAGCAACGACATCAAGCCGGGCACGCAGATCCAGCCCCTTCAAATAGGTAAGGAATGCATCGTTCACTAAATCTGTGGTCACGTCACCTTGAAGCAGATCTCCCTCTAGGGCCTTGAACAGGTCAGTCTTATCCAAGCGCAGTTCGGGCTCCATCCAGTTTTCCGGGAAGAGGAAAATCTCGCGGTTGGCCTGCCACACGCGATAGCGCTTCATCCATTCCCACCACGCTGCATCGATGGCGTTGGGCGCTACGTTGCGTTCGGGGTGCGCGGTGTTGCCGTTCTCCAGGTTGAGTAGACAACGCTGGATGAATGTCTGCACCGAGGACATGGCAAGACGTATCCGGGAAGTCTGCACCACCGGTTCCATTCCGGGATCGACGAGAAAATACTCAAACAGTTGGTTGGAGTTTTCTAGGGCCAGCGCATTCACCAGATAGGCTACCAGTGCGTCGCGCTTTTTTCGGCGAAGTGGGTCGAATACCGATTGGGCAATGGGCCGCCATGATTGGGGGGTGTACTGTGCTTTCACCGCGTTCTTCAGATTGGCGGCGATAAGTTCCGGCGATGCAGGAGTGGCAGAGGCAATGGTGGTAGCGGCAGTGAGCGAGGCTACGGGTAGACCCACAATTTGCAGGAGTTGCAGCGCCTGCCAGATGCGACGCACGCCCCGATTGTTGCCAAAGTCGCCCACCGCTGTGACCTGACGGGTGGCGCCCTCCACCTCGTTGATCAGGCCGAAATACTCGGCGACGGCACGCACCGTGGGAACATCGCGGCGAGTCAGGTTGGCCAGGCTGGTCCAGGGCGTGGCCGGATTATTGTTCGTGTCTTGCGTTGGTATGGCTTCCGCGAAGGTCTCCCCCACGTTCTCGAACACATCGATCAGGCCATCGGAGCCCCCGGCAGGGCTTTTTCGCAGATCGGCGTAGTCTGCCAGAGTCAGGAACTGCGAGAAAAGCGTGATGGCATTGGTTGGCGAATCATCACTGGGTTGCGTGGGAAACGCGCTCAGTTTGAGATTGTTGAACTGCGCCGCATTTGCTGTGAGATAGCTGATTTCACGCACATCCAGCCCCATGACCTGCATGATCTGCAATGTTTTGGATAGGAGAATGCGCGCTCTGGTGAAGCCAACGATCGCTTGTTCAGGATAAAGAATGATCTGGCTCAGCGGCCCCTTGGGCAGGGCCTCTCCTTGAATAAGCAATCTTGCGCCTGCTTTGCCGAGACTCAGGAAGTCTAGCGTGAAGTGATAAGGCACGCCGCCCTTCAAGGTCACAAACCGGCTGGCTTCATCTCCGTCCTTTGCTGCTGTCGCTAGAAGAATGGGGCTGGTGAAAAGTGCAGTGGGGTCAGGCGACTCCAGCTGAAAAGTTACCTGGGCATTGAGGTTCCCTAATTCGGCAAGGAAGCGGTAAGGGCCGTCAGTTGGAACTTGCAGAAAGCCTTCGAAATGCGCGCTTTGGCTTGCCATGTTGCCACTGGCGGGATCGGAAGTATCCGTGGTAGCCGCAGTGCCGGTGGCCTGAGGCGCTCCGTTCTCGTTGGCGGAGGTGTAGAACGAGGCGCTGACTCCTTGCTGTCCCACACCCAGAAAGGCGCCAAGCAACGATTTTCCGGTGTTGCTGGGATCGCTGAGGAAAGCCACGTCCGTCACCAGAGCCTCTGTCAAACCTGGATCAGAAGCGAGGTTGGCCGACAAGGTTTGCAGGACCAGTTGGCGGGACAGCTTTTGTGCCAGTAGCGGCAGAAACACCTTCAGTAATTCGGCTTTGACCAGTTTCCGCTGCTGCGTGACGGCCAATCCAAGGAATGGCTTGGAGTAAATATCAAGGTCGGTAGCCGCGACGGTCAGAACGTTCGTCGCCAATGTCTGGAACAGCGCTACCGCCTGGTTGCGCACATCCTGCAGCATGGTAGCCAGAACGGCGGAGGCGGGCTGGAGCGCCTTCAATTTACCGCGCATGTCATCACTAAGCACGCCGCTCAGCGTCATGGTCTGAATCTGTGCCACCGAGTCATAGCTCAGTTGAATCTGGGGAACGGGACTCAGACCGTTCTGCTCGGCCTGATCCAGGGCGGTGAAAAATGCGGCGGCATCCACCTGATTGGCCAGCGTTACGCCGCTTTGGACAGATTGATAGGATTGGCCGTTCACCCAGTCTGCCAGAACTGCGCCAGCCAATTCGGTGTACGCGGGCAGCGCCTGTTGTTGGACATCGTTCAAGAGTGCCGTTAGCAGTCCTTGAATAGACCCCGGCATCGCTGCTGCGGCTGAGGTTAGGACGCCTTTTTTGGCATCCGTCAAAACGCCGTGGTAGCCAAGCCACTGCAACCCCTGCCCGGACTGGTCGTAGCTCAAGCTTAGGGCAGAATCGGCTTGTGTGAGCTTGCCAGCGTTGACGGCGTCAATTCCACCAGTTGGAGTCTTGACTGCTTCATACTCCGCCAAGCTGGCCCATACTCCCAGGGTGTCTCCAATGCTCTGGACCAGCGCCGTCTGAGCTTGCTGTTGCACCTCGGTAAGGAGTGCGGCGAAGAGGGCTGAATTATTGATTTTCAGGAGTTGGGCCTTTTTCCAATCGAGCAATAAGCCCGTGAAGCTGACCGACTGAATACTCTGGACGGAATCATAGACGAACGAAATCTCCGGCTCTCCGACAAAGGGCGTGGGATCAATCTGGTTTGCGGACGAGACGCCTCCCTGAGAGACAGTGAAGATTTGCGAGTTCGGCGGCAAGGTGAACAGGGTTTTCAGAATTGCTGCTGGTAGAAGACTGGAGAGACGCTGGTCAATCAAGCTCTCGGACATCGCTGCCAGGTTGGTCGGGACTGCGTTCTGCGTCTGAATCTGCTGCACTCCGGCGGCGATCGCCTGCGCCATGGCCATCAGGGCATTGGGATCGGTTTGATACGGGCCCACTGGATCGAATTGCTGGCGCAATAAATATTGGAGGTCAGTCACGGTAAAGCCGCTGTTCTGTACCGCGTTGACCTGTTGAACGAAGAGCAGCGTCTGGTTGTAGAGGACATCGTCTGCAAGTGTCACCAGCGGAGCTGGCTCAATGGGGGTAAAAGGATTCAATGAAACATGTGTAGGATTCGGCTGCGGCCCGGACATCGCTTTGAGCGAGATCAGATCAGAAACTGATAGTTGCAGACATTGGGCGAGGACACTGTAGCGATAGCAGATGGAGAGATTGGTGAGAGAGAAGCTGGGTACAAGAGCGCTCTTACCTCCCACCATGATTGTCGTTGTGGTCACAGCAACGCCGGCATCCGCAAAGATGGCAGTGATTTCATCCGAAGTCAGACCCAATACGCCTTGAACTGCGGTTTGGTGGCTGGCGAAGGGATCGGAAGTTGACCATGGGAACTGGCCGCTGGGATCGTCAAACGCAAAATCGTTGTTTATTGCGCTGGGAGTGAGAAAGAGCTGGGAGTAGAGCGGGTTGGCACCCTGCACTGGAAGGTTTGTCCAGAACGGAAGCAGACCGATGCGACCGACGGCCGGCGCAAGTCTGGTATTCAGGTCGTCGAGGTGCGCCAGATAGACCAGGACGGTTTTCCACGCGCCACTGAAAGCTTTGGCAAATCCGGGATCGGTCCACGCCGGAAGACCAGCGGCGGGAAAGAACAGTTGCAGCGCCCGGTCGGTTTCATCCATGCTCCATCCCAGTTTTTTCCAGAGACGGACAAACAGATTGAACTTAAGAAAATCCAGAGGTGTTGCGGTGGTCTTATTGTCTGCGTACTGCAATACTGTCGTGCTGAAATTGCATCCAGTATTCGGATCGTCGAGCACCAGCACCTTGCTCGAATAGTTGGCTGGCAGGAGAGAGTTGAGCCACGAGCGGGCATCGAATGTGGAAGCCGGATTTTGTTTTTTGTATTGTGCCGTAATCGCATCGAGCTGCGCTGCAAAGTTGGCAATGTCCAAGGCGGCCAGTGGAGGATAATCACCGGGCTGCCCGGTGTAGCTGAATGCCGTGCTCATGTCAATGCCGAACCGCTGAAACTGGAAAATCAACGGATACAAACCAGGATTGAGAAAACCTGTAGTCACCAAATCTGTGAGTTCCTGGTAGCTCAATCCCAGACGCTGCGCGAGGTTCTTGGCGGAGCTCAAAGGCGGAATCAGATACTTGCTGGGATCCGTGGGGTCCAGCTTACCCTTCAATGCAGTAGCTTCATCGGCGTAGCCATAGAGTTGGAACCAGTTCTGGACTGAAGGCGTCTGAGTCGTTGGGTCAGTCACCGTGAGCACGCCGTATTCGGCAGGCGAAAGACCGAGAGCCTCAGCGAGAATCTGCGCTCTGTAATAAGGAGAGGGGGTAGAATCCATGAAAAGTTCAAGACGATCTACGGGTCGTAGGACGTCCAGCACTTGTGCCAGTGGAACTTTAAAATAGTTGAGAAAACCCCTGACGGTTTCGATCCACAGATCGAAGGGAAGGCCCAGCGGAAAGACCGACTTTTTCTTGAGGGTGTCGCTGTAGACCTGAGGAAGGATATGTTGAGGTTCGGCAATCAAATCGGCTGTCCTGGCGTCGCCGGTATCGTAAGCGGCGCCATCGCCGAGTTGGGAATGGAAGACGTAGTACTCCAGAATTTCGTTGACCAGATCTATGTACGGCATTGCCGTATTGGTGTTCTCGCAGGTCAACGGAAGAGCCGCCAGGTCTGGACGGCGACCGGTCACGACCTGAGCCTGGCTGTTAGGTACAGCTACCGCGTTGCCGCCGCCCGAGTTAGCCAGCCCGACGGCAGGATTGATGTAGGTAAGAGTGGTGGGCGTCGGAACGGACACAATCTGGAAAGTCCCGTTATAGCCGGCAACTTTCACTCCGCTGATAACCACCCAGGAGAGCGCAGCGAAATCGTGCGGCACTGAAGTTGTAACGGTGACCGTGGAGCCCGCTTCCGTAGCCCCGTTTGGCGAAGCGATGATAGACAGTTTGCGCTGTCCCACGAGCACATCCAGCGGCGTGTAGCCGGCGGCGTTGACAGCGGAACGCCTGAGGAATTCCAGCACATCCACAAAATAAGCGGCTGGGCTCAGCACGGAACGGCAATCCTCGCACTGGCAAAAATCCAGGTTGCCGAACAAGCTGGCCATACTGGGAAATTGCTGGACGATGGCATTCTTGGCGTTTTGTTGACCGTCGTCAGAAGGAGAAAGGGCAAAAACCGGGGCCGAGGTATCCAACTGCTTGGCCATGGCATAGAAGTTGAACGTGACAGAGGATACGGTTTGCGATTGAGCATAGACGAGTTCTCCTTCACCAGGAGGAAAGGCCTGCGCGTACTTGCCCATGAATTCTTCCTTGGTATAGGAAGCGATGTCGCGAGCGGAGGCGAATCCCAGATTCATGGCCGCTTGCAGAGATTCTGAACTGGGCGTGACTTGAAAAAGCCGATGCAGCGTCTTTAAAGTCTGTGTGCTCTCGGCGTCCAGGGCAGGTAGATTCTTGCCTGACTTTTGCAGAAAGGCATTCAGCGGGGTGCGCCCCAAGTCATATCCAAGCGGGGCGGCCGCTCGCAAAAAGTTGGCAACATTCTGTGGTGTGGCTGGCTGCGTGCTCTTCTTGAGTGGAATTTCTTTCGTCTCCAGCATGCGGGCCACAACTTGCGTAGGAAAACTGAATCTCACTTTGCGCGCCAAGTCACCTGCGTAAGCAGCCACTCGGTCGGCGGTAGTCTTGCCGGGGTAGATTGGTGGAATCAGTTTTTGCAGCCTCCCGTCGCCTCCGTCTCCTGCCAATGCGGTCAATGCTGTGCTCCAGGTCGTTCCGTGGTAATAGTCCTTGTCCGCCATCTGGGAGAGATTCTGGAGGGAGCCGATATCCTTCTGAAGTTTCTGGGACAAAGGCGCGTTGTTGAAAGTAAGGTGAAGGAACTTGCCCTGGAGCTTCAGGGTGTTCAAGGTGTCCGCAGGAATCTTCAAGTTTGCCGCTTGTGTCCACAGATCGGTGGCGGAAGGATTGCTGAAATATAGATCGGCGAATGCGGCCTGGCGCGCGGGACCCCGAATGGCAGAAGTCAAGAGCTCGCTGAAGCTGGAGACTGCGCCCGGGGCGGTCAAGGCCAAGAGTGTCTTCCTAGCGAAACTTTTGAAGGCGGTGGTCGCCGTGGCTACCTGGTCGGAGTTCAGGCTCACGATTCCGGCTTTGTTCGCCTTGGTGAGAGCACCTTGTACTGCCGTCGCCGGAACCAGGGCCAACACCGCAGGATCAGTGGGAAGCCCAACGCGGAAAAGTGCATACAGTGCCTCCTGCGAGAGGCCGGTCGCGGGAGCATGCTGAGCGGCAAGAGCAGCGAGCGCCAACAACCGCGCATCCCAGTTGGTGCCCCGATTCAGCAAGGTTAGGTCCTGACGTGCCGAACTCTCCTGCGCTTGTCCCAGATTGGCAGGGCCGCCGATCGACTTTGTCATGTCCTCGCCTAGTCGCTGGTATTCCGTGGTCAAAGGCTGGACGCTGGAGGGAACCACCAGGTTCATGGTCTCGGAGGGCTGCGCATCGAACAAAGTCTTGGAGATCGTGACCTCGGTGCCGTTGGCATCGACGACGCGCACTTGCAGATTGGGGGCCAAGCCGGCGGAAGCAGCGTGGCTGTAGGTGATGGAGTATTTCCCTTGCGCATCGCTGGTAGTTTGGCCGAGTTGGACACTGTGTCCGGCGAAACCTATGTTGTAGATCCTCACCGTTAGGCCTGCCGCCGGCAGACCGTAGTCGAATACCAGGTTTCCTTGCGCTTGATATTGGGTACCTGCTGTTGCCATAACAAACTTCCTTTCACTCTCAATCGAATGTTGTACTGAGCTTGATTTGCGCTTATAACAACTCGGCTCTCCACCGCATGAGCGTCAGAGACAGTGCGGTTGCCTGCCGGCTGGTTCAATGGCTCCACGTCTTTGCCATGCCCCTTTATCGGTTAGCGGCAGCACGAGCTCTAGTTGGAAATATCGCTTCCTTCAACTCCTTAAGTTTCCCGCTCTCCCAGCGAGCGTTCGCGAGCTTTTTCTCTTGCAGTTCGAGTCGCTGAGTGACCATTTTCAGTCGGTCTTCAGGAGACCGGAACCAGCCGTATTCGCTATATCCTTCACCCATGCCTTCCAAATGAGGGGCTGTTTGTATCTGGGTTACAAGTTGCTGCTTTTCATTCCGTAATCTTGCGATATCTTCTGTCAGCTCAGTGATACGCCTGTCCTGAAGTGCGATACGCTGGTTGAGCCAGGTGTGCAATTCGCTGGTTATCTGTCCTTTTAGTGCGATCAGTATCGTATCGTAATCGTCTTCGCGGGTTTCGGTTGACTTACCTTGAGTCGCATATCCGTGTGAAAACAATTGGTGAGCATAAGTATCAAAATCTATCTGGGCCGTAATATCAATTTTCCAAGCGGAGCGTAATAGGTCGATATGATGCTCAACACTGGTTTGAGGAGAGTCATAGGAAAATGTGGGACTATTCTTTACTTTTTTCCCCGGTACACCAGGTTCTTCTTCCCCTTGAGGCAGGCCTTCAATATGAATGCCCTTTCCAGGTAGCTCCTTAAGTTCATCAGCACGGAGCGCGAGAACCGGTTTCCCGCCATCCATTTTTATCGAATCATCCGGATTCCTCTCTACCGGAACCTGTTCATTAAATAGTCGGTACCTGCCATTTTTCTGTACTATGCCGTCTGAGGGGCTCTGCTCGTTATACTGCTGCATAATAAGGAAGTAGGCCTGAGTCATGGTTATACTGCGGTCGCTGATAGCCCGAAGTATCGTGGGTACTACCTTGTTAAAGTGTTGGGTGACCTGATCGGAAATCACTCTGTCATTTCCAGTCGGGTCGAAATACCGGATCGGATTATTAGCTACATATGTATACAGATTCAGACCGCGAGAGAGCAAAGCGGGATCATCCGCACTCGTCCAGACTGCCAGCCACGGAGCGTAGTAACGGGCGCCGTGGTAGTAGAAGCCACTCTCCTCATCACGCTCTTTGCCGGTAAAGCGGTAGCGCTTCAAACTCACTTCTGCGAGCGTTCGCCCTGCCTGATACGAAGTGCTGCCGTAGGGGTAATACTCTTCGTAAGAAATCACAGCCCCAGCTTCGTCCAGTTCCAGAGACGCGGTGCCGAGATGATTATCGAACTGGTAGCGGAGCGCCGTATCTGGCAACGAGCCTGGAGCTGCACTGGTATCCACGGTCTTCGTTTCCCCGACGGCAACACGCTTCTTGTCATCCATCACGTGCAAGGTTTGCCGCTCCAGCGTTACGTTGCCGCCGGAATCGTATTCGCGGTAGAGCTCGAAGATCCCAATATAGAAGCGCTCTTTCCGTTTGGTCCCCGATGACGATGCAGTCGTCTTGCGCACCCGCCGGCCGGTTGCGTCGTATACATAGTAGGTGCGCTCCCCTTGATGCTGATTGCCATCCTGGTCGTCTGCATTCACGGCCTGGCGGCGCGTCGTCATTAGCTGGTCTTTGTAATTCCATTGCAACGCCTGCAATTGCGGCATGCTGGTCATGTTGCCATGCAGGTCGTGCGCATAAGGCTCGCTTAACGGTTGACTGCCGCTTACAGCGGTGCTGCTCAGCCGGTTGCTGGTTTTTCCGGGCTCAATGAGGCTGGCTTCGTTATAGGTGTAAGTACGGGTCCAACCTGGATTGGCCGGGTTGCTGCCGTGATGGATGAACTGCAGGAAGTTGCCCACGGGGTCGTACTGGTATTGCTCAGTGTAAGTTCCAACGGCGTTGCCATCTCCCAGTTGCAGGAGGCCCGCGCGCGGGACGTCATTGTAGGAGGTTGCCGCGGGGGACAATGGGATTCCCCCACCTAATCCGAGTTGCTCACGACCGCTGGCTTGAATCAACCGATAGATGGCGTCGTAGGTGTAGTCAGCGCTGGGTTCAACCCGCTGATTACGGAAGAACACCACATTCTGAATGTCTGCATTGTCCTGAATGTGCGTGATGTTGCCGCTGGGATCGTAGGTATAAACCAGATCTTGCACCACTTGCTGATTGGTGGGAAAGGTGGCCCGTGTTGTGGTCAGACTACGAAGCCGGAGCGTAAGCGGATCGTACGTATACGCCGTCGCGGTATTGTTTCCGTATTCGATGCGCATCCGTTGCCCTTTGGCGTTGTAATCAATGTTGTTGATAAAAGACGTGGCGCCAGCTGCGCCGCGAAGGTTCACGCTAACCGCTTTCAGCAATCCGGCTTCGTTGTAGGTTGAGATGATAGCGCTGCCATCGGGAGTGACGGCAGTAATGACCCGGCTCAACGCATCATACTGCATGCTGCCGTTGAAGACCTCCGGCAGGAAGTGCGGCGGGGCTGCCGACCAATCAGGCAAGGCGGTGTAGTCCTGGATAAACGTGCGGCTGGTGCGCAGCAGATTTCCTTTGAAGTCGTAAGCCTCATCCTTGTTGGTCACGTTGTTGTGACCCATGTTGGTAATGACTCCGCCCATATCGCTGTGCTGGAATTGCCGGGTGCGCAGGTTCAGCTCCTGGTCACTAGGTCGTCCTTCTCCGTAGATGGTCTTTTCGCAGAGAATTTCAGCAGCCAAGGTTCGCGGGTCTGAATTGACTGCATCCGTGCCAAACACAAATATCCCTGTGGGCCGGCGCAACGCGTCGTAAGCAGTGCGAAAATTGTGCCCACGGCTGTCCCATGTGCGGATTGATTTCTTCGCGGCGTCATTCAACATCCACTGTTCGCCCGCTTCCATGCTGCTCTGATGGATCCGGCTCTGCAGCATGTCATAGTCGTAACGCGCGACAATGCGCCCGCGGTCATCGCCAGCTTGGATCACGGCATCACGTAATGTGCGCTGGTTGCCTTGAATATCCAGTTCCAACCGTAAGGGATACTTAGCTGCAACGTTGTCAGCGACAGTCAGGAAGGTGCGACCAAGTGCGTCAAAATGGGTAATGGCCGGTGTGTTGGCATGGGAGGCGGTCTTGGTGGCCGCGGCCTGCTCGTCTGGGCCCATTGCACCGCCGATACGCTGCGCGTACCAGGTGGGCGAATACACAGGGCTGGGCAAAGGTCGGAAAAAAGCTCCTACATCCGGATCAGCCGTTGGGTCCGCCTGAAGAACTGTATCGTTGACATCCCACGTCTCCAGATGCCAGGGATCGAATACCACCTTTTCATAAGTTTGATTGGAATAAACCTTTGCCCTCACTCTTTCAGCCGGGTCATAGAAAATAATAGGGCTTACACCCGCCGTGACCCCGAACTCAAACTGGTGACCCTTAGCGGGAAGCTGGCTGAAGAACGGTTCATATTGGCGAACAGGATTGCCCTTATTATTGAAAATGGTCCAGCCGCTCCCGACCCAGCGCGGATCAATTACTGGTCCTCCATTCACTACCGAACCGGGTGCTGCCTGGGCTTTCTTTTGCGCCTCACGACCGAATCCATCGGAGGAGATGAAGCTGATCTGGATTTTGGCGTGCTCTCCCGGCGCAAGATCGCTAAGGTGCGTTTCGCGCGCGAGAGTGGCTGTGAAAGCTGGCTGCCATTGAGTGGGATCATCGGGCACCGCCGCCCGTGTGTTCTGGAAGTGGTCGGTGTCATAAATCACACAAGTGGTAGCGTCGCCCAGCAGGTCGGCGGCCAGAGTATGAGGATCGTTGGCCCCGTAAAAGGCGTCTATTTGTGCCTGCGTCAGATCAGGGAGAAAGCCATTCAGGGAATCTCCCACCGCTTCCGTGATCTTGCCCATCATCGCTGTTCCCGCTACCCGCCCCAGCAGATCAAAGCTGGCCTGCACACGATTGCCATTCGGGTCCGTAAGCAAATAGGGTTGCAACACGCGGTAATCATTCGCTGCGAGGCTGTTATTCGCAACGGCATCCAATATTTTCGTTACCAGCAGGTCGTGCGGATCATCATAATCAATAGCGGTAGGATTGCCGAAGGGATCTTCAAACCGGCGCGGCACAAAGAAATGCTGAGTGGCCTGATTTTTCTCGTCAGCAGGAGGCGCCGCGGCGGGCAGATAAAAAACCCGGCCTAAGGGAACCCACCAGTTGCCATCTCCATCCAAATCAACATAACCTCCTCCATCAGCAGCTATGCTGCCCAGCATCATAGGTGCTGTGGGAAGCAAAGTCCCTCCGCTGCGCTGGTAAACCTGTGTGATAAGTCCCGGAGTGAAGGCTAGCTTGTAACTGCTTCCTGACAGGGCAAGAGACTCCAAGGTCCCCGACGGCAGCAGGGCCTTGGGATCGTTCACCGAGGCTCCCAGGTCGTTGGGTCGGTATACAGTACGCGTGCGCGAGATAAGCCGCCGGTACGGTTGTCCCGCATTCAAGCCTGTGGGATTGATATTCTCGTACGCGATGTCGTGCGTGCCATCACTTACTGCCTGCACTTTAGTTTGCAGTTCATTAAAGCGAAACAGATTGGTTACATCCGTCTGCGCGGAATCCGGTTGTACCTGGAGCACCTCGTAGGTGCTGCTCTGTGCCGCCAAGGGAGTTCGATATACGTCATCTGCTGATATGGAATTCGTGCAGGTATTCTCCGTGTACGTGCTCAGCAGAGTGGTTTGTTTGGCTTGGTCCTCAGGCGTCAGCGATGGATCCAAATAGCGGCGTCCATAGGCTATGGCTACCGATTGCAGCACATTGCCGAACGGATCAACGGACAGCATCACCGCATGGGACACTCTGGGATCGGAGGCGGTTTTGGCATTGGCTGGTGGCGGCTCTTTGGGATTAACGAGAGTATTGCTAGCAACAGTGAACAGTTTTCGTTCATAGTGAAAATCGATAGTCTCGCGCGCATGGCTGAAGAAGACTCCGTAGCGATTGGGGCCCTGCGGCTGCAGCACCTCAATGGTGTAGTTGCGTTCGGAAACGCTATAAGGGCGATCAGATGCCGCCGTGGTATCGAGGGCATAAATTTCCTGCCGCAGGATGGAGCCCCGCAGCGCTCGGCAGGCTTCGCGCTCTTCTTCGCCCGAAAGATCGTAGTTCTGGCGTGTACCAGTGGGAAGGAGAACGGTTGTCGGCAGGACCGTGGCGTCCAGCAGCATGGCTTGCAGTTGCGCCATACTCAGTTCACCAATGCCCTGGCTTGGATCTCCTTCCCGGTAATACTCCTGCTCCATGTGCTTGGAGATCGCGGTCTCGCCAAAGAAAGCGCCGGTGTGAAACCAAGTCTTGGTCAGCACCGGCGGCACATTGCTGGCCGGGTCCTCATTTGTAGGCTGGGGAAAATCACTCGCCGCGGCGAGCGTGGCCAGTTCCTCGGTGTCCACCTGGTCCACACGCCCGAAGCCGCGAAACTCCCGCTCTACTCCATCAAAATAGCCGTGGTGATAGCGGTAGCGGGTGACGAAACGGTTGCGGCTGATGTAGTCATAGGTTTCTATGCGCTCCACCACGTGCACCGGGAAGTGAACGCGAGTCAGCCACGGCGTCCCAGCGAGCTTGTCGCTCACATAGAACTTCGTCGATGGCGCATACTGAATCCGGGTCTCGGCTCCCAAATTGTTGCTCGTGCGGGTCAGCAGGTGAGGTTTGCCCGCGCTCATCAAGTCGATGTAGCGCATGGGGCGCCGGGCATTCCCCGGCAATGGAGACGACCATACAAGGCACGCTGTGCCGCTTCCAAGAAGGTCCAGGGCAGTGGCCGAGGACAGGCTCTCCACAGAAGGAAAATGCGTCAACGTACGCCGCGTGCCCCAGCCGTTGCCTGACTGATTGAAGTACAGGTGAATCGCCCCGCTGGCGAAATAAATGATGTCGACGGTACCGGAGCCGTCAATGTCCGCCAGCCGGATGCGACGCCCATCGAACAGCTCTTGCGAGTCAAACCGGGGCGAATGGTCCATGGTGACCTTGGCACCAAAGCGCCCGTAGCCCAGATTGGGCCAGTAACAGACTTCACCTAGACGAATGCGCACCAGGTCGGTCAGCCCGTCGCCCGACATGTCGGCGAGAAAAATGGATTCGGTATCATCGGCAAAGGCCAGACGCGGGCCTTTCTCTTCGTCCATCGCCTGCGCCACGCGTTGTCCCGGACCAAAACCTTCCGCCGCCAATCCGGTGTGCCACCAGAAGGCGTCATCCTCACTGATCAGCAGATCCGGCAATCCATCGCCGGTCAGATCGATGAATTTCAGATTGGGATTTTTCCAATCGATGACCGGCAGAGAGAGAAATGCCGCAAAGGGATTCCAGTCTGAGTCCTCGACGCGTTCGAAGAACCCCGGCGTGTCTCCTTCGAACTCGACCAAATCGAGTTGGCCGTCGCCGGAGAGATCCATAAGCTGCTGGCGGCCACTGGCCAGCGCCGCCAGAGAAGGCTCGCGCCTCACCACCTCGATGGGGCCGAATCGCGGCAACGTGAGCAGTGCCCCGTCCACTGTTTGCTGATTCACCGGACTCAGGTTGGGCTTGTAGTACCAGCTTGCGCCCTGCTCGCTGAGAACGCCCGAGACTCCTTCGCCATCCAGATCGACCCAGCGATAGCTGTTGCCGTCCAGCCCCGCAGGCAGGTTTTTCGAACTCTCCTGGTCTACCTCTCTCACGGTTTCATCAATCTCGGCCTGGCTGTATTCAAACTCCAGCGGAGGCAGGGACTTGGAGAAGTAGGCCGTTGCACCGTTGCGCTTGTAGCCAGTCTGCGTGGCCGACAGCAGATAGGAATAAAAAGGCTTGGTGGGATCTATTGGCGGAGTGGGCTGAGCATGCACCAGGTCGGTGGAACGAACCAGACAGTTGAGCCCGATATTCGGCTCCCCCAGAAAATGGTGAAACATCAGCACCCGCTGGCACAGTCGGTAGGTGCGCACTTCAAATCTGGACCGGTAAGTCGAAAATGGATCCAGCCGCGTGTTCCACTCCTGTGTCTCCTGCGGTGTCGGCGCCAGCAGATCGTGTTCGCCATAGTCAAAGACCAGTTGGAAGCACCACTGCGAGGGATCCAAGGACGGCGGCACGGGCTGAGCCGCCGTCAGGTCTGGGAAGTACGGAGTGCGGTTCCCGTAGAACACATGTTTGAGGTAGCGCTGGGCCGAGCGCGTGCCATTGGCGCCATCCGTGCGGTTGCGCTCGTTGGCCTGACTGACGTCAACCGCCTGCGAGTTCTCCCACTTGTACTGATAAGCGATCGCGTTGCCCTTATCGTCATAGCTGTCGCAGATCAGCCAACTGAAGATGCGAGTGGGATCAGAGGGATCGAAGATGCGGCTCTCCTTCGTCTTCCCGTACCAGGTGGTGATGTTTTCCTTGCTGATGGAGCGCCAGAAGGTGTCCTCGGGATGGGCAACATTGGTCCAGCGCTCGATGCGGGCAAACAGTCCTTCCACGCGCGGACGATAGCGATGGATCGCGTACTGCTGGCCGTATAGGGTGCGTTGCGGCAACACTTCCCGCACCCACTCCCCCTGCTGGGACTGGACCAGAACCGGCATGAGGTCTTCCGCCCCGGAGAGAATAAAGATGTCGGACTCCTGGGCATCGGCATACTGGGGCAGTCCTTTCTCTGTCTTTCGGGCAATGGCCGGCAAATCCAAGGACCAGCCAAATCCAAAGGAGCTGTTGCCCCTACCCGAATCGTAAGTCAGGTTCAGTTTTGGCCCGAAGCCGGAGCGGCCGGGGCTTGTGTAAATGGGAACTGTAAGTGACCCTGTGCCGGTGACCGGATTGGCGGCGAACTTCTCCCCGATGCCGCGAATGGCCCCTCCGCCCTTCGGCAGGCTGATCTGCGGAGCACTAAACGGAGACGGTTCCGAACTCGAAACGCTCTTGTTCGTCGCAACTGCCAATGGCTCTTCTGGCATGGCTGAAAATCCGCCTCTACATTGCTGGTTCTGGATCGGAAGTCACCGTATCGCCGCCCAAGTTCGGTAAGTTTGCGAAAGTCCAAATAGACATTCCGGCAAGCCTCGCAACCACACCGCCATTGCAGGGATCAGGACATTCGGCTTTAGTGCGGGGATACCGTGAGATTCCGTCGAAGGAGAAACCCTTGAGTGTTTATAACGGCGCAAGCCCTCTTTCGAGGGACGATTTGGATACTCCTTTTGGATCATAACTCCTCCCCCCACTTAGGTTTCTTGGGCAAGAACGGGAAGGCGGCTTTGAAGAGCACCTTGCTCCATCGTGGCGGCGTGAGCAGGATGAACAGCAAACTGAGATCATGACGAGGATCAGCCATAGAACAAACCTTGCAAGTCTAGATCGCTGAATGCCGTCACGGTCAGGTGGGGCGGGGACTACCTGAAGGATTGGATGTACCGGCAGTAACGATGTCAGTGCATCCAGGCTCAAGTAAACAAGCACAAAATAAAGGATGGGTCAATAGGACTAGGCTCTAATTCCGTTTCCGCGGCGCCGTCCTGGCAAGACTTCGGTAGGCCTCGCGCAACTCGCGCGAAGCCCGGGGCGGCGGGATGACTCGGATCCGGGCACTTTGACTCATTGCGGTAGTATATATCTGAGTTCGCCAAGCTTCTTTACCGACTCGACCACGGTTGTACAGCGAGAGGTGTTTGCGCCCAATGGCTATTGCTTGGCACTCTGAGAGGGATATCAAGTGGTGGCGCACTGTGGTGAGATCGCCGACACGATTTGATTTTGATCTCGGACGGATGCTGTCACTACATCGAAGGCCCAAATGTGGTGCGGCGTTGCGACTCCGCAGCCCGGGTGCTTCCACCGAGCAGCCAAGAAGCCGCGATCAAGTTGGATGGCTCACCTGAGTCTTCGGAGGCAGTTTCGAGTAGATACGCGAGCGGACAAATTCAAGCTTCGGCATAGGAACGCCGCCCACTCTGACATAGCTCGTGCGATTTTGATTGGTCATTTCCGCCTGTTTGATAAGGGCTGTCCCAGTTCAGGGCGATCAGGAAGCTTGTGGCCGTCTTTCGCTTCAATGCGGCTTGAATGTCTTTCGGGTCTCCAGCAGCGTCTTCAGGCGAGAGAGAATACGCGGCCACCCAAATCGTAGGACCTTTCCTTGAACGTCGGGCATCGTCTTGCCATCGGCGGCGCCAACGCATGCTAGCTGGCCGCAGGGTTTAAGCTCTGCCTGAAACTCGGCTCCCAAAGACATGACGCGGTTGGACTCCGCCGATACAAAGCCTTCCCACGCCTTCTCCGGGGTAGCCGGGATGTAGAACGCATACTTAAGTGGCGCTTGCTGGGCCATGGTTGCCCTCCCTCTCCTGCCCGATCTTATATCCACGAGCAAAAACGCAACCATTCAGCGCCTGTCGGTTCCCAGGTCGTCCGAATACCCTGCCTTCAGGCGAGACCACTGGAGGGTGGGACGGCTGATCCGCGTCGACCCCGGCCCGGGGCCATCGGCACGAGCCGAAGATCATCTGCTCAAACCTGACCTCTGCAACCAATCTCATTTTCCATTTATTTTCCAATTAAGGTGCTACGAAAATTGCAAAACTGCCGCCAATCCAGCGTTTTTTGAGTTAGATTGCAAGCTTCCCAAGCTTCGGACGTGGGTTCGATTCCCATCGCCCGCTCCA
>Ga0126369_10000706_pt1 | contig 22147 bp, 24 predicted proteins | sample PanSoiMetaPlot_1_FD_109646 | JGI IMG/M metagenome (GOLD analysis project Ga0126369, IMG submission 109646) | Tropical forest soil microbial communities from Panama - MetaG Plot_1 | ecosystem: Environmental > Terrestrial > Soil > Tropical forest > Bulk soil | place: Panama | collected 2016-02-17
GGCGGCCTGTGCGAGATCTGATTGTCCAGATCGAGGACACACTACGCTGGCGCAGGTCGATGCCCCGATAGCGAAGCATCGACGAGCGACTGTCCGCTAAGAGCGACGAACTCGGCGGTTGAATTTGCTCAAGCCGAGGATGACGAGCGGGCTCTGCTCAGCCACCAGATCAACCAATTCGGGCCCCCGGACGGAAGCCAATGAGTGGCGCGTTGTTTGCCCGGGCCGTCCCAGAGTAGCCACTGAGTAACCACACGAATGCTCCAACAGGGGAGCTGCTTGATTGCTAGGGTCGTCGCATTCGAGCGAGGCGAGTTGATCGGTTCAGGTCGCAAGAGAGACGGGCAATCTAGTGGCGTCCACGGAAGACGAGGCAATCTTGAGAGAGATGGACAGGCGACCGTTGGAGGCGACAAGGCAAGGGAATGATCGCGCCAGGACGATCCGGGTGGTGGTCGCCACACCGCTGGGGCACGCCGGCCGGGGCGGGATCGATCGCCTGAACGACGCGATTTTCGAGACGATCGAGGCACGATCGCAGTTACATATTCATCTTGATCGGTTGGTAACGCGCGGCAAGGGAAGCCTCTTCAAAGCGCAATTGGTATTCGCCTTCGCATTGTTGCGTTTGGCTCTCATGCGGCTGAGGGGACAGGTCGATGCGCTGCACATTCACCTGTCGGACAGGGGCAGCAGTTACCGCAAGGCTGTGGTGGGACGGGTCGCCGAGTACTTGAGGATTCCTTACGTCGTTCATCTCCACGGAGCAATTTTTGAGGAGTTTTGGTCGGCTGCTCCGCCTATTGTGGCGAGGGCAATCAATCGGCTGTTCGAACAGAGTGAACGCATTGTAGTGCTCGGCCAGCATTGGGCCGACGTTGTCTGCGGTCAGCTACCCCAAGTTGCTCCCAAGACGACAATCCTTCCAAATGTTACGCGAACACGCCAGCGCGGCCATGTGCCTGACAAGGATGGGCGCATCCGCATCACTTTTCTGGGTGAACTGGGCGCACGCAAAGGCACACCACAGCTGATCGACGCACTAAGTCTGCTGGCCAACCGTCCGGAATGGACCGCTACAATTGCGGGAAACGGTAGCGTTGACGAAAGCCGCATCCGGCTCCGCAGTCTCGCAATCGATGGCAGAGTTAGCATCCCCGGGTGGCTTGATTCGACCGCCACAGATGAACTGTTGTGTCGAACCGACATCCTCGTACTGCCCTCCTTCGCAGAGGGTCTCCCGATGGTCATTCTTGAGGCCTTCGCGCATGCAATACCAGTTGTGGCAACTCCTGTCGGTGCCATACCCGAGGTCATAGAAGACGGTCGCAACGGCCTTTTGGTGCCGGTCGGAAACGTATCTGCTCTTGCTGCTGCCCTGGTGCGCCTGATTGGAGGCCCCGAGTTAAGGCGGACCCTTGGTCAGGCTGCCAAGCGCGACCACGCCCAGCGCTATGATATAGACTCCTACGTCGACCAACTTGCGGCAATCTGGCGGCAGATCACTCGCGCACCGCACCAAGCTCTCCTCGACGATCCGCGTCTTCTGCCACGCCGACCGATGACGTAAACATGTTCAACCTGGAGCGCTCGCCGCAGGGTGGAGAGTAAAGTTGTCCGTGCTGAATGATCTCCTTAGATGACGCGGTTTGGCGATTCGATTCCGGATCATCCTCGGCCACAATCGGGCAGTTGCGGTCCGACATGATGACTATTGGCGCGCTCAGTAGTGCCGCTACATCATTCAACCCTGGGCCATAGGGGTGCGTTTGCTCATGAAGTTACTCTTGTCGGGCCTGTTTGTGATGGCGATCGTCTCCGAGCCTGCGCTTGGAATGGAGATGATCGAGAGCCAGAAGGACACGGTAGCGTGTTCGACGCTTGGAGGTGTTCGTCGATTCGATCACGCCATGAATGAGAGCCAGCTTCAGACGCTGGGCTGTTTCAAAGTGAGGGACGGTGTGGAAGCAATCACCATCCCTCCCACCAAGTTTGGCGACCAGTACATGCGCGTACGGGTCAAGACGAAGACCGAGGTCGTTGACTTCTGGGTCCGTCGGTCAAACGTCCGCGTGATCAACTACTGACATCCAAGCGGCCGATCGCCAGGCAGCGCTCGCGGCTGACCGGCCGATCAGCCGTGGCATCGCATGGCTCGTGAGGTTGACATGCGCGCGGCTGATCGGGAGCTCCAGTCTTTCTGGTGCCAGACAGACAAGGAGCCGGACGCGCATTCGTGTGGGTGTATCCGTGGGACACCCGGTCAGCGGGCTGCGATACAGTGACCAAGTCGTCGGCAACGCCCCACGCTTCCATGGATAGACCTGCCGACTGGCGTCGAAGGCATAGTTCGAAGCGCGTCGACCCGCCTTTGCGCCTGGCGATCGGCGATTGTGGGCCAAGTCGAAGCGCCTGAACCGCGAGCAACGGCCGAAGTGACCCAATTGGAAGGCTAGCGCTATTCGGTGCGTATTTCCCAGCCCGACAGCGCCGGCAGGGTTAGATAGCGATTATCAAACTTCGCGATGTCCGCAAGACGCTCCCAATTCACGACTTCAATCGTGCGGCTGTTCGCTGATACCGTCCCAAGTTTCCGGAGATCCTGAAGGACACGGTTCGTATGGACCACTGAAAGTCCCGCCGCGTCCGCCAGATCGATCTGAGTGAGCGGAATGACCCCACTTTCGATGCCGATAGCCCGCCGCCGATGCAGTTGCTCACAAAGCAGGTGACTGACCCGTTCTAGTGCCGACCGTCGACTTAGACTAGCCAGCCGCTCGCGTAGAATGCTCGATTCCAACATGGTGGCTCGCCAGAGCGCGAGCGCCAGCTTGCGATGGCGTTCTATCGCCCGGTCCAGGTCGCGGTGCTCAATGATCCCGATCGAGCAGTCAGTGAGCGCTCTTACGGTAGTCTCGGCCACCGGCTCAGGCCATACGTAGCGATGAAGATCACAAAAATCGCCAGGATAGTAAAAGGCGTAGATCTGGCGCTCGCCGCTTTCCAGTGTCTCATAGAGACAGGCAACTCCAGCCAGCAGCACGGTTAAGCGTCTCGGCGTGTCGTCTGCTCCAACGATTTCTTCACCTTTCGGTGTGCTTCCCCTGAGTTTCACCTTATGAACGAGGCATCGAAGCTCAGCTTCACCGTGGAAGCCAAGGCTATTCAATTTCCGAAGTAACGGATTCAGCACGCCAGCGTCAGCCGGCTTCATCGAACCGGCCATGCTGGCCCCCAAATTAACTTGCCACACAGTCAGAGCCTAGCTCAGTATGTATTCGCAGAAAAGATGCAAATTTCTGTTGGATGGTACAAAATGGATGTCAGGCGCGCACGAACGCGTGATCTGTGAGAATGAAAAGCGCCTGTGCCAGCCATCGACTGCACTCCGCAGACAAACCCGCCTGCTACAGGCGGATGCAATCCTGAAGATCTCCGCCCCGGGTCGAGAGAGAGACAGCAGGTTTTGGGACACCCGGGGCGGAGAAATGCCGGTCGTACACCCCGGCCGGCACGCCCATATGACACCTGCAGCGGCAAGCCGGCTACTGATCGTTGGAGGTAGTCCGCTTGCACCGCTCGCGGACCATTGCCCTGACGCTGGCACTGCTCGACGCTATCCTTTGGACGTGGAAATGTTTGCGGGCTAGCTCCTCCGCGCCGCGGATGCGGGCGCGCGGTGTTGGATATGCAGCCGATCCTTCAGCTCTGCGAAGCGCCGAATGGTGCCGAGTGGCCGAGTGCAACGCGGTCTGTGTTGCAGCGCAGGGATCGAGGCATGCTAACCAGCACGTGCGTGTTGTAGCGAAGAAATGATGGCCTCGAATGGCCCGCTTGACCTACAGTAGGACTACGTTGGTCACTCAAACCACTCTCACCAAGGCCGATGGTCGCCGCCTCCGGAGCGAGCGCACTCGACAGGCCATTATCGAGGCCTATCTGCAGCTGCTTTGGCGCGACCCGACGATGCCAACTGCAGCTCAGATCGCGAAACAGGCCGGTTGCTCGGTGCGGTCTCTGTTCGAGCGTTTTGCCGATCTCGATACACTCAATCTGGCGACTGCCGACTACGCAATAACTCAAGGCCAAGCGGAGGCAGTGGCTCGCAACGTCGAGGGTGACCGTCCCACCCGTATCCGATCCCACATTGAGACCCGCGCAAAGGCCTGCGAGAAATGGCTGCCGTTGTGGCGGGTCATCCTGAGCCTGGATCAGCCAGAGCTCAGACAGCGCGCCGCGATGGCGCGATTTGCAAACATCGAGCGAATGAAGCTGATGTACAGGCCGGAACTGTCGACCCTCACAGAGTCGGCGGCCAGTGAACTGCTAGTGGCGTTAGCAACGCTGATCAGCTTTGAGAGTTGGGACCAGTTGCGCCACTGCTACAACCTGTCAATGGAGAACGCGCAGGCTGCATGGCGCTCTGCGATCGACCGCATGCTCCCCACTACGCCCATAGCAGGAGAGCAATCTAGACAGACGGCCCCTCACTTGCGCACCATGCATTCACGGAAGCGAGGGATCGACGTAACATCGTCTCCTTTGTGCGAGAGCGTGGGTCGAGCCACCGTATTCGGTTCCCATAACCTACTGTCGGGACTTCCGCCTGAATACTCCTCACGGTTGCTGGCACGAGCGTCGACGATAGATCTAGCAAAAGGACAGGCACTCTTCCAAATCGGCGACGACGGCGATGGATGCTATTGGCTCAAACAAGGCGTCCTCAAGGTCAGCATAGCGTCGAACCAGGGCACGGAGCGAATTCTCGCGATCCTCGGACCGGGATCGATTGTAGGAGAACTCGCAATGATTGACGGGTTGCCAAGGTCTGCCTCGGTTCAAGCACTGAGAGACAGTAGCTTGATCTTCGTCGCCCGCAGCACTTTCCTCGCCTGTCTGCGGGACTCTCCAGAATTGTACGCCCATCTCGTTGACACCCTTGTCGCACGGCTGCGGCACGCTGATGAAGAGGTGGCGGCCGCGAGCTTCCTTTCGCTCAACGCACGCGTTGCACGCGCGCTCCTTCAGTTCGCCAACTATCTTGGTGAGCCTACTGCCACGCCGGATCAGGTCATCATCCGCCACAAGCTCCGCCAAGAGGATCTGGCTGCGTTAGCCGACGTGGCGCGAGAGAACGCCAGCCGAATCCTGAGCGAGTGGGGAAAACGCAAGATCATCGTCCGACAGTCACCGTCCGTCTATGTCATTCAGAAATCAAGACTGGAGCGCGAGGCCGGCCTTACTGGCAAGTACTGGGAGTGATCTCATCCTCTCCGCGCCGCAACCGGCAGAATGACGGGATTTGGACCGAGCGAGACGCGGGTGACGGACGACGCTAACCTCATCGAGGACTTGGGCGCCGACAACTCCGACATCATTGAAGTCCTCATGTCCTATGAAGAGAGGTTCGACACCGACATTCGCGACGATGCGGCGACAGACTTCGCAACAGTTGGCGGAATGGTCCGGCTTATCGAACGTCAGGTTGCCGCCGCTGAAGCCTGGACCAAATCCTTACCAGCTCCGCTTGGTATTCGCCTGAGGGTGACCAACCTCAAATCGTGTCTCAGCAGAACTGGCGACGTTCCCCAACGTCCTCCGGCGTAGCTGCTCCGGCCTCATAGCGAGCAAGCCTTATCCGCACTAGAGCGTGGGTATCAAGCGACGTCAGGTACCGCGATATCGGTCACGCTGAAGCGGAGATTGATCACTTCGCCTATTCAAGCTGCTCAGCTCTTCGAGTGTCCTGCGCAGGCCAACGATGGTGAGAGAAGGCGGCAGATTCCATGAGCGTAGACCAGAAACCTCGAATGCACTCATTTCGATCTTCCGCGCGGCCAATTCTTCGTTTCCGTTGGCCATTGCCCCTAACGCACCGAAGAGACAAGCAGCTTCCCACACCGTCGGCTGCCGATTTGCGCCTTCGATGCGGTCGAGGGCCGATAAGAAGGCTTGTCTATTCCGCGCACTGAACCTTCGGGCCGGATTCATGGCGGCTCCCCAGATCACGAAGCATTCGTCGTGTACCAGCAGTCTTGAGCCTACGGTCGTGCGAAAAGCGTAATCGCTCATGACAACGGTGTGTCAAACCCGCGGGGTGGCGATCTACACGCTGGTCACGACAGGAGTCTGGAATGGGGACGACGGTCGACGGCACCGGCAATCGCTCAATGTTGCCGTTGGCCAAGGCATCCGGCGTGCGGTTCCAGGTGCCAGATTATGATCTGGTCGATGCCCGAGCTTGCTCGACGCTACCACTTGGCGCGGCAACTCGCCATGCGCCGCCGCGCAATCCACAAAATTGCCCCTCCAATTACTAGGCCGGCAACGCTGAACGCGAAGTCGTCAATGGAGGCTTGGCGACCTGGCGAATATATCTGTCCCGCCTCCAGAGCTGCCGCGTACAAAGCTAGAAGCACGCACTGAACGTGAAGGCGCAGGCGTCCCTGAAATGCAAGTCCCATCACTATTGAGGTGCCCAAATAGGCGATTGAATGTTCAACGTGCCCACCAAGTGGAGTCCGCACCATGTCCCTGGCGGGGAGCCACGCAAGAAATTGCAAGAGCAACGATGCAGCCAACAAATGCGACGCGAACGAGAACTGAGAGCGCCTTTTGAAAGTTGTTTCCAATCATGGTGAACTTTTTCGAGCACCCTACGCCTGATGGGCTAGTTGCTAGTTCGCAAACAATGCTCCACAACCCAGAGATCTACTGTGACCTCTTGAGCGAAAGTTCGTGACCTGCGGGGCGGCAGCGTATTCGGGCGGGGCATCCGCTGCGCAGGTTTAGAGCCCTGTACGCGAGGTCCTGACAGCCCTGAACCGCAGTTCAGCAGGCTGTATTCGCATGAGGGCTGACCTCCGTCCAGCCAGAGCAGCTGCTGCGGAGCGCGCCTGCTGCTGAGAGTTGTACGGCATCCGGTCGGAGAGGCAGCTGAAGAAGCAGCTCGAATAGTCTGCTATTTCGCTGGTTCGTCGGCCTGTGATCCAGTGACTGAGTGCAGTGCAGCGAGGAGCGTGATTGCGCGGGCCGCCACAGCACAAGCCTAAAGTTGCCGCGACATTGTAACCGCCCAGCACCGGCGTTGTCTGTAAATTGGCAGCATGAAGAACCTTCTGATAAAAAACGACGAGCATGCGTTTGGGCAGATGCCCATGTTGGGGATTGCGCAGTTGCGTGCTTTCGAGCTGGCATCGACCATCCACGAGATCAGGATGGCGGGATTCGTGACCTGGCGAGCAATGACGCAGGAATTGAATCGTAGAGGAATACCGACCGCCACAGGTGGCCGGTGGCATTGCACGTCGCTCGGGCGAGTATTGGCTCGCCTGGGCATGACCACATCTGACACACGCGGCGGCAACGGTGCGTGGGCCAGCAAGCGGTCCGCAGATGCAAGAGCCAAGGCGCTGGCGCCCACACTTCTCAAACTTCAGGTAGCGGGGTTCTCTCATAGGGCCATCGCGCACGAATTGAACCGGCGCCAGGTCCCGACCGCGCGCGGCGGCAATTGGCATCGAACAAGCGTTGTTCGATTGCTGGCCCGGCTACATCGGCAAGGGATATATGCGGCTTAACGGAGCCCTGAGGTTGAGCGCATCACGAGTTCCGCCGGCGCCAGAGCTAGAGCGGGCAAAGTCTGTGTCCGGGGCGCGCAACTCCGCGAGCTGATACGGCGCGAAGAGGAGCGGCCCGGGTCGGAAGCATCCCGGCAGGTGGCGTCTCTTGGTGGGCTGCTGCCAGGGCATCGGCCACAGCTTATGCCGGCTCGCCTCAGATCAGACCGAGAACCGTGACGCCCAATGCGGTCAGGTCGGAGCCAACGAGGCAGCGCGGCTGATCGGTCACGCTAGTCTCTCCGTCGGTACTCCTTTCGAGCGAAGACCACACCGAAGGAGGAATGGCGCATCACGAGCCATTCGCGGCATAATTTTCCTCTGCAGGGTCGCAAGCCTCGATGAGGCGAGACATGGCGGGCATGAAGGTTCGGGTGACCGGCGTCGATGGCTATATCGAGTCCGTTCTCGGCCCAAGGCATTTGGAACAAGGCCTGGACGTCGTCGGAATAGGGATCGAGGATTGTGGGAACTAGCTACCTTGGGGGTTCACAATGCAGGCTGAGATAGTTTGCCTAAGGCAAGCACGGCGTTACCGCGCCCAAACCAGGAAGGTGGGACGGTCGATCAAGACGATTCATGATTCCGACGTTGCTGCAAAGCTTAAGGAATACGCGGCTTTGCTGGAGGAGGTCGAGCGATTCGGCAATGCGCTTCGACAGACCTTGCTCGCCCAGTTGCAGGAAGACAGCTCCCCCCTCGAAAAAGAGATCTCCCTCGACAACGGCGACGAGCCGCACTCTGAGTACTTGGCCGCGACATTGAAGAAGGCCATCTGCCGCCCTTGGTGCGGATCGCCGCCAACTGAAGCACCAGATCGGCCGCCGCGATGACGTGCCACTTGCCACCGACCATCTAAAACGAGAACCACGCTTGAGCCACCGCGACTTGAGAAGCCAGGCGCGCCTTCCAGCGTCACACCATTCTAGCCCACGAGCAGCCTGCCCAGCTTCGTAACAGGGGTCAAGACAAGGCGGCGATAGCCAAAGCTAGCAATCACCGATAGCGCCGCCAGGTAAACCAGCGCGACCATGCCAGCCGCCGCCACCATCACCCACAGTATGTCTTTCCAGCTATTCAGGCCGCCCTCACCTAGGGGAATAGGCCTGCGACGCTCGATATCGGCCCGCATTCTGTCGACTTTCGGCTAACGAGGTTCCCACAGAAGGCCGAGCATCATCGTGGCCGCTACCGTGGGTGTCAGCCACAGCCAAGCTAACCACCAGCACGCGGGGCTCTCCAGCAGCGTCACCATGTCAAGCCTCCTAAGGCTATAAGCCCGGAGAAGCCTATGCTGGTCGATCGTTACTGTGCGCGTGAACTTTGTGACTAAACGTCGAGAAACGAGCGTCGCTCAAATCCTGGTCTTGCATTCAGTGACTTGACGCGGTGCCTATGCTGCAACTGATCGGTCGCCACTTGGGTGCCACCAAATGAAGCTTTCCCACTTCCGGGGAGGGGTAAGCTCGATCAGCCCAGCCGTAAGCTTGCGTCGGGCAATGGCTTGCAGGATTTCGGGAAGAAGAACCTCAGCAATGAGGGGCGCGAGCTCGCCCTCAACCCCGAAGGGTGCCTCGTGTAGTAGCATAATCGCGCCGGGCAACGCAGGAGAGTGCTCGATTGCTCCCGCAAGCCTGCTGCACCGTTTGCTCAGTTCGTCCAGACAGGCAGTGTCGCGAGTAAGTTCCCAATCCCGTGTCGTGATCGACCACCACGCGAAGCGTGCATCGGGATGAAATTGCCTTGCTATCGCATGAAAGCGGACGCGCTTAAGTCCAGCATTATACGGCAATCTGACCAGATAGGGAGAAGGTGTCGCCCTGAACCTCTTGAGCAGGTCCTCCACGCGCCGCATGGCGGTGAGGATCTCGGGCGACGATGCGCGCTCCAGGTCGATGTGATCCCACGCGTGCCCATACACGGCATGCCCTGCATTTACAATTTCCGCAAGCAAGTCGCGATGCTCAGCTGCGCGGATGCCGCTCACGAAGAACGTCGCCTTCCAATTGTAGAGGCCCAGCAACCTGAGGATCTTGGGTGTGGTATGCGGATGAGGCCCGTCGTCAAAAGTGAGTGCAACATTCTCTGTGCCGTTCGGCTGCCGGCAAATGACGGGCAACCATCGCCCGAGGGAGAGAGGCAAATACATTTCTCGCTGCCAACCCATGTCTATCTACAACGGGAGGAAATAGATTGCCGCCAGCATTGCGGGCCTATTAAGGGCGTCTCGTGTCCAGCATGCGATCTCATTTAATCCGGGATGTGCCAGCCGGCCCATGAGCACGAACAAGGACCATGTGCTTATAGCGCCAGCGACGTAGGCTTCCAGGACAAAGCGCAACGCTTTGAAAGGACGGGTCGTTCGCAGTTGAGGAGCCACCTGTGCGCGGCGGGCGAGATATGCCCTGTGCGAGATCATGGATCGCCAGTTTTCAAGCACTGAAAACGATTGCTCAGGGCGAGGGTTGCTGGCGCGGTTATGGCTTGCGCGGTCGTCGATGACAGACAGCACTTCCGGGAGCATGACGAACCGCACACCTGTTTGCCAAAGGCGGATGTACCAGTCCCAATCCTCGTGCAGACGCAATTGCGGTTGGAAAGGGGTTTGCCGGGCGGTCTTCGTAGTAATCATAACCGCAGGCATCGGAATATACCCTTGGTTGAGGAATAGGTAATCCGCCAGATCTTCTCCATCCGCCATGGGCTCAATAGGGCGCACAATCGACCTGCCTCGCTGTAGAACCCGCGTTCGAGAGTACAGAACCACCTTGTCTGGGTTGGTACATTGCTCCATCGCTGCTACTTGCTTGGCGAGCTTTTCCGGCAGCCATTGGTCGTCGCTGTCGAGAAAAGCGAGGTACTTGCCGGAGGCGCGTGAAATCGCCAGGTTTCGTGCTGCAGCCGGTCCTCCATTTTCCGATTGTTGAATGATATAAACAGGCACGGTGTAGCTCTGACTTCTAAGAAAGTCGCCAGTGCCATCAGTGGAACCATCGTCAACGATTATTACTTCGAAGGATGGACAATCTTGCCGGAGCGCGCTCTCGAGCGCAGACATGATTGTCGCCCTTCGGTTGAACGTGGGAACTATGACGGTGACCAACGGTGTCATCGACGGACGATTCTCTTAAGTGGTGAATTTTGCCCGCCGTGCCAACGGCGCTGCCTCGAGTGACAGTTTCTGTGCAAACGTGGCCCGATGCGCGTGATTGATTGGTGAGTATTTTGCGATTGAATAGGGCAAACGGAGCCGCCTCTTCACCTCCGCAAAACCTCCGCCTGAGGCTCTGCGTAAGCATGCGATGAGTACCGAGGAAGGGCTGGCTGCGTAAGCGAGCCCATCGGCTTGCCTTTGGATCTCGATGCGCCGCAGCTGGTACCAGAGCGCCGGCTTCGACGTTGGCGAGCTGAGCTAGAGGCTCAGCCCGAGGCGAGCCAGCAGCCTTACCACGGTCGACGGATGCCAATTGCCGCCACGCGCCGTTGGTACCTTGCGGCGCGCCAATTCGCGCGCAATGGCGTTCTGCGTTGTGAAGCCTTCGGCTTGAAGTTTGAGAATGAACGGGGCCAACGATCTGGCGAAAGAGTCCGCGGCTCGTCTATTGGACAATGCACCGTGGCCTCCCCGCTTCCTTCCTGCGTGGACAGGCTGTCGCGTATGCGTGCTGCTCATTGAGCGGCTGACCGATCACCCAAATGGTCGACTGTAGCGTCGGTGCGTCTCGGTCCGCGTAATCTCCCTCAACGAGGACGCTTGCCTGCCTGTTTGACCTATCACCTTTTGAGAAACTCCTGACACTTCCTTGAGAAGTCTAGGCATATTCTGATGGGCGCTCGCGCAGCAACTTTGTGATAAGAGCTGATGCACCGGCTTTGTGTACTCGTTGCCGGTTGATCAGTCGGACGCCCGACCGGCGAGATTTCCGCCGCATTCGCGCCTGAGCAGCCGCTCCGCATCCGGTCGTCTCGGGCAAACCTGCCCACGCTGTGGACCCTGAAGATCAAACCGAGCTCAACGAGGATCCTTGAGTGCGTGGTCGATCACCACATGGGCGATCATGTAATCATCACACCGCTCTCACTGATATCGCACGGCCGTTCTGGTCTGCTTCCTGACAAGTCGTGGCAGCCGTCAGGCAGATGCAGAAGAAAATAACTCTCTCCAGGTCGTCCTCTTCAGGAAAGCCAAATGTGCGGCATCATCGGAATCATCGGCAAGGCGCCGGTCGCGCCTCTGCTCGTCGAGGCGCTGAAGCGGCTCGAGTATCGGGGCTACGACTCGGCAGGCGTCGCCACCCTCGTCAACGGCCACATCGACCGCCGCCGTACCGAGGGCAAACTGGTCAATCTGGAAGCGCGGCTTGCGTCTGAACCGCTGGCCGGCGTCATCGGCATCGGCCACACACGCTGGGCGACGCACGGCAAGCCCTGCGAGCGCAACGCACATCCTATCGCCACCGATCGCGTGGCAGTCGTGCACAACGGCATCATCGAGAACTTCCAGGAGCTCAAGGACGAGCTTTTGGCCGAAGGCCGTACCTTCGACAGCGACACTGACACCGAAGTCGTTGCCCAGCTTCTCACCGCACATCTGGACCGGCAGATGTCGCCCGAAAAGGCGATGTCCCGCGCCATGGAACGGCTGCGCGGCGCCTTCGCGCTGATCGTCCTTTTCAGCGGCCGCCATGACGTCCTGATTGGTGCGCGCCGCGGCAGCTCGCTCGCCGTCGGCCACGGCGACGAAGCGATGTACCTCGGGACAGACGCGCTCGCGCTGGCGCCCTTCACCAGGCGCGTGACATACCTCGAGGACAACGACTGGGTAGTGCTCGATCTCAAGAGTGCGAAGATATTTCAGGGCACCAGGGAGGTGCGTCGTGAGATCCGCCAGAGCGGCATCACGGGCGCCATGGTGGGCAAGGGCAACCACCGCCATTTCATGCTCAAGGAGATCCACGAGCAGCCGACAGTGCTCGGCGACACCTTGCACACATATGTCACGCCCGCACGCTCAGTGAGCCTGCCCGGCCTGCCATTCGACTGGACGAAAGTATCGCGCCTCACCATGACTGCCTGTGGTACGGCCTGCTTTGCCTGTCATGTGGCGAAGTACTGGTTTGAGAAGCTCGCCCGCCTTCCGGTCGAGGTCGAGGTCGCCTCCGAGCTGCGCTACCGCGAGCCGCCGCTGCCCGACGGCGGCGTGTGCATCGCGGTCTCGCAGTCGGGCGAGACCATCGATACGCTCGCGGCGCTGCGCTACGCCAAGGCGCGGAAGCAGACCATCCTGTCGGTCGTCAACGTTCCTGAAAGCGCCATCGGGCGCGAATCGCACGTCGTGCTACCCACGCTCGCCGGGCCCGAGATCGGCGTTGCTTCGACCAAGGCCTTCACCACCCAGCTCATCGTGCTGCTGTCCGTCGCCATCGCTGCCGGTCGCTCCCGGGGCACGCTCGACGGCCCGGAGGAGGAGCGGCTCACGCGGGCCATGCTCGAGCTGCCGGCGCGAGTGAATGAGGCCTTGAACCTGGAGGAGGCATACAGGCGCATTGCCGAGGACATCCTCGCCAAAGCGCGCGATGTCCTCTATCTGGGCCGAGGCTCTTCCTTTCCGATTGCGCTGGAAGGTGCGTTGAAGCTGAAGGAGATCTCCTACATTCACTCCGAGGGTGTCGCAGGCGGCGAGATCAAGCATGGGCCGATCGCGCTGATCGACGAGGCGGTTCCCGTGGTAGTAGTGGCGCCGACCGACGCCATTTTCGACAAGACCGCCTCCAATTTCGAGCAGGTCAAGGCGCGCGGCGGCAAACTCGTGCTGCTAAGCGACTCGGCGGGCAACGCCCGGCTGGCCAGCCAGGCGGCGGCGGCGATCAGCCTGCCCGCGGTCGATCCGACCGTCGCACCGATCCTCTACGCCGTGCCCGTGCAACTGCTCGCGTACTATGCAGCGCTCGCCAAAGGCACCGACGTCGACCAGCCGCGCAATCTCGCCAAGAGTGTAACCGTAGAGTAGGCAACTTCACGATTGCGAGGCCTGCATCTGCTGATCACGCCTGGCGCGTGCGCGCCCAGGTCAATTTTGCCCGAAAAGCGCCTCATCGCGGTCACCGCGACCGCCTTCCACAATCTCGGTGTTGAGGAGATGGATCACACTCCTCCCACATCTTTCACGCAACCATCCGCCGCTTCCCGCTGTAAGCTGCACTCGATGTTCAACCTCCCAGGCCTATGACCCAATTTCTCACACCTGCAGGCTCAGCTTCGCCAGTCGAGTACGCGCCCATATCTTCAGGTCCATCCCGGCTTGACGGGATCTGGCGCATCATCTGGCGGCGTCGATGGTGGTTCTCAACTACCCTTTGTTCTGTCGGTGTCATCGGTGTAGCAGCTCTGGTTTTGCAGAAGCCGGTCTATACGGCACACACGACATTGATGGTAACCTCGCGGCAGCCTGATCTGGCGGTCACGGATCAAGTGGTTCGGACCTCAGACCCGGCGGTCATCCGCCCGCCACGCGAAGTTGATGTCGACGGCGAAATCGAGCTTATGCGTTCCCAGCGCGTGCTGGCCAAGGTCGCCAGAGACTTGGGCCTCGCGGAAACGCCCGATTTTGGCGGGAGCACGAATCGGGAAAAGGAGGGCGCGGTTGCTAGCTTGAGCAGGTGGATGAGATCCGAACTCGCCTCCGCAAGCAAGTTCGTGACGGCGGAGGTGGCTCGACTGACAGGTTTCCAGGACTCGACGGAGACAGCGCCATCCATTGCAGGAGATGAGGAACAAAGGCTAATCGATCGCTTGGCCTCTCGAGTGAAAATCGAGCCTATTCGCCGGTCAACGATTGTCGATATCGCCTACTCGGGCAGCGATCCCATACTTGTTGCGGCGATAACCCGGGCAATCGCTGAAAGCTATATCGAAGACCGACATGCCGTGCGCCTTCAGGATGCAGAGCGCGCGGCGCGTTGGCTGAAGTCTCGAACCAAGGAGCTGGAGCAGCAAGTATCTGCTGCGGAGAGGGCAGCCGAGACTTTTCGCGCGAAGAATTCACTGCAAGATGGGCGCGATCTCAGCTTGCTCAAGGCGGACATGGAGAAGATAAGCAGCCAGGCAGCAGCAGCGCGAATTGCGAAGACGATAGCGATCACCAAGCTGAAAGCGATCGAAGAGCGGGTCCAACGTAGTGGAATGGCGGCTGCGCTGGAGGTCGACGGATCGAACCACACCGACCGCCTGCGTGGAAGCCTGGCAGACTTGCGGGCCAAGCGTGCCTCGATACGCGCCGAGCGGGGAGTGAAAGACCCCGAAGTCTCAAAGCTCGAATCGGAGCTTGCGACGGCACAGGCCGAAGTGGTCAATGAAGCCAAAGCACGGTTGTCCAATTCGCGTAGCGATGTAACGATCGCCGAGCAGCAAGTCCAAATGTTCGAAAGCGCCTTGCGCTCACTGCGCGAGGAGATTGATCGACTGAATGCTGCCGACGTCACTCTTCGCAGTCTGGAGAGGGATGCGGCTGCCTATCGAGCCGTGTATGAGGCATTCCTGGAGCGAACGAAGTTTACGGAGCAGGTCGGCTTCAATGATGCGGAAAGCTGGATGGTGTCTCCGGCGAGGCCACCTTCGGATCCGTCGTCGCCAAAGGTCCTCGTTGCGATTGCCCTGACACTCGGTGTCGGCATCGCCGCGGCTACGGCGGTTGTACTTCTGATCGAACTTCGAGCGCGTCAAACGGTCCTCAGTTCGCAACAGTTTTTTGAGCTTGGCCTACCAACGCTCGGACTGGTGCCAGATGCCGGTCGGCACGTTGGCACGCTGAAGCGCGCCGTAGACTACGTGACCGAGACAAGATCGGCCTATTCCGAGGCGATCGAAGCGGTGCATACGTCGGTGCTGGCTCGGGGCTTCAAGGGATCGACATCCTCGATGGTGCTCATGATTTCATCAGCGCTCCCATTCGAGGGGAAGTCGACGACAGCTGCCGCATTGGCAGCAGCGATAGCCAAATCAGACAAGCGCGTTCTGTTGATCGACGCTGACCTTCGGGCCCCCAAGCTGCACCGGGCGTTTGGCGTCACTCGAGCTTGGGGACTGGCCGACGGCGAGGACGCATTTCCGAGTGCCGCGCCATCATCAGGAAGGGCGCGCCGGAAGCGCCAGCATCGGCTGGATGAAGCAATTCACGTCGACCGGCAGACCGGGATATCGTTTCTTGCAGCAGGTTCTGCATGCTCCAACCCGCAGAAAGTGCTGCGTTCGTGGGAATTCCAGGAAGCGCTGACCGTTTGGCGCGAAGCCTATGACTTCATCCTGATCGATACGCCACCGGTTTTTGCAGTATCGGACGCGCGGACTCTGGGGCCAGCCGTTGACTACTGTGTCTTTGTCGCGCGTTGGGGTAAGACACGCTTGAAGAGCGTCTCTCATGCGGTGCGCGTGCTGGAGGAGTCAGGTGTAGACGTTGCAGGCATCGTTATCTCAAGGGCGAACGTCAAGCGGCTTGCTACCTATGAGTTTGCTGATTCTGAAGTGTATCACCGAGCCTATCATCGTTATTTGACTGCATCGCCCGCAAGAACCTCGGGCCATCGAACTTGGCGGTGGCATCTGGGTTTGATCCGACCATGGGGGGCCGCGTAAAGCCTTTCGAGAAGCGGCGCACTGAGTCCACGCATCTGCTCGCTGGAGAGTAGCGTGATCGTTGTCGCGGGACCGGTGCGCACGCTGGAGGCGAGCAAGCCGGTTGATTCCGCAAGGGCATGGATGGTCTAGCGACGCTGGTGCGTCAGGCGATCCGACATCTGCAGCTAAACGACAGCGGGATGGTCGCAAGCCGCCCTGCACGATGGTCCTAGCCTGATCAAGGTGATGCTGATCGCCGAGTGGCTCGCGAGCGATTGCCGGGCTCTGTACTATATTTGCAGGTTTCCCTACTGCTAAAATGTGGCTGGTTCGGGATCATCAATCTCTGCCAGCGTGGTGACGAGCACTCCAACACATCGACGTTGTAGATGCTGCTCGCATTCGCCCTTGGGAGTGATGTTTCGAAGGCGATGACCCCCTAGCCTAGCGCGAAGTGGGCCCAGACACGAAGAATTGTAAGGGCCGCGGCTAGGGGACGTTAAGCTCATCTCGTATCAGGGCAGCAGGTCGGTGCGCCAGCCTCTGCGAGGTTACAGCGCCTTACTCGAGCCGAGTGTGGCTTTTGCCATGCAAGCTGCCACGGAATGCCGGCCAACCGAGATCGCGCTCGCTGATCACGCTGACGGGAAGCGGCCAGCAAACAGCAAAGGCCGGGTCATCATAGCGGTGGCCGTCAGCGGCCTCTGGCGCGTGAAAGGCGGACATCTGGTAGGCGACCTCCGTATCGTCGGCAAGAGTTTGAAAGCCATGTGCGACACCCTTCGGGATGTAGATCGCGCGGTGATTCGCGGCTGTCAATTCGATTCCCTGCCACCGGCAGAAGGTCGGCGAGTGAGAGCGCAGGTCAACAATGACATCGAAGATCGCGCCACGCGTGCAGCGAACGATCTTGGTCTCTTCATGCGGCGGCCACTGGAAATGCAGGCCACGCAGCGTTCCGCGCCATCTGTTGTACGAAAGGCTTTCCTGCACGATCGAGGCATCGAGTCCCTGTGCCGTGAGTTCCCTCTCGCACCATAGGCGTGCAAAGAAGCCGCGGGCATCTTCTCGCGCCTCTACGTCGATCAGCCGGACGCCATCGATGTCCGTCGCGCTAAAGATCACGGCCGCTGTTCCTTGCCGGCTGGCCGCCAGAAAAAGTCGGCGTTGATCTGCCGTGTGCCAACCAGATGCTGCAACTGCTTCAGCCGCGTGAAACCGCGAAACGCGAACATGTCCCGCGTCATCTGCACCTGCTCAAAGATCCCCAGAAGCTGCTCAGCCCCTCGCTTGGCCGGCCAGCGGCATCTGAACTCCGGCAGATGACGACCGATCTTGGCGAAGGACGTACGATAACTTCGATTGTCGCCGCTTGGCGTTCCAAAGGTCACCTTGCAGCCCTCGAAAACCTGCCCAACGATAGAGGCAATGTCGCGAATGCGGTAGTTCTGCTCGTCGTCGCCGACATTGAAGATCTGATTGTGAACTGTATCGCGTGGTGCCTTTATCGCGAGGATGATCGCTTGGCATATGTCTTCGACATGAACGAGCGGACGCCATGGCGTTCCATCACTTGTCATTCGGATCTCTTTGGTCGTCCAAGCGAATCCGCCCAGGTTGTTGAGGACTATGTCGAACCGCATCCGCGGGCTCGCGCCAAACGCGGTGGCATTCCGAAGGAAGACGGGCGAGAAACTCGAATCAGCCAGAGCTTGAACATCCTGTTCGACAAGGACCTTGCATCTTGCGTAAGCCGTCTGTGGCATAGGGGTGGACTGCTCATCGCGCTCGCCACCATCTTCGGCCGCGCCATAGACACTGCAAGAAGACGTATAGATGAAACGTGGGACACCGGCGTCCTTACACGCCCGCGCCAACGCAACAGAACCGCGATGATTGATGTCGTAAGTGACTCGCTCGTCAAAATCGCCAAGCGGATCGTTTGACAATTCGGCAAGATGCACGACTGTGTCGAACCCTTCGACGTCTTTCGACGTGATATGCCGCACGTCCTTGGTGAGGGTTCGCGGACGTGGACTGGAATCGTTGTACAGCCAGCCGTCGCGGTAGAAGCCGCAGTCAATGCCTAGGACCTCGAACCCCTCCTCAAGTAGCCGTGGCCCGAGGACAGATCCGATGTATCCGTCGACACCCGTCACCAGTATCCGCATTCCCACCATGTTCGCCTCCTGATCATCTTCTGAAAATGGCTGCAGTGGCCTTCGGCTCCAGCTGTGTCCTAAGTCTTGAGCATCGGGCGCATCACGACGTCAGTGACCTCGCTTGTCCGAGGAAGCTGCAGGAGAAGGCGCACGAGCCGGGCAATGTCGGCGAGCTGAATCAGGCGGTCCGGCTGGTAGGCGCGCCCCTCTGCAGCAAAAATGCCGCGCTGTCGCTCACTCGCCGTTCGTCCGACAAACACCGACATCACGCGCACCCCGTCCGAGTTGACTTCATCGCGCAAGCTGTCGGCGATCGCCTTGAGGGCATGCTTGGTCGCGGCATACTGGCCAACCTCGGCAGACGCCCGGATGGCCTGGGTGGAGTTGATGAACACGATCTGCCCTTTGGCCTCCACGAGCAACGGCAGCAGCTGCCGCAGAAGGGCATAGGGTCCAATGACGTTGGCGGCCATCTGGCGGTTGAAGACGGCCGGGTCGAACGAGCGTTCGTAGAGGCCCAGACTTAGAACCAGGACATCCAGGCGACGCCTCGGCGAGATCTCTGCCGCGATCCGTTCGGCCGCACCATCGACAGTCAGATCTTCTGCGATGTAGTGGCATTTGTGCCGAAGTGTCTCCAGAGGAGGGGTGGCGACAAGTTTGGGCATGCTGCGGCCCAACATGACAACCTCGGCGCCGGCATCCAGAAGGTCGAAGGCGGCGGCGCGCCCAATATCGCCCGAGGCACCGGCTACAAAGGCGAACGTATTGCTCAGGTCCATCGACTGTGTCTGCGGCTTTCCCGCTCTCCCCTTCAATCACGCACCGACAAGTTCCGGTTCCAGAAGCCCTGTCGCAACGAGGGCGTCGGCCGCCATCCGAACTTTCCAGAATGGAAGTGCCGCCCGTTCGGCGATATCCAATAACGAATGGGCTCCATCTGCGAGATTCAGCACCCAGAGCAGCGTCAGCTGATCTAAGTCAGAGGCACGAGCACCGCCCATCAGCGCGTAGAGCCCGTACCGGCCAAGTTGGGGCTCGCCTTTTGGATTGCGGTTGCGATACACCGCGTCTTCCTCGATGACAGAAACAATCTGCTGCAGAACGGAAAGCGACTGTGCGAGACTCTGCGGGCGCAACAGTGACAGATTGTCAGCCGAGCTATGGTATTCAGAGTACTCGCCGTTGGGCGTACGCATCAGACAGCCGACTGGCAAATTGAAGCCGGGCGAGCAGTACTGCCGCTCATCGTAGCCGTATGGAACGAATGACCTGACCTGATATGGCTCCCCTACGTGTCGCAACACGTGTGCCACGATGCGATCGATCTCGGCATTTCCTCTCCGGCTCTGCTTGTAGGTCAGGCTTCCACCATCGCCGAGGCAAGAAAGAACGAGGCCATGGGTGATCCGCCCGATCTCATGCTCGTTGAGCGCAAGCCAGGCCAACGATCCGATCGTGCCGGGGACAAAAAGAAATCGATAAGTGTGGTGCGGTTGAAGTTTCCCAATGTGTCGCGCCAACATCGTTGCAACCGCGATCCCCGAGAGATTGTCGTTGGCCAGGGAAGGATGGCACACGTGGCAGGAGACAAGGACCGTGTCGCTGGTTTGTCCCGGAATCAGCAGCTCTCCAAAGCTGAGATGGCCGGGCGCGAGCTGTGAGTCGATGCGGATATGGTACTCATCGTCAGACAGTCGGGACATCTCATTGTGGGAAAGACAGAAACCCCAGTTCTCGGCGTAGTAGGACGTGCGATAGGGGATCCAATCCGGACGATCGGGCAGCGTGTGGAGATGCGGGCGCAGCTCCGCGAGTGACATCGTCGCATCGACGGGGCGGCTGTATTGCACGACGTGCAGGTTGCTCGCCGCAAAGTCTACGATGCGAGTGCCATCCAGGCGTGCGATATGTGCATCGCGAATGTTCCACTCGTTCGGAATGGTCCAATCGAACACCTTGGTTCCGGATGGGACCTCACAGACTCTCAGTGGAATATGGTCCTGCAAGACTCGCAGTGTCTGTCGCAGGCCGTTTCCGGTGATGCTACGACAGATCGGAAACAGTGTCTCGATCAGCGCCATCATGACTTCGCCATCGGCTTCCTTGCAGGAGGGCCGTGGATCGGGCGCCATGGTTTCGACTTCCCGCACCGATTAGATCCAGTCAACTCTGTATTGCGGCTACGATGGATGCGCGGGGAGCGCCCACCGGCCCCCGGAGTGCATCGCACACGATGCTCAGCCACTGCCGGCGTCCAGCGTTCTTCTCGGCCCAGCGCCGGGCATTCAAGCCGATCCGACGACGCAAATCCCGATCGCTCATCAAGCGTTCGATTGCACGACGCATGTCGGCCAAGTCTCCTGGATTGACCAGGATGACATTATCGTTGTCGATAATGTCGGACCGGCCGGCATAGGTGTTGCCCTGTGATCTCGTCACAATCACCGGCTTGCCCATGGCCATGGCCTCTACCAGCGTCGTCCGCCCAGCTCCGATGGGATTGGTTCGCAGCGGAATCACGACAGCGGCGGACTCCGCATACAAGCTTCGAACCGTACCCATTGGCATTTGGCAGATCTCGACATTCGGCGGGATCGACATATCCCTTATCTGGTCCCGGTGTAGCGACCAGGGGGAGCCAGGATCGATCTTGAGCTTGACACCCGGCAGGTCCGCCACAGCCTTGATCAAGGTTTCGTAGTCGCGATACTCGCGCCCGGCGGAACAAAGCTGCTGTTCATCGATGATGTGTGCGGGCGCCGCCGCAAAGAACTTCGTATCGATGTAACCGCATACTTCGATGTGAACCAATTTGCTTTCGGGCAGGCCCAGCCGCAGTCCCGTCTCGTAGGGCTGCCGGCCAAGAACAAGGATCTTGTCTATGCGGTTGTGCGCCCGCAGAATGCGATACCATACGGCATTGCGCTTCCCGTCGAGGTAATATCCGGTCATGACGTGACGCGGACGCCTGCGGAGCGTTGCTGCGAGCAGGGCGAACGGAAGGCCGACGACCTCGCTCTGCGTCAGCACCGCGTCGTATTCCCGGCAGCGTTGGTATCCGAGCATGGCCAACGCCCAGTTGCCGCCAAGGAACCGGTTGACAAGGCGCACCAGCCAGCCACCCTCATGTTTGATCGAGCTGAGGTCCAGGATATCGGCGCATCCGCCGGGGACAGAGCGAACGGCCTCCGCCACCGCGTCGTATTCCGGCTGTGGGCGTTCGCCGATCTGCACGGATTTGTGGCGCTCGTCCGAAAGCTCGTGAGGTACGAGCAGCAGGGCTCTCATGGCCAATCTCCCGGTCATGGCGTCGTCCTGATCAATGGCTTGGAACGATGGCGCAGCCCTGTCCGAGCCGTGTATCGCCTGCCTCAAAGACAACTGCGTATTGCTGTTCAAGCTTCCGGCGGAACTGCCTCGCGCGTTCTCTGATAATGGGTTTCACGCTATCTGCCGTTGCTTCCAAGCTGCAGAACTTGCTGATCAACCCGTCGGAGCTCAGAGAGCCGATGTCCAGGCAATACTCCGACATTTCCATTGCGCGCATCAGCGATTCGCACTTGTGGTGGAATGAGATGGAGATGACAGGCTTGGTGCAGAGGAGCGAAAATATGAGATTGTGGAAGCGGGTCGCGACGACAATGTCCGTTGCCGCTATCTGTGCAAGAACCTCTTCCACCGAGCGGGCCGGTTCGTCCACGATCCGCGCTTGGTCTGCCGGCGCCACACGGCCTCGCAAAAGACCTCTGA
>Ga0126369_10000707_pt1 | contig 22142 bp, 19 predicted proteins | sample PanSoiMetaPlot_1_FD_109646 | JGI IMG/M metagenome (GOLD analysis project Ga0126369, IMG submission 109646) | Tropical forest soil microbial communities from Panama - MetaG Plot_1 | ecosystem: Environmental > Terrestrial > Soil > Tropical forest > Bulk soil | place: Panama | collected 2016-02-17
GCCCTGCTTCACCGGGCGATAGACCGCGCGAGCGACCTGGGGCCTGAACACCTCGCCGACCTCCTGGAGCGCCAGGCCGGCGCCCTCTACCGAAGCGGTCAGCTGGACCCGGCCATCGCCGCCCACCTCCACGCGGCCGGGCTGCGCGAGCGGCTCGGAGACCGGGTCCGGCAGGCCGGGAATCTGAGCGGCGCGTCCCGCCTCTGCTTCCTGGCCGGGCGCCTCGCCGACTCGGAGTCCGCTCACCGGCGGGCGCTCGAGGTCCTGCTGGCACTGCCGCCCGGCCCCGAGCTGGCCCGCGCACACGAGGCGTGGGCTCGCGTGCGCTTCATGCTGCAGGACCCGCGGGGCGCGATCGAGGAGGCCGACCTGGCCGAGCGCGACGCGGACCCCGCGCTCGCCCTGGACGCGCGCGTCACGGCCGCGGCCGCACGCCTGCAGCTCGGCGACCCGGCAGGACAGCAGCAGCTCGAGGCCTCGCTGGCGAAAGCGCGCGAGCTCGGGCTGGAGGACACGGCCCTCCGGGCCACGCTCTACCTCGGCTGGGTGCCGCTGCTCATCCGGAGCTACCACGGGGTGGAGGCGCGGCTGGCAGAGGGTCTCGCGCTGGCCGTAGACCGCGAGCTGCCGTACTGGGAGCTGCAGCTGGTCAGCGCGGCCGCGCGCTGGGCGCTCGACCAGGGCCGCTGGCACGAGGTCGAGCAGCGCGCTCGCGAGGTGCTGGCCCGACGGGAGTCGGTGTCCATCGCCCGGGCCCAGGCGCTGGTGTGCTGGGGTCGCCTGGAGGCGCGCCGCGGCCAGGCCGGCGCCGCCGGGCTGCTCGACCAGGCGCTCGCGGTCGCGACCGAGCACGACCGCGTCGAGCCCCTGGTTCGCGCCTGGCCGGCGCGCGCCGAGGCGGCCTGGCTGACCGGCGATGCCGGTCGGGTCCAGGACGTGGTGCGCGAAGCGCTGCAGCGGCGGCCGGACGTCGACGACGCCTGGTGGCACGGCGAGCTGCGGTTCTGGGCCGCGGCCGCGGGCGCGGAGACGGACGCGCGAGTCCCGGCAGCCAGGCCGTTCGCCCTCTCGCTTGCCGGCGACTGGGCCGAGGCCGCCGCCTGGTGGCGCGGGCGCGGCTGCCGCTACGAGGCCGCGATGGCGGTCGCGGTCGCCGGCGACCCCGGCGCGGGCGCGCTGCGCGAGGCGCTGGGGACATTCCACCGGCTGGGCGCCCAGCCGGCCGCTGACCACGTGCGCCGCCGGCTGCGTCAGCTCGGCGTCACCGGCGTCCCGCGCGGACCACGGGCGACCACCCTCGGCACGCCCGCCGGTCTGACGCGCCGCGAGCACGACGTGCTCCTCCTGGTCGCCGCCGGCATGAGCAACTCCGAGATCGCGAAACGCCTGTTCCTGTCGCGGAAGACCGTCGAGCGGCACCTCTCCGGCATCTTCGGCAAGCTCCGAGCGTCCTCCCGGGTGGAGGCCGTCGCCGCCGCCGGCGCGGCCGGGCTCCTGCGTCCGTTCGCGCAAATTGAGGGTGCCGCCCCGAAGTACGAGCCGCGGGCTGACGGATAGCCTTCGGGCATGGCACAGACGGAATGGGCTGATCGACCGGATCCCGAGCAGATGCGCGAGCGGTACGGCGCGGTGCTGGAGCTGGCGCGGAGTGGCGGCTTCCGCGCGCCGGAGAGCGGCTGGACCGCCGAGCTCGTGCTCGCGCACCTGCTGGCGACGACCGAGAACTTCCTGGCGGTCGGCGGCGGCGTGCACCGCGGCGAGCGGCCGGACTGCGGCGACCCGGAGGTCGTCGCCGACGACGTGCTGGCGCGGCGTGTGGCCGACGCGGGCGGGCTGGCGGGCCTGTCGGCGCTGCTCGAGGAACGGGCCGGGCAGCTGACCGCGCACGCCGAGTCGCTGACCGACGCGGAGGCAGCGACGCCGGTCCGATTCACCGTGTACCACGAGGGCCGGCAGCTCGTTGACGAGCCGCGGGCGTGGGGCAAGATCCTCGCCGGCCACGCCAGCTTCCACCTGCCGCTCCACGAGAAGCAGCTGGAGGCGCTCGCCGACCGCGGCTAGTCCTCAGCGCGGCGGACGCCGGCGTCCGATCCGCGGATAGTGCAGGAGGACCAGGGCCAGCAGGACGGCTGGAAGGTCGAGGAGCCGTTCGAGGGCGACGCAGCGTGGCTCCCAGCACGGCGCGAACTTGCCCTTGAACGACTCCAGGCCGGCGGCCGGTACCCTGGCTCGAAGCGCGGCCGGCAGCGCGGCGCCGGCCATCGGAGCCAGCCCGAGGCTGGCCCGGGCTGCCCGGCCCCGGAATGCCACGAGGCAGCTCGCGATCAGCAGCTCCATCGTGCCGGGCGGGGCTCCCGGGCCCCGGCGCGCCTCGTCCAGCACCTGGGTCGCCGCCGAGGGCATCCAGAGCCAGCTCGCGTACGCGACCAGGGCGCCGGTGCGGTCGTGCGCGAGGCCGACCGTACGCTCCAGCGGCGGCGGATCGTCCTGGCGGCTGACCGAGAACGCCATCTCGCCCAGGTGCCGGCGGTCCGCAAGCCGCCTGGCGAGCTGCCGCATCGCCGCCAGCTGCTCGCCCGAGAGCGCCGAGCCGGCAAGCACCCGCACGGACACCCCGGCGCGCCGGCCGCGCGCCACCAACCGGCGGAGCTTGCCCACCCTCGCGCCCACCAGGCCGAACGAGTCCACGTCCACCACCGCCTCGCTGCCGAGTGGCGCCCGGACCATGCCCGTCAGGCCGGCCGTCGCCTCCGGGACCTGGTAGAACGCCGGGCGCCAGCCCCGAGACCGGCAGGCGGTGCGGAACTCTTCGTGCAGCCGCGCCGCATCGGCGGGCGGCCCGATCGCGGGCCCGAGGGCCACCGCCACCCCCGCTCGGCAGCCGAACGCGACGAAGGAGCGGCCGTCGTGGCCCCAGAGGTGGCGCTTGTCCCGCATCAGCGCGAACGGAGCGACTCCCGACGTGGCGTGTGCCGTGTAGAGGGCGAGTGCGGCGAGCGGGTCCCTCCGGGTGGGCAGCGGCGCCGGCCGGTCGAGCAGCGCGAGCGCCGAGACACCGGCGGCGAAGGCGACGACCAGCACCAGGGCGAAGACCGAGGCCAGGCGGTGGCTGGGGTGCTGGACCACGAAGAGGAAGCTGGCAGCGCCTCCGGCGAGGGCGAGCAGGACCCAGCCGAATCGGCTGGAGAGCGGGTCCCCGAGCTGCCGCCAGAGCGATCCCGCGAGCAGCGCCGCCAGGCAGTCCACGATCGCGATCGCGATCAGCGCCAGGTGCGACGACGCAAGCGCGAGCAGACCGCCGCCGACGGCGAAGAGCACGAGGACGAGCTGGAACGCCCGCTTGGGCCGCGTGGCCAGGTAGAGCGCTGCGCCCACCAGGGCAACCGCGGCGAGCAGCCGGACGGGGGCGAGCGCCGCGAACGCGGCGTGGATCGCCGCCCGCGTGCCGTGGTGCCGGAGGTACCAGACGTACAGGGCGGTCCCCGCGTCGGCCAGGGCGACGAGCATCAGCACGGCGCGGAGCGCGGCGGCCAGCGGGGAGCGCTCGAACAGCGCGGCGAGACGCCGGCTGGCGTTCACGTGGCCACCGTGTCCCGGCTCTGGGCGTGGGGCAGGGCCTGCGCCAGCCCGTCCGTCCAGACGCGGCCCTCGTGTGCGCCCGCCACCACCAGCAGCCGGTTGGGCACCCCCAGGCGATCGAGCTCGGCCGCGAACGCTCGCGCTTCCGTCAGGTAGTGCGCGTCCCGGTCCCCGGCGACGAGCACGTAGTACACCGACCGCGCGCCGCCATCGTCGGCCACCAACTCGCCGGGGCTGTTGGCGCGACGCACGGCCGGGTCGGCACCGAACACCGAGCCGCTCGCGTGAAAATACCCGGACAGGCTGATCGCCGCTCCGAAGACGTCGGGGTGCCGGGCGGCGAGGTTCGCCGCGCCGAAGCCGCCCTCCGAGAGGCCGGCGACGACGCGGTGCCGGCGGTCTGGCCGGGTTCGGTAGTCGTGGTCCACCTGGGCGACGAGCTCGAGCACCGAGTCCTCGACGCGGTCATGCCCGTCCCACCGGTTGGCCCACTGGGAGGCCGCCGCGACCTCGCCGTTGCCGTCCGGCAGCACCACCACGCATGGCGCCAGGGCGCCCCGCGCGATGCCCGCGTCGAGGATGTCTGCGACACCGAGGTGCAGCCAGTCGCGGTAGCCACCCGGATCGCCGTGGAGCAGGTAGAGGACCGGGTACCGCGCCGGCGCGTCTGCCGCGTAGCGCGCAGGCAGGTACACGGCGAACGGACGCTCCCGACCCATCGCGGCGCTACGGAAGCGCCGCACCTCCACGCGCCCGGCGGCCACCGGCACCCCGGTGACGGTCGACGAGTAGACGTGATCGCCGGGCCCGTAGCGGACGAGCGACGCTCCGCCAGCGGCGCCCAGGACCAGGCTGGCGGCGAGCGCCGCCACCATCGCCGTGCGGGCCAGCAGGCCGGCGCCGGGACGAGGCCAGCGGGCGCGCCGCACCTCACGGACCCAGCCGGCGACGGTCTCCGCCAGCAGCCGCCCTGAGGCCGCGGCCACGACCGCGAGGAGGAGGCCGACCGCCAGGATCGTGGCCAGCTGAAACGCCAGCACGCCGGCGTCCAGCCGCTCAGCTGTTCCGAACAGGGTCGGTGGGGTCTGCGTGGCCATCCGCCAGGCCATCGGCGCCACCTGCGTCGCGGCCAGCAGTCCGGTGGCCGCGAGGGCCGCCGGCCACGGAGAGGCGAGCGCGGCCCCCAGCATCGCCGCCAGCGCCGTCGTCATCCAGGCGGTCAGCAGCGCTGCGCGTGACGGGTCGAACTCGAGCGTCCCGAGCGCCGCGCGCACAGCATCGCCTGGCGCCGTCGCCTGGAGGGTGGCGGCCGTCACCACCCCCACGACCAGCGCCCCGGCCACCCGGACCGTCGGCCTTTCGATTCTCCTCACGTGGCCCAACTCCCTGCCGCTGCGCCGCTCCCGGTGCTGCCCACCACCATGATCGCGCATGAGGACCGGGGCGTGAAGGGGCGCCCGACGGGTTCTCTCGCGCTCAGCGCGAAGTGGTCTTGACCACTTCGCGCCGTTGTGCTTCAATGCTGGCGACTCTGCAGGGTCTGCCGTGAGTGGAGGACTAGACCACTCGTCATCAGCAAGGAGCCAGGTTGGGTAAGCAGGACGAGATTCGCGAGCGGGTGATGGAGCTGATCGAATCCCTGGAAGTGGGGCAGGCCATCCCCTCCGAGCGCCGCCTGTGCGAGCAGCTCGGCGTGTCCCGGCTCACGCTGCGGGCCGCGCTCGACGATCTGGTGCGCGAGGGTCACCTGACCCGTCGCCACGGCAGCGGCACCTACGTGTCGCGGCCGAAGATCGCCCAACCGCTCACACTCACCTCGTTCAGCGAGGACATGCGGCGGCGGGGCATGGTGCCCGGCAGCCACACACTGGAGCTGGCGGTGATGCCTGCGGGCGCCCGCCTGGGACGCCGGCTCCAGCTCTCGCCCGAGGACCAGGTCGTCCGCGTGAAGCGGCTCCGACTGGCCGACGGCGAGCCGATGGCGCTCGAGGTGCTGCACGTCCCGGCCGCGATGGTCCCCGGGCTGACGCAGGCCGACCTGGAGAACCGCTCGTTCTACGAGCTCATGGAGGAGCGCTACGGGATCAACATCGCCTCGGCCACCCAGACCATCGAGCCAACGGTCACCAGCGCGGAGGAGTCGGAGGCGCTCGGCGTGCCCCTGCACTCGCCGGCGTTCCTGTTCGAGCGCACCACGCTGACGGTCTCGGGCCGGCCGATGGAGTTCGTCCGCTCCTTCTACCGCGGCGACCGCTACCAGCTCGTGACCGAGCTCACGCCGTCGCGCAGCCGGAACGGCCGCGTCACGCTCGTCGACGCGCGGTCGCTCGTCAACCGTCCGGATTCAACCACGAGAGAGGAGGAAAGCAGTTGAAGCCCCGACAGCTCGTCCGCGCGGCCGCCGCGCTGGCGATCGGCATCCTCGCGGTGGCCTGCTCCGGTAGCTCGAGCAGCAGCACCACCACCAGCGAGCCCAGCTCGCTCACCGTCTGGCTGATGAACGGCAGCGCCCCCCAGAGCATCGTCGACGGGGTCAACGCCGACTTCAAGGCCAAGCACCCCAACGTCACGGTCAGCGTGCAGATCCAGCAGTGGAGCGACGTCACCACCAAGCTGGACACCGCATTCGCCGGCAGCAGCCCGCCGGACGTCATGGAGCTGGGCAACACGCTCGTCGCCAAGTACGCGGCCGCGGGCGCCCTGAGCAACCTGACTTCGAAGAAGAGCAGCTTCGAGAACTCCTCGACGTGGCTGCAGTCGCTGACCGACTCCTGCATGCAGGGTGGCAAGCTGTACTGCGTGCCCTACTACGCGGGCAGCCGGGCCGTCATCTATCGCACCGACCTGTTCAGCAAGGCCGGCGTCAAGCCGCCGACCAGCATGGACGAGTGGATGCAGGTCGGTCAGACGCTGATGGACGCGAACAAGTCCGACCCGAACTTCTCCGCCCTGTACTTCCCCGGCAAGTACTGGTACGCGGCGCTGCCGTTCATCTGGGACAACGGCGGTGACATCGCCGCGCAGAGCGGCGGCAAGTGGAACGGGACACTCGACTCCGCGCAGGCCCAGCAGGGTCTGACCACGCTCGCCACCATGGTGAGCAAGCTGTCGCGGGCCGACAAGACCGGCGACGAGCTCAAGCAGGACGCGGCGTTCGTGCAGGGCCACATCGCGATGATCGTCGCCAACGGCTGGGAGGTCGGCGTCATCACCGACCCCAAGACGGGTGACCCGAGCCTGAAGGACAAGCTCGGCGTCTTCCCGATCCCGAGCCACACCGCGGGCAAGACCGCGCCCGTCTTCCTCGGAGGCTCCGACCTGGGCATCGCGACCAAGAGCAAGGCGCAGGGCCTGGCGCAGGAGTGGATCGGCTTGCTGGAAGGCAAGAAGTGGCAGACGCAGATGGCCACGGTTGGGCAGGTCATCCCCAACACGACCACGCTGTTGAACCTCAACGACGGCCAGCCGCTGATCGGCACCTTCGCGGCCGCCGCCAAGAACAGCCGGTTCGTCCCCAACTCGCCCAACTGGGCCAACGTCGAGAGCGCCAACGTGATCCCGGACATGATGGTCTCGATCTTCACCGGCAAGGCTTCGGTGGCCGACGCCACGAAGTCCGCCAGCACACAGGTCAGCAGCATCCTGAACGGCCAGAGCTAGACGTACGGGAGGTACGGGTTCCACCATGTGCGCGGTCCCAACGGCGACGGACGAGGCGGCCGGGTCCGCCGCGGCCGCCCTGGGGCCGCGCTCCGGGACCCTCCTGACCCGATCGCGCCCACTCCGGCCACGGCTCGTGCGGAGCGCCGCGCCCTACCTTCTCATCGCACCGGCGCTGGTCGTCATCGCCGCGGTGATGGCCTACCCCATGGGGTTCCTGGCCGGCCTCTCGCTCCAGAACTACGGCCTGCCCGAGCTGATCGCGCACCAGGGCGTCTTCGTCGGCGCCGCCAACTACGTCCGTCTGGCGACGGACCCGCTGTTCTGGCAGGTGGTCGTCCGGACAGTGGTCTTCACCGTCCTGACGGTCGCGCTGAGCATGGCGCTCGGCACGGCGCTGGCGCTGCTCATGGAGCGCGTCAGCGGTCCGATCCGGCTCCTGCTGAGCGGCGGCCTGATGTTCGTCTGGGCGACGCCGGTCGTGGTTGCCATCGACATCTGGCAGTGGATGTTCGACTACGAGTTCGGCGTCGCCAACTGGGCCCTCACCCGCCTCCACGTCGGCAACTTCGTTCACCACAACTGGTTCGAGAATCCGCTGCAGGGCTTCGGCATCATCGTCGCGCTGGTCGTGTGGGGCGCCCTGCCGTTCCTGGTCATCACCGTCTACGCCGGGCTGATGCAGGTGCCGAGAGAACTGGTCGAGGCGGCCACGTCGGACGGCGCGACTGCCTGGCAGGTCTTCTGGCAGGTGACGGCGCCGATCCTGCGCCCGATCTTCGTGATCCTGCTCAGCCTCTCGACGATCTGGGACTTCCAGGCCTTCAACCAGGTGTGGATCATGCTCAACGCGCGACCCAGCAGCTCGTACTACGTGATGGGCGTCTACTCGTACGTCGAGGCGTTCCGGGTCACGCAGTACGGGCGCGGCGCGGCGGTCTCGGTCGTGTTGGTCGCGATCCTGATGATGGCGACGTTCTTCTACGTGCGCCAGATGGCCCGCTCGGGGGAGCTCGAGTAGATGGCGCTCACCGTCCGGCGCCGCCAGGCCCGGAGGCTCGGCTACGACCTGGTCGGCGTGCTCGCCTTCGCCGTGATGATCTTCCCCGTCTACTGGATGGTGTCCACCGCGTTCAAGCCGGGCCGGGACATCCTCCGGTTCGACCCCAAGCTGTTGCCGTCGCCCTTCACGCTGGCCAACTTCGCCGACGCGGTGGCGCGCCCATTCTTCTGGACCAGCGTGCGGAGCAGCCTGATCGTGGTGCTGACGGTCGTGGTGATCTCCCTGCTGCTCGCGTTCGCCGCCGCCGTGGGGGTGGCACGGTTCGGCTTCCGCGGCAGGCGCGCGTTCCTGGTGATGATCCTCGTCGTCCAGATGGTGCCCCTGACGGCGCTGGTCATCCCCGTCTTCCTGCTCATGGACGGCCTCGACGCAGTCGACACGCTGGCCAGCGTGATCGTCACCTACCTGGCGTTCATCGTCCCCTTCATGGTGTGGACGCTGCGCGGGTTCGTCGCGAACATCCCGGTCGAGCTCGAGGAGGCCGCCATGATCGACGGCTGCACCCGCGCCGGCGCGTTCATGCGGGTCGTGTTCCCGCTCTGCGCGCCGGGCCTGGTCGCGACCGCGATCTTCGCGTTCATCCAGTCCTGGAACGACTACATCGTCGCGTACGTCCTGCTCCGCAGCCCCGACCACCAGACGCTGACCGTCTGGCTGGCCTCGTTCACGACGAACCGCGGCACCGACTGGGGTCCGCTGATGGCCGGCGCAACGCTGACCAGCGTGCCGGTCGTCACGTTCTTCCTGCTCGTCCAGCGGTACGTGACGTCGGGCCTCACCGCGGGAGCGGTCAAGGGCTAGGGGACGGCTCATGGACTCGGTGCGCCGTCTGGCGGAGAGCTGCCTGCTGCCCGGATTCGTGGGCACACGAGCGCCAGGCTGGGTGCTGGACCGGCTGGAGCGAGGGCTCGGCGGCGCCGTCCTGTTCGCCCGCAACGTGCGCAGCCCGGAGCAGGTCGCCGCGCTGACGGCGGAGCTGCACGAGGTCCGGCCGGACGCGCTGGTCGCCATCGACGAGGAGGGCGGTGACGTCACCCGGATGGAGGCTGCCGCCGGGAGCTCGTATCCGGGCAACCTCGCGCTGGGCGCCGCCGGCGACCCCGAGCTGACCCGCGCCGTCGCCGCCTCGCTCGGCGCCGAGCTGGCGGCCGCCGGCATCGACCTGGACCTGGCCCCGGTCGCCGACGTGAACAGCAACCCGGACAACCCGGTGATCGGCGTCCGCTCGTTCGGCGCCGACCCGGAGCTGGTGGCCGCGCACGTGACCGCGTTCGTGCGGGGCCTGCAGTCGGCCGGCGTGGGCGCCTGCGTCAAGCACTTCCCCGGCCACGGCGATACGTCGGTGGACTCGCACCGCGGCCTGCCGGTCGTCTCCGGCGGGGAGGCGGAGCTGGACGCCGCGCTGCTCCCGTTCCGGGCAGCGATCGCGGCCGGCGTCCGGGCCGTCATGACGGCGCACCTGGTTGTCCGCGTGCTGGACGAGGAGCCGGCGACCGTGAGCCGGGCGATCCTGACGGGACTGCTCCGTGAGCGCCTGGGGTACGCCGGCCTCGTCATCACGGACGGCCTCGAGATGGCGGCCATCCTGACCACGATCGGCCTGGAGGAGGGTGCGGTGCGGGCGGTCGAGGCGGGCGCCGACGCGATCTGCGTCGGCGGCGGCCTCGCCGGCGAGGAGGTCGTCGACCTGCTGGCCGGCGCCCTGATGGACGCGGTCCGCGCCGGCCGGATCGGCGAGGAGCGCCTGGCCGAGGCGGCCGCCCGGGTCGGCCGGGTCGGAGGCGCGCGCGCCCGCGGCGGGGTCGCGCCGGACCGCGGCCTCGGGCTGGAGGCGGCGCGCCGGGCGCTGCGCGCGAGCGGCCTGGAGGCGCTGGCCGGGCCCCCCGTGGTGGTCGAGCTCCGGCCCGAGGCGTCGATCGCGGTCGGCGTGGTGCCGTGGGGGGTGGGGGACGTCCTGCGCGAGCGCGACCCGGCCGTCACCGTGCTGCGCTTCGACGGGAGGCCCGACCTGGATGCCATCTCGGCCGCCGCGGCCGGCCGGCCGCTGGTGCTGGTGGTGCGCGACCTGCACCGGCGGCCGGCGCACGCGGCCGGCGCCGACGCGATCCTGGCCCGGAGGCCGGACACGATCGTGGTCGAGATGGGCCTGCCCGTACGCCGGCCGGCCGGCGCGCGGGCCTGGCTGGACACCCACGGCGCCGCGCGAGCCAGCGCGGTCGCGGCGGCCGACCTGCTCGTCGGCCGGAAGGAGAGAGCGGCACCTTGACGACCCTGAACGGATCCTCGGGGGTGGCGGAGCGCGTGCGGCGCGCGGCGCTGGACGCGATGGAGCGGCTCGACCTGGCGCCGGTGACCGCCGCCGCGCGGGCCCTCGCGCCGAGGGTGCGCGCCGGCGGACTGCTGCAGACGTTCGGCTCCGGCCACTCGCAGCTGCTCGCGCTGGAGGGCTTCTACCGCGCCGGAGGGCCGGCCTGGCTGCGGCCGCTCGTGGACGACCGCCTGAGCCCCGTCAGAGGCTTCTCGGTCACCACGTACGAGCGCAGCGAGGGCCTGGGGCGGGAGCTGGCGGCCCGGCTCGGACCGGCCGACTCGCTGCTGGTCGTGTCCACCTCGGGCAGGAACGCGGTGCCGGTGGAGCTGGCCCAGACGGCCGCCGAGGCCGGGCTGCTGACGATCGCGATCACGACGCGAGCGCCTGGCAACCGGCTGGCCGCCGCGGTCGAGCACGTGCTCGACGCCGAGGTGCCGCCCGGCGACGCGTCGGTCGAGGTCGGCGGCGCGCGCATGGGCCCGCTCTCGACGGTGGTCGGCGGGGTGCTCCTGCACGGGCTGCTGGCGGAGACCGAGGCGCTGCTGGGCGCGGGAAGCGTCCTCGTCTCCAACAACCTCGACGGAGGCGACGTCCACAACCGCTCGCTCATCGAGCGGTACCCGCACCTGCTGGGCCTGACGTGAACCGGGAGGTCCTGCGCGGCAGCGTGGTGGGGCCGAGCGGCGGCCTGCGCTGCGCGCAGCTCGTGATCGCGGGCGGGCGCATCGCAGAGGTCGAGCTGGTCGGGCCCGGCGACCCCGAGACGATCATCGCGCCGGGCTTCATCGACCTCCAGAGCAACGGCTTCGCCGGCCACGACGCGGGCGAGGGGTCGGAGGCGATCCGGGCCATGTCCGAGGCGCTGCCGCGGACCGGCGTCACCGGGTTCCTGCCGACGCTGATCTCGCGGCCGCTCGCGGACGCTGGCGAGTTCGTTCGGGCCGTCGCGTCGGCCGCGGCGCCGGGCGCCAGAGTGCTCGGCGCGCACGTCGAGGGGCCGTTCCTGAACCCCATCTACAAGGGCGCGCACGACGAGCGGAACCTGGAGCTGCCGACGCCCGACCGTGTCGACCACGTCCTGAAGCGGCCGCCTCGCATGCTGACGCTGGCGCCGGAGCTCGAAGGCGGGCTGGGAGCGGTGAACCGCCTCGCGTGCGCCGGCGTGCTGGTGTCCGCCGGCCACTCGGGCGCCACGTACGAGGAGGGCCTGGCGGCGTTCGACGCGGGCGCGCGCTTCGCCACGCACCTGTTCAACACGATGCCGCCCCTCCACCACCGCGCGCCCGGCCTGGTCGGGGCGGCGCTGGACGACCCGCGGGTGACCGTGGGGGTCATCGCGGACGGCGTCCACGTGCACTCGAGCCTGGTCGCGCTGGCGGGCTGCGCGAAGGGCCAGCGCGGCCTGGCGCTGACGACCGACCAGGTGGCCGCCGCCGGCGTCCCGCCGGGCCGGTACCGGCTGAGCGGGCGCGAGGTGATCAGCGAGGGCGCCACCGTCCGCCTCGCGGACGGCACCCTGGCGGGCAGCGCCGCGACGATGGACCTGCTGCTGCGGCGTGCCGCAGAGCAGTTCGGCCTGCACCGGGCGCTGGCCATGGCCTCGCGGACCCCTGCGCGCGTGCTCGGCCTGCCGGCGCGGGGGAGGGTCGCGGTCGGCTGCGACGCGGACCTGGTGGTGCTGGGGCCGGACCTGCGGGTGCGGCGCACGCTCGTGGCCGGCCGCACGGTGTACGAGTCGTGAGCCGGTTCCGCGAGGAGATCGCCCAGCAGCCGGACGTCGCGGCGTCGATCCTGGCGGCGTCGGGCGCGGGCTGGGCGGAGGTCGCGGCCGCGATCCGGGCCGCCGACCCGGCCGGCGTCGTGATCGCGGCCAGGGGCACGTCCGACCACGCCGCCGTGTACGCAAAGTACCTGCTGGAGGCGCGCACCCGCCTGCCGGTCGCGCTGGCGGCGCCCTCGCTGTTCACGCTGTACCGGCGCCCGCCGGACCTGCGCCGGTTCTGCGTGCTTGCGATCAGCCAGGCCGGCGCGTCGACCGACGTGGTCTCGGTGATCGAGGAGGGCCGCCGGCAGGGCAGCGTGACCGTGGCGCTGACCAACGACCTCTCGTCGCCGCTGGCGTCGGCAGCCGCGCACGTGGTGCCGCTGGGCTCGGGGCCGGAGCGCAGCGTGCCGGCCACGAAGACGTACACCGCGAGCCTGCTGCACGTGGCGCTGCTGTCTCAGGCGCTGGCTCCCTCGGCGGAGTTCGCCGCCGCGCTCCAGCGCGTGCCCGAGGCGCTGGGCGCCGCGCTCGCGGTGGAGGGCGAGCTGGGCCCGGCCGTCGACACGCTGGCCGGGGTGACCCGGCTGGCGGTGCTGGGCCGGGGCTACAACCTCTCGACCGCGCTCGAGGTGGGCCTGAAGCTGATGGAGGCCGCCTACGTCGTCGCCGAGGCGCGCTCGGTCGCCGACTTCCTGCACGGTCCGATCGCGATCGTCGAGCGTGACTTCCCGGTGCTGCTGCTGGACGCGGCGGGACCCGCGGACGAGGACCTGGCCTCGCTGGCGCGCGAGCTGGGCCGGCGGGGAGCGCGTGTGCTCACGATCGGCGACGTGCAGCCGCCGCCCGGGGCGCTGGGCGTGCGGGTGGCCACCGGGCTGCCGGAGGAGCTGACGCCGCTGCCGTTCGCCGTCGTGGGCCAGCTGCTGACGGCCGGCCTCGCCGCGGCGCGCTCGATCGACCCCGACCGGCCGCGCGGACTGCGCAAGGTCACGGTCAGCCGGTGAGCCTCGTTCTCGGCCTCGACATCGGGGGCAGCCGGACGCGGGGCCGCGTGTGCTCGGACGGGCACGTCGTCGCCGAGGCGTCGGCGGGGAGCGCCAGCCTGACAGCGGCGGGCGCCGGCGCGGCGAGGGAGGTGCTGGGCGAGCTGCTGGCGTCGCTGGGGCGCCCCGCGGTCGCCGCCGCGGTGGCGGGCGCGGCGGGCTGCGACACGGCGTCGGGCCGCGCCCGAATGAACGAGTTGCTCGGGCCGCTGCTGCCGGGCGCGCGCCTGGAGGTCGTGCACGACACGCGGCTGGTGCTGGCGGCCGCGGGCCTGGACTCCGGCATCGTCGTGATCGCGGGGACCGGCTCGGTCGCGTGGGGCCAGGCGCCATCCGGCGCGGAGGCGCGGGCCGGTGGCTGGGGCCACCTGCTGGGCGACGAGGGGAGCGGCTACTGGGTGGTGCGTGAGGCGGTCCGGCGTGCGCTGGCCGAGCGCGACCTGGGCGCGCCGCCGGGCCCGCTTGCGCTCGCGCTGCTGGCCGCGACCGGCGCCGGAGACCCGCTGGAGCTGGTCCCGCTGTTCCACTCGGAGCGCTCGCCCGAGCGCTGGGCCGGACTGAGCCACGCCACGCTGGAGGCGGACCCGACGCTGGTCGACGCGACGGCCGCCGCGCTGGCGCGACAGGCGTCGACGGTCGGGGCGCGGCTGTCCCTGTCCGGCCCGGTGGTGCTGGCGGGCGGAATGCTGCTGGGCGAGCCGGCGCTGGAGGCGGCCGTCCGCCGCTTGCTGCCCGGCTCCGAGGTCGTGCGCGGCACGGCGGAGCCGGTCGCCGGCGCGGTCCGCCTCGCCGAGCGGCTGTTGAGGGGTTGAATTGCCGGCAATCGCACGTCTGAGGCTGGACCCAGACGTTCCAGTGCCGGCACTGCAACCTCTCAGACGTCGAGGGCGGCCCGGACTTCCGCCACCACGGCACCAGGGCGCTTGTAGATGTCCGCCGCGGTGTAGCGCAATAACCGATAGCCTGCCGCGAGCAGCCGGTTCTGTCGTCGGTCGTCCGCCACCAGACGATCCCGATGCGTCTCACCGTCGTATTCGATGCCGAGCCGATGCTCTGGGTAGTAGAGGTCGAGGCGGCCGATAAAGCGGCCGCGTTCATCGGTGGCGTCAACCTGCGCGCAGGGTCGCGGCAGCCCGGCCAGCACGAGCACCACACGAAGACGACTTTCCATCGGCGACTCGGCACGCGGATCGGCCAGCTCGACCACGCGCCGCGCCTGCCCGCTGCCCTGCGCCCGCACGTGCTCCGAGACATAGCGAGCGAGGCCGTCGAGGTCCACGAGCTGGTGCCGAAGCGTGGCATCCACCGCCGCGACGGCCTCGACGAGCGGCAGGTGCCGTGCCAGGTCGAAGGCGGTCCGCATCGGCGAGGTCGTCGGCAGGCCGCGGCACAGTGCCACGTCGGAGGCGGACAGCCGGCTTCGCCGCAGGCGCACGGCGGCGCGATTCGAGACGCCACAGCCTATCGGCGCCGTCGCCTCGGGAGGATCGAACAGCTCCAGCTCGAGGCCGTAGAGCCATCCGGCGGTCCGATGCGAGAAGACCACTCGAGGGGGAAGGCGCCGGCGCAGCGCCTCGAGCCGGCATTCGAGGTCGTCGGCAAGCCTGGCCCAGACGTAAACGCCTCTGGCCACTCGCCGCCAGGTCTTGCCCTGCAGCTGGCGGCGGGTGAGTCCCGCGCACAGCGCGTCCGCAACCGTGAACGGCCCGTGGGTCAGCACCTCAGGAACGCGCGGCAGGGTCGGCACGGCACAAGGGTCGGCCCGCGCCTGCCCCGCGTCTATCTAACCCGTTAAGTCAGGTAGCGCTCGAATGTCAGCCAGCGCACCGCGATCAGGTACGCGGCGCCGCCCAGCGCCAGCATCAGCAGCGACAGGACCACGAACCGCCACAGGCCCGGCACCAGCGTCACGCACAGCCCCGTCATGATCATCGTCGGCACCACGAAAAAGCCGTTGAGGTTGTTCGCCGTCCGGAAGTCCCGCGCCACCAGCGCCAGCAGCAGGCTGATCCCGATCGACGCCGTCAGCGACGACAGCACCAGCAGCAGCGCGGCCATCACGTACAGCGGGCCCGCGTGCGTCAGCACCAGCACCACCACCGCGTCCACGACGAACAGCGGCAGCAGCGTCACCGCCGCGACCAGCAGGTTCGCCGCCGTCTTCGCGGTCAGGATGTCCGTGACGCTGACCGGCAGCGCGACCAGCAGCTCGATCGATCGCCGCTCCCGTTCGCTGATCACCGTGTGCGTCGCGGCGAGCGATGGCGTCATCAGCCCCGCCAGCACGAAGAAGAGCGGGAACGTGACGTACAGGAATACGTCGCTCAGCTGCGTCAGGCCCGACATCCCCGGTACCCCGGCCGGCACGGCGGTCGTCCCCCGCATCGCCGAGCTGCCGCCGGCGGCCGCGACCAGCTGCACCACCGGCGCCACCACCATGATCAGCGTCGGCAGCAGAAGGCCCGTCAGCAGCGCGGTCCGGCTCCGCAGAAACTGGCGCACCTCCTTCCGCAGCAGCACCCGCACCGGCCGGGTCAGCTGCAGCTGGACACTCACCCGACGGCCTCCAGGAAGACCTCCTCCAGCGAGGCCTGCAGCGGTGTGCACTCGTACACGTCCAGGCCGGCCTCGAGCAGCGTCCGAAGCACCCGCGGCGCCTCGCGCTCGGGGTCAGGCACCTCCAGCAGGACGCGGTCGCCGACCACCCGCAGCGGTCCGAACCCGTTCAGGCGGGCGGCCAGCGCCTGCGGACCCTGGTGGACCGCCAACCGCAGGCGCGAGCGCGCGCCGCGGCGCAGATCGCCCAGCCGGCCGCGCAGGACGACCCGACCCTCGCGCAGGATGATCACGTCCTCGCACAGCGCCTCCGCCTCGGCCAGGTTGTGCGTGCACAGGAGCACGGTGCGGCCGGACATCACCTGGCGCAGGTACTCGTGCACCTCGTGGCTGGCCTTGGGGTCGAGCCCGACCGTCGGCTCGTCCAGGAGCAGCAGCTCGGGCTCGGCGACCAGCGCGCCCGCCAGTACCACGCGGCGCTGGAACCCGCCCGACAGCTCCGACAGCCGCGTCCGCAGGTGGTCCCGCAGGCCGAATGTGGCGATCGCGCGGTCGGGGCTCGTCTCGTACAGCTCGGCGGCGAAGCGCAGGTACTCGCGGGCAGTCAGGTCGGTGTACATGCCGGGCCCCTGCGGCACGATGCCCGTCCGCATCCGCGCCGCCGCGTAGCCCGGCCCGTCGACCGGTTCGCCCAGCAGCTCCGCGGAGCCCGCCGTCGGGCGGAGCGCACCCTCCAGGATGCGGATGGACGTGCTCTTGCCGGCGCCGTTGGGCCCGAGGAGGCAGGTGCGGCTGCCTCTGGCGATCGACCAGCTGACGTCGGCCAGCGCGACGCGGCCGTTCCGAAACCGCTTCGTGACGGATTGGAACGCCAGCGCGGTGGCCACTGGCTGCATAGAGTACTCAGCGCGCTCGATAGCGCTTGAGCGCCTCCAGCCAGAGCGGCACGACCAGCCCCGCCACGATGACGAACACGCCGGTGAGGACCGGCACCGGACCCCCGTGCAGCAGCGTCCGCAGCGGTTGCCAGGCCAGGATCGCGACGGCGAACACCACCGCGGCGCCGGCCCACGCCAGCATCGCCGGGTTGGCCAGCAGGTCCCGCGGAGCGATCGGTCGTCGCTCCCACCCCATGACGACGCCCAGCGCCGCGTGGCCGGTCAGCCAGACGGCCAGCGCCAGGGTCCGCGCCCCGTCGACCCCGAAGGCGCCGAGGGCTACCACGTACGTGACGCCCGTGAGGGCGGCCAGCGTCAGCCCGCCCGCCGCGATCCCCGCCACCAGCCGCCGGTCGACGAACGGCGCCCTCGGGTCGCGCGGCCTGCGCCGCATCTCGTCGCCCTCGGGCGGGAGGTTGACGAACGCGACGGAGGCGCCGAGGTCCATGAACAGTTCCAGGACGACGATCTGGAGCGGGCTGAACGGCAGCGGCCGGCCGGTGACCGCCATCACGAACGTGACCGCGATGAGCGCCAGCTTGACGGCCAGGTAGTAGCGGACCGCCTTGCGCAGGTTCTCGTACAGGCGCCGCCCCTCGGCCGCGGCCCGCGCCAGGGTCGCGAAGTTGTCGTCGGCGAGGATCAGGTCGGCGGCCTCGCGCGCGACGTCGCTCCCGCTGCGTCCCATCGCGACACCGATGGCGGCGGCCTCCAGGGCGGGGGCGTCGTTGACCCCGTCGCCGGTGACGGCGACGATCGCGCCCGCCGCGGCCGCCGCCTGGACGATCCGCAGCTTGTCCTCCGGGCGCGCCCTGGCCACGACGCAGCCGCGGGCGGCGTGGCTGGCCAGCTCTGTGTCGCTCCAGTTCTTGGTCTGCGCGGCGATGAACGTCGTGCCGCCGAGGCCGGCCTCCCGCGCCACCGCGGCCGCGGTGGCCGGCTGGTCACCGGTGATCATCGTGATCGCGACCCCGGCGCCCTGCAGCTCGGCCACCGCCTCCGTCACCTCCGGTCGCAGCGGGTCGCTGAAGGCGAGCAGGCCCTCGAACACCAGGTCGCGCTCGAGCTGCGAGGGACCGCCGAGCGGCGGTCCCGAGATCACCCGCGACCCGACGGCCAGCACGCGCGCCCCACCCGCCGTCAGCTCGGACGCGGCGGCGACCACGCGGCTGCGCAGGTCGCTGTCGAGCTGCTGGGCGGCGCCGCCACGGGTCCGCCACCAGTGCGCCCGGACCAGGACGGCCTCGGGAGCGCCCTTCACGCCCAGCAAGAGGTCGTCGCCCAGCTGCACGAGCCCGGAGGCCATCCGCCGTGCGCTGTCGAAGCCGAACCGCACGGGCGGCTCCGGCCAGCCGGCCTCCGTCGCCCGCCAGACGGCCGCGTCGATCGGGTCGGCCAGCCGCGAGTCGCCCCCGGTCGGCGGCTCGCTCGCCAGGCGCGCCAGCTGCCCGAGCCGGTCCAGCTGCCCCTGCGTGCCGGCCCGGCCCTCGACCACGGTCGCCGCCGCGACCGCGGACGTGAGGCTGATCCGGTTCTCGGTCAGCGTGCCGGTCTTGTCCGTGCACACCAGGGTGGTCGCGCCCAGCGTCTCGGCCGCGCCCAGGTGGCGGATGATCGCGCCGCTCCTGACCAGGCGCAGCGAGCCCAGGCCGAGCACGACCACGACGAGCACGGGCAGCTCCTGGGGAATGGTCGCGAAGGCCAGGGTCAGGGCCGTGAGCACCATGTCGCGCGGGTCCTGCCCCCTCAGCAGGCCGATCAGCGGCACCACGACGCTGACCACGACCGCGGCGATCAGCAGGCCGCGGGCGAGCTCCGCCATGCGCCGCTGGAGCGGCGTTCGCTGCGCCCTCGTCTCCGCCACCATCGTCGCGACCCGGCCGACCGTGGACGCCTCGCCGACCACGGTCACGACGGCGGTCGCGCGCCCGCGCAGCACGTGGGTGCCGGCCTTCAGCTCGGCGGTCTCACCCGGCCGTGGGCGGATCTCGACCGGCTGCGACTCGCCCGTGACCAGCGCCTCGTCGACCAGCAGCTCGTCGGCCTCCAGCACCCGGGCGTCGGCCGGGATGCGCGACCCCGCCGACAGCAGGATCACGTCGTCGGGCACGAGCTCGTCCGGCGCCACCTCCTGCAGGCGGCGGTCGCGCCAGACCAGCGCCCTGGGCGCCGAGAGGATCGAGAGGGCGGCGATCGCGCGGCTCGCCCGCCACTCCGTCCAGGTCTCGAGGCCCACCACGATCACGACCACGCCGAGGATGACCAGTGCGTCCCGGAACGCACCCAGGATCGCGTAGATCACGGCGACCGCGAGCAGCAGCAGCACCAGACGTTCGGTCAGCGTGGAGCGCAGCCGCCGGCGCAGCGACAGGTCGAGTGCGCCGCGCGGCCGGATGCGGCGCCGCAGGGCGAGCCTCGACGTCGCCTCGGCGTTCGTCAGGCCGTGGCTGGCGCCCACCAGCATCGGGGAGGCGGGGTGGGCATCGTTCACTGCGTGCGTGCGAGACCTCCTGGTGCCGGCCCCCCGACGCGGCAACCAGAGCCGGGCCTGTTGTTTGGCAGGCATCAATGATCGCGGTTTGCGCCCGTCTCCTGCCGCGTCTCCCGACCGTCTAGCCTTACTGGCGTTCAGGAGGTGGAGAGATGACGGGTGCCGGCTGGGGCCGTTGGGGTGCGAACGACGAGCGTGGGGCGCTGAACCTGGTGGACGCGCAGGCGGTGCGGCGGGGCCTGGACGCCGCTCGGCTCGGGCAGGTGCTGCCGCTCGGCCTGCCGGTGCAGGCCAGGCAGGTTCCCGTGATGCCGCCGCGGCCGCCGGTGCTGCACACGATGCTGGTCGACGGCGCGGACTTCGAGGCCGGCGCCCGGCGGGGCGGCAACGGCTTCCAGTTCGCCGACGACCACCTCTCGATGGCCTGCCACAGCGGCACGCACATCGACGCGCTCAGCCACGTGGCGCGCGACGGCCTGATGTACAACGGCATCCCCGCCAGTGAGGTCCGCAGCTCCACCGGCGCTCGCCGCCTGGGCATCGATCGTGTGGGCGGCATCGTGTGCCGCGGCGTCCTGATCGACGTCGTCGGCGCGTCGGGCGGTCCGCTCGAGCCCGGCCGGGTGATCGGGGTGGGCGATGTGGAGCGGGCCCTGAACCGAATGGCCGTGCAGCTCCAGCCGGGCGACGCGGCGCTGGTCCGCACCGGCTGGTTGTCCAGGTTCGATCCGCAGGACCCGAGCTGGTACCGGGCGGAGCCGGGCCTCGACGTGGAGGCCGCGCGGTGGCTGGCCGACCGGGGCGTCGTCCTCGTCGGCGCGGACAACTTCGCCGTCGAGGTCGTGCCGGCACCTTCGGGTGAGCTGCTGCCGGTGCACCTCGCCCTGCTCCAGGAGCGCGGCGTCTACCTGCTGGAGCTCCTCGACCTCGAGCCGCTGGTGGCGGCCGCCGCGTGGACTTTCACGTTCATCGTGGCCCCGCTCCGCATCACCGGCGGGGTGGGGAGCCCGGTCAACCCGCTCGCCATCATCTGAGCAAGGGAGGGCGCTTGTCCCGATGCCCGAGGACGCTTGTACCATGGCGGTGCAACCTCTTACCGCGTGACATTTCAGTCACGATGCTTCGGGACGTTCGGAGAGTTCCGCTTGTGGTGACGGCGTGCGGCGCCGTGCTGCTGCTGATCGCCCTGGCCACCGCACTGGTGTGGCGCGACTCGGTCATCCTGGCGGCGACGCCGGGGGCCGGCTCTGCCACCAACACCGCGGGCGGCGGCACGATGGCCTCGATCGACACCGGCCTCGGCGGCACGGTAGACGCGTCCACAGCCACCGTCGTGGATGCGGCCGGTGCCGGCACGGAAGTGGGCGCCGGCCAGAGCGCCGGTGCGGGCGGCCTGACCACCGCTGGCGGCCAGGCGACGGGCACCAGCCAGACGATCCTCACGAGCCAGCCGACCACCAGCAGCCCGACGACCGGTGCGGGCGGCGCGGCGACCGGCACCGGTCAGACGACCGGCACCTTTCAGACGACGGGCACCGCTGTGGGAAGCGGGACGAGCGGCGGCGGCCAGACGAACGTCGTGAGCCAGCCGGTCAGCTACCAGGGCACCGGGGGCTCCCCGAGCGGCGGCGCCGGCGGCCAGGGTGGCAACGGTCAGGGTGGCAACGGCCAGGGCGGCGGCAGCCCGCAGCCCGGCGAGGGCACGACGACTCCGGAGCTTCCCAGCGCCATCCTGATGCTGCTCGGCCTGATCCCGCTGCTCGGCGCCGGCTTCCTGCTCCGCCGCCGCAGAGGTGCGCTCGACGCAGGCTGAGGCGCAGGCCCCGCGGCGGCTCGCAATCGCCGGCGCGGCGACCGCCGCCGTGCCGGCCGTCGCGATCGCGCTCGTGTACGCGCCCGTGTTCGCGCACGGCGTCCAGGTCTGGCTGTCGGACCAGGAGCTCTCGTTCGGGTTCCTCGTCCCGCCCACGGCGGCGCTGATGATCGCGCTCCGCTGGCGTGACCTGAAGGCCGCGTCAGGCCCCGGGCACCCGCTCGGCCTGGCCCTGCTGGCCGCCGGCCTGGCGCTGCTGCTCGCCGGCGCCAGGACCAACGTGCACGCGCTGGAGGGCGCGTCCTTCCTCCCGGTGGCGGTCGGCGCGGTCGCGTACCTGCACGGCGTCGGGACGGCACGGCTCACCGCGCTCCCGCTGGCGCTGACGGCGGGCGCGCTGTCGGTCTATCGGGGCCTTCTCGCGCCGCTCGGCTTCGCGATGCAGCAGGTCACCGCGCAGGCGTCCGCGCTCACGGCCACCGCGGCCGGGGTGCCCGTCCGCCGCTCGGGCGTCGATCTGTTCACGTCCAGCGTCCACCTGGTCGTGGCCCAGGCGTGCAGCGGCATGGACTCTCTGCTCGCGCTGCTCTGCCTGGGCGCGCTGTTCGTCGGCCTGGTGCGCGCCTCGCTGGTGCGCCGCGCGCTGCTGATCGCGCTGGTGCTGCCGATCATCCTGGTCGCGAACGTGCTGCGCGTCTCGCTGGTGCTGGTGCTGTCGGGCCCGTTCGGGCAGGCGGTGGCCCAGGGCGTGCTCCACGAGATGCTCAGCGGTTCATTGTTCGTCGCGGCCACGCTCCTGTTCGTGGCCGCGGGATTCGCCCTGCGATGCGTGCCCTCGTTCAACGGCGGCTCCTCGTCGCCGGCCTGATCCTGACGGCCGGCCTCGCCGCGGCGGTCGCGGCCGTGCCCGACCCGGCCGCGCC
>Ga0126369_10000708_pt1 | contig 22138 bp, 23 predicted proteins | sample PanSoiMetaPlot_1_FD_109646 | JGI IMG/M metagenome (GOLD analysis project Ga0126369, IMG submission 109646) | Tropical forest soil microbial communities from Panama - MetaG Plot_1 | ecosystem: Environmental > Terrestrial > Soil > Tropical forest > Bulk soil | place: Panama | collected 2016-02-17
CGGCACAAGATCCGATGGCCGAGGCAGCCGCCGCTAGCGTGCTGAAGCCACAACCGATCATCGTCGACAGATCGCATCTCGAGCCGGGCAGCGGGGTCGACCCGGCCCTGGCGCAGGGGACGCCACCGGATGTGCAGCAGCCGTCGGCGGCGGACATGGATCTTTACACCAAGTCACAAGCCGCGGCTCGCGCCGCTGCTCGGATCTATGCCATGACCGGTAATCCCGAGGAAGGCATCAATGCCTATCGCAAGATGATTGGTACGGCCAACATTGCTGCCGCCGCACAGGATCCGAGGGCCTTCAACCCTGATCAGGTCAGGCTCAACATGGCCTTGATGACTGGTACCGCTCCAACCACCACCGATGTTTCGATGACCGGCGACGTCGCCGGAACGTCGGCGGCAGCGGCGGCGGACATCGCCAAGAAGCAGGCCGAGATCGCCGCCACCGCCTACGCGCCGCGCACCGAGGCACAGGGCGGCGGCTACGTCTTCCTCGATCCGCGCAGCAAGACGGCGACGCCCTATGCCGGTGCCGAACCGAACCCGCTGGGCAGCGATGCCGCCGCCCAGGAGGCTTACACCCTGGCGCAGTTGCAGGCGCGCAGCCAGGGCAACGGGCCGCCGCTCAACTCGACAGAGGAGGTTCTCCGTCAGAACCTGCTGGCCAATCGCGCCAAGGCCCAGTTGACGTTGATGAACCAGGGGCAGACGGCGATAGTGCCCGATCCTGACCATCCCGGCCAGTACAAGCAGGCGGCCGGCCCCGATGCCGGCGGCAGCGGTTTCACCGGCACCTCGGCGGAAGAGGTCGAGCTGCGGAAGCTGTCGGACATCTCACGCCAGATGCAGGATCCAAAATTCGTACCGAAGCCGGCGCAAGCCTACGACTACGACATCAGCCTGGCCTCGCACTTCCCGACCAAGCGTACCCTGGTCAAGAACCCCGACGGCACGCAATCGATCAACATCGATATCCCGACGCTGCCGGCCGGCTTGGTCAATCCGGTCGACGTCTACAATCGCGCCGGGGTCAGCGTGCCTAGCGCTGCCCCGGTGACCGCACCTACCGCCGCGGCAACAGGAGCTGGATCGACAACGGCTCCGGCAGCGGCGCCAGCCGCAACAGTGGCGCCTACGCCCGGTCGAGTTACCGTAACCCCGATGCCGCAACCGGGTATCACCGTCACCGAGGTTCCCGGCGCGCCACCGCCGACAAAGACCGTCGATCAGCAGAAAGCCATCGAGCTGGCGTCGATAATGGTGCCCGGGCACGCTTACATGCTCAAGGCGAAGCCGGTGGCGCTGCCGGATGCCGTGCAAGCTTGGCTGGCCAATCCGCAAGGCGATCCGACTTTTCTCAATAATTGGCTCGAGCGCAACGCGACGACGCCGGAGACCAAGGAATACCTGCAAGCCGTCAACAGCTTCGTCATGCCGTCGCTTTACCGGATGTCGGGCGCCGCCTTCGGCGGTGCCGAGTATCCGCGCGACATACGCACGATGGTGCCGATGGCCGGCGACAACGCCGCGACGCGCAAAGCCAAGCTGCAGGTGCAAGCCAATTTCCTCAACGCCATGCTCAACAATGCCTATTCCAACGACCCCAATGGTCGCCGCGATATGCAGACCAAGGCGGCGCAACAGGGTGTCAGCCTGGCCGATGGCGCGCTCGCTCCGGATGTCTACGGTGATGATCTGGCGAAGCCCGCCAATATCGACCCGACTGCCTGGAGCGGCATGACCCGGCAGGACCGGCTCGAGGTGATCAATATCCTCAACAAGCGGCAAAGCGGCAAGTAGATGGCGGACATCAGCCCGGACGACGCCCGCCTGCAGCAGCTCCTCGTCCAGGGTCGACAACGGGCCGAAACGGCGGCGGCAGACGCTGCCGGAGCGGACACCAATACCTTGCCGATCAGCCCGATCCTCCCGCCTTCGTCAACGCCGCTGTCCGCCGGGCAAAACCCGGTGTCCGACGAGCAGCGCCTGCAGCAACTTATTCAAGAAGGCAACGACCGTGCCAAAGCCAATGCCGCCAACGTCGAAGCGGCCGGCGGTTTCTGGCCGATGGTCGGCAGCGCTCTCGGCAGCGGCGGGCGCTACGTTCTCGGCGAGGCCGGATCGCTGGCGCACGGTCTTGGCGCCGGCCTGGCCGCATTGCCGGATGTCGCCGGCGCCGCCACGGCCGGCATCGCCAACATACCGCGGCGGATCGAGAATACCTTCAGCGCTCCCGATCAACAGCAGCCACTGATCGTGGCGCCAACAACGTTCGAGGATCTCTACAACCGCTATGTCCCGCCGGTTAAAGGCTACGAGAACAGCATCGGTGAGACCGTCGGACGGGTAGCCGCGCCATTGATCCTCACCGGCGGCGCCGGCACCATTCCCGAGATCGCGGCGATGGGCGGCCGCGAGCTGGCGGCAACTGGGGCCAATCTGCTCGGCCGCGCCGCGGTTACCGCCGGCGGCGCCGCTGTCGGCCAGGACATCGGCCATGGCGTCGGCAGCCTCATCGACCAGGCGACCGGCGGCACCGCCGGGCGCGATTACGGCGACGTCATCGGCAGCATCATCGGCGGCGGTGCCGCGCCGGACCTGGCGACCTATCTCGGTTATCACGCGGCTAGCCGGGCGCTCACCGACCGTCCGGCCGGAGGACCGTGGCGGACACCGCCCGGCGGAGGACCGCCTGGCGGTGCTGCCGGCGCGATACCGGCAGTCAACCCGGAAACCTCGGCTGCCCGGCTGGCCGCGGCAGACAGGTTGGCGGCGACCAGCGGACAAGGCACCGCCCAAGACATCAGCCTGGGTCGGTTCGGCAACCGTTATGCCCGTGTCCTCGAAGACATTTCCACGATGCCGCCGTTTGCCGGAGGACCAGCCTACGCCGCTCGCCGGGCGCAGCTGGCGGACATGGACCGGCAAGCGCTGATCACCGCCAACATGATCGATCCGACGCGGACCAATCTTCCACCGAACCGCATTGGCCCGACGACCATCGGTGAGCGGGCCCTGCCGGTCCTGGATACCGCCACCAGAAATATCCAGGATCAGATCGACAATCTCTACGACAATGGACTGCATCGTGTCGTACCACGCGAGGCCGTCGTCGATCCGGCCGAGCAGCATGCCATCCTCAATGCCCTGCGCAACGACCCGCAGGTCAATCAGGCCAGCCAGCGGGCGACCATCGACCGGCTGCAGGCCGACCTCCGAGCCTCGTCGAACCAGGTGCTCGATCCGGCGCTCGAGCAGCAACTGAATGGCGCCCAGGCGTCGATCATGGCGCAACCGCAGACGCCGCAGACCGCGCTTGCCCTGCAAAACATCGCCGCGCAACGATTGGCCAATCGCGGCCCGAGCTTCCAGGCCGAGCGGACAGCCCGGGCCGTCAACTACGCCAACGATCCCAACTTCACTCCAGACAACAACATCTGGCAGGCTATCCGCGAAGCCAAGACCCGGGCGATGCGCGCCACCGCCGAGCGCGAGGCTCCTGGCGTTGGCGGAAATCTGTTCGATGCGGCTGAAAACCGATTTAGCCAGCTGGCCCGCCAACGTGACGTGTTGAGCAACCTTCGCGATGAGCATGGCCAACCGGCAAAGACCGCCGGAGCGGCTTACAGCTCGATCTTTGGCGCTTCCGGCATCGGCAATCCCGAGCAGGCCGCGGCTCTGCTCGAGCACAATCCGATCGGGGCCCGGCAATTGGCGGCCGACGAGTACGAGCTGCGGATACGCGGCAATGTGTCCGCCGGCACACCCTATGCCAATGCCGAGACCATGGCTCCGAAAGACGCCGCCGATTGGCAAGCAAAACAGATACATCCGGCTACCCAGGCACTTTACACTCCCACTCCGGCGGTCGCACAGCGCGTCGCCGACCTTGCCCAGCTCCTGCGCGGCGAAACCTACCGCCCGACCCGCGCCATCCCCGGCCGCGGCGGCACCTCTATCGGCGGCAGCCTGGCGACCTGGAGCATTCCTACCTTCCTCGGTGGTCTCGGTGGCGGGCTGACCAGCATCGGCGCGCTGCCTGGCACGCTTGCCGCCGCGCTCACGCCATCCGCCTTGGCGCGGTTCGTCGGCAACCGCTTCACCACCCAGCGGTTCACCCGTAACGTCATCAATCCGCCAACTCTCGGGCAGAGCATCAACCTGCCACGGGTCTTGAGCAGCGCCGTGGCCGGAACCGTGCGGCGATGAAAGACAAATAAATGGCTGTCTGGAACAATCTCGATCCGCTCTTCGCTTCCCGCATGGAAGCCATATTGCAGGCGGCCGAAGCCGCCACCGGCGGCCGTCGCCAGATCCTCAGCGGTTATCGCGATCCGCGGACACAGGCGCAGCTCTACGCCAACTGGATACAGCAGCCGATCAGCTATCAAGGCGTCACTTATCGACCGACCGCCGTCGGCGGGCGGGCTGCGGCACCGCCCGGCTACAACGGCGCGCCGGGATCGCGACACCAGGTCGGCCAGGCTCTCGATCTCGCCCCCGGCCCGGTGCGCGACTGGGTCCGGGCGCATGTCGGCCAGTACGGGCTCGAGACGCTCAACGTCAACGACGATCCCGGCCACATCCAGCTGGCGCGCAACATCGCGCAAACCCAATACGACAAGACCGCCTCGGGACCGAGCCCGAGTGCCGCTCCGGTACTGGCTAACGCTACCTCCGCTGCCGGCGGCCGATCGTTTCTTGGCACGCTTATCGGGGCTGAAAGCGGTGGTCGGAATATTCCAAACGTCACACAAGGCACCACATCGGGACCAGCCCAGGGCTATTTGCAGATAACCACGGGCACATGGCGAGAGTTTGGGGCCAAAGCTGGCATCGATCTAAGTAGATACCCCAACGCTTTGTCGGCGCCACCAGAGGTACAAGCTAAAGTCGGTGCGGCTATACCGATGGTCCGTTGGGCTCCCGAAACACTCAATAAGCTACAAGCCGCTGGTTTTCATATCAGTCCAAACGCGACTTTGGAGGAGAACGTCAAAACCAACGGCGGTGACATGAGCCAAATCGCGGATGCCATTGCCGAAAGCGCAAGAAATAAACAACCCGCCGCGACCACCACTGTTGCAGGTGGTGCCACCACTACTGCCGACAACACCACCGAGCCGCCGCCCGAGGTTCCCGACCTGGCGTCGATTTTTGGTGGCGGTGGCGGTGGTGGCGGCTATTCCGGCAGCTACGATAGGGGCTATAGCGGTGGCCTCCAGACCAGCGCGCTCGACTACACCAAGCTGCCGCTGATCGAGCCCGACGTGCAGCCGGCGGCCGCCTCGGCGGACACCTTGGCGGCGCCGTGGACCGCTTCGCAGGCAACGCGAGCTTCGCCACCCGAGCTGTCCAACCTGTTCACGGTGAACACCATCGGCATGCCCAGCTCGCGCCTGAAAGCCCTGCAACTGCAAGCCAGCGGCGGCTTGCCGACCATGCCGCTGCTGCCCTCGTAACGGAGAAAAGAGAAATGGCCAAAAGCCCGCTCGCCGCCATGATGGCGCAAGCCATCGCCCCGCCCAGCGGTACCCCGGCCGGCGCCGTGCCGCCGCCAAGGAATGCCTTGCCGGCGCCGCCGCCGGGAGTGCCGGCAGCCGCACCGCCAGTGAAGCTGCGCCTGCCAGCAAAACGGGCGCCGCGGCCACCGGCGCCAGGCAGCAAACCGTTGTTCGGCGGCAAGCGGGCGCCGCCGTTCATGAGCCAGCGCAAACCACCGCTCGGCACCTGATTTTAACCAGAGGAGGTAATGCTATGGGAACCGTGCCAATCACAATCAATGGCGTCATCTACCCGAAAAACCGCTCGGGCAGCGATCAGCCGATCCCGGCGACTTTCGTCGGCGAAGCCTGGATCAGCGACCTCGGCGTCGGCGGCGGCCCAGTCATGCCGCCAACCAGCGGCGGATCACCCGGCCTGCCGATACATCCGATCTGGGGCCCTCCCGGCATCAGCCTGCCGCCGGGACCGGGATATCCGCCGGTAGCCAGTCATCCGCTGCCGCCGATCCCGCCGATGCCTATCGAGCCGCCACCGGATGGCGGCATGAAGCCGCCACCACCCGATGGTGGCTGGGGTTATCATCCTGACTATGGTTGGGGTTATTTCCCAGGCGGTGGCGGCAAGCCACAGCCCCTTTCAGCTTGAAGCTCAGAGAATGCTTTCCAGCTCGTCTGCGTTGTCCTCGAGCGCCGAGAACGCCTTGTTGGCGGGCAGCCGACCGTCGATGCGCGGCATGTCCTTCTTGACGATCTGGATGTGCTGCAGGCCGAAGGAGACGCCGCTCTTGCCGGAGTTCGTCCAGGCGAACGGGCTGAGATAGGCCCGTACAGTCTGCCCGGCCCAGACCTCGGCCGGGTCGAGCACGTCCTGCAGGCGGATGTCGACGATGCCCGGCTTCAGCTTCGACCACGGGCTGACATACATCACCCCGGGCTCGTAGCCCTGGTACTGGCCGGCCTTCTCGGCGGCGTCGCGGAAGGGCAGGCGCAGATTGCGCACCTGCATGCCAGGAAAGCGCTCCTTGGCGAGGTTCATGCAGGCGACCTGCAGCGCTTTGTACTCCGGCGTCTGCTGATCGGTCTTGGAGAACAGGAGCGAGCAGGAATAAACCGGCTCGCCGCCCTCGGCGCGCGGTCGCGGGGTGAAAAGATGAGCAAAAGACAGGGTGGCGTAGGGGGTGATGATGCCAGAAGCGGCCATTGGTCGGTTCCTTTCGGTTTCGATCGTTTCCACGGCACCGGGATGGGTGACGTAGAAGAGTATTTAACCAGTCGCGGCAGCGATTACAAGATCAATCCACGTCCAAGCTTTCTTTCAGCTGCTGAAAAACGCTTTTTGGTCCGGTCAACACGGCCGGACGGCTATCGTCCTCGCGCACCAGCGTGGTGCCGCTCGACTGGTTGGTGATCAACGGCCGCAGAATGCTGGCCGGGTCGGACTTCGTTGCGATTGTCGGTTTCAGCACGCGCTCGACAGCAGCCGGCGTGTCGAGCTTGAGCATTTCGTCGAGCAAAGCCGGATAGGTGAGTTTCAGGACTTCACGGGCTTTATCGGCGTCGACCCAGCGCCGTGGCGAGCGCTTCATTGCCAGCTTCCAGCCGGGGATAACCCCACCGTGCTCGAGGCGCTGCGACGCTTCGGCCCGCACCTGCCCGATCCAGGCGGTGAGCAGCTCGGCGACGTCGAGCACGGCGGCCAGCTGCTTGTCGTCAAGCCCGGAAGCGTCCGGCGTCGAAGTCTTGGGGTTGAACACCACCATTGCCTTCTGCTGGGCCATGTCCGCCAGGGTTTTGCACTCGCCGGCGCGGACGCACCAACGGCAATGCTCGCCAGGGGTTTCACTCTTGTCGTCAGCTGCCAACCGCTGCAGCGCCGGCTGCAAAACCGTATCGCGCCAGTCAAACAGCTGATACAAGCTGATCTCCTCGCATTCTTCGCTGGGATCGACCGTCACCCGTGGCTGGATTACGGTCAGGCGGATGTTATTGGGCATTTTGTCCTTGGGCAGCAGATCCAGCGCTCCCAGCGCGTAGATCCGCAGCTGCGGATTGCCGATCGCCGAAACGAAGACGCCGCGACCGTATTTGAGGTCGACGATTTCGAGCGTGCCCGTCCTGGCTTTACGCCAATAGGCAATTGTATCGGCAGTGCCGAACAGCGGCTCCTTGATCCCACGGAAACGGAGCTTAATTCTAGCCTCGGTGAGGAAGAGGTCGGCTTGCCGCTTGAGGTTTTCGACGTAGGTGACATAGCGGTCGACCGCGTCGACCATGCAGCTGTCGACCTCGACCTCACCGCCGTCCACCATGACTTTTTCCGGCGGCAGCAGGCCGTGGATGATCATCTCGGCGACCTGGTGGGCGGCACTGCCCTCGCTGGTGTAGACGCTCGGGCGGCGGACACGGCCGCGGGCGCGGGTGACGCTGGCCGGGCACTGTAACCAAATACTGGCAGTACTCGGAGAAGCATCGGCGTGAGCAGTCATGGTAACCACCACCAACGTTGATTAGTCTCGATTTGTCTTACCGTTCTAAAGCTAATATTAAAATGTCGAGCTATGTCTGTTTTAGCTATATGTTTCAACAATCTCCGGATAGATCGAACCTGCTGTTCTGTGAGTTTTCTACCCCAACGATGATCTAACCTTTCAGCCGCATTTTCTGCACGAGTAGCCCAGCGAAGATGTGCGCCAGATACGCACCCCTTTCGCCCATTGTGGCAGGAATGCGCAACTTCGTATTCAGGGGCAGGTTTTGACCCGTGAACGATTTGGCAAACAAGCGAATGAACTTGATGTGTTTTCCCTGCCCGTCGAATTTGACCACGTCCATGCGTGTCACGGGAAAACGGCCAGAAAAAACACTCCGGTCCTTGATGCGCTATCGCCTGTTGAAAAGCGCTCGACGGCGAGGCATCGGCATGGGTTGGGGTTATTTTCTTCACAGCTGTCTTTTCCTGTAGAAAATTTTTAGCAAACTTTAAGTTTCACTTCCATTTTCGATATCATGTGCAGTGCCAGGATCTGCCGCTCCAGACGATCGAACGATGCGCCCGGGCGCAGACCAATGCCGGCGGCGAGCTGACGGTGGTCTTGACCCCGACGGCGCAAGACTGTGGCGGGGCCGGCGGCAAATCCATCCACGGCCAGACAATGTGGTGGGCTTCCTCGACAGTGTCTGGAGCCGGCGGCAGCTCATCGGCATTGATGCACGAGGTATAAGCCCGCAGCCAGCTGAAGCGGCCGAGCAGCACGCTGGTGGTGGTCGCGTAAGACCGGCAGAGGCCGGCATCGGCGCCACTGGCAGCGGACACCAGCAGCACCAGAACGACGATCGTGCCCGACAAGAGATAAATTACCGTCGTCACAGACCCACCCTTATCCGCGGCGGCCACCCGGGCTGAACGCTATGCAACTGGTGCTCGGGGCAGTAGCTCGCCCCGACTTGTCGCGGCTGGCCGCAAAACCGGATCTCGCTGCCGCTACCCGACAGCGGCCACTTGCAGCCGTGGCCCAGCTCGAGCAAGGGCACGCCGCCTGCCGCCACGGGCAGCCGTGATCGTTTTTTCAGCTTGTTCACTAAAACGAAGTTGGCCTGGCGCGGCGCGACCTCGGTGATCTTTTTCTGGCGGGTTTTGGCCTGCGCCGACGCTCCCGCTGCCTTGACCTCGTCGGTTGGCTCGCCGCGTGTCCACTGCTTGCGGTGGGCCATGCCGAAGACAGCGTTGCGCGAGACACCGAGCCGCTCGCCGATGTGGCGCGCGCTCCAACCCTCCTGCCAGAGCCGGGCGGCAGCCTCGACCCGCTCGAGCGGCCACTCACCCTGTCGTCCACGCGACGATGGAAGCTCACTCATAGTCGTCGTTCTCGGGCAGCATGAGCCGAATTTGCGGCAGCAATCCCGCCACGGCGTCGCCGTTGGTCGAAAGCAGCTCTTTCCCGTTGCTGCTGTCGCTGTCGTCGTTGCCGTTATCGGGGTTGTCTTCGAGAACGTTGCGGATCTTGCTGATGAACTCGCCGATCCGCCCCTGGTTGACCCCCATGAGCGCCGCGACTTTGTGTTGGTCGATGCCGTCGGCCAGAACCGCCACCGCCACGCGCAGTTTCTCGGCGGGAGTGAGCCGGGTTTTGTGCTCGGCGTAGTGATTGGTTTTTGTCATGGCGTGGTCGGCGCCGGAGCGTCGTTGGGGCGGTCGCGTCCCGGCCAGCCGGTCCACGAACGGCGGGTTTCGCCGAGCCCGTATTCAGGCGCCGCTGTCCGTGTCCCGGGATGCTGCTCGGCGTCTTTCGCCACCTGACGCATGACCGCGAGTGGATCGGCTTCGCGCATGACCTTGAAAGGATCGTCAGCTTCCGGCATGGCCATTGCCTCCGATACCGAACTCGGTGTTCATCTCGCGGCGGATTGCCGGGAACAGCTTGGCGTCGAGCAGGCTCATGCGGACACCGTTATTGCGGGCAGCGATCCGGTCGATGAACGCCTTGGTCTGCAGCTTCTTGGCCGGGTCGGCGAACCATGAACCGAGCTGGTCGAGGACATAAGCGCGATCGGCTTCCAGCTGCTCTTCGCTCTTGTCGTTGTCAGCCAGTTCGGCTTCGTCGTCCTCCTGGTCGGCTTCGACCACCGACTTGATCACCGTGGACGCCTTGGGCAGCCGTGTCCGCTTGGGCTTGGCCGGCGGTGTCGCTTCGGCCGGCGGTGTCGCTTCGTCCGGTGGTGCGACGCTTGTCTCGCCAACGGCCAACGTTGGATCCGGCGCACCGCCTTCGACCTTGAGCGCGAAGCCGGCAGCCGCAAAACGCCCCTGGGCAATTATGAACAACTCGTCGAGCGACATGCCGACGAGATCGTTGCGGATCAGCGACTTGAGCGCGATATCGATCTCGGCGATAGTGTCGCCGGTAACTTTCACTTCGATAGGCATCTATTTTCTTCCTTTGCTTTTAGCCCGCCGGGCTTCGCTCAGCGCGATGGCAACGGCCTGTTTCATCGAGGTCACCTTTGGCCCTTTCGGCGAGCCGGAATGCAAGGTGCCCTGTTTCCACTCGTGCATGACAGTCTTGACCTTAGGGTTAGGTTTCTTGGCCATCTCGCTGCCTCCATTAACTGGCCAACGCATAATCAAGAGCGAACGACGGTTCGCCGAAATGAGCGCGGGCATTTTTCTCCAGCACGGTAACGACAATCGGTATGTCCCAATCATCGAGGCACTTGAGCACGGCAACCCCACTGGCAAACGGCACCCGCCAACCATCCTTGGGGCACGGATAACTCACTTCAGCTTCTCCTGCTCGCGCTCGCGGCGGGAAATCTCGCGGTCGAGGTACCAGCGGGCTTTTTTCAGGTCGGTAAGGGCGTCGCCTTTGCTGTCGGCGCGCCAGACGTACTTGACGACGTTGCCGAGACAGAAATTCATGTACTCGGTGATGTCGATGCACTCGACCCGCGACGGATGCGTCGTGTAGTGACGGGGATGGTCGATCGGGTGGCTCATCGGAGCAAAAACCTGGGTCATCGTTTTATACCGTCGGCTTGCCAATGGATGCGAACCCAATAGCCGGTCACTTGATCAAAATAATCGTGCGCCACCAGTCGCGCGCCCAAACGCCGCTGCTTGCTTTCCTCGGCTATCCGCCGGCCTGTTTGCCGCTGTGCTTCCTTGCGGGCGGCAAGCTCGACTGGCGTCGGCAACGGCTTATGCTTGAGCCGGGCAGCCAACTCGATCTCGGCATCCTCTTCCGCCCAAGCCTGCTCGGTCAAAGCCTTCCAGCTGCGCCGCTCCCAGCTCGCCAGCCAGATCTCGACCGGGGATCGCTGACGAAATCGCTGGGCATAATAGCCGTTGCGATAGATCTCGTTGACCCGGCCACGGCTGAGATCGAGACGAAGACCGATCGCCGCGAACGTGAAGCCCAGTTCGTCATACATCCGGCGAACCAAGGACCAGCGGTCATAAGTCCTCTGCAACCGGGCCACCGCCTCGGGCGGCTGCAACCGTTCCCACAATGCCGTCATCCGAACAACTCCGCGATCTCGCGCGACTTTCGCGCCAGGATTTCTTGCACCCGGTCGTCGATAGTTCCGGCCGCGGCGGCATGACGAACCAAAACCCCGTCATGCTGGCCGATGCGGTGGACACGACAAGCCGCCTGAAAATTGTTAGCCGGCGAAAAGGACGCCTCGGCGAAGACCACGTCGCTGCACGGCATCGCCTTCGATACCAGCGTCAGAGCCATGCCGCCGGCCATGATCTGGCCGAGGAAAATCCTCGCCTGCCCGGACATGAAACGGTCGACCGCCGCCGTCCGGGCGGCAAGGTTGTCGCGGCCATCAAGCTTGGCGACGCCGTACTGGGTCAGCTGCACAGCATAGGCGTCGATCACCGCATGGTGCAGGGCCCACATGCACAGCCGGCGCTTGGGGTCGTTGTCGAGCAGATCGCTGATCCAGTCGACAACACTGTCGACCTTGGCGAGGCCGATCTGCTGGAGGATGCTGGCTGGCAGGCGCGCCATGCTGGCGAGGAAAGCGTCATCATCGAGATCGGCTTGATCGCCGATCATGCCGCCCCATCCCCGAGCAACCACCGGTAAGACAACAAAATCGAGCGGCGGCAGATCGGGCAGGACGTCTTTCTTGCGGGCGATGATGAACATCGGCGCAATCCGCTGGCGCAGCTCGGGGAGGTTCTTCGAGCCGGTGACCTGCTCGACCCAGTGGTGCCTGACCTTGAAGTGACGAACCCTGGTGTAGCGGCCCATGAACTCGCTCTCGCTCATCGAGTGGCCATTGAGCTTGAGCAGCTCAGGCCTGAGATAGTGCAGCAGCGGCCACAGCTCGCCGGCATGGTTGGGCGCCGGGGTGCCAGTCATGGCGTGAACCCAGCCCAGGCATTTGCGCTCGAGAAAACCAAAAAGGCGCAGCGAACGGTTGGCGCGCGGGTTCTTGAGATAATGCGCCTCATCGAGCACGGTAGCGGCGAACGGCTCGATCATGACCTTTTGCAGCCAAGCCCCGGCGCCCTTGGTCGACAGCAAGCCGTAAGACAGAATGAAGATGCCCTTGCCGCGGGCCGCCTTACCAGGATGCAGCACGGTCACCGACGACAAGGCCGCCGAGCCCCACCAACGTTTGATCTCGCGCGTCCATACCAGCACTGCCGACGCCGGGCAGACGATGAGGATGCGGCGATAGCCGCGAGCCCGCATGATTTCGAGGACGACACGGCTCTTGCCGAGCCCAGGCTCGAAGGCATTGACGATCGGCTTGTCGGCAGCGGCAATCTTTTGCCGGGCATCGGCCTGATAGGGGTAAAGCGGTTCCATTCAACGCTGCTCCAGCCACCACAGGGCGATCAACAAGGCTTCGGCGCGGCCAGCGTCGTGCTTGCGGCCGAGCTGCGTCGCCACCGCCGGAAAGCGCTTGAGCGCCAACGCCCGCGCCGCTTCCTTGCTGGCGTCGAGACGATAGTGTTTTTTCCACACCGACGCCGCCACCTCGATGCGCCGGAAGCCGAGCGCGGCGACGACACCATGAATGATGCCGGTGCCCATGCCGAAACGGAACGACGAGCTTACCCCTTGCCTGGGAAAGGCGTTGACCTTCTCGATCACCACATGATCGGCGCCGGAGGTGGCGACGATGTCGGCAAAGCCGCTGGCATCGATCATGCCGTTGGCCACCGGGATGTCGCCACAAGAGTAACCTCCTCGCCCCGGCGAAAGCAGCCCCCAGGCGGCGGACACCGAACCGGGGTCGATACCCAAAATTACGGTCATGGCAGGCTGTGCCCGTTGCTCTGGCTCTTCCCCGAGCCGGCAAACAGCTTGTCGCGCAGCCGCTGTTCCAGTCGACGACGCTCGCGCGCCGTCGCTTCCGGGTCGAAATGGACCCGGCGGAAATGCTCTTCGACAGTCTCGTCGAAATAGGGCGGCTCGATCCCGTCAAGCATCGCCTTCATGGCGCACTGGATGCAGAGAATGGTCACAGCGGGATCTGGTCCTTGATCAGCAGCTGGTCGACACTATCGAGCTTGCGCTCCTTGAGCGCCCACTGGATGAGCAGCGGCGTCCACTGCGACGGCACGCGGCCGCGGTAGCTCCAGCCGTTGATGGTCTTGGGGCTGGGCGGGTCGTAACCAAGGGCACGGATGCGCCTGGCGATACCCGGAGCGCTGCCTAGCGACGCCAGCAGCGCGTGGTAATCCCAGACCGGGACGACAGCTTGACTTTTACGGCGGGTGAGAAACGCGTGGGGCACGATTGGACTTTCATTTCAAAGCGGTCGGACTTACATTTAGCGACTGCCTCTTGAAAGGTCAATACGCCATGCGCGTGATTTCACTTGACTTTGAAACGTACTGCCCGGCGGACCTACGTCAAGTTGGAGCAGATCTCTATGCAGCGAACCCGGACCTCGTGGTGACTGTCGTCGCCTGGGCGATCGACGATGCCATTCCGGTCGAAGCCGTCGTCGTACCAAGCGCCCTGCCCGTTGCAGTGCGAAACCATCTCGCTGATCCGTGCTGCCGGCTGCGCGCCTGGAACGCCCAGTTCGAATGGCTGATCCTCCATCACCATTACGGAATTACCCTGCCCTGGGACCGGGTCGACTGCACGATGCAACAAGCCCTCTATGCCGGCCTGCCGGCCAGCCTCGGGCAAGCCGGGCAGGCGCTCGGCCTCCCCCGTTTCCTGCAGAAGGACAACACCGCCCATCGTCTCATGCTGGCGATGGCGAAGCCACGGCGCGGCGCCAAGGGCGGGCTCTGGCACGAGGACGACCTCGCCAAATTGCGGCAACTGAAGGAGTACTGCCGCCAGGACGTCGTCGCCGAGCGCGAGATCGCGCGAAGGCTGCCCCTCCTGCCGGTGTTCGAGCGGCGGGTATCGCTCCTCGACCAGGAGACCAACCGGCGCGGCATCGGCATCGATCTCGAGCTGGTCAGGCGCTTGACGGACACCGCCCGGCAAGAAACCCGTAACCTCGATGCCGCCTGCAGCGCGCTGACCTCGGGCGAGGTCAGCAAGCCGGGCAGCCAAACGGCGAGGCTGGCGCAGTGGCTGAAGGATCGCGGCATCGCCAGCGACGGGCTCGACAAGGACGAGGTCGCCAAGCTGCTCAGCCTGCCGATCGACGACGACGCCAAGCAGGTGCTGCGGATCAGGCAGGACGTCGCCAAAAGCTCGACCCGCAAGCTCCAGGCGATGGCGCGCTGCGCCGATCCCGCCGACCACCGTGTCCGCGGGCAGCTGCTCTACTACGGTGCTTCGCGCACCGGACGCTTCGCCGGAAGGTTGATCCAGGTGCAGAACATGCCGAGGCTCGCCATGGCCAAGCATGATCTGCAAAGGGCCCTCGCCGGCATCCGCAGCGGACACGGCAACGACTGGCTCGAGGCGCTCTACGGGGCGCCGCTCGAGATCGTGGCGCAAGGACTGCGCTCGTGCCTGGTGCCCGCTCCCGGCAGGCGCTTCGTGGTGTTCGACTTCAAGCAGATCGAAGCCCGGGTCCTGGCCTGGCTGGCCGGGCAGGCGGACATGCTCGAGGCGTTCCGGCGCGACGAGGATATCTACACGTTTGCCCAGAAGCAGATCGGGCTGCCGACCCGGCAAGCCGGCAAGGTAGTGAGCTTGGCGGCGGGATACGGGATGGGCTGGAAGAAGTTCATCGTCACCGCGGCGAAGTACGGGCTGAGCCTCGACGAGCGGCAGGCCAAGGAGATGGTCCATGGCTGGCGCGACGCCAATCACCGAGTGGTCGAGCTGTGGCACGCCTGCGAGCAGGTTTGCCGTGCTGCCCTCCGCTCGCCAGACGGTTTTCCGAAGGTGGTCAATGCCAAGCTGCTGTTCGTCGGGGAACGTCGCCGTGACGGCACCGTCCTGGTGCGCATGCGCTTGCCGTCGGGCAGGGATCTGTTCTACCGCAACGTCAGGCTTACTGCCGATAGCGAGCAGCGCACCGGGTTGACCTACGATGGCGTCGACCAGAAGACCCATCAGTGGGGGATGGTCCGTACATGGGGCGGCAAGCTCGCAGAGAACTGTTTATCCGCCGACACACAAGTCTTGACCTCCAGAGGCTGGAAAACTATCGTCGATGTCCAGGCCGACGACTGGCTGTGGGATGGCGAAGAATGGGTCCTGCATGGCGGTGTCGCTCATCAAGGCCGACAAGAAACCGCCTGTCTCGACGGCGTGTGGATGACGGCCGAGCACAAGGTGTTGACAGAAAATGGCTGGATACGGGCAGCGCAATCGCAAGGACTACACCGGCATGCGGTTCGGCGCCCTGACAGCGTTGCAGGATGTGGGCACGACCGGGAAGCATCGCTTATGGCGAGTGGCTTGCGACTGTGGCAACGTGAAAGTCATTGCCGGACACGCGCTGTACAAGTTGCAGTCCTGCGGCTGCCTGAAGAACCAGCTGATCGGTCGGTCTCGGACCACCCACGGGATGTCCAAGCATCCGGCTTACTGGGTATGGCGAGCGATGCGCGATCGTTGTCGGCTGCCGACACATCAAGCCTGGAAAAACTACGGCGGGCGCGGGATCACGGTCTGTCAGGAATGGGCGACCTTCTTGGGGTTCTGGACAGACATGGGTCCGACCTACCAGCGAGGGCTGACCTTGGAGCGAACCGACAACAATGCTGGATACTCGAAGGCGAACTGTGTCTGGGCCAGCGCGACCTGGCAAAGCCGGAACCAGCGCAGCAACCGCCGGATCACGACCCCTTGGGGCGAAATGACCGTTTCGGAAGCCGCGCAGCTTTCGGGTATTGGGGTGACCACCCTCTTGTACCGGATCACCAACGGTTGGCGGGCAGACGAGTGGTTCCGCCCGCCCGACGTCAGGAAGAAGTCTACGACATCCTCGATTGCGGTCCCCGCCACAGGTTCACCGTCCGCGGGTACATAGCCCCATACGTGGTCCACAACTGCGTCCAGGCCGTGAGCCGCGACATCCTGGTGGAGGCGGCCATCCGGGTCGATGACGCGTCCTTGGGGCTCCTCGCCTTATCAGCGCACGATGAACTGGTCGAGGAGGTGGCGGCGAGCCGGGCGGACAGCGACGCGCCGCGGATCAGGCAGCTGATCGAAACCCGCCCAACCTGGGCCGAAGATCTACCGATAGCGTGCGAGGGCGGCGTCAAGACCAGCTATGGCGTCTAGCGCGCAAGGCCAATCCGGGCTTACACTTTCACGGTTGGCGGATTACAGCCAGCTAAGCAAAGCCGAATAAAAACGCCGGATGGGAGCCCTGGACCAGGCTTTCATCCGGCGCTTGGAAATCCCCTCGCGAGAGGGGCCGTTGGTTGAAGCAGAACCTGCAGGAACCACCCCAAACAAGAACCACCTCAAACAAAGGACAGATACCATGTCTTCCGTCTATCAGCCAAGCCCCAATCATATTGCGGGCAGCGGCAAGCGCGAAGCCAGGCCTTATCCCCAGTCATTGCCGGCCAGCGGCGCAGAAGCTTGCCGATGGCTGCTGGAAACGATGTTCGCCGGCATGGCTGGGAAAGCCTGGGTGACGCTGGTGCATGACGTCGAGGCGGGCAGCCAGTGGCAGGGCGGGCGGCTCAAGGAGACGAAGCTCGACTTCAACGATGAGAGCGGGGCGTATTACGTCGCGGTCGGGATCGTCAGGGCAGGAGCGGCACAGCGCCTCGCGGCGGACATCGAGGCGGTGGCGGCGCTGGTGCTCGACGACGTCGGCGACACAACGTCAAATCCCGACGCCAAGCTGGATACCGGTTTGCTGGAGCTGGCGCCGCAACCGACGGCGATGGTGGAGACGTCGGAAAACAATCTCCAGGCGTTTTATGTTTTCGACGAGCCGGTCGCGCCCGATGATTATCGCGCCCTGGTCGAGCAGATCCTGGCGCGGGCGGTATTCGCCGGCGGGATCAAGGACGGGACGACGGCGGGACGCTATGTCCGCTTGCCTGCCGGAGTCAATGTCAAGCCGGGGAAAAACCGTTTCAAGACTTGTCTCAGGGAAGCCTCGGGAAGAACCTACACGATCGACGAGCTGTGGGCGGCTTTCGGGCCACGTGATGGAGCAGGGGGCAGCCACCGTCGTGGCGGCGGCTTCGGCCTCGGCGGCAACGGCACCGCGGGAAGCGCGGCGCTCGGCCTCGGCGAGGCGATACGGCTCGACGATCCCGACATGGTGCTGGGGCTGCTCGAGGAGATCCTGGCGGCCTGTCCCAACACGGGGATCGGGCGCGACGAGTGGATCGGGGTGGTCTACGGGATCTGGAACGCTTCGGGACGCAACGAGGCGTCGCATGGCCTTGCCGTGAAGTGGACGGCGTTGCGGCAGGATGGGCCAGTCGACGAAGCCAAGGATCTGCGCGACGTCTGGGACCATCGTTCCACGGCGGACAAGGCGGGACTGACGTCGCTGGTCAGGTTGCTTGAAAAGCAAAACAGCGACCAGGCTCGGAAGATCATCGACAAGGTGAGGTCGATACAAGCCAAGGGCGCGTTCGCGTCGATTACGGCGGACACGGCGGGCAGCCGCAACGGCACCGGCCGAACAGAAGCTTTCGCGTCCGGAGCGTCCACCCTGGACCGCTGGCAGCAGCTCCAGCAGGCGCTATCGAGCTGGCCAAGCCATGCCCGGGTGGTGAACGGAGCGAGCGGCGCCGGAAACATCAACCGATTGCCTTCCGGGATGGTGGTCTTCGGCAAAGGCGCCGGCACCGGGCCGGCGCAGGAGCGGCAGTTCATCACCAACCGGTTGGCGCGCGGGATCGTGTCGGTGATGGCGGGCACGCCGGGCTTGGGCAAGTCGGCGCTGGCGGTGGCGGCGATGAACGCCATCGCCTGTGAAAGACCGGATCTTGTCGGTCTTTCGGATATCAAGCGCGCCGGGGCTTGCGTCTACATCGCCGCGGACAGCGAGAAGGTGGACGAGTTCAAGCGGCGTGACGAGGCGTTCCGGCAGCACCACCGGCTGACGAATGTCAACTACAGGCACGACATCCTGGTGGTGGACAAGACCGGGCCACTGGTCGAGCGGATCAACGAGGCGTTGGTGCCGAGCCTGTGGTTGATCAAGCTCGGCAAGATCCTGGCGGAAATCCGCGAGGCGAAGCGGCTGGCGGTGATCGTGGTGGACACGCTGAGCGGGGTGGCCGGCGGCGGCAAGCTGACCGACGAGGCCGACATGCAGGCGATCATGGACGTGGCGCTGATCCTGGCACAGGAGCTGAACTGTGCCGTCGATCTGGTCAGCCATCTCACCAAGAGTGGTGCGAAAAACGATCCGAAATCGATGGATGCGGCAGCTGGGGCAAGAGCGCTGACGGCGATGGCGAGGTTTGCCACCAACGTCGTGCGTGAAGCCGGCGGCGTTCGTTTGATCGAGGTGAAAGGCGCTTACCAGGACGGCCCTACCGGCATGGACTGGCTCGAATGGAAGGAGGTGCTGATCCCGGTCGAGATATGGAACGAGGGGGTGCGGCAAGGCATGACGACAAGCCGGGTAGGCGTGCTGGTGCCGGTCAACGCGCAGGCAGTGCAGACGCAACGGGAGCAGCAGATGTTCGACGTCATCGTCGCGGCGATCGGCTCCGGGACAACGGTTCTTCGAACAAGCTCAGCGAGCGGCGGACGACCGTCGCCACGGCAAGCCGGGCAGATCGGGATGAAGGCCGGGATCGTGCTGTCGGTAGCCGAGGCGGACCAACTGGTTGAAAACCTGATCGAGCAGCAACGGTTGGCGGTGGTGGTGAAAAAAGAGAAAAACGGTCGGTTGGCAGAGACGATAATCGTTGCCGCCGACACCGCTCCCACAAACCCCTAAACATTCTCCCCCACCCATCCCCCCAAACACAAACCCTACGGGTATTGTGTGGGGATGGGTTGGGTGGGGTGAATTATGAGGAGGTCAGGAAAGAAAAAACCACCATGACCATGATGGTGGCGCAAGGCCCCTGCCGATCTTGTCGGCAATGCGTGAGCGGCGAGCGGGCGCGCCGCGGCGGGGGAGTGGTTCCGGTCGAGGAAAGGGGAAATTTTGGCGTGAGGGCCTCGGCCCCCCAGTGTGGGGCCGCGGGGCTCGCGGGGCCGCGGGCGGGCGCTGGCTCGCCCGGCCGTGTCCGCCGCCCGGCCGTGTCCGCCGCCCGGCCGTGTCCGCCGCCCGCCTCGCTGTCGTCTGCCTCGCCGTCGTCTGCCTCGCTGTCGTCTGCCTCGCTGCCGCTTGTCTTGTCGCTTGCCGTTCGGTCGCCCGATTGCTTGTTGGCTATTGACGTGGATTGAATTTTGAACTACCTCCTTGATTGCCGGCCGCAATGTGCGTCTGGTTTGAAAACGAAACGAACCGATAGGAACCGATGAAATGACCAGCAACGAAACGCTTGTTCTCCCCCAGTCCGTGCGCAACGCGGCCCGCACTTTGGTGCGGGCGCAACCCGGCTTTTCCGAGTGGCGCGAGCGGCAAGGGATGAGCGGCAAGGCAGCCTTGCGCAAGGCAGAAATCCTGCAGGCGGCGCGTGACCTCGGGATCTGGGAGCAGCTTGTCGCACTGGCGGGCACTGTTCCAATGGACAAGGAAAGCGACAACGAGGACGAGGATATGGTGAGCGAAGCAGTCGAGATGGATATCGTGTCGACAGCGACCGTCGACCCGGTTACTGCGGCGATCGACAACGTGCTCGATCCTGTCCGGCCGTTTTTGGCCGGATCGATGCTGGCGGAAATCGAGAGGCGGGTGCGGCCGCTCGCCATCGAGGCCAATCGTCCGCCGCAGATTGTCGCTGTCGCCCCGGCCGGTACGGTGCCTTATGCCAGGATTGTCCGACAAGCGACGATGTCGACGGTATTCGCTGTTCGCGGCGCGCAATCGCGTTTACCAGTGGCGGTCTGGGACGCCAGCGATGCGCCTCGGCCGGAACCGGCTTATGTCGTCGAGCCGGCGCGTTTTGCCGAGGTGGCGACGGCGTTGGAGCATGGCGAGACGGTCTGGCTTGCCGGCGGCGCCGGGACAGGCAAGGGAACTCTTGCACGGGAATATGCGGCGCGAACCGGACGGCCTTTTACCCGTATCGGTTTCACGCGATCGACCGAAATCGTCGATCTTCTAGGTCAGAGCGAGCCGGTCCCGCATGCCAATGGCGGTGTTGAGATGGTTTGGCGCGACAAGGTTTTTACGCAATCGATCAGGCGCCCGGGAACGGTAATCCTGCTCGACGAATTGATGATCGCGCCGGCCGGAACCGTGGCGGTTTTCCAGACCATCCTGGACGAAAAGCGGGTGACGTTGCCGACCGGCGAGGTAGTCGCTTTCGCTCCGGGTGTCGTGGTCATCATTGCCGACAATTCGGCGGGTTACGGCGACGAAAGCGGCGTCTACGCTGGTGTTCAATCGGCGAACGCGGCGCTTGTCGACCGTTGCGGGCGCCTCGTGGTGATCGGCTACCTCCCGGCCAAGCTGGAAGCGTTGGCGCTGGCCAAGCATACCGGGGCGCCGCACGCAGCGTGCCAGCGGCTGGCGGATTTCGCCAAGGCGGTGCGAACTGCTGCGGCAAAATCCGGTGGCGAAGCACGGCCGTTCTCTTTCCGGCGGCTGGTCGCTTTCATGTCGGCAGTGCATCGCGACATGCTGGCGGTCGATACGGCATGGAACGTGACGGCGCTTTCGCGCTTGCCGGAAGGCGACCGCGAGACGTTGCGGCAAGCTATCCGGGCGCATTTCGATGGCGATGCCTTCCAGCGTGAAGTTTCCGGCGCAGTGGCGGACATGGCGCCGGTAGACGCGGCGCCGTTGTCGCAATCGGCCGAGCAGGTAGACGCGCGTCGTGTCTTTTCCGCTTGAATTGACTTGAAAAACCGAACCGAAAGGAAACGAGAAAATGCTTAACCGAGAGACAGTTTCTTTGCCCGATGCCTTGCGGGCGATGGAAGGCAACCTGCAAGCAATCTTGAAGCTTGCCGGACAAACTGGCGAAGTGCGGGCGACAATGAGCCGGTATGCCGATACGGCATCGGTCAGCTTGCATGAAACCGGCAACGGTGGCTACCGGGCAACGGTGACTTTTCCAGTGATGGCGCATGACACGCGCTTGTCGCGTGCGGTCCTCGATCGCTGGACGGGATATTTCCTTCATGAAATCGCGCATGTCTTGTTCACCGATCATGGCGCTTGGCAGGTTGCTTTGCGGGAAGGCCTAGGCGCGATTGTCAATGGCATGGAGGACGTGCGTATCGAACGTTGCTTGATCGGCGCGACGGTAGCGGTCAACGCGCGCGACCGTCTGGTCGAGTTGCTGGCATGGGCAGTCGGTGAAACGTCGGCTGCCTATGACCCGAACGATGTCTGCAATCTGCCGTGGACGCTGGCGATGCTCGGCCGTGTCCGTCTGGCGGGATACCCGTTGGATATCTCGCGGCACGAGACGCGGCTTGCCGAGCCGATGGCGTCGATTGTCGACCGGATCCTGGCGCGTCTCGACAAGGCGACGTGCACGCAAGACGTCGTCGAGATTGCACGTGACCTGCAGCGTGCGGCGCAGCCGGGCGACGGGCAGCCGGGCGACGGGCAGCCGGGCGACGGGCAGCCGGGCGACGGGCAGCCGGGCGACGGGCAGCCGGGCGACGGGCAGCCGGGCGACGGGCA
>Ga0126369_10000709_pt1 | contig 22137 bp, 19 predicted proteins | sample PanSoiMetaPlot_1_FD_109646 | JGI IMG/M metagenome (GOLD analysis project Ga0126369, IMG submission 109646) | Tropical forest soil microbial communities from Panama - MetaG Plot_1 | ecosystem: Environmental > Terrestrial > Soil > Tropical forest > Bulk soil | place: Panama | collected 2016-02-17
GAGCGATTCGTGAAAGGAATAATTGATTGCGATTTGCGGATGGGCGGTGCGGAGCGCGGCGCCAACCTGGTACGCTTGAATTCGTGCCAAGTCACTGCGACGCGACCCAACCGTCACGCGCATAAGTCTTCCCATCCGAAGGGACGGAACTGCGCTTGTTGTCTTTGGCGAGCAACTAACAGTTTGATTTCGGCGCGCGCGGCTTCGACGTGTCCTTCTAATCTTTCGCGTTCAGCGCGCAACGCCGCGAATAGCTCATGCAGGGCGATTACGATGGCGGGATGGCTGATCATGTCAGTCGCGGCTTCACCTCGAAGATCGAGGCACTTCGTAAACGAAACTTTCTGCGACTGGGACCAGCGGGCAACTTCCTCGGCTTTCAATGGGGCGGCAATGACCAGGCCGGCTTCAGCTTGCTGCCAGGCGGCTGCGTCCGACGCATATTGGACCAATTCAATTTCCGGAAACTCTTCCAGGAGATAGTGCGCTCGCGAGACATCGCGGCAGAACACCCGGACTTTGGTCTTGCCGATTAACCACGGCAGAATCTCACGCGCGAGCTTACCCGATCCGAGCACCGCCACGGCCGGCAGCCCCTTCACATGCTGGCGCACCAGACTGCCATACGATTGGCTGCCGAGACCTTGCAGATGCTCGTGACGCACGCGCTTGGCATCGATCATTAGATTCGTCGCCAGCTGTCGCAGAAAGTTGCCCCAGGCGGTGTTGGGAAACTTCGCGTTCTGGAGGAATTCCTTGAACTGTCCCATCACCGCGGTTTCGCCAACAATCGGCGAATTCAATCCGCAGACGACTTCGAGCAGGAAACCGTAGGCCTGCCGGCCGCGCCAGACTTCAGCCACCGGCGGCAGCAGATCGCCTTGTTCGATGGTCTCGATAAGGTCGTGATTGTCGCGGGCGTTAAGAAAGAGAATCCGGCGCAGGCAAGTCTGCCATTCAATGCCGTTGAGCACGGCGGGCGTCTTATCGCGCGCCTCGCGCCTAAGGTTAACGATGACCAGTTGGTCAATCACGCGGCCATTTTAGAAAAGCCGCAATTTCAATTGTCATCGGTTTGTCATCAAATGCGAGATTTTTCGCAGGAAAGTGATGAGGATCACAACAGGGCATTTGCCGAGGTCGACGCGCCCAAGGGGAGCAGTACCATCCGCGTGAGCGGATGGATCAATTGGCGTCCGGGCCCGTGTAGGCGGCCCCCTTGATCCATCCGCTCACGCGGATGGCACTGACCCCTGTGCCCGCGTCTACCTGAATATGACGAAACGTACTTATGGGGCTAGCTTCAGTCGTCGCTGACGCGACGCGAACATGCTATCGCCAGAATCCCGGCGTTAAAGCGCCGGGCTAAGGTCGCTCGACGCCACGCGTCGAAAGCGTCGCAGCCCCTCATTTATAGATCAATTCTGAGCGGCGATTTGGTACTGCTCCAGTTTTCCGTCCGGCATCTCGTAGGTCCAGGCGCGCAGGACCCTCTGGGGGAAACGGATGAGATAAACCCGCAGGATCATGCCGCCGCGCAGTCCCTGGCTCGCCTGCGTGAATGACTGCGGCGTGCCCAGTGGTCCGAGGCCGGCCTGGAAATCCTTTAAGGCATCTTCGCTGAAGTAAAAGTTGGCGTTGTCGGTAAAGAGCGAACGGTCGATTTTTCCCTGCTGCAAATCGGCAAAGATCCTCTTTGCCTGTTCCAGCTTCGCGGGTGTGGCCGGATCGTTGGTGGCAAACAGAAGCGGGGCCACGCCGCCGGCAATCGCGCCCGACGCACTGGCCGCGTCCTGGTTTGTCAGCACCACTACTGCGGCCCGATCGTCAGGAAAGACCGTGTTGGTGGCGGTGAAGCCCGAGACCTCGCCACCGTGCGAGATTGCCCGATGGCTTGATTGGGCGCTCACATCCACCCCGAGACCGTAGTGCGTGTCCAGCCCATTCTTGAGCAGGACGTCAGTTTCCATCTCGCGGTATGAGGCCGGCTTAAGCACTGTTTGATTGATAACCGAGACATCCCACTTCGCCAGGTCTTCAGCGGTCATCGCCAACTCGCCGGCGGCAAACATCCACCCCTTGCCTTCCTTCGGCGCCGGACGCAACGGCCCCAGGGCAAAGCGCAGGTAACCGCGCGGATCATTTTCGGTCAGCGGGCCCGAGTCGGTATCGAACGTGCTCTTGATGCCGAGCGGCGTGAAAACTTTTTGTTGCAGAAACTGGAGCAGCGGCATCTTCGCGACTTTCTCGACGATCACTCCGGCGATGACGTAATTCGTGTTGCTGTATTGCCACTTGGTGCCGGGATCGAAATCGAGCGGCTTCTTGGCCCACGCGTCCATAATCTGCTGCGCGTTCGTAGGCTTCAGCATTCCCGGCATGACGTAATCCTGCGGCCAGTAGTCCTGATACCCGGAGGTGTGCGACAGCAACTGGCGAATCGTAACTTCGTTGGCGCGGGTCAGATCGGGCACGTACTTGCTGACTTTGTCATCCAGCGAGAGCTTGCCCTGTTCTTGCAGCAGCAGAATTGCCGCCGCCGTGAACTGCTTACTGATCGAGCCGATGCTGTAGCGCATCTGCGGCGTGGCCGGCGTTCTCGGCTCGAGCCGCGCGTCACCATAGGCCTTCACGTAGGCAATCTGTCCGTCTTTAACCACAGCCAGGGAAGCGCTGGGAACGCCGGTGCGCGCCAGCGTGTCGGTCACTACCTTGTCAATTTTTTCGGTGAGATCGGCGGGCAGTGTTTGCGCATAGGCGCTGCCGGTCAATGCCAGAATGGTAAGAACAATGAATCTGAGACGAGATAAGGGCATTAGTATTCTCCTCAATATCAAAATCACAACAAAGAGACGAAGGCTTCGACGGTCAATCCAGCCTGCCGGATTATTGCCCGTAAAGTACCGCGATCAAGCTCTTTGTGGTTGGGGATTGTGGTCTGTGAAGGAGGCGATTTCCGCACCATTGTGATATGACTTCCGCGCTGGCGGTAGACGACAAAGCCGATCTTTTCGAGCGCTTTCACGCAGTCCGAGCCGGAAACAACCGGCAATTTGCTCACGCAGCGACCTCTACCATTTCTACGTGGTCTTCAGGTACCGGCTCGCCTCGCTCTCGCAGGATGTCTACGTGCAGAGAGATTGCCTCTCGAACATTCGCCAAAGCCTCTTCGCGCGACTTGCCCTGACTGATGCAGCCAGGAAGGCTTGGCACTTCTGCCACGACATAACCGTCTTCGCCCGGGTATAAAACAACTCGTCGCGTCATGACGTTCATTCTAACACGCGTTTGCGGTCACTTCTTCAGCACCGGCAAGACAATCCGCGAGGGATACTGGGCCGAATGATAGACACGCTCGGTCGCCTTTTGAAAATCGTCGTCCGTGCCCAGCTTGTAGTTCGGGAGGAACTTCTGCGGGTTGCGCGCCACCAGCGGGAACCAGGTGCTCTGAATCTGCACCATGATGCGATGCCCTTTCTTGAAGGTATGGACGACGCCCGGCATGACGAAAGAAAGTTTTGCCGGTGTGTTCGGCCGCAGCGCTTCCGGTTTTTCAAAGCTGTTGCGGAAACGCGCCGGCATCGGCTCGCCGCGCAAAAGCATTTGATAACCGTTGGGACTGAGAATGTTTCCCGCGGAATTGTCCGGCGGTTTCGCGCCCTCCGGATATTTATAGTCATCCGGGAACACATCGATCAGTTTGACGATGAAATCGGAATCGGTGCCGCTCGACGAGACGAACAGTTCCGGCTTGATGCTGCCGGCCACGGTGATGTCTTCCGTGAGCGGTTCGGATTGATAGACGAGGACGTCGGGGCGCGTCGCGGCAAAGCGCTGATCCTCGGTCATAAAGTCGCGCGGATATCTAATCGTTTCGGCGTTCCGTTTTTGCGTGTAAGGAACAGGGTTCCAGGGATCGCTGACGTATTCATCGAAGGAGCTTCCCATTTGACGGCGCATCGTAGGCTGTCCCGGACCAGTCTTGTCGTCCAACCGTAAGCTGCCATTCGCGCCCAGGTACAGTGGCGTCGCAACTGCAAGCTGCGGATCCCAACCTCCCAGACTGGCCCACTCGTTCTTGCCGGTGTCGAAAACATTGACCTCTTTGATGTCCGAGATATCGCCTTTGTCTTTCAGAAAGTGATTAAAGAACGGCAACTCAAAATGTTCGCGATAGTGAACGGCAGTCTTGGTTCCGAAGTAAGCCATGCCCAGCCAATCACCATCTGATCTGGCCCAGCCACCGTGAAACCACGGCCCCATCACCAGCACATTGAAGATTCCGGGGTTCTGCTTTTCGATGTACTGATAAGTTCCCAGCGCCCCGAATAAATCTTCATCGTCGTACCAACCACCGACAGTCATCACCGCGGCGTGAATATTCCTGAGGTTCGGAAAAATATTCCGGTCCTTCCAGAACTGATCGTAATTCGGATGCTCCATCATCTGGTCCCAGAACTTGATGCGAAATCCGAATTGCTTCTGATAAGCGTCGCCGAAATTCTTCAAGCCGCCAACATCGTAATAAAACCTGTAGCCATCCTGGGTGCCGTAATTAAACGGCTTCACGTAGTCGTTATTAGAAGTCGGCACCGGCCGCGGTTGGCCAAATCCGGTGAAGAAAGAGAAGTTCTGTGAAAGAAAGAGGGCGCCGTTATGATGATTGTCGTCGCCGTGAAACCAGTCGGACACCGGCGCCTGTGGCGAGATGGCTTTGACTGCCGGATGACCATCGATGCCGGCCATGGACGTATAAAATCCCGGATAAGAGATGCCATAGACGCCGACGCGGCCGTTGTTATTGGGCACGTTCTTGATTAGCCAATCCACCGTGTCATAGGTGTCGGTGGTCTCATCGATCTGGTTTCCCTTCTTGTTGGGAATGTAGGGCCGCACGTCTTCGTATTCGCCCTCGCTGCGGTAACGCCCGCGCACGTCGCCATAAACAAAGATGTAACCTTCGCCGGGAAACAGATCGTCGGGGCCGAGGGATGTTTTGTAGTTGTCCGGGCCATAAGGCCCGACACTGTAAGGAGTGCGGTCAAGCATGATCGGGTACTGCTGCTTCTTGTCCTTTGGCTCATAGATGCAGACGAACAGCTTGACGCCGTCGCGCATAGGGATCATGACTTCGCTCTTGCTGTAGTTTTTTTTGATGTAATCGGCGAGTTCGCGCTGCTGCGCGGTTAGCGGTGCGGGTTGAGCGAACGAGTCGAGGGAAAGAACGGACAATAGAATTGCGAACCATGTCCACCGCAGAAGTCGTTTTGGATTCATCGATTCTCCAGATTCAACTGCAACCAAACGCCGCAGGCGTTAGCGAATTGGGGTCCCAGGGCAACACCCTGGGTATGGCGGTTTGTGGATTCAATTCCCCCGGCTCACCGCAGGCCGGCTTTGCTCAACATGTCCAGGAACTGTTTCTGAGTCCGCATATCGATCGATTGCGCCACTAATTTGCCCTCGCGATCGTAAACGAAACTCTTGGGGATGCCGTCGATGCGAAAACTCTGGTTCGTCTTCCGTCCCGGGTCCAGCAGGATGGTGTAGCTGACCGGATGCTCGGCGAGATACGGCTTTATCTTGGCTACCTCTTCATCATCGATCGCGAGGATCACCAGGCCTTGATCTTTAAACTTCCGGTAGAGCGTGTCGAGATCCGGCATCTCTTTGCGGCAGGGCGGACACCAGGTGGCCCAGAAATTCACCAGCACGACTTTTCCCCGCAACTCCTGGAGAGTCCAATTTTTGCCGTCCAGATCGGCGAGCGTGAAGTCGGCTTTGGCGCGCGCGGCATCATCCGCTTCCAGACGCGCCATGGCCGCTTTGAATTGCAGATTATCGAGAGCGCCCTGCACGTTCTCGTAACGCACCAGCGTGGCCAACTCGACGTAAGCATAGTCCGGATCATTTCCCTTCATCGGGATCGGCTGCTCGCGCAGCGCCTCGGCCAGGGTGGTAGCCACCTCCTGCAACGTGTCATGACCAAAATCACCTTCAGTCGAATAGTTGGCGAGGCCGCTGGCCAGGCCCATCTTGTGCGCGTTTTTAGGGAGTGCGCGAATATCCAGCGCCAGTTGTTTGGTGGTCCGGGCCCTGACGTCATCGGGCAGACTGCGGAGACGACTTATCTGATCTCTGATTTGATTTTCTGGTTTGGTCCAGTTCGGGTCTGTGTTCTGCGCGCGCGTTGCGCCGCAAACGATCAAACAGAGCCCAAATGTAACGACGAACTTTGTTGCCAAATTCATTGTTGTTTCAATCAGTGAGTGGGTCGATTTAAGCACCATTTTCACAAACTCGCAAAGCCGGAGTTATACTTAAGTTTCCAATCACCCCAATCTGAATCAATCGCCTGGAGGTCGCTTATGGCTAAGGTCACTTCGCTTAATGTCAACGGCAGGAAGATGACCGTCGATGTGGATTCGACGGTCAGCCTGTTGTCCGTCCTGCGCAACGATCTTGAGCTTACCGGCAGCAAGTACGGCTGCGGCGAAGGTCAATGCGGAGCCTGCACTGTTTTGATTGACGGCGTGGCCACCCGCTCTTGTATTACCCAGGTCGGACGGGCCGGCGGTAAACAGATTACGACCATCGAAGCGTTGGCCAAAGACGGCAAGCTGCATCCGCTGCAGGAAGCATTTATCAAGGCCGACGCGATGCAATGCGCGTATTGCACCTCGGGGATGATCATGTCGGCGAGCGCGCTGCTGGCAAAGAATCCCAAGCCCAGCCGTGAAGAAATCATCACCGGGATGAATGGAAACATCTGCCGCTGCGGGACCTATCAGCGAATTGTTGAAGCGATTCAAATTGCCTCCGGTGCGCAGGCCGCCGGGAAGTACGCCGGAGACGCGCGCACCAATGGCCAGGAGGTGGCGTCATGATCGACGAACAAATGTTAAGCGACGAAATCGAAGTCGAGCGCTACGAACTTTTCGAATCTCTGGCTTACAACTTCAGCTTTGATCGGCGCGATTTCATCAAAGCCTTCGGACTCGGCATCGTCTTCATCGTTCCGGCCACGCGGGCCCTGGCGCAGCAACGCGGCCAGGGAGAATCAGGACGCGGGGGATTTAATCAAAGCCTCCCGAATGACATCGACGCCTGGATTCATATCGATGAAAAGGGCGAAGTAACCGTGTTCACGGGCAAAGTCGAGGTCGGGCAGAATACTCGCACGACACTGACGCAATCAGTCGCCGATGAACTCCATGTGCCCGTCAGTGCCGTACGACTGGTCATGGGCGACACAGATTTGACGCCCTTCGATATGGGCACCTTCGGCAGTCGCAGCACTCCGACGATGGCGCCGCAACTCCGCAAGGCGGCCGCGGCGGCGCGCGAAGCCCTGCTGGCAATGGCCGCCGAACAACTGAACGTTGCCGCAGGTGATTTGCGGATTGTCGATGCTCGCTTCTTAAATCACGACAAATCAAAGACGCTCACGCTGGCCGAAGTCGCGAAGGGGCGAAAGCTCGTCAAGGTGATCCCCGACAACATCGCCATTACGCAGCCGAAGGATTGGACCATTGCCGGCACTTCCGTCACCAAAGTCGACGCCGCGAAATATGTTAGCGGCAAACATCAATACACGTTCGACATCAAGCGTGACGGGATGCTCTACGGAAAAATCGTGCGGCCGGCGACCTTCAATGCTTCGCTCGTCTCCGTTGACTCCAAAGCTGCGGAAGCGATGCCCGGGGTAAAGGTCGTGGCTGACGGCAGCTTCATCGGCGTCGTGGCGCCGGACCAGCAGACGGCGACCAAAGCCGCCAACGCGATCGCCGTCGATTGGAAGTCAGCCGGCCAGCCTTCGAACAAAGAACTGTTTGACGTCTTGCGCAAGCCGGCGACGAACCAACGGGGCGGCGGCGGTGAAGGCGGCGGGGGCGGCTCGCGGCCACAGGGCTCAATCGCCGACGGGCTGGCGGCGGCGGACAAGAAACTCGAACAGACTTACACCGTGCAATACATCGCGCACGCACCGCTGGAGCCACGCGCCGCGGTCGCTGAATGGAATGGCGATAAGCTGACGGTCTGGACCGGATCGCAGAGACCCTTCGGCGTGCGCACGGAACTCGCCGATGCTTTTCATATCTCTGAAGACAAGGTTCGCGTCATTGTCCCCGATACCGGATCGGGTTATGGCGGGAAGCACACCGGCGAATGCGCCATCGAAGCGGCACGGCTCGCCAAAGCTGCCGGCAAGCCGGTGAAACTGACCTGGACCCGTGAAGAAGAATTTACCTGGGCCTACTTTCGACCTGCCGGCGTCATCGACATCAAGAGCGGCGTCAAGAATGACGGCGCCCTGACCGCCTGGGAGTTTCATAACTACAACTCCGGCCTGTCGGGCATTCAGATCAAATACGAGATTCCCAATAACGATATTCGCTTTCACCCGTCCAACTCGCCGCTCAAGCAGGGTTCGTATCGCGGCCTCGCGGCCACCGCAAATCATTTCGCGCGCGAGTCGCACATCGATGAACTGGCGCACGCGGTGAACATCGATCCGCTCGACTTTCGTTTGAAGAACATTAAGGACGAGCGGCTGCGTGCGGTCTTGGAAGCCACGGCGAAAGCCTTTGGCTGGGGCAAATCGAAACCCGCCGGCAATCACGGATTCGGCCTCGCCTGCGGTTTCGAGAAGGGCGGCTATGTAGCCACTTGTGCGGAAATTGCCGTCGAGCCTCCCTCGGACAAGGAAGACAAAGCGAACAAGCGCATCCGCATCGTCAGGGTCGTGGAAGCGTTTGAATGCGGCGCCATCGTCAACCCGCGCCATTTACACAACCAGATTGAGGGTTCGATCGTGATGGCAATCGGCGGCGCATTGTTTGAATCGATTCAATTCGACAACGGCAAAATTCTCAATCCGCACTTTGCTCAATATCGTGTCCCGCGTTTCAGCGATTTGCCGAAGATTGAAGTGGTGCTGGTCGATCGCAAGGACATTCCGTCGGCTGGAGCAGGTGAAACTCCAATCGTCGGTCTGGCGCCGGCAATCGGCAACGCCATTTTCAATGCGACCGGGGTGCGCTTGCGTTCATTGCCGCTGGCGCCGAAAGGTCTTGCGAATCAGACATAAAAGGCTCGCCCGTTTAGCGGCGGGCTACTGCCCGCCATTTCGCGGCATGGGACGAGGCGGGCAATAGCCCGCCTTTAATATTTCAGACGGATTCTGACAAGCCTGCAATCGTCCAACAGTTTTGAATTCTTTCCCCGCGGTATATCATCTCTGCATGTTGAAAGTCGTAGACATGTCGCCCGCTGAAATGCATGCGCTGCTGCAGCGGGAAAGTTTTGGGCACTTGGGCTGCGCGCGTGACGGACGGCCGTACGTGGTACCGATGCATTACGCTTACGACGGCAAGGATCTCTACTTTTTCACGACCCAGGGAATGAAGACCAACTACATTCAATCCAACCCACAGGTTTGTCTACAGGTCGAGGAAGTGACCGACAGCGCCAACTGGCGCAGCGTGATGGTGGTTGGCCGGGCCATCGAACTCACCCAGGCCAACGAACTGCAACAAGCCATGAAACTGATTACTGAGCGCAATCCTTCACTAACACCGGCAATCAGCGCAACTCAACTCGACGCGCTGGGCCGCGCCGTGGAAATTGCGCTGTATCGCATCACGCCGGAAATAATCGACGGCCGCCAGACCATCACCTCCTGAGAACTTTGCCTCTAGCACGACGGAAATTTCATCGCGTCGTCTTCATCGCAGCGGGAATCTACAACCTCGCCTGGGGAACATACTCGGTCTTTGATCCGCAGTGGCTGTTCCGATTCGCCGGCATGCCGCCGTCGAATTATCCGCAGATTTTCGCCTGCCTCGGAATGGTGGTTGGCCTCTATGGAATCATCTACCTGGAGGTCGCGCGCGCGCCGGAGAGGGGTTGGCTCCTGGCTGCAGTGGGATTGCTGGGAAAGATCCTGGGCCCAATCGGGCTGGCGCAATTGATCTGGAGTGGCGCCTGGCCAAAATCAACCGTCGTGCTTTGTCTCACCAACGACCTGATCTGGTGGATTCCTTTCGCGCTCTATCTTTACGACGCTCGGAAATCAGCGCCTTCGCCAGCGTAGTCAGTTCCATCTGCGTCAGCAGATGGATCAGGTGTTACCGCGGCGATCCTCTTTGTCCCATCTGCTCACGCAGATGGTACTGACCTCCTTGAGACACCGATGGTTCTGACCACTGATTGGGGGCAACAATTCAGGTGGACTTGTCGTACAATAGTCCGCGCTTTAAGGGCCCAAACTTTCCCCTGCCCTTTATGAAGACTCTCTCCGCTTTACTGAATCCCGGCTATACAGGAAGCACATCATTGAAAAGATATCAGTCTGGCGTTGTTAGCAGCGTCACTCTGGCGCTGCTCGTGATCTTCGGCAGCGTCCTCGGTCACTCCACTTTCGCCAAGGGCAGAGACTGGCAGCCACAGCGAACCTGGGTATTCGCTGTCGGTATTCTGCAATTTCAACACAAGGACCTGTTCGATTCGTTCCCGCAAAAGAACCGGCGCGACGCTCAACTAATTGAATTCTTCCGGCAGCAGGGCGTCCCGGAATCACAGATCGTTTTCCTGAAGGACTCGCAGGCCACCACGCGCCACGTGGAGAATTCATTCCCGGCATTTCTCTCCAAAGCTGGTCCGAACGATCTGCTCTTCTTTTATTACACTGGCCACGGATACAAGTCTGACGATGAGCAAACCACCTATTTTGCCACCTATGACGACAGCGAAGACACGGTCGGCTGGGCCACTGACTCGATCATCCGTGACATCGAAAAGTACTTCAAAGGTTCGCGCGCGCTGCTGACTGCCGACACCTGTTTCTCAGGCACATTGGCGCAGCAAACGCGACAGCTCGGCCGGCGCGTTTCGTATGCCACCCTGGCTTCGGCGACTTCCAATCACACTTCGACTGAGAACTGGACGTTCACGGAGATGCTGCTCGCCGGTTTGCGCGGAAAATCATTTGCCGACCTCAACAACGATGGCGAAGTTACGCTCTCGGAACTGGCCGAGGACATCAAGCAGGATATGGCCTTCGCCGAAGACCAAAGATCCGTTTTTATCACCACCGGAGATTTTCAGCCCGGAATGGATTTGGCGGCCGCCGACCGTAAGGTCGATCCTTTGATTAGCAGCCGCTTTGAAGTCCGTTCCGAGGGCGACTGGTACAAAGCGAAAGTAATCGATGCCCGGAACGGCACCTACCGGGTGCATTTCTTTGGCTATGAAGATTCGGATGATGAATGGGTCACGCAAAAGGAATTTCGCGCGCCGAAAATCGCGGCGAATAACCCGAAGACGCGGAACGACAACTCCGATTGGAAACCGCGGCATGACTCGGTTTCGAAATCATCGCCTGAGAATGCTCCATCAAATGAGTACCGGGTGGGCGCCAGCGTTGAGGTCAACTGGAAGGGCAAATGGTACTCAGGGAAAATCCTGGCGGCGAAAGAGGGACGCCATCTGGTCCATTACGCGGGGTACGATGACAGTTGGGATGAATGGGTGCCCGACAATCGCATCCGCCGGCCCACCTGGAACAACTAACACTTCCGGTACGCGTGCCTCCGGCGCGCCGATCCCGATTTGAAAGGCAGCACGCCGGAGGCGTGCGTACCGATGCGCCCGATTCGCTCTCCCCAAATTCTGCTGCTCGGTCTCTTTGTTCTGGCTGCGCTGGTCGCCTTTTCGCCAAATCTTAACAGCCAGTTCCTCTCCGATGACTTTGTGCAAATCGGCAAGGTGTTGCATGGCGACTATGCGGTCGCCTGGGGACAGGAACATGGCGGATTCTTTCGCCCGCTGTTCATCTGGAGCTATGTCGTTGATGCTCTGATCTGGACCACCAGGCCGTTTGGTTATCACCTTACGAACGTCGTCCTGCACGGGCTGAACGCGTTTCTGGTCTTCACTCTGGCAACCCGATTACTTCAGCCGCTGGAGATTGATGAACGAAAGCTCCGGCTGGCGGCGAGCGCCGCGGCCGGTCTGTTCCTTTTGCACCCTTCACACTCAGAAAGCGTGGTCTGGATTTCAGGGCGCGCCGATCTGCTGGCCACCTTGTTCGTACTGCTGTCAGTGCTGGGTTTTCTCGCTTACGCCGATGACCGAGGGAATTCGTACCTCGCCGCGTCGTTGGGCCTATTTGCCGTCGCGCTGCTGGCCAAAGAGTCAGCGATTTGCACGCCGTTTCTGATTCTGGCGATTGGCTTATTCCGGCGTGCGAAAGCCGGCAGGCTGCTGCGCGGGTTTGGCATGTTCGCCGGCGTGCTGATCCTGTTCGTCGCGGTGCGCGCCAGCTTTATCGGAACGCTGGTCGGCGGTTACGGCGCCGGGCAGCACTTGAATTTCTCGCCGGGCTGGCTGCGCGACCGGCTGCTGGAGGCGATCGTGCGCTCGGTCCTGCCGCCGCTTCCCATCGAATGGCTCACGGTTCTTTCCAAGCCGCTGCATTCGCCGCGCTTCTATCTACTGCTTCTGCTCCTCTTCGCGGCAACCGCGACGGCCATTATCTGGCGTCGGCGGATTTACTCCGCAGCCGAACGGAAAGATCAAAATCGATTCTTGCTCCTGATCACGGCTCTGTTTCTGCTCGCCCTTTTGCCCGTGATCAATCTTCGTCTGAGTTTGTATTCGACCCAAGGCGAGCGATTTCTTTACTTGCCGACAGTCTTTGCCTGCATGCTAATCGCTTACCTGGCGATACTCCTGATTCAGCGCGCCGTTCTCTGCATGACATTGCTGGTTGCGTTAGGAGGTTTCTATTCGTGGAATATCTATCGCGTCAATCGGCTTTGGCAGGCAGCGGCCCAGCTCTCATCGCAACTCGCTGACAGTCTGGCGCGGCAGAATCTCCAGGCGCCCGTCACCATTCTCAACGCTCCTGACAATTTGCGCGGCGTGCCGGTCTTTCACAACGGATTGCCTGAGGCAGTGCGATGGCGGCGCCCCGAAGACGCGATCAGCCAGATTGAAATTCTGGCCTTTCAGGATCTGCAATCCGAAACCGACGAGATCCACCTGGATCAGACTGAAGCACTTACGTTGAGCGCTCTCAACGCAAACGATAAGTTCAGTCGCGCCGCATCGACCGCTTGCTATGAAGTCATCGCCGCGACATCAGATTCGCTTCAGGTTCGGCGCACAGTCTGCGCCACGCCCGGCCAAACCTTCTTCTACAGCAGCGGAAAGATTCACAACCTCGATGAGCGTTGAGCGGTTAGTGCACATGCTCATTGCGCAGCGAATTCATCAGCCGGTTGACTGACTGCAATAAAGCCCGCGCGTTTCGATCCATGCGGTCCACGGCGTCGCGGTGCAATGGCGACAGTGGCGTCTTCTGGTCACGTTCGAGGAATTGGCAGATGCCGATGATGACGTTCAAGGGCGTACGCAATTCATGACTGATCGACTTTAGAAAATCAGCGTCTTCGATGCTCGGCGTCAGAAAGCTTTTGTGAATACTCGCCTGTTTTTGTGGGACACTAACTGGCTTCACTTTTATGTTCAGCACGACCTGCCCATCAAGGGACTCCGGGGCGTGAGACCTCCTGACAGCCCTGCTCTTCAATTCACGTGCCCACCGCTCGCTCGACGCAATTGCTGAGATTCTCGCGTGCGGCCCGGTGGCCGGCACAGTTTGCTGGCACGATTTCGACCGGCGTCGAGCGATTCCGATACAACAGCTTAATTAATTGCTTTGCGTGTTCGCCCCAGTAGGCACAAAGCGTTGCAGCAGCGCGTGCAGGTGATCGAAATCAATCGGCTTCGTCACATACTCGTCACAACCGGCGGCGAGCGCCTCATTTCGCGATTCAGGTGAATCATGCGCTGACACGGCAACGATTGGAGTTTTCTTTAATCCCTTCTGTTGGCGGATTTGCCGGGTCGCGGCAAGTCCGTCGAGCTTCGGCAGACTCAAATCCATGAGAATGAGGACCGGACGAGCTTCGACGGCCATTTTCACCGCCTGTTCGCCGTCACTGGCCTCAACCACAGCATACCCGGCCATCTCCAACAGTCTTCGCATCATGAAACGACTGTCTTCGAAGTCCTCTACTACGAGGAATAGCTTGTTCGCACGTTTCATAGTTAGCCGATCCCTTACACGTCGCGAGCCACGGCGGATTTTCGCATTAGTAGCATACAATTGGTGACGTTTGTTATGCTGTCGAACTGAAACACGACACACAATCGTAAACTTTGCGAGTTCATTTCGTACACTTTCTCGATATCATTACCCCTCAATGCAACCAGCCCCTGCAAAGAAGTCCGACTCTGAGGCCTTGGAACGTCTCGGCAGCGCGACGCTGCAAATCGTTCACGATCTCAAGAACCAGCTGAACGGACTCAAATTGTACGCCACGTTTCTCCGCAAGCGACTCGAGCGCGACGATCAACCGCCCGACGAGCGCGAAACCCTGGCCAAACTAATTACCGGACTCGATCGAGCGGCGAAGGAGCTGACGGCCTTGGTGCGATATGCGCGGCCAATAGAGCTACGGCAGCAATCGGGGGTCGATGTGCAGCGCATCGTCGCCAAGGTGGTGGCGGACGCCGCTGAGCGCGAAACCGGCAGCCTGACCAAGGCGGCAATCTCATTGGATTGCGAAAACGCGTGTTATCTGGGGGAATTCGATCAGGCCGCGTTAAGCGAAGCCTTCAAGGCAATCACTAACGATGTGCTGGCCACCATTTCCGCCAGGGAACCTCAGCCGATTTCCGTGGCCCTGCGCCTTAATAACGAGACGGGGGAGGCAGAAATCGAATGGCGCGGCGGACGTTTCAATACCCGCAGCGGCGCGCTGTCACCCGGAGGCTGCGGCACCATTCATACTGAAGTAGCCAGAAAAATTATTGAAGCACACCACGGCGCCGTGAGCTGCGATCAAGATGCAATTCGCGCGCGGCTGCCATTGACCAACGAAAAATCAACTGATGACTAAAGCTAAAAACCAGGACATTCGTATTCTCGTCGTGGACGATGAACCGATGATGAGCGATTCGCTCAAGAAGCATCTTGCCGAAGAAGGCTACGCCGTGGACACCGCGGCCAGCGGCGCCGAAGCGATTGATATGTTCGATGGCGGCGCCCACCACCTTGTGATTTGTGACGTGCAGTTACCGGATATGGACGGATTGACGTTGTTGCGTCACATGAAGGATGCCAAACCAAATACTGAAGTAATCGTGGTCACCGGCTATGGCTCGGTACAGACGGCGGTGGAAGCAATCAAAGCCGGCGCGTTCTATTTCGTCGAAAAACCTTTCGACTTCGAGGAACTTCTGCCTTTGGCTGAGAAAGCGCTCGAACGCCGCGCGTTAATGGCCGAGACAGAAAACATGCGGCGGCAACTCTCGACGCGCGCCGAATATTTCAACATCATCGGGTCGTCGAAGCAGATGCAGACGATCTATGAAACGATCGAGTCAGTTGCGAAATCCGACGCGAACGTTTTGATCGTCGGCGAGTCAGGCACCGGCAAGGAACTAATCGCCAACGCCATCCATTACAACTCGCTGCGCGCCAAGAAGCCCTTCATCAAAGTGAACTGTGCCGCTCTGCCCAAGGAACTGATCGAATCGGAATTGTTCGGCCATACGAAGGGGGCCTTCACCGGCGCCCACGCCGACAAAGAAGGTCTGGTCCAGCATGCGGCCGGCGGATCGCTGATGCTCGATGAAATCGCGGAGATGCCAATCGAACTGCAACCAAAACTGCTGCGCGTGTTGCAGGAGCGCACCTGCCGGAAGATTGGCTCCGAAAAAAGTTATCCCGTCGATTTTCGTTTGATCTGCTCGACCAATCGCATGCCGGCCGACGCTATTCGCGATGGCCTCTTGCGCGACGATCTTTTCTATCGCATCTCGACCATCACTATCCATGTGCCACCCCTGCGCGAGCGCATGGAAGACATCCAATTACTCACCGACCATTTCCTTCAGCTATACGCCGACAAATATGAGCGGCCTATCGGCGGCGTCTCACAGTCTGCCTATCAGCGTCTGTTCTCACATCCGTGGCCCGGAAACGTTCGTGAACTGCAAAACGTCATTGAGCGGGCAGTGCTGCTGGCGAAAGGTGAGCGCATCGACCCGGTCGACTTGCCGTTTGATAACGGCAGCGCAAATGCGGCGGCGCCGGCAATATCCTGGGACGTGCCGCCCAACATGACGCTCGAAGACATTGAAAAATTCGTCATCGAACGCACGCTGCAACGGACCGGCGGCAACAAACAAAAGGCCGCAAATATGCTGGGCATTTACCGTCCTCGCTTGTACAGCAAGATCAAAAAATACAAGATCGGACTCGAATCAGTCAGCGCTAACTGAATTTGAGTTTCGATTTCAGCGAATAATTTCTATTGAAATCTCTCCGGCGTTTTTGAGATTGTAAATTTAGAACTTCATTCGAAAAGGAAATCCCGACCTGTGCCACCCTACCCAGACGACCGTCGCCAATCGCCCAGATTAGAAGCCAACCTGGACGCGCGGCTGGAATTCAGCGTGCTCATGCGCGAGGCAGACACTTCTGAACGCGGCGTCCAACACCTGCGCGCCTGCGCTGGACATACCATAAATATCAGCCGGGAAGGTCTCGGCCTGATCCTGCACGCGCAGAACATCGATGAACAGTACTTAATGGGAGACGTTGGTTCGCTGGCGATCGAACTTGACCTGCCCAACGGATTGTCGCTGGAGATTCATGCGACGCCGGTCCGCTACGAGAAACTAGATGAAGGCTATCTGATCGGCGCGCGCATCAGCGACATGAAAAATCGCGATCGCGAGTTGTACGAAGAATACCTGGAAGAGATTGGCGAGTAGTAACAGTTGTAACGCAATCTGTTAGATTGCGCCGGAAACTGACAGTTTGCCTTACAAGTTGGCGCCGGTTCTTCTCAATCCACCTGATAAGTCGCCACGCTGGTAGGTGTTTCCCAACACTTCACTTTATAAATCTGCACCCGCTCGTCATCGATCTTCGCCGCGATGCGCTCCAGCACAAAACGCGCGACATTCTCAGCCGAAGGGTTCTGGGCTGCGACAAACGGCTCCAGCTCATTCAGGTTCTTGTGATCCAGATAAGTCACAATCTCGTCCGCGGCTTGCTTTAGTTCGACGAAATCAACCAGCAACCCAATGTTGTTCAATTCGCTTCCCCGCGCAAAGATTTCAATCTTGTAATTGTGACCATGCAGGTTTTCGCATTTCCCCTGATAGCCGCGCAGTTGATGCGCGCTGGAGAAGTTGCGTTCAATCATGACTTCGAATTGTCCGGGCATCGATAAGTCCAAAGTCTAAAGTCCAGGGTCCAAAGTCGCAACCGGCCGGTATTGACTGGAGCGCAAGCGTCCCCGCCGGCATCTGTCTAAACAGGCAACCGAGACGGTGCGCTCCAGTCATTAGAATTCCAAGTTAGGCCACCACCTAAAGGCCTATGCCATGGTGACCCTGGACCTGGGACTTTGGACCTGGGACTGAAAAAAGCGATGTAACTCATCAATCTCAGAAGTGATCCGGCATCGCGGCAGGCTCTTCAGGAAACTTTGCCCGTACACCTTTGTGCGCAACCGCGGATCCAGGACGGCCAGTACGCCGCGATCCGTGGTGCTGCGAATCAAACGCCCCAACCCCTGCTTCAAACTGATGATGGCCTGCGGGACGCTGTATTCGTAGAAACTCGAGCCGCCCTGCTCTTCAATGTGTCGTTGCCGCGCGGCGATGATGGGATCACTCGGCACCGCGAAAGGCAGCTTGTCGATGATCACGCAGGATAATTGCTCGCCGCGCACATCGACGCCCTGCCAGAAACTGGAAGTCGCGAATAAAACCGCATTCGGAGTGGACCGGAATTTCTTGAGCAACTCGCCTTTGGACGCTGTGCCCTGCACAAAACAGGGGTAATCAATTTGCGCGGCCACCCGTTCGAACATCTCGTTCATGCCGGCGAAACTCGTCGACAAAACAAATGCGCGGCCGGCGGTGGCGTTGACGATCTGAATCACTTGTTCGGCCGCCGCCGATCCCCATTGCGGCGAACGCGGGTCAGGCATACTGGCGGGCAGATAAAGCACTGCCTGATTTTCAAAGTCAAAGATCGATTCAGCGATCATTTCTTCGCCTTCGTCCAACCCCAGCCGGTCGCGAATGAAACGGAAGTTGCCCGCGCTGGAAAGCGTGGCGGAAGTGAGCACCACTGTCGGCACTCTCTCAAACAGCTTGTCCTGCAACAGGCCCGACACGTCGATCGGCGAGGCTCGGAGAAAGACGCCGCGCCCGCGGCGTTCGATCCAATAAACAAACTGCTTGTCTTCCGCTTTGACGACGAAGTTCAAATCAAAGCGAAGCTGGCGGGCGCGCCGCAGCAGATTATCGGCATCCGCCTCCGCGTCTTTTAAAATCGCGAGTGAGGTCTCCAGCCGGTGCAGCACGCTGTCCAGCGCGACATACGCATCGCTGTAACGCAAACTGTCAGTTTGCGGCTCTTCCTTTTCATCATCCCTGCCGCCGAAGGCATCAACTTGCGCCACTTTCCGCCGGGTCAGCGTAAACCGTCCTTCCATTCCCCGGCCTTCGTGAAATGAAATCCAAAACAGATCGGCAAATCGCTGGATGCGCGTGCTGATGCGCTGCAATTCCTTCTGCGATTCCTTCTCATCAACTTTCAAGTAGCTGACATCGCGCAGCAGATCGTCGATCTGGTAATTCGAAACACCGATCCCGAAATACTCCGAGGCGACATCTTCAATCTGGTGAGCTTCGTCAAGAATCACTGCCGCATAATCCGGCAGCACCGCGCCATAGGCGCCGTTGCGCAAAGCCAGATCGGCAAAGAAGAGATGATGATTGACCACGATCACGTCGGCATCGATCGCCCTTTGCCGCATGCGCGTGATGAAGCACGGATCGAAGTCCGGGCACTTCTGGCCAAGACACGAGTCTGAGCGGGCATCGATGTGGCGCCAGAACGGCAGGTTCTCGGGAAGATTTGAAAGTTCGGCGCGATCGCCGGTCTCAGTCTGGGTCACCCAGCGAAAAACTTCATCGAACTGATCCAGTTGCTCCAGTCCCTCCAGAAACGGCATGCTCTCGGCCCGCTTGATGCGATGCAGACATGCGTAATTGTTCCGTCCCTTCATCAAGGCTGCGCGAAATCTCGCCGGCAGCGTCTCCTGAAGAAAAGGTATGTCCTTATCCATCAACTGCTCTTGCAGGTTCTTGGTGCCGGTCGAGATGACCACGCGCGCGCCGCTGCCGCAGGCCGCCGCCACGGCCGGCACCAGGTAGGCGAGCGTCTTCCCGGTCCCGGTGCCGGCCTCGACAATCAAATGCCGCTTCTCTTCAAACGCGCGCAGCACCGCCTCAGCCATGGCGATTTGGCCCGGGCGATGTTCATATTCAGGATGAGTTTTGGCGATCAGGCCGTCAGGGCCAAAGATTGAATTCATGAGAGTCGCGCCGATTCATTTTATCTCTTTACCGATTCGTTCCCATTTTACCTTCTCCTGATGGAATTGGTCTGCATGCGACGACCAGTAGATTGTGTTCGGCCGTCCCCAGATCAATTCTCGCGGCACCGGTCCCTTGTGCCGGCTGTCGAAGCTGTTGTCGCGGTTGTCGCTCATCAGAAAGTATTGATTGTCGGGAATACGAAATGGTTCGGCTACTGCGAACTTCATGTCGCGACTCACCGTCGGCATAACTTCTTCGCCTTTCTTAAAATAAAAAACCCGGTAAGGTCCGGACCCTTCGGTCGAGAGCTCCTCCAAAACCCCGAGCTGAAAGTCGTAAGGATATTTCACAAACACGCGCTGTTCAGGAATCGGCTGATCATTTATCAAAACCTCAGTGCCGATCGTGCGAATCGTCTCTCCGGGCAGTCCGATCACGCGTGACACATATCGAGTCGACGGCTCATTCGGGTATTGAAAAACGACGACGTCGCCTCGTTTCACGGCGCCGAACAGGCGGTAAGCGATCAAGTAATCGCCCGGGACTATCGTATTGGCCATCGCGCCGGTGGGAACGCGAATCGCCTTTACCCAGAACATTCGCACCACCGCAAATCCAACGGCGCCGATCACGATGAGAATCGCCGCCGCAATGATGAGCTTCTGGTATTTCACAGTCGTTGGCGTTTACGGATGAGGCTGCCAGTTTCTGCCGGCAGCCGCCTGGAACTCCCATCAACTCGTATGCTTACGCAGCTCATCATTGAGTAGTTCCCAAACCTGACGAACATGCTTTTCAGTGGTGCGAATGTTCCCGATGGAAAGCCGCAGCGTTAGTTTGTTATTCAATTTAGTGTGAGACAGAAAAGCTTTGCCGCCGGCGTTGACCGCGTGCATCACGGATTCATTCAGCGCCTCGAGCCGCTGTTCGTGTTCGACTTCAGTTTCGTTATGCGCCTCCGGGCAGGCCCGGAAGCAAACCAGCGCGAATGGGGTCGGCGCCAACACCTCCCAGTCGGTCGAGGCTTCCACCCATGAACGAAATAGTTGCGCCAGCCGGCAATGTTCGCGAATGCGCCCCGCCAGGCCTTCATGACCGAAATAGCGAATGATCATCCAGAGCTTCAGCGCCCGGAAGCGGCGGCCGAGTTGCACGCCGTAATCTGATCCGCTGCGCACCTTCTCCTGTTCCGGAGTCCGCAAATATTCCGGGACCAGCGAAAAGGCGCGGCGCAGTAAATCCAAATGGCGGCAATAAAGGACCGAACAATCGAACGGCGTGAACAGCCACTTGTGAGGATTCAGCACCAATGAATCTGCGCGCTGACAGCCATCCAGAATGTCACGCATCTCCGGCACTACGGCGGCCGAACCTCCATATGCCGCATCGACGTGCAGCCACATCGCATGTTCCTCGCCAATCGGAATCAATTCCGGAACCGGATCGATGCTGGAAGTCGAAGTAGTGCCGACCGTCGCCACGATGCAGAAGGGCACCATGCCCTGGCGTTTGTCTTCGGCAATCGCCTCTGCCAGGGCGCCGGGTATCATCCTGAATTGATCGTCGACGGGAATCTTGCGGAGCGAGCGCTGGCCCAGACCGAGCGTAATGATGCCTTTATCGATTGATGAATGCGCTTGCTCGGAAGCATAAACGCGCAGCAGCGGTAAATCCTGGCGGCCGCTCATGCCTTCCTCACGAATCCGCAGCTCCACGCCTTCACGCGCCGCGGCAATGGCATGCATGCTCGAGACTGAGGCAGTGTCGTAGATAAAGCCGGTCATGCCGGCGTCGAGTCCCATCATCTGCCGCAACCAATCGAGCGTCACTTCTTCCAGTTCGGTCGAGGCCGGTGAAGTGCGCCAGAGCATCGACTTCACATCGAAGGCCGCGCTTAACAATTCTCCGAAGATTCCCGGCGCCGAAGTCGAGGTGGCGAAGTAAGCAAAGAATGAAGGATGGCTCCAGTGGGTGAGCGCCGGCACGATCAATCGATCGATATCGGCAAGTATGTCGCGCATCGGCTCGCCGTGTTCCGGCGGCGCCGCCGGCAGCTGTGCCTTTAAGTCGCCGGGTTCGATCTGCGAAAGCACCGGAGCTTCTTCAATATGTTCGAAATAATCGGCGATCCAATCGATGAGTTCGTGCCCGTGACGGCGGAACTCTTCGCGGGACATGTCGCCGAGCGGCGGCGCCGTCGCCAATTCGGGGGTGGGCTTGTTCGTCATCAGGCAATTCCGCTGTTTGCGATTTGAAGATAGACCTCTTTCACCTGGGCTTCGTATGCTTCGGCGTTCTCCTGCTCGGCCGGGTCCCACCAACCGCAAACGTTGAGGTGATCGGCGGGAAACGGAAAACTAAAGTGTTGAATTGGTTTGCTGGCGCCGTCGGCCGCGACGATGCTCCCGGCCCAGTTCTGCGACCCGACGGAAACCAGGCCATCGTTTTCTCCCTCGCGTTCGTAGATGATCTTCCACGATGGCCGCAGCGGCAGAACCACCCGCTGCCGATCTTCGGACGCAGAGTAGGTTCGATAGATCACGTCGTTTTTCACCTCCGCGTCGGCAGCGCGTCGATTGAATTCCTGGCTACGCTCGCTGGTCAGATCTTTGAAGCCGTCAATATTGATAATCGGCCGGGCAACTTCGACGATCA
>Ga0126369_10000710_pt1 | contig 22136 bp, 23 predicted proteins | sample PanSoiMetaPlot_1_FD_109646 | JGI IMG/M metagenome (GOLD analysis project Ga0126369, IMG submission 109646) | Tropical forest soil microbial communities from Panama - MetaG Plot_1 | ecosystem: Environmental > Terrestrial > Soil > Tropical forest > Bulk soil | place: Panama | collected 2016-02-17
CTGACCGGCCTCATCAATGTGCTGATGCTGACCGGCTCATTTTTCATGTTGCAGGTTTATGACCGTGTGTTGCCGAGCCGAAGCGTACCAACTTTGGTCGCGTTGGGCGCTCTCGCGGCCGCGCTCTATGCGTTTCAAGGTTTCCTCGATATGTCCCGCGGGCGCATTCTCGTCCGCATCGGAAGTTTCATTGATGAGACGTTAAGTCCGCGCATCTACGACGCCGTGGCCAAGCTGCCGCTCAAGATCCAGGCCAAGGCGGATGGCATCCAACCCGTGCGCGACCTCGATCAGATCCGTAGTTTTATGTCGGGCGCGGGGCCGACCGCTCTGTTCGATATGCCGTGGATGCCTCTTTATCTCGGGATCTGCTTCGTATTCCATCCCTGGATTGGCATAACGGCATTGGTAGGCGCAATCGTATTGGTCAGCCTGACACTATGGACGGAGGTCCTCACACGCGCGCCGGCCAAGGCCGCCGCCGAGGCCAACGCCCGCCGTCTGGGCCTGGCGGAAGCCACACGCCGTAATGCCGAGGTGCTCCAGGCCATGGGCATGCGAGGCCGGCTTGCCGCGGCATGGAGAAATTCCAATGCGAAATTCCTGGCATCCTCACAGAGCACGGCTGATGTCGCGGGAGGCCTTGGCTCGACCTCTCGGGTGTTGCGCATGTTGCTGCAATCGGTGGTCCTCGGAGTCGGTGCTTATTTGGCGATCAGACAGGAAGCGACTTCCGGCATCATTATTGCCAGCTCAATCCTCGTTTCACGGGCGCTTGCACCGGTCGAACTGGCGATCGCCAACTGGAAGGGTTTCGTGGCAGCCCGGCAGAGCCGGCGACGCCTGTCCGACTTGCTCCATCTCATGAATCAAGAACAGCCTGTGATGGCGTTACCGCCGCCACGCCAGAATCTTTCGGTTGAGGCTCTCAGCATCTCGCCACCAGGGCAGCAACGGATCATCGTACAGGACGCCAGTTTCACGCTACGGAGCGGCCAGGGGCTCGGAGTTATCGGGCCAAGCGCCTCGGGAAAATCATCGCTGGCACGCGGCATCGTCGGTGTGTGGGCGCCGACGCGTGGCAAGGTGCGCCTGGATGGGGCGGCGCTCGAACAGTGGTCATCGGAAGGGCTGGGACCGCACATTGGCTACCTGCCCCAGGACGTCGAATTATTCGATGGCACTGTGGCTGAAAACATCGCTCGTTTCGCGCCCGATTCGGATCCGGAAAGCATCATTGCGGCCGCCCAGGCGGGTGGCGTGCATGATCTTATCGTGCGCCTCCCGGACGGATACGAAACGCGCATCGGTGAAAACGGTGCGGCGATCTCTGCGGGGCAACGGCAGCGGATTGCGTTGGCGCGCGCGTTGTATGACGACCCGTTTCTCATCGTGCTTGATGAACCGAATTCCAATCTCGATGCTGAGGGCGACGAAGCGTTAACGCAGGCCATTCTCGGGGCACGCAAACGCGGCGCCATCGTGATCGTGATCGCCCATCGTCCCTCGGCCCTGTTGGGCGTGGACTTGCTTCTCGCCATTGCGAATGGTCGGGTGCAGACGTTTGGACCAAAGGAGGAGGTGCTCCAAAAGGTGCTCGAACGCACAAAGCCCCATTTGCGTTCAGTAAAGCTCGCGCCTGAAGGCGAGGTGAAGTCATGAGAACGAGAGCCAGCGGCGCAAGCCGTTCGATCCGCCGCCATGTGCTGGCAGCGATGACCATAGGGCTTCTTGTCGTAGGCGGCCTTGGGGGCTGGGCCATGACAACGGAGCTGTCCGGTGCCGTCGTGGCGTCCGGTTCCCTCGTCGTTGATTCGAATGTCAAAAAGGTGCAGCACCCGACCGGCGGGGTCGTCGGTGAGCTTCGTGTGCGTGACGGGGTGCGGGTGATGGCCGGCGACGTGGTCATTCGTCTGGACGAGACGATTACGCGGGCGAACCTCGCGATCGTCATCAAGGGCATCGACGAATTGACGGCACGCCAATCCCGTCTGGAAGCTGAAAGGGACGACGAAAGTCAGGTTGAATTCCCAAAGGAGCTGACATCCCGCATGGACAATCCTGACGTCGCCCGCGTCGTCAACGGTGAACAGAGGCTATTTGATCTGCGCAAATCGGCACGGACTGGCCAGAAAGCGCAGCTCCGAGAACGGATCGGCCAACTCAAGGAAGAAATCCTCGGTCTGACGGAGCAGGCGGAGGCGAAAAAAGGCGAGATAGAGTTCATCGGGCCGGAGCTGGAGGGGGTGCGGCACCTCTGGTCGAGGAGTCTCATCCCGATCATGCGTGTCACGCAGCTCGAACGTGAATCCGTGCGGCTTAAGGGCGAGCGGGGGCAACTCGTCGCGTCTATGGCGCAGGCCCGGGGCAAGATAACGGAGACAGAACTACAGATCATTCAAATCGATCAAGATCTGAGAAGTGAGGTTGCCAAGGAACTGCGTGAAATTCAAGGCAAGATGGCCGAATTGGTGGAGCGCAAGGTCGCTGCCGAAGACCAGCTCATGCGCACCGAAATCCGCGCGCCCCAGAGCGGTGTGGTGCACCAGCTCAATGTGCACACCGTCGGCGGCGTGATCACCGCTAGCGAGCCCGCGATGCTGATCGTCCCGGAGGCGGACGACCTCACCGTCGAGGTGAAGCTGCCGCCGCAAAACATTGATCAATTGGTGGTCGGCCAACCGGCGGTGCTTCGTTTCTCTGCCTTCAACCAGCGAACAACTCCGGAGATCAACGGGAGCGTGATCAGGATCTCCGGTGATATCATCCAGGATCAAAAGAGCGGCGCGACCTACTATCTCGTCCATATTGCCACTCCCATGGAGGAAATTGCACGCTTGGAAGGGCTCAAGCTTCTGCCCGGAATGCCTGTAGAGGCGTTCATTCAAACAGGCGCTCGGACGGTGTTGTCCTATCTTATCAAGCCCCTGCATGACCAGATCTTGAAGGCCTTTCGGGAGAGATAAGTGCATTCGCCTTAGTCAGCGCGGCTGATCGCTTGCAGTCAAGTGTAAGGTTTTCTTGAACCTCAGCTTGCACGAGCGCGAACAGATCAGTTTCGTCCCACTCCGTCACCTGTCGCATCAATCACTCCCATTCCATGTAAAGTTCTGGTATCACTGCTGCGCGTTATTTCGGGATAGCCCCTCACCGGGCCGGGCGAGGGGCCGGCGCACAGGCGGGCTTCCCAGGCGCTCGGCAGACCAGCCCGTCCCTGCGTTCCGTCTATCTCTCTGTCGACCTCTCTGACAGTTCGCCGCTGCGTGTTCATGGATTGACAATGCCCTTGATGATCAGCCGCCCCGCACGACCGAGCTGGTTCGCAAGAACGCGCAGGCTCAATCCTCTTTGCCCGACCCGAAGCCGATCGAGCTGCACCAGCTTGGCCTCATCGAGTTCCAGCGCGATCCGCGCCCAGAGAGCGTCAAGATTGTACGGGTCGCGGCCGGGCGGCATGGCGACTGGTACGATCGCGTCAGAGGGCAAGTCGAGGGCACGGGCGGTCGCATCCATGGCGGCGCGGATCGTGCGGGCCTTTGCACTGGCTGCCAGGTTGATGTCGTAAGGCGGCGTCCATTCGGATGCGGGGCTGAGTTCGTCCACATGGGTGAGTGCCAAAAGGATCGGGGGCGTGCGTCGCGTCCGCTGGGCGTTCACCCAGGCGCGAACAGCGTCAAGCTGTTTGCGATCAGGCCCGCGGGCCGGCTGGATGGCGGAGGCGACCCACACTATGAGATCTCCCCGCTCGACCTGGCCGATGAGGTCCGCCATCAGCTCCGTGCGCTCATCGAGACCCGGCATGTCGACGACGCTCAATGCCGGACGCCCCTCAAGGTCAATCAGGTATTCTGCGGCATGCGAAGTCGTCGGCAGCGGTCCGACCGCACCCCTGATCTCTTGCGCCAGCGCATTCACAAGGCTGGACTTGCCCGCGTTGACCTGCCCCATGAGCACGATCCGCGCCGGCGCCAAAGCCGGGGCTTCCCCGGCCATGTCGCGCTCCCGGGCCGCCTGCAGTTCGTTGGGTGAAAGCGTGAGCCGGCCGGCGTAAAGATCGATGGCGGCGCGGCCAACCTCGAGCACGAGCAGCCGCGTCGCATAGGCCTGCAGACGATAAGACAGCACCCTCGCGGCATTGTGAACGAACATGCCGCTGGTCTCCTGACCGATCGCCTGGAGAGGATTGATGGCCGCGCGAATAATGCGCCAAAGGCCGAAACCCAACTCCCATCCCTTTCGCGCGATCGCGCCATAGCGTTCATTCTGCCGGTGCATCCACAGGAGATGACTGAGCCTGATCGCCTCGACCGCCGGGATGTGCCGAAGCGCTTCGCGCCGAATGTCCCGGGACAGCCGCTCTGTCAGCAGCAAAAGCTCCGGCAGGCTGAACTGGGCAGTCGGCGTAACAGATTCCGGGTGGAATCGGCGAGCGACAGTTTCGATCGTTTCAAGCGACCTCGTGAGGATTGGGGCCAACTCCGTGAAAGTCAGCGGTGCGGCCGTGTCGGCGATTTCGAGGACCGCGGACCACGCATCACGTTCGACGGCGTTCCAACTACGTGAAGGTTCGGCCAGATCGGCGAGTTCGATACGCGCGTCGCGCTTCGCCCGCCGCTGGATCGACTTTGAAAGCGGCCAGGCCAGCAGACCCAGAGCGGCCGCCGCAAGCGACCACACCCAGATGTATCCATGCTGCCACAGCCAAATGCTGCCCAGCAGGAGAAGTGACAGCCAGGGAAGCGCGACTGCAAGGAACAGCAGTGTTTCCCGCCAATATCGGCGGAAGGTTCCGCCATATATCACGCGTGAGTTCCTTCGCGCTTGCTGGCCCTGCTTTTCGCGAAACGCAAGCCCGCGGCAAGTCCTTCTGCGAAAGCGCGGCGCACCTCCGCGTCGGGTGCGGTCAAGCCGCGACGCTGGTGGGCCAGCCACACGCAGGCCGCCTCACCGAGACCGATCGTAACCGCAAAGCCTGCTGCCGCATTGACCGCACCAGCAGCAACGCTGCCAATAGCCGGGATCAGCTTGAAGATTTCCCGGAATCCGTACCTCAGCGCCCACCACGCGAGTGCTCCTCCACCGACAGCTCCAGTGAACTGGCCAAAGGTGGCTCGCGTCCACGCGGCATTGTAGCGGCCCGCAAGCGCCCGCAGCATGATCGCGACAACGCCGGCGAGCCCCCCTACGCCGACCACCGGGATCGGCACGGCGCCCGCGCCGGCAGCGGCGGCGCCGTAGCCGTATATCAGCGGTCGCGCTCGCGCGCGTATCTTATCGCTGTCGGCCTCGACGGACGCAAGGTGGAGCGCCGCAAATGCGGTAAGCCCCGTTTCCCCAAGAACACTCCAAATTCTTTCGAGTCCGAAATCGGGCGGCGAAATTCCGTCTTCCGGCAAGGTGAAGTCGATTGGCACGAACCGCGGCTTCGGCCCGGGCAAGCCGTCAAACAACCGGCGTTGGTAGGCGAGCGCTTGCCGCACCGCCTGCGGCAGGGCACTGTGGACTTCGTCTTCCGGACCGCCGGTGTAAGGGTAGAGGTCAGGATGTTTCATCCCGGGAGGGTAGAGGCGGTGCAGTCCGGTCTGCGCCACGACGATCGGCCAGTCGGGATGTCGGCGCCGGGCCTGCTTGAGAACGCTTATGACCGTTTGTTGGCTCGGATCTGCGACCTGCATGGCAACGAGCAGCAGATGCGACTGTCGCTCACACCATGCAATATCCTCGCTGGGGTCGTAGTCTATTTCGCCAAGGCCTCGCGTATCCAGAAACCGAATCAGCGGCACTTCAGGCGGTACGTCGTAAAACGCCGCCGTTCGCGTGCACGGCTCGAATCCCCGGCCGATCTCCGCACGCGAATCCCCCGTGAGCCGGGCAACGATTGCAGTTTTGCCCGCGCCGGTCTTGCCGAGTAACCATACCACGGGCGCGATCGCCTGTCCGCGTTTATGCGTATCATCAGCGCCGGCGTGGATCGTGGGAGCATCCCCGAACTGAACCTCGCTGATGGACTTCCATAGGCGGTCGAGGACTCCCACGACTTCAGCTTCCCCTACGAAGTTTCAGCTTTTCAGCGGTCCGGCTCTCGGGCATGCGCCCCGGCACGGCAACTCGGCAATGCAATAACAGCGTTTACCGGCCATCGTGATAGAACTCGCTGGGCCGAGCAAGACCGACTGCTTTGATTCTCGCCGAAGCCAAGGGATCTTTTAAATCTCGCCATATGCCGGTCGGCTAGCCGATTGCTTGCTTTCTTGGGTTGACGGCATTGCGTTCAAAGAAAAGGGCCTGACTGACGAGCGCCGACACCGTGGAGGGCTCATAAGGCTTTGACAGGAGAAAAGCCGGCTCCGGGCGTTCGCCTGTCAGAAAACGTTCCGGGTAGGCCGTTACGAAGATCACGGGAACTTTAAAGGTGTCGAGCAAGTCATTGACGGCGTCGAGCCCGGAGCTTCCGTCGGCCAACTGAATGTCTGCTAAAATGAGCCCCGGGCGGGCAGCGCGCGCGCTTGCCAGAGCCTCCGCTCGTGTGCGGGCAACCCCGACAACCCGATGTCCCAACCGCTTGACCACTTGTTCCAGATCCATGGCGATAAGTGGTTCATCTTCAATGATCAAAATATCGGTGGCGATCTGGACGGCCATTTCGCGTCCCGCCTCCTCGACCAAGTCTTTCAACTCCGCCACGCTCACATCGAGAATTTGCGCTGCGTCTTCCTCTGAAAAGCCTTCGACCGATACGAGCAGGAACGCCTGCCGTGGCATCGCGGCGATGCTGCCAAGGTTTCGATCGGCAGGAAATAAATCGACGACTTGATCGTTCGTGCCATTGATAGGTACAGAATTCCATATTTTTGAAAAAAGTTGAAATAACATGACCCGCAAGCGATCGGGCGCACCAACGACACTCGGGTCGCGCACCACCGCGTCCAATGTCGCCGCAACATAGGCGTCGCCAGAGGCCTGGCTCCCAGTCAATGCGCGCGCATAACGTCGCAGATAGGGGATGTATTGTGCGATAAGCTGTGACTTCGGCATCATTTCCCCCCGGTGCATATCTCCGGTACAAAGAGAATGCTTTCATTCAAAAGGAGTTCCATTGTGCTTTAAAAGTTTTGGCAGCCGATGGCCATGAGAGCAAATGGCGCAGCGACGACATGAAAATTCTCAAGCAAGTTTTCCGCGGGTCGATCATGCCGCGCGGCCCGGCTATGACAGCGCTGTCACCACCATCACTCCCGTCGCGATCCCCATCACTGCCGTTGCAAGCCAGCCCATGAAACGGAGCGATCGTTCGACGGTGAATTTTCCCATAATCCTCGGACTTGCCGCCATATTCATCATGGTGATCAGCATCGGAACGGCCACCACCCCGTTGACGACCGCGCTCCAGACAAGCGCTTTCACCGGACTGAAACCCGCAAGGTTGATCGATCCGCTCCCCACGGTGATCAGCGCAATCGTCGCGTGGAACCCCTTGGCGTCTTTAGGCCGAAGCGTGAGGCTCGCAGGCAAGCGGCATGCCTCGGCCAGGGCGTAAGCCGCAGATCCAGCCAGCACAGGTACGGCCAGCAGGCCGGTTCCCACGATTCCGAGCGCAAACACCGCAAACGCAAATGAGCCCGCGATCGGGCGCAGTGCTTCTGCGGCTTGGGAAGAGGACTGGATGTCGTACACGCCGGTCTCATGCAATGTTGCGCCGGTGGTGATCATGATGGCGAGAGCGACGAGATTGGAAAGCGCCATGCCGAACAGGGTATCGAACCTGATTCGCCGAATTGCGCGCGGCCCTTGACGTGGCACTTTGACCAGCGGTTCGTGTTCCCGCACCGCCCTAATTTCCTCAACCTCCTGCGAGGCCTGCCAGAAAAACAAGTACGGACTGATGGTCGTTCCGAGTATCGCCACGACCATGGTCCAGAATGCGGCACCCTGCGCAAATGTGGGCAGAAACAGGCCGGCTGCCACATCCTGCCAACTGATCTGCACGGTCAGAAGCACGCCGAAGTAAGCGAATAACGCAAGCGTAAACCACTTGAGAATGGCCGCGTAACGACGGTAATCGACAACGATCGGAAGCGTTGCACAAAATATGCTGAACAGAGCGACGTAGAGAAGCCGTGGTCCGCCAATGAGCAGGGCAATGGCGTCCGCCATTGCCCCAAGATCCGCTCCAATGTTGATGGCGTTGGCGACCAGAAGAAGCCCAATGAGCGGCTGCAACAGCCAGGTCGGATACCATTCGTGTATGTTGGCTGCGATGCCCTTGCCAGTCGTTCGCCCAATCCGGGCGCTGATCTCCTGCACGGCTGCCATCAGTGGATAGCTCAAGAGCATCGTCCAATTCAGTGCAAAGCCGAATTCCGCTCCAGCCTGCGAATAAGTCGCGATTCCACTCGGGTCGTCATCGGCGGCTCCTGTAGTGACGCCGGGTCCTAAGGCGCGCAACAGACGCCCGATGCTCTTCATGGGTTTCGCCTTACCGGAATGACGCCGTTTGCTCCTGTCGTCGCAGTAGAGGTTGACGATCGGCAGGAAGTGTCATTGAGCCGGAACATTCGGATCAAATGCCTCTTCATTCTTCGCGTCGCCTGTTGGCAAACAGTGCGTTGCCGAGGCCTGTGCCTATCGTGAGGGCGGCCCACTTCTCGACATCCTGCATGAATGAAATTTCACTTAAGCCTTGGACCACAGCGTCGTTATGCATCACGATCGAGGTTTCAAAGTCACCGATCGTTGGGATCGCTTTAAAAATGACGGCGGGAAGGTTGAAGCGGCTGCCCTCCCAATTACCGGGTAGGTTCTGAGCGCCCCGGTCGATGCTGCCGTCGGGCTCGATCTTGCCTGGGCATCCTACGCCGATGAAGGGCGCAAGATGCGGGCCGTCCTTGCCGGCGCGGTTGATCAACCGTCGCAGCATATCGACGAGGCCGGTCACCGCATCATCGCGGTTGAGTTTTTCATCGCCGTGCCGCCACAACTCGAATTTCCCGACCTCGGCCTTGGACAGGTCACGCGCTCGTATGAGGTTCAGGTGAACGATGCCCACGCGGATATTGGTGCCCCCGATGTCGACAGCAAGGATTGCATCGTGGGCGTTGAACATCCAAGCCGGCGCAAGATGTACGGCGCCGAGCAAACCGGCTTCATCTGGATCGTGGCGGATGGGGGCGAACGGGATCTTTACCTTGTCGGCTTTTACGATCACCGATGCGCGACCGATCACCAGTTCACCGACCCGGCTGCCGGCCAGGCCGCCGCCGATCACAAGCCGCTCGACGTCCTTCCAGCCTTTGAGCTTGAGAAAGCGGCGAATGACCAGTGCAAGTTCTTGAGCAAAATCCTCGATAGCGCCATGAATGATGCCGGCGGCCTCGGCGTCGCCGTTGGTGAGGAGTTCGTCCATCCTGCTTTTCGCGATGACGTTGCTTGGCTCGTCGCCCAGCGGGTCGTGTCCGAGCTCTCGTAATGGCCTGCGCCAATTTTCGATCAAAGCGCGAAATGCGCCCTTGCTGGCGCGATCGCCGATGAAGCCTTCATCATCCTTCAACTCAACATTGTACCTTTCCACCTCAACCGCGGGCAAGCGAGTGGCGCCGTGTGGCGTTATGGCTGGTGCGGCCTTGACTTGATCCGGCATCGGAGCCCCCTGAGAGTTGGCCTCGGAACAACCGCAAGGAACCGGAATGGTTGCATGGGCTGCGAGCGAGCGGACAGTCGAAACTGACTTTTATTGCCAAGGCGCCATAACCGCCGACCAAGTTTGGAATCAGCCCCTTATCCGCATTATTGCCCGCCAGCTTTCTGCCGGCGATCTCGCAGGCCGGTAACAGCTGGCCTTCCTTTAAAGTTCTTAAACGCTGCCACGCAGACAGCAGTTCGTCTGCAGTCTGATCACGGCGCTATCCTCGTTGGCAAAAACCTGGAGACAGGCGATGTCGGCGCCTTGTCAGAAGTGACGGCGCTGATTACAGCCGAGGGCACGCACATAGCATGCGGCTTTACGCAGGCACCAAAGCAGACTTTTCACGATCGAACTTGTAGCCATGCGCCTCTTTAAGCGCATCTTTGGTGGCGTTCATCGTCAGGTACCACTTTCCGTTCTTCTCGGTGGCGTGAATGGTCGGTGGCGTGAATGGCGTCGAACGGGACGGCAACGTCCTTTTCGGCTACTCCGAGAAATCCGCCGACCGAAACGATAAAAGCATCCACCTTGCCTTCCTTGCTCACGAGAACGTCCTTGATCTCGCCGATTTTGGTATCCGAGGGATCGTACACGTTCTGCTTATAGTAATTGGTGACCGTAGTGGCATTCTGCGGTAGGCTGTTCAACGTCTGCGGTTGCGTCGGGGTACCAGCGCCGGTCGTCTGTTGCGCATACGCCGCGCCGGTTACGAGAGCCGCGACTGTCGTAGCGACAGCAAATTTATTTATCACAGGGTTAGCTCCCTGGTTTAGGTGTTGATTTGAGGACGTTGTTGTCCTGTGAATCGAGCACATTGCGAAAAACACGACCGGCACTGCTTTGTTTCCCGCTGTATTCATCGCTTCGTGAACAATTGATGCATTGAAACCAACGGACTAAGTCGAACGATGGGTTGTCGAATCCTTGGAGTGAAGCTGTGAACGGCGATGCCGAGTATTTTCCGGCTTCGCGGCCCTGGACGGAGGAGGGTGGCACGGTCCGCCTGATCGGCTCAAAATGCGCCTGTTGCGGCGCGATGGCTTTTCCGCCGCATCCGTCCTGTCCGGCGTGCGGCGCAGACAGCGGCCAGGACACTGTGCAACTCTCACCGATCGGCACGCTTTATACGTTTTCCGAAATCCACGTCGCATCGAAAGGCTTCACGGCACCTTACACTGTTGGCTACGTCGATCTGCCTGAAGGCGTGCGGCTGTTCGGACAGATTGAAGGAAGGGCAGCGGATCTCAGGTTGGGCCAGCAGGTGGCCGTGACGCTCGGGCCCGTGCGAACGGATGCATCAGGCCGCACGGTGGTAAGTTACAAATTCAAGGGGCTCGCATGAACAGTGGCGACAGTGTTTCGAACCTTCGCGACCCTTGCTGCTCCGTAAAAGCAGCGAGTCCATCGCTATGTTGCTGCAGACCATGCGGCTCTTGACCCAATCAGTTCCTGTGATATCATTGAGATCAATGCTATCACAGGAACTGACGATGGCTGGAAATCTGCATGTGCGCAATCTGGATGACGATCTGATCGCCAGGTTGAAACGGCGTGCCGCCCGGCACGGCCGTTCCACCGAGGCCGAGCATCGTGAAATCCTCCGGCAGGCCCTCGCCACCGAGCTGGAGCCTTCGTTCGACGCACTCGCCGCCGAATTGCGGAAGCTGACAAAGCGCCGGAAGCAGACGCCGTCGGAAGTTCTGCTCCGTGAGGGGCGCGAGGAGCGGTGAACCCGCACGTCATCGACGCCAGCATCGCCGTCAAATGGGTGATCGAAGAACAGGGAACACCAGAGGCGCTGGTTCTCCGGCGGAAGGCCAAGCTGATCGCGCCCGAACTGCTGGTGGCGGAGTGCGCGAATGTTCTCTGCAAGAAAGTCCAGAGGAATGAGCTCACGAAGGAGGAAGCCCTTCTCGCTGCCAGACTGCTTCAGGGCGCCGAAATCGAGTTGCTGCCGATGCGATCGTTGTTTGAGGCGGCAACTCGAATATCGATCGAATTGAACCATCCCGCTTACGACTGTATGTATGTTGCGTTGGCTGTCGCGAATGAATGTACGTTTGTCACCGCGGACGAACGCTTTCTGCGGAAGCTTGGTCAGGGCCGACGAGCGCTTCGGCAAAGAGCGATGTCGCTGGAGGAGGCGGCCAAACTCTGAACGGCTACAAGTCAAGAGGCTCGCATGACCTTGGCCACAATCGCCGGCGTCGGCATAACGCGGTTCGGCAAGCAGGCGGACCGCACGATCGAGGAGATCGGCCGCGAGGCGCTCATCCGCGCCATGAAGGATGCGGGCGTCGCGCGCGACGACATTGATGAGGTGTTCTGCGGCTCAAGCTATGGCGGCCCGCTGATCGGCCAGCGCATCCTGCGCGACCTCGGCATGACCGGCATTCCGATCACCAATGTGGAGAACGCCTGCTCGAGCGGGGCGGCTGCGCTGCGCGAAGCGTGCTGGGCCATCAAGGCCGGCCGCGCCGACACCATCGCGGTGCTCGGGGTTGAGAAGCTCACCCGGTTCGGCGGCGGCACGCTGCCGTTGGAGCCGACCGATGTGGAGGCCAATCTCGGCAATGTGATGCCGGCCGTCTACGCCATGCGGGCGCGGCGCTACATGCACGAGACCGGAGCTACAGCGCGGCATCTCGCCATGATCGCCGTCAAGGCGCACGAATACGGTGCGCGCAATCCAAATGCTCAGTTTCAGAACCGCATCACGGTCGACGACGTAATGCGCTCGCGCATGGTAGCCGATCCGCTCACGCTCTACATGTGCTGCCCGACCGGCGATGGCGCTGCCGCCGTAATCGTCACCAGCGAAAAACGCGCGCGCGAGCTGGGCGCCAGGCCGATACAGGTCGCGGCGTCGGTACTGCAGTCCGGCCTCTACAAGACCGGCTTCCGCGACATGGCATCGAGCGAGCTGACGCAGCGCACCTCACAGCTCGCTTACGAGGCGGCCGGCATCGGGCCGCAGGACGTGAGCCTTGCCGAAGTGCATGATGCCTTCGCCAGCGCGGAGCTTATGTACTACGAAACGCTCGGGCTGTGTGCGAAAGGGGAAGGCGCGGCGATGATCGAGCGGGGCGACTCGGGTCCGGGCGGCCGCCAGCCGGTCAACCCGAGCGGCGGCCTCGCCTGCCGCGGCCATCCGGTGGGCGCCACCGGCGTCGCCCAGATCGTCGAAGCGGTGTGGCAATTGCGCGGCCAGGCGGGCGAACGCCAAGTGCCGAACGCGAAGGTGGCGCTCACCCATTGCACCGGCGGCGGGATTTCGGGGCTCGATCACGGCGCCTGCGCGGTGCATGTGCTGACGTCATGACGATCGCCCGTCCCGACGGCCCGCTGTCGCGGCTTCTGGTGCTCGACCTCACGACCTTCCTCGCCGGGCCCTATGCGACGCAGATTTTCGGCGATCTTGGCGCCCGCGTTATCAAGATAGAGCCGCCCGGCGGCGAGTTGACGCGGGCGATCGCGCCGCACTTCGTGAAAGGCGAGAGCGCCTATTACCTCGCGGTGAATCGCAATAAGGAAAGCCTCGTACTCGACCTCAAGACCGAGCGCGGCCGCACCATCATGCTCGACCTGGTGCGTCGGGCCGACATCGTGCTGGAAAATTTCCGCCCGGGCGTCGCGGCCCGTCTCGGCCTCGGTTATGAGGCGCTCAAGGCGGCCAATCCTAAAATCATCGTCTGCGCCATCTCGGGGTTCGGCCAGACCGGCCCCTATCGGGACCGTCCGGCCTACGACATCATCGTGCAGGCGATGTCCGGCGGCATGAGCATGACAGGCGAACGGGGCGGCAGGCCGGTGCGCGCCGGCATTCCGCTCGGTGACCTGTCGGCCGGCCTGTATGCGGTAATCGGCGCGCTCGCGGCTGTGGAGCGGGTGCGCCACGAAGGGGTCGGCGCCTATATCGACGTGTCGATGCTCGACTGCCAGATATCCATGCTGGTTTACCAGGCCATCTATCACTTCATCAGCGGCGAGGTGCCGGGACCGCAGGGCCGCGAGCACGTATCATTTCCGACCTACCGGGCGTTCCGCTGCGCCGATGGCATCGAGATCGTGGTGGCGGCCAACACCGAGCGCATGTGGAGCGACCTGTGCACCGCCCTGGGCTGCAGCGAATTGCCGGCCGATCCACGCTTTCGGCTCAACGAGGATCGGCTGCGCAATCGCGCCGCGCTGATGCCACTGCTGGAATCCGCAGTAGCAAGCATTCATTCAGACGATCTGCTGACGAAGCTCGCGGCGGCCCAAGTCCCAGCGGGGCCGATCAACACGCTCGACCGCGCGCTCGCCAACCCGCAGGTGCGGCATCGCGACATGCTGGTGGAACTGACGGACCGTGACGGTGATTCCATCAGGGTGGCCGGTACACCTCTCAAATTCGAAGGGCGGCGTTCGCGTGAACATGCCTATCCGCATCGACTCGGTGCCGACACCGCGGATATTCTGCGCGAGTTTCTGGGTTTATCGGAGGACGAGATCACGCACCTGGCCAAAACGGGCGTCATCGCCGTAGGATGAATCATGCCGAGCAGAAGCTGTCATCACGCGTGGCCTACCCTTGTTATCGCAGGCGCGGTGGCACTCGCCTCCGCAGCGGCCGGCGCTGCGGAGGCGCCGTGCGCGAATTGCGCGGCTGAGCAGACATTGCCGTCCGCTGATATTGTACCCAACCAACCGGCCGCGCCGCCGTCGAACGATCCGGCCGTCCAGGCGCGCCTGCCCGGTTGTGTGGTGTGGACCGACCGCTGCGTCACCTGCCAGCATGAGGCAGGCAAGGTCTCATGCTCGAACATCGGCATCGCGTGCCAGCCCCAGGCGATCGAATGCCTCCGCAGCGAGCCGGCGGAGGAGAAGAAACAGGGAAATTGACGAGCCCTTTTTGCACTGACCCGCAGGCTTCCTTTTCCCGCCTTCGGGAGGAATAGTCTCGCTCAGCGGGCGCTTTGTTCACCTCCCCGCAGGGTGGGGAAAGGTCGCGCACTTGGCGCGATCGGAGAGGGGCTCTCACAATCCAAGCTTATAAAGAGCACCCTCGACTTCACTGGGAGCGCAGCAGGCGCTTGCAATTTCGAACGCGTCCGCGCGGTCAGTAATAATACTGGCTGTAGTTCGGATAGCACAGGTTCACGTGGCGAAGCCGCCAGCCGTCCAGAGTCTCAATGCGACGCCATTGGTAACAACTATCCGCATAGGAGCGAGAGACCAGGAATCGCTTGTGGATGAAGCGATGATGATCCTTGTGATAGACTTTCATTCCGCTGCTGCGAAGCGCGACGTGCGACTGGGTTCCAGTGCTGCGAGGCGCTGCGCCGGGCTGGGTTCCGCCGCTGCGAAAGGTGACGCCGGGCTGGATACCGCCGCTGCGAACCGTGGTGCCGGGCTGGTTTCCGGCGCCGCGTCCCCCGACGCCGGAGCGCATTCCGCCCCCTCCTCCGCCACCAGAACCTACGAAGCCACCGCCGCCCGTGGCACCCTGGTAACTACCTCCGCTCCCGCCAGCGTGATAGCCACCGCCACCACCTCCACTGCGCCCACCTCCGCCTACTCCACCACCACCATATCCGCCCCCACCTCCGCCACCATGTCCGCCTCCTCCTCCGCCACCATGTCCGCCCCCTCCACCACCGCCGCCGCCACCACCCCCGCCGCCGCCACCACCACCGCCGCCACCATGTCCGCCACCGCCCACGTTTGCGGCAGACGCATCGGTGACAAGCGACAGGCTGCCAAGCGCGAGAATTGCAGTCACTACCAAGATTGATTTCCGCATCATTTTTGGTCCTCCCTGCGCGTCCCTTTGCGAAATTTGCGCATTTCTTGTGTCTTGTTCGAAAAATCTAGAGCAAATGCAATGAACCTCAAGTGCGATGTTCGCAGCAACGCTGGTGCAAAATCCATCAGCAATGTTGCGGTCAAAGCGGAGGCTGCTGAAGCGAACCACGCCGGCGGGAGCGCACGGCTTCCGAGGAGCCTCGTTCCGCTCGTTGCCAGGAGAGAAGGCCTGGATTAGGCTATGGTGCGGTCGAGAGGACTCGAACCTCCACGAGTTGCCCCACTAGCACCTCAAGCTAGCGCGTCTACCAGTTCCGCCACGACCGCATCGGGAAGGACGTCGGCCCACAGGGGCCGAAGCGTCGGGGCACCGCCGCAGCATGTAACAAATCGGTGATGCAGGTACAAGAGCGGCGCAACAGGGGCGGACCGAGATCAGCTCGGCACCTGGTAGCAAAGCACTGCAGCCCAAGCCAGTACGGACGCGGCGCGCGGCGGCTGGCCGCGTAATGTCAACAGCAACGCTGGTATTGCTGGAGCTTCGTGGTATCTTGCCGACGTTATGCAGCAGCACCTTTCATTCGACAAGATAGCAGCCGCGATGAGGGAAGCAGCGCAAGCTGTTGCGAATTACGATGCCCGGATTTCCCGCACATATGCCGAGATGACGGAAACGGTAATCGCGACGCGAGAAATGATCGCTCGATCGCGCGCGTTGATGTCCGAGGCTGACGCTGTGCTCGCCAGGCGGGACTCGCGGTTCTCCGCATAGTTCCGACTCGCGAGCGCTCCCAAATTCGTGGTAGGCTTGCTGGATCACCGGCAGCGATCCAGTGGGCGTCGGTGGCTGAGAGACCGGTCGCGCTCCCGCCTGAGCAGTGAAGGGGGTCCGACATGTCGCGCTTCTCGCCGCCAGATTTCGCGCCGCAGGATTCCGAATACAATGTTCAGGAAGCTGCTGCCGTCGCGCGTGAGCACGAGCTGCGGCTGTTGCGTGCGAAGTCTGAAATCATGGAAGCCATAGTGACAGGGCGAGAGACCATCGCCACGTCGCGAGTACTGTTAGCTCAGGTCGACCTTATCCTCGCGAAAAGATATCTGCCCTGATTCCGCTCAATCGGTGTTGCGCCTGCGAGGCTACCACGTTGTTTGCGGACCGCGCTGGACCGCCGCAGCATTGTCGTGCAGGCGGTCGGCCACCGCTCAAGGGTAGCTATCCTTTAGGCTCTCGGCGCGACCCGACTGGAACAACATGATCATGCTTAGCGAATGATTAACACGCGCGACAACATAGCGGCGCGGCGTTCCGCTCCCGCTGGCATGCCGGTGACGTGGCGCGTCGAGGCTGCACCGGTCACCTATGAAGCGGCGCTTGCCGCCATGGAGGCGCGGGTCGCCGCCATGGCGGCCGGCGCGGCCGACGAGCTCGTTTGGCTCATCGAACATCCCCCGCTCTACACTGCCGGAACCAGCGCGCGACCAGAACATCTGCTCGACCCACGTTTCCCGATATTTTCGGCCGGCCGCGGCGGCCAGTTCACCTATCACGGACCGGGCCAGCGCGTCGCCTATGTGATGCTCGACCTCAAGCGGCGCGGCAGCGACGTGCGCGGATTCGTCGCCGACCTGGAGGAATGGCTGATGCGGACGCTGGCAGCCTTCAATATTCGCGGCGAGCGCCGGGAGGACCGTATCGGCGTATGGGTGCGCCGCCCCGACAAGGGCGAGGGCTGCGAGGATAAGATCGCGGCGATCGGCATCCGGGTGAAACGCTGGGTGAGCCTGCATGGCATCAGCCTCAACGTCGATCCTGACCTGAACCATTTCGCCGGCATCGTGCCGTGCGGAGTCGACCAGCCGCGCTTCGGGGTGACGAGCTTTGTGGATCTCGGCCATGTGGTGAGCATGCCGGAGGTCGACATGGCCCTGCAGCGCGCGTTCGTCGACGTATTCGGGCCGGTGCGCCGGGACCTTTGAACCGACGGAAGGATTGGACTCGTACAGATGCCAGTAGGGGCGACCCTCATTGGCGCTAACTTACGCTGTGCCGTGCCGCTGGGACTCCCTCCCCCCTTGCTTGGGGAGGGTTGGGGTGGGGGGTCGTGCCGCAGGGCACGGCCTTGCTCTACTCCTCGACCCCCACCCCCTCCCCACAAGGGGGAGGGGAGGAGTTCGCGGCCCCGTTGGAGCGTAAGTTAGCGCGTATGGGGGCGACCCTTGTGGTCGCCCTGTTGCCGGGTGCGACGAATGGGGCGACCACAAGGGTCGCCCCTACAGTGGGCGATCTTTGCCACCCTACCCGGTCGGAAGAAGCGAAAACGTCTCGCTCGCACGGCGATAGCCGAGGTCGAGCGGAGATGCGTTCTCGATCTCGACGGAATCCACTTTGGCGAGCGGCGGCCCATGCCGGCAGTGCTCGATCAGCTGCGCCACGGCGGATGGCGAGCCGGAAACCAGGACCTCAACGGAGCCGTCGGTCCGGTTGCGGACCCAACCCTTGAGGCCGAGCCCCAAGGCCTTCCGTTCGACCCATACGCGAAAACCGATTTTTTGGACGACGCCGCGGATCATCAGCCGTTTGACCTCGCGAGGCTCAGTCGCCATGAAAAACGCTCCGGTTGAGGTTGCTTTCCGCCGAGGCCCAGCGGGCCAAGCTGTGCACATAGTGTGGCGGAAACCCGGCATCGCGTGCCGCCTGTATCACGATGTCTAGGTACCCAGGCCGCGGCCGGCCACACGTCCGATCGCACCCAATATAGATCAGCGCGGCGCGATGCCGACGGTGCGCCACCACCGCTATCGTTAGTGCCCGGTAGAGCCCGCCCTCGAGGTTCTCGTAGGCGTTGAGCGCGGCCACATCGCGGGGCGATAGTCGCCACATCAATCCGTGCACGCAACCGCCCGGCGCCGGCGCCACGGACGCATAGCCCGACCGCATGATGATGAAACGATAGTCCGGCAGACACGAGTGGCTTTCAAGCCGTGCGTCGGGGCACCGCTGCCGCATCAGCGCCGTGCACATGTTGGAACCGTAGGCGAAATGCAGCATATCAGGGCACACCGTGCGGTTGGGCGCGACCTCGCTCATCGTGCCGATCGCCCGCAGTCCCACGCATTGGCCACGCCCATTTGAATCCCCGGCAGGACCTGATAAACCACGCGGCTTCAAGGATCATATCCGCGGAAGCAGAAATCCGGTACTCAACAGCGCATCAGAACCATGACCACCTTCAAATCCGAATTTCTCAACGTGCTGTCGAGCCGCGGCTTCATCCAACAGGTGTCGGAGCCGGACGCGCTCGATGCCCTGACGCGGGAGCGGCCGATCACGGCCTATATCGGGTTTGACTGCACGGCTCCGTCGCTGCATGTCGGCAGCCTGGTGCAGATCATGCTGCTGTACTGGCTGCAGCAGACCGGGCACCGGCCGATTGCCCTGATGGGCGGCGGCACCACACGGGTCGGCGATCCGTCCGGCAAGGACGAAAGCCGGCGACTGCTGACCGACGAGGCGATCGCGCAAAATCTCGCCGGCATCCGCGAGGTGTTTGCAAAATTCCTCTCCTTCGGCGACGGCAAGGCCGTGATGGCAAATAACGCCGATTGGCTCAACAATCTCGACTATGTCGATTTTCTGCGCGACGTCGGCCGCCATTTCTCCGTCAACCGGATGCTTGCCTTCGATTCGGTGAAGTTGCGTCTCGACCGCCAGCAGGAACTGTCGTTCCTCGAGTTCAACTACATGATCCTTCAGGCCTATGACTTCGTCGAGCTGTACCGGCGGCACGGCTGCGTGCTACAGATGGGCGGGTCCGACCAGTGGGGCAATATCGTCAACGGCATTGATCTCGGCCGCCGCATCGCCAACGCGCAGCTATTCGCTCTCACCTCCCCGCTCCTCGCCACCGCCTCGGGCGCCAAGATGGGCAAAACCGCCGCCGGCGCAGTGTGGCTCCATGCCGACCTGGTGAGCCCCTATGACTACTGGCAATACTGGCGCAACACCGAGGACGGCGACGTGGTGCGCTTTCTCAAGCTATTCACCGTGCTGCCGCTCGATGAGATCGGCCGGCTGGCGGCGCTGCGCGGCCAGGACATCAACGAGGCCAAGAAGGTGCTGGCGACCGAAGCGACCGTGCTGGTGCACGGCCGCGCGGCGGCCGAAGAAGCGGCCGCCACGGCGCGAAAGACCTTCGAGGAAGGTACGCTTGCGCAGACGCTGCCGACGGTCGGTTTCGCGCGAACCAATCTCTCTCAAGGACTCAGTGTGCTGGAAGCCGTGATGTGTTCAAATCTCTTTTCTTCGAACGGCGAAGCGCGGCGTCTCATCCGAGGTGGTGGCGTCAAAATCAATGATCAGGTTGAACATGACGAACATCGGCGCCTCACCACGAAGGACCTGAGCCCCGAAGGCGTGATTAAACTGTCGTTCGGGAAGAAACGCCACGTGCTGATCAAGCCTGTGTGATCCCGTAGGATGGGCAAAGGCGGCCGAGGTGGGGCCGGTTTAGCATGGTGCGAATTCCGCCATGCCCATCGCTGCGCCTCACTCCGGAACACCTTATCGAAGGTGTGATCAAGCTGTCGGCGGGCAAGAAGCGCCACGTGCTGCTCAAGCCGGCGTGATTCCGTAGCGTGGGCAACATCGCCATCAATGCCAGCGCAAAATGATTTCCACATGCGACGAGCGATTTTGCCTACCCGCGCCCCTCGCGTGATAATGTCCTCGCTTGCGACCGCCCCGGGGTGACACTATGATCGACCGTCGTTTGCTCATCGGCCTCATGTCGGCCGCCGCCGCGGCGCCCGCCGCGTTCTCTCAGCAAGCGGGAACTCCTGTGCTCAAGCGCGCGCGCACCAGTGTCCTGGAAATCGCCTATGAGGAGAGCGGGCCCGAGGCCGGCTTTCCGGTGTTGCTGATGCACGGATTTCCATACGATCCGCGCTGCTTCGACGAGGTGGTTCCACCGCTGGTCGCGGCCGGATACCGGGCGATCGTGCCGTATCTGCGCGGCTACGGGCAGACGCGCTTTCTCGAAGCCGACACGCCGCGTTCTGGCCAGCAGGCGGCGCTGGGCCGCGATCTCGTCGAACTGATGGATGCGCTGGCGTTGCCGAGCGCCGTGCTCGCCGGTTTCGATTGGGGTGGGCGCGCCGCCTGCGTCGCCGCCGCCCTGTGGCCGGAGCGCGTGCGTGGCCTCGTGTCAGCGAACGGTTATAACATCCAGGATATTGCCGGATCGGTCGCGCCGGCCTCGCCGCAGCAGGAGCACCGGCTATGGTACCAGTATTATTTTCACAGCGAACGCGGCCGTGCCGGCCTGCAGACGAACCGGCGCGAATTGTGCAAGCTGTTGTGGCAACTGTGGTCGCCGAACTGGAAGTTCGACGACGCCACCTACGCCCGCACTGCAGATTCCTTCGACAACCCGGATTTCGTTGACGTGGTCATCCACTCCTACCGCCATCGCTTCGGCTATGCGCCGGGCGATCCGGCCTACGACATGTTCGAGCGCCAGCTCGCCGAACGGCCGCCTATCACGGTGCCGACCGTCGTGCTGCACGGCGAAGGCGACGGCATTGCGAGGGTGGCCGGTGGAGCAGCGCAATCGCGTTTCTTTACCGGCCCCTACCAATATCGGCTCATCCCGGTCATTGGCCACGACGTGCCCCAGGAAGCCCCGAAGGAAACCGTGGCGGCGGTGCTGGAACTGCTCGGCGCGTCCCGATAGCGACATGCCAGATAATCCGCGTTCCCTCTTGGCGCATCGCCCGAAACGATGGGATGATGCGCAATCAGCTTGGAGCACCGCGCATGGAATTCGGCATCCTGTTCACGTCTCATCCCAATACGGATAGCGAGCCCTATCCGCATCGCGACGTCCACGGGCGGGTGACCCGCGAAATCCTGCGCGCCGATGAGCTGGGGTACGACTATGCGTGGCTGGCCGAGCATCACTTCAGCAATGAATACGGCATCATGCCGGACGTGTTTGTCTATGCCGGCTACCTCGCGGCGCTGACCAGGAGCATCAAGATCGGCACTGCGGTGGTGACGCTGCCGCTCGCCAATCCGCTGCGGGTCGCCGAGAATGCCGCCTTCGTCGATATTCTCAGCGGCGGTCGCTTCGCGCTTGGGCTCGGCTCCGGCTATCGCAAGTACGAGTTCGACGGCTTCGGCATTGATTTCGAAACGCGGCGCGACATCCAGGAGGAAGCCCTGCCGTTGCTGATGGAGCTGCTCACAACCAAGCGCACGGCGCATCGCGGCAGGCATTTCCAGTTCAAGGTCGACGGTGCCTACGAGTTGTTCCCCCACGCGGTTCAGGAGCCGCATCCGCCGGTCTTCCTCGCCGGCGCAACCGAGCGATCGATCGCGGTCGCCGGCCGCATGGGCTTCGGCCTGATGCTGTCAAGCTGGACGCCGTTTGCCGAGCTTGCCCGTCAGACCGCGAAATATCGCGCGCACCTCGAGGAGACGCCTGCGGCGTTGCGCGCCAATCCCGGCCGCGGCCACATCGACATTGCGCGCCTCGTCTATGTTGCCGAGACCGACGCCATTGCGCGACGCGACAGCGAGCCCGGCATCCTGCGTCACTTGAGCCACTTCGCCAGCGGCCACACCTCGGGCTATCTCGGTACCGTCCAGGAAAAGACCGTTGGTGAC
>Ga0126369_10000712_pt1 | contig 22124 bp, 21 predicted proteins | sample PanSoiMetaPlot_1_FD_109646 | JGI IMG/M metagenome (GOLD analysis project Ga0126369, IMG submission 109646) | Tropical forest soil microbial communities from Panama - MetaG Plot_1 | ecosystem: Environmental > Terrestrial > Soil > Tropical forest > Bulk soil | place: Panama | collected 2016-02-17
CGAGCGCCTGCGCCTCGCCGCGGGCCTCCCCCCCAGCGAGCCGGACGCGCCCGTCTTCACGCCCGACGACGCCGCCATGCTGCGGACGTTCCAGCTCGGGGCCGAGCTCTTCGGCGAGCCCTTCGTGCTGCCCTTCGTCCGCGTGGTGGGGTCCGCGCTCGCCCGCGTCGCCGAGGCGGCGATCTCCCTCTACCTCGTGAACGTGGAGCGCCCCCTCGTCGAGGCCTCGGCCAGCGAGGTCTCGCTCGCGCAGGCCAACCTCGACGCGATGCACTCCCTCAACAGCATCCCACCCGTGCTGGAGGCGCTCTTCCGGGCCCACCTCGAGAACGCCATCCGGCGATCGCGTCAGGCGCGCGCTCATGCGGGCAGCGACCTCGCGCAGATGACCGTCGGCTTCGTCGACCTGGTCGGCTTCACGCCCCTCTCGCGCCAGCTCGCGTCGCGCGAGCTGGGGGTCCTCGTCGATGACTTCGAGACCCTGGCGATCGAGGTCACGACGGCGCGCGATGGCCGCCTGGTGAAGATCATCGGCGACGAGGTGATGTTCGTAGCCGTCGAGGCCGCGCGCGCCTGCGACATCGCCCTCACGCTGATCGAACGTTTCGGCGCCAGCGCGTCGGTCACCCCGCGTGGTGGCCTGGCCAGCGGCGCGCTCCTGATGCGCGGCGGGGACTACTACGGCTCGATCGTCAACCTCGCCTCGCGCATCGCCGATCTGGCCGTGCCGAGCGAGGTCCTGGTCACTGCCGAGGTCGTCGCCCAAGCCGACGCGAAGGACCTCCACTTCGAGCCGGCCGGAAGGCGCATGCTGAAGGGGTTCGACGATCCCGTGACACTCTACTCGGCGGGGCGGGTCGCGGCGCAGTGGTAGCGACGCGCGCTGCTCACCGCGGCGGGTTCGTGCAGCTGGCCAGACACGACTTGAAGGAGGTGCGGCACGTCTGCTTCATGGCGACCACCGTCCGATCGACGCGCCAGCTGTCGCGACAGGCGTCATGGCACTCGAAGTCCTGCACCTGAGCGTTGTCCACGCACTCGAGGCACGCGGTGTCCGACGCCTGGCACGGTGCACCACAATCCGTCTTCGCCTGCGCGAGCGCCGCCTTGCATCCGTCCGTCCCGCCGCTGCAGTTGGCGAGGGTCCCACCGCCAGGGAGCTGCCCCGTCTTGAGGATGGCGCTCACGCTCTCGAAGCATGCGTCCCGGCCGTCGAGGCACGCCACGCCGCACCGCGGGTTGATGTTCTTGCACGCGAAGCGCGCGTCGATGAAGTCCGACTTGCACTGGTTCTTGCAGGCGAGGTAGTCGCTCTTCGCCTGCTGCTGGCAGGTCGAAACCTGGGCCCATCCGGTTCCCACGATCAGCACGCCCACCACCGCCGCCACGAAACCCACTTTCATCATGGGACCGTCCTCCTCGCGTGAAGAAGTAGACCCCCCAATTTTCCGGGCGTTAACGCGAAGATCCAAGAAAAGCATCGTCCCATGCGTCCGCCCGGTAGTGGCGATGGCCTCGTCAGCGGCGCGTTCCTGATGCGCGGCGGCGACCGCTCCGGCGCGCCGACCGCGCGTCACGCCGCGCGCGTCTCGCCGTGCCCAGCGAGGTTCAGCTCCCCCTCGTGGTCGACGACTGGCTGGCGCTTGGCGGCGTAGCGGTCGACGGCTCTTGGTGCGTTCGCTCGCTGAGACACGCGGCGACGCGCAGGGCGTTTTGCCGCAGGAAAAGCGCCGAAAAGAGCCCACATCCCTCAGCATGCCGTTGGTACCGCTCTTGCTCTGGACACCAGATGAGACGCGCCCTCACGCTGTCGCTCGCGCACCCTGCGCTCGTGATCGCCCTCACGGCGGCCTTCGCCGTCGTGGGCACGATCGCCTTCTGGCACCTGCCCATCGAGGCGTTTCCCGAGCTCGCCGATCCCCAGGTACAGGTGATCACCCTCTTCCCGGGGCATGCGGCCGAGGAGGTGGAGCGACAGGTCACGCTCGCGATCGAGCGCGAGATGAACGGGCTCCCGGGCCTGACCCGCATGCACTCCTTCTCGCTCCTGGGCCTCTCCTACGTCGCCCTCACCTTCGAGGACGGCACCGACCTCTACTTCGCTCGCCAGCAGGTGAGCGAGCGTCTGGCGCAGGTCGACGTTCCCGACGGCGTCAAGCCGACGCTCGGGCCACTGTCCACCCCGAGCGGCGAGATCTACCGTTACACGCTGGTCGGAGACGCCTACTCGCCGATGCAGCTGCGCGAGATCGAGGACTGGGTGATGGAGCGGTATCTGAAGCAGGTGCCGGGCGTCGCCGACGTCGTCTCCTTCGGTGGCTTCGTGAAGCAGTACCAGGTGCAGGTCGATCCGCAGCAGCTCGAGGCGCACGCCGTCACGCTGCGGCAGGTGTTCGACGCGCTCGCGCGCTCCAACGCCAATGCGGGCGGCAACTACATCGAGCACGGCGAGGAACAGTACATCGTGCGCGGACTCGGCACGCTCGGCCGCGCGGAGGACATCGAGGAGGTCGTCGTGGCCGCGCGCGGTGGCACGCCGATCCGCATCCGCGACGTCGCCCGGGTCGCCGTCGGCGCCGCGCCCCGTCGCGGCATCGTCACGCGTGACCGCGAGCCCGAGGCGGTCGAGGGCATCGTCCTCATGCGACGGAGCGAGCATCCCTCGACGGTCCTGGCCGCGCTCCGGGCGAAGGTCGACCAGCTGAACCACGGCATCCTGCCCGCGGGCGTCCACATCGACACGTTCTACGATCGATCGCATCTGGTGCGGCGGACGCTCGTCACGGTGACGCACAACCTCGTCGTGGGTGCATTGCTGGTCGTGCTCGTGGTGGGCGTCTTCCTCATGAGCGTGCGCGCGGCGGCGGTGGTGGCGCTCGTCATCCCCCTCTCGCTGCTCGGCGCCTTTCTCTACCTGAAGCTGCGCGGCATGTCGGCGAACCTGCTCTCGCTCGGCGCCGTCGACTTCGGGATCATCGTGGACGGCGCCGTCATCATGGTGGAGCACCTGGCGCGCCGGCTGACCGCGGTCGCCGCTCCGTCCGAGCGGCGATCCGCGGTGCACGAGGCGGCCTGCGAGGTGGCGCGGCCGACGGTGTTCGCGCTCTCGATCATCATCGTCGCCTATCTTCCGATCTTCACCCTGCAACGGGTGGAAGGCCGCATCTTCGCGCCGATGGCGAACACGGTGTGCGCCGCGCTGGTCGCCGCGCTCGTCTTCTCGTTCACCCTGGTTCCCGTCCTCGCGTTCCTCGTCCTGAAGGGCACGCCCGGCCGCGCCGAGACTCCGATCGAGATCGCCGCCCTTCGGGTCTACCGTCCCATGCTGCGCTGGGCGTTGGCCCACGGGCGCGTGGTGGTGGCGACGACCGGGCTCGTGCTCGCGTTCGGAGTCTGGCGCTCGACGCGGCTCGGCACGGAGTTCCTACCCGAGCTGAACGAGGGCGCCCTCTACGTGACGGCGACGCTGCCGCCCAGCGTCGCGCTCAGCCAGGCCGCGCGCGTCGTCCTGCCGCGCATCCGGGAGACGTTCCTCGCCTTCCCCGAGGTGCAGGGGATTCTCGGCCAGCTCGGCAGCCCGGAGGACGGGACCGACTGGAAGACCGCCAATAACCTGGAGTACTTCGTCGACCTGAAGCCGCGCGAGGAGTGGCCGCCGGGCATGACCACCGATCGCCTTATTGCGGACATGCAGGCGCGCCTCGCCGACCTTCCCGGCGTCGATTTCAACTTCTCTCAGCCGATCAAGGACAACATCGAGGAGAACATCTCCGGCCTGAAGGGCCAGCTCGCCGTGAAGCTCTTCGGGGATGACCTGGACACGCTCCACCGGACCGCGGCGGAGGTGAAGCGCGTGCTCGAGGGCGTGCCCGGCGTGGCGGACCTGGCCGTGACGCAGGCCGACGAGCTCCCGCAGGTCCACATCGTGGTCGACCGCGAGGCCGTCGCGCGCTACGGGCTCAACATCGCCGACGTGGAGGACGTGGTCGAGACGGCGATCGGCGGCAAGGCGGCGACCACCCTGTGGGAGGGCGAGCGCCACTTCGACGTGGTGGTGCGGCTCGAGGAGGCTTCGCGGGCGAGCCTCGATCGCATCCCCGACATCCGGGTCGCGACCCCCGATGGCGCGCAGGTTCCGCTCGCGCAGCTCGCCCGGGTCACGGTGGCGCCGGGGCAGTCCTCGATCACGCGCGAGGCGAACCAGCGCTTCGTCGGCATCAAGTGCAACGTGCGCGGGCGGGACTTCGGCGGCTTCGTCGCCGAGGCCCAGCGGCGGGTGGCCGCGGAGGTGACCTTGCCGCCGAACTTCTTTCTCACCTGGGGGGGCGAGTTCGAGAACCAGCGCCGCGCCATGGCGCGGCTGGCGATCATCATCCCCGTGTCGATCGTCCTCATCCTGGCGATCCTCGTTCGGACCTTCGGCTCGCTGGGCTGCGCGCTCCTGATCCTCGCGACCATTCCCTTCGCCCTGGTGGGCGGGGTGGTAGGGCTCGATCTGACAGGACTCAACCTGAGCGTCGCGGCCTGCATCGGGTTCATCGCGCTGATGGGCCAGGTCGTGCTGAACGGCGTGGTGCTGGTGTCGCAGATCAACAGCCTGCGGGGGGAGGGACTGGGGGTGCGGGCGGCGGTCGAGGCCGGCGCGACGCGGCGTCTCCGGGCGGTGCTGATGACCGCGCTGCTGGCCGCGCTCGGGCTGCTTCCGGCCGCACTGTCGACCCAGATCGGCTCGGAGACCCAGCGGCCGCTCGCGGTGGTGGTGATCGGCGGGCTCGTCTCGGCGACCGTGCTCACCCTGCTCGTGCTCCCCGTCCTCTATGTCCTCGTCTTCCGAGAGCGCACCGAGCGGTCGCAGCTCCGCATTCTCCTCCGGATGCCCCGCTCCGTCCCCGGGGCAGACGTCGCCTGAGGTGCGGGGGGGGGATCGTTCGGCTGGCGAGCGAGGGCTAGGCCGATGCCGCTCGCCCGCGTCGCTCGCGCGGTCCGGGCGAGATCGCATCCTCCTCCTGGTACTCCTCGTGGTAGATCTCGATGAACGTGAACAGGATGGCGAGGACGACCGGGCCGAGGAACACGCCGAGGAACCCGTAGACCTTGAGACCTCCCAGGATCGCGATGAGGAGGGGGAAGGTCGGCAGCCTCGCCCGCCCGCCGATGAAGAGCGGCTTGATCCAGTTGTCGGCCGAGCTGACGGCGAGCGCGCCCCAGAGGACGAGCCCGACGGCGCGTCCCACGTGCTCGGTGGCCGCCAGGTAGACGGCGGTGCCGCCCCACACGAACGCCGGTCCGGCCAGGGGAAGGAACGAGGCCAGGCCGGTCAGGAAGCCGAGGAAGGTGGGGAAGGAGAGGTCGGCGATCAGCCAGTAGCCCAGTCCGGCGAGCACGCCCTGGGTGGCGGAGGTGACGATCATGCTCTGCACGACCGCGGTGAGGGTGGCGTAGAGCCGGGTGAAGATCGCGTCCTTGTGCTCGCGCTCCATGGGGAGGAGGTCGCGCAGCCGGGCGGCCAGGGCCTCGCCGTCGCGGAAGAGGAAGAAGAGCGCGACCAGCATGATGAGGAAGTTCACCGCCGAGACGAGCACGTTGCGGGCGAGGTTGGTCGCCTGCTCGACGATCTGGTCCGACAGCCAGTCGGTCGCACGCAGCACGAGGTCGGAGACGTCGATCGACAGCTGGGCGGCGAGGGGCTCGATACGGACCCAGAGCCCACCCAGCCGGGAGGCGCGGATCTGGTCGACCAACGTGACGTCTCCCTGCTGGACGGCCTGCTGCACGCGGCCGTAGGCGGCGGTCGCCTGGTTCACGAGGAGGGAGCCGAGGAAGAACGAGGGGATGATCGCGAGCACCGTCACGGCGAGCACGAGCGTGAACGCGGCGAGCGAGCGTCGGCCCCGGAAGGCCTGCACGAGCCGGGCGGTGAGGGGATAGAACGTCAGCGCCAGGATCGCGGCCCAGACCAGGGGCGCGAAGAAGGCGGCCACGAAGAGGTACAGCTGATAGAGGAGGAAGAGGAAGACGGCGAAGAAGAACGCGGCGAACAGCGCCTCCCGCGACACGACATCTAACTGTACCGGTCGGGCTCGGCGACCTCAAGCGCGACCGCGCGCGCGCGCCGCTCGCCTTGACAGGTCGGCAGGGGATTGGTACCGAGTCCGCTTCTGCGCCGTAACGTAGGCACGTAGCTCAGTGGGAGAGCGCTTCCTTGACACGGAAGAGGCCGGCGGTTCAATCCCGCCCGTGCCTATCACCTTGTTGCAGCCCGCCCTGAGGCTCGTCCTTCCCCTCTGATCCGGATGGCGGAGATCAGTGTGACGTTCGAGGACGGCGCCACGGAGCGCTTTCCTGCGGGCACGTCGGCGGCGGAGGCGCTACGCGCGCACGCCGCCCGTAACGGGGCGCTCCAGCGGGCGCTCAAGAAGGCCGTCGCGGCCCGCACCGACGGCGGCGAGCCGGCGGTCATCGATCTCGCCCGGCCGCTCTTCGCGGACTGCCGCCTCATGCCGGTCGCACCGGAATCGCCGGAGGGACTCTCCGTCCTGCGGCACTCGACGGCGCACCTCATGGCCCAGGCCGTGAAGCGGCTCTTCCCGCAGGTCGAGATCACGATCGGCCCGGTCATCGAGAACGGCTTCTACTATGACTTCCGCCGTCCGGAGGGCTTCACCCCCGAGGACCTGGCGCGCATCGAGGAGACCATGCGCGCGATCGTGCGCGAGGATCTGGCCGTGTCCCGGGAAGAAGTGCCCCGGGCCGAGGCGATCCGCCGCTTCCGCGCCATGGGGGAGCACTACAAGGTCGAGATCATCGAGGGCCTGCCCGACGACCGGGTCTCGCTCTACCAGCAGGGCGAGTTCGTCGATCTCTGTCGCGGCCCGCACGTCCCCTCAACCGGGCACATCACTGCCTTCCGCCTGACCAGCCTCGCCGGCGCCTACTGGCGTGGAGATGCCCGGAACGAGCAGCTCCAGCGCATCTACGGCACGGCGTGGGCGCGCAAGGAGGACCTCGACGCGTACCTGGCACGCCTGGAGGAAGCGAAGCAGCGCGATCACCGTCGCATCGGCCAGGCGCTCGATCTCTTCTCCCTCCACCCGATCGCCCCCGGCTCGCCCTTTTTCCATCCCAAGGGCGCGGTGGTCTACAACACGCTGGTGCAGTACATCCGGAGCCTCTACGCGCGCTACGGGTACACCGAGGTCATCACGCCGCTCATCTACAAGACGGAGCTCTACAAGCGGTCGGGACACTACGACCTGTTCCGCGAGGACATGTTCCTGATGGCGATCGAGGAGGAGGAGTACGGGGTCAAGCCGATGAACTGCCCTGGCCACTGCTACCTCTTCGCCACGCGCAAGCACTCGTACCGCGATCTGCCGATCCGCTACGCGGACTTCAGCCGTCTGCATCGCTTCGAGGCGTCGGGAACGCTCGCCGGCCTGGTCCGGGTCCGCTCCATGGCGCAGGACGACGCGCACATCTTCTGCACGCCCGGGCAGCTCGACGACGAGATCGAGCGCTTCGTCGCCATGACCCGCGAGGTCTACGCCGCCTTCGGCTTCGACCGCATCGAGGTGACCCTGCAGACGCGGCCGGAGAAGTTCCTGGGCGCGGTCGAGCGCTGGGACACGGCCGAGGCGGCGCTCCGCCGCGCGCTCGAGCGGACCGGCTTCGCCGTGACGGTCCTCGCCGGCCAGGGTGCCTTCTACGGGCCCAAGATCGGCTTCGACTTCCGCGACGTGCTCGAGCGGTCGTGGACGCTCGCCACCGTGCAGATCGACTGCGCGATGCCGGAACGCTTCGAGCTGGGCTACGTCACCCCGGAGGGCACGCTCGCCACTCCCGTGATGATCCATCGCGCCGTGCTCGGCTCGCTCGAGCGCTTCATCGCCATCCTGCTCGAGCAGACCGCCGGCAAGCTGCCGCTCTGGCTGGCCCCCGTGCAGGTCCGCCTGCTGCCGATCAGCGAGAAGGTCGCCGACTACGCCGCGCGCGCGGTCGACGCCTGTCGCGCGGCCGGCCTCCGCGCGGAGGCCGACCTGCGGGGCGAGAAGCTCGGCTACAAGGTGCGCGAGGCCCAGCTCGAGAAGATACCGGTCATCGCCGTGGTGGGCGAGCGGGAGGCGGCGGCGGGAGCCGTCGCTCCGCGGCGGGAAGGTGCGGCCGAGCCGGCGCTCCCGCTCGACGCCTTCATCGCCCGCACCGTGGCGGAGGCGCATGCCAGGAGGTGCGTCATAGCCAAGGTCGAGGACAAGGTCAGGGTGAACGGCCAGATCCGCGCCCGCGAGGTGCGCGTCATCGGTGGGGATGGCGCGCAGCTCGGGGTGATGACCTCGGACGAGGCGTTGCGCCTCGCACGGCAAGCCGACCTCGATCTGGTCGAGGTCGCGGCGGCGGCGAACCCGCCGGTCTGCCGGATCATGGACTACGGCAAGTTCCGCTACACGCAGAAGAAGAAGGCCCAGGAGTCGCGCAAGAAGGGTGGGCCGGCGGGCGTGAAGGAGGTGAAGGTCGGCTCGGGCACCAGCGTGCACGACGTCGACTTCAAGGTGGGCCACATCCGGAAGTTCCTCGGCGAAGGCCATCGCGTGAAGGTCAGCGTCTTCTTCCGGGGGCGCGCCATCACCCACCCCGAGCTCGGGAAGGCCATGCTCGACAAGATCGCCGGGAAGGTGGCAGACGTTGCCAGCGTGGAGCAGACCGCGCGCCTGGAGGGCCGGAGCATGTCGATGATGCTGGTCGCCAAGTAGGAGGCGAGAGGCAATGCCGAAGATCAAGACCAGCCGCGGGGCGGCCAAGCGCTTCAAGATGACCGCCAAGGGCAAGGTGAAGCGCCGACACGGCTACCTGCGGCACATCCTGTCGACCAAGACGCGGAAGCAGAAGCGACGGCTTCGCAAGTCCGCGATCGTCCACAAGGCGAACGAGAAGGCGATCAAGCGCCTTCTCCCCTATCTCTAGGAGATCCCGTCCATGCCACGCGCAAAAGGCGGGCCGAAGACCCGCCGCCGCCACAAGAAGACGATGAAGCAGGCGAAGGGCTTCGTCGGAGGTCGTCGCAAGACCTACCGCCAGGCCCGCGAAACCGTGGAGCGCGGGCTCACCTACGCCTACCGCGACCGCAAGCAGCGCAAGCGGGACTTTCGCGCCCTCTGGATCGCCCGCATCAACGCCGCGGCCCGACCGCACGGCCTGTCCTACAGCCGGCTGGTCGCCGGGCTCCGCGCCGCGGCCGTCGAGGTCGACCGGAAGATGCTGGCGCTGCTGGCGGTCGATGACCCGCGGGCCTTCGCCGAGATCGCCGGGCTCGCGCGGGCGCACGCGGCCGCGGCGACCGCGTCCTAGCGGCCCTGGGGGTGCGCGCCGAGCTCGACGGGCTGAGAGAGCACGCCCTCGCCGACATCGCGGCGTGCAGGGCGGAGGCGGAGCTCGAGACGGTCCGTGTCCGCTATCTCGGGAAGAAGGGGTCGCTGAACACCATCCTGCGCGGCCTCGGGGGGCTGCCCGCGGAGGAACGTCCCGCGATCGGCGCCCTCGCCAACGAGATCAAGGACGAGGTCCTGGCGCGCATCGCCGAGAAGGCGAGCGAGCTCGGCTCCGACCGCCTCCGCCGGTCGCTCGCCGAGGAGCGCATCGACGTGACGCTGCCCGGTCGTGCCCGCCCGCGCGGCCACATCCACCCGCTGCGCGCCGTGGAGCGGGAGATCGTCGGGATCTTCGTGGGGATGGGGTTCAGCGTCGCCGAGGGGCCGGAGATCGAGGACGACTTCCACAACTTCGGGGCGCTCAACTTCCCTCCCGATCACCCCGCCCGCGACACACAGGACACCCTCTTCCTCCGCCTGGCCGACGACGCCCTCCTGCGGACGCACACCTCGCCGGTGCAGATCCGCGTCATGCGCACGCGGCAGCCCCCCCTCCGCATCATCGTGCCGGGCGCCTGCTATCGCCGGGACGAGCCCGACGCCACGCACTCGCCCATGTTCCATCAGGTGGAGGGGTTCATGGTCGACGAGCGGGTGACCTTCGCTGATCTGAAGGGCGTGCTCGTGCACTTCCTCCGCCGGCTCTTCGGCCCCGAGACCGGCGTCCGCTTCCGCCCGAGCTTCTTCCCGTTCACCGAGCCGAGCGCCGAGGCCGATGTTGCGTGCACCGCATGTGCGGCGGCCGGGCGGCCGACGCCGGGCTGTCGCGTATGTCGCGGCGGGGGCTGGCTCGAGGTCCTGGGCTCGGGGATGATCCATCCGAACGTGCTGCGGGCCGTCGGCTACGACCCGGAGGTGGTGCAGGGCTTCGCCTTCGGCATGGGCATCGATCGCCTCGCCCTCCTGCGCAACGACCTCGACGACCTCCGCCTCTTCTTCGAGAACGATCTCCGCTTCCTCGGCCAGTATCCCTCCTAGCGGTCATCCATGCGCGTTCCGCTGTCCTGGCTGGCCGAGTTCGTCTCGTGGAGCGGCTCGGCGGCCGATCTGGCCGAGCGGCTCACCATGGCGGGGTTCCCGGTCGAGGGCATCACCGAGGTCGGTCGGCTCGACCCGCGCATCCGCGTCGGACGCCTGCTCGCCGTCGAGCCGCACCCGGACGCCGACCGCCTCCACGTGTGTCGGGTCGACGTGGCGAGCGCGGCGCCCGCCGTCGTGGTCTCGGGGGCGCCCGGGCTCGCCGCCGGACAGCTGGTGCCGGTCGCGTTTCCGGGGGCGCACCTTCCTCGCGGCGAGGAGGTGCAGACGGTCGAGCTCCGCGGCGTCCGCTCGGCGGGGGCGCTCTGCTCCGAAGCGGAGCTCGGCCTGAGCGACGACGCCAGCCGGGTGTGCCTCCTGCCCGAGGACGCCGTCCCGGGCCGGTCCCTGGTCGAGCTGCCCGGTATCGTCGACGTCGTGCTCGAGATCGAGGTGACACCCAACCGCGGCGACTGTCTGTCCATGCTGGGGGTTGCCCGTGAGGTCGCGGCGCTCACCGGCAACCGGCTGCGCCAGCGGCGCGTGCGGCCGCGAGAGGCGGGCACGCCTGCCGCCGAGCAGCTCCGCGTGCGGGTCGACGCTCCGGACCTCTGCCCGCGCTACGACGCGCGCCTGGTACGGGGCGTCCGGCCGGTGACCTCGCCGCTCTGGCTCCGGCTCCGGCTCGGCCGGGCCGGGATGCGGGCGGTCGGTGCGGTCGTCGACGCCACCAACTACGTCATGCTCGAGCGCGGGCAGCCGCTGCACGCCTTCGACGCGGAGCACCTGAGCGGCGGCGAGATCATCGTCCGACGGGCGAGGGCAGGGGAACGGATCGTCACGCTCGACGGGGTCGAGCGCTCGCTCGAGGCCGCCGATCTGGTGATCGCCGACCTGCGCGGGCCGGTGGCGATCGCGGGCGTCATGGGCGGCGGGCATTCCGAGGTCACGCCCGACACCCGCGCCCTGCTCCTCGAAAGCGCCGTATTTGCCCCCTCGGCGGTGCGGCGCACCAGCCGGCGCCTCGGGATCGCCTCGCAGGCGGCGTATCGCTTCGAGCGACGGGTCGACCCTGCCGCGACGGTGGACGCGCTGGACGCCGTGGCGGCGCTGATCGCGCGCCTGGCGGGTGGGCGGGTCGCGCCCGGGGTGGTCGAAGCGGCGGCGGGGCTCGCCGATCTCGCGCCGCCGACCATCTCGCTGCGACCGCGTCGGGCGGTCTCGATCCTCGGCACAACCCTCACGCGGGGCGAGATCACCCGTCGCCTGCGGGCGCTCGGCGCGCGATGCGGCACGGGAGGCGGAACGATCGCCGTCACGCCCCCCTCGTACCGGGGTGACCTCCTGCAGGAGGAGGATCTGATCGAGGAGATCGCCCGCGTCGGCGGCTACGAAGCGATTCCCATCACGCTCCCGGAGGCACCCATCACGCACGGCGCCGACACGCCCACCCGCACGTTCGTCCAGCGCGTGCGGACGCTCCTGGCGGGCGAAGGGCTCGCCGAGATGGTGACCGTGAGCCTCACCGACGAGGTGACGAACGAGCGACTGCCGGGCTTCGTCGGACGGGGGCTGGCGCCGATCGCGTTGCGGAACCCGCTGTCCTCCGAGAGCAGCGTGCTGCGGCGCTCACCGCTGGCCGGCCTGCTGCGCGCGCTCCGCCTGAACCTCGACCGCGGCGCGGAGTTCGTCGGGGCCTTCGAGCTCGGCAAGGGCTACGGGCGCGACGCCGACGGGCGCGCCTGCGAGCCACAGGCCATCGCCATTCTCCTCCACGGGGTATGGCCCCCGTGCGGTGCCGAGCGGAGTGGACCGACGGTCGACTTCCTGCACCTCAAGGGCATCGTGTCCAACCTCCTCGCGACGCTCGGTATGGGCGACGAGCGTGTGGCCTGGCAGCCGGCGGGGGAGGTGGGCTTTCTCCACCCGGGGAAGTCCGCGCTGGTCGTGCTCGACGGCGAGGCCGTCGGGGTGGCCGGTGCGCTGCACCCCGAGATCGTGCAGGCCTGCGATATCACGGGGGAAGTGTGGCTCGCGGAGCTTGACTTGGCGCGCCTCGCTCACTATGTTCCGCGCCGCGTCGCGCCGAGGCCGTTACCGCGGTTTCCTGCCGTCACCCGTGACATCGCCGTGATCGTCGACGAAGGCTTTCGGGCCGGGGAGATCATCGAGCAAGTGCGCGCGCTCCGTGACGTCGACATCGAATCGGTGCGGCTGTTCGATTGCTATCGTGGGACGCCGGTGCCGAGCGGCAAGAAGAGCCTCGCCTACACCATCGCCTACCGTGCTCCCGACCGCACCCTGACCGACGACGAGGTCAATGCCCGGCACGCCGCCGTGCTCGAGCGCCTGAACCACCGCTTCCAGCTGGAGCTCCGACGATGAGGGGCCGCTGCCGATGACCATGACCAAGGCCGACATCGTCGAGCGCATCTACGAGAAGGTGGGATTCTCGAAGAAGGAGGCGACCGAGGTCGTCGAGTCGATCTTCGAGCTCGTCAAGCGACGCCTGGAGCAGGGCGAGAAGGTCAAGATCTCCGGCTTCGGGAACTTCACCGTCAACGAGAAACGCCCCCGCAAGGGGCGCAATCCCCAGACGGGCGAGGAGATCGTCATCTCCGGCCGGCGGGTGCTCACCTTCAAGGCGAGTCAGGTCCTGAAGAAGACCATGAACGGCGACAGCCACGCCTCGGCGGCCGGCGAGGAAGCGTGAGCGTGCGCGGCAAGCCCTCCGACCCGGTCGAGGTTCCCGACCGGCTCTACTTCAAGATCGGGGAGGTGGCGAAGCTCGTGGGCGTGAAGCCGTACGTGCTCCGCTACTGGGAGACCGAGTTCAGCATCGTGCGCCCCGGCAAGACGCGCGCCCGCCACCGACTCTACCGGCGGAAGGACGTGGAGACGCTGCTCGAGATCCGCAGGCTGCTCTACGCCGAGCGCTACACCATCGAGGGCGCGAAACGCCGGCTACGTGAGAGCGGACGGCTGACCGACGAAGCCCAGACCGCGCTCGACGAGGGCGCCGCGACCCTGGCCCGCGTGCGCGAGGAGCTCCTCGCCCTCCATCGCATGCTCTCCGCCGACCCGGCCCCGCCGCTCACTATCGGCGACCGGAAGTAGGCGACCCGAGACCATGTCTCGGGTCGGACCGGATCCCGAGAGTGGTGCCCGGTGGGAAAGGGCCAACGGCGTGCCGCGGCCGGCGAAAGCCGGCGCGGCAAACGTTCCGGAATCAGTCCTGGAGCGAGCGAGACGGTACGGCGGTTTGCGCCGCGCGAGCCGATGGGCTCACTGGCGGGCGGTGCGCCACGTTTGCCGCGCCGGCTCTGCCGGCCGCGGCAGGACGCCTGCACGACCCACCGAACGCTCCACGCTCGCGTCCGGATCCGACCCGAGACAGGGTCTCGGGTGGCTCGAGGGTCTCGGGTCGACTATCGTACGCCGCCCGTGCGCTTGGTGCGGAGGTGGAGGCGGTAGACCTTCTTGGCGTGCGGCGTCGGGGCGCCGGGCGTACCGATCTCCGCGAGGCGGCGGATCTTCCAGGAGAGGAGCGCTGCGCGCAGCGCCGACGGGTCGATGCCGAGCGTCTCACAGACGTTGTTGAAGGAGAAGGGCCAGTCGTAGTCGACCGCCCGGATCCACTCCTCCGCCTGCCGCGAGAGCAGCCGAGGGTTGGAGCGCGGGTTCCGCAGGTGCTCCTGGAAGCACCGGATGCCGTCCTCCAGGACGGCCAGCATGAGCGCCTTCTCGCCCGAGACGTAGCTGTCGGAGCGCGCCCCCTCGACGAACTGCTCGGGCAGGACGATGTCCGGCGCGAACAGCTCGCCCAGTGCCTCGGGATTGCGATCGCGCGCGGGCTCGATGGCCGCAGCCGCCTTGCGCTCCACCTCGATGGCCGCCGAATCTCCGCCGTACGTCTTCAACATGCGACCCCCTCCGCTGGTGCGTTCGCCAATGCAACCCGCGCGCCAGGGCGAGTGTCGCGTCCGTGCCTGGATTTTCGGGATTTGCCGACGTCGAGGAGAGGGTGAGGGCGCGGCGAAATTGACACCTGCGGGGTGGGGACGCCGGCCGCCGTCAAGAAGCTGGCAAACTATCTGAGCGTTCGCGGGGCGTGACGGCTGCGCGAACGCCGTGCGTTCCGCCGCGTCAGGAGGTTGACGCGACCTTGACTCCCCCGTGGCGGGCTCCTAAGAGGTGGCGACGCCGGGCGCCGGACGCTCGGAGGTCGCGGGGCGTGGCGCAGCCAGGTAGCGCACTCGCTTGGGGTGCGAGTGGTCGGCCGTTCAAATCGGCTCGCCCCGATTCACGCGCGAGACGGCGGCGGTCCCCGCCGCCGTGCTCCGCCCCTGCCCACGAACGGAACTTTCACTTGCAGGCGACCCGCCGTGGTGGCACCCTGCCGCCAGCTGCATGACGTCGACGCCGCTCATCCTGGTTTCGAACGATGACGGCATTCATTCGGAAGGCATCGCGGCACTCGCCGAGGTGCTGCGCGCCTTGGGCGAGGTGGTGATCGTGGCCCCCGATCGCGAGCGGAGCGCGGTCAGCCACTCCCTCACGCTCCACCGCCCGTTGCGCGTCGAGGAGCTCGGCGTGGGTCGCTTCGCCGTCAACGGTACCCCCACGGACTGCGTCAACCTCGCGATCAACGGGATCCTCCCGCGGCGCCCCACGCTCGTCGTGTCCGGCATCAACAAGGGCGCCAACCTGGGCGACGACGTGACCTATTCGGGCACGGTGTCGGCGGCCATGGAGGGCACCCTGCTCGGGGTCCCCTCGCTCGCGATCTCGCTGCTCGGGCGGAGCGGCTTCCGCTTCGAGGCGGCGGCGCGCTTCTCCGCCCGGCTGGCGACCTGGGTGGTCGAGCGCGGGCTGCCGCCCGATACGCTGCTCAACGTGAACGTCCCCGCGCTGGCGAATGGCGCGTCCGACGGCGACGGGGGGCGTGGCTTCGCGCTCACGCGCATGGGGCGGCGGCGCTACGGCGATGCGATCGTCGAGAAGGTCGACCCGCGTGGCAAGAAGTACTACTGGATCGGCGGCGAAGAGCTCGAGTTCGAGGACGAGGAGGGGACCGATTTCCACGCCGTCCGGCAGGGCCTCATCTCGGTGACGCCGATTCACCTCGACCTCACCAACTACAAGTCGTTCGACGCCCTGCGGACGCTCGATTTCCCATGGCCCTAGAGTTCGCGCGCGAACGGGAGCGGATGGTCGTCGAGCAGCTCGAGGCGCGCGGCATCCGTGACCGCGCGGTGCTGGCGGCCATCCGCAACGTCCCGCGCCATCGCTTCGTCGGCCCCGCCCTCCTGGGGCGCGCCTACGATGACACCCCGCTCCCCATCGGCGAGCATCAGACGATTTCCCAGCCCTACATGGTGGCGCTCATGACCGAGGCCATCGGCGTGCACGGCGGGGAGCAGGTGCTCGAGGTCGGCACCGGCTCGGGCTATCAGGCCGCGGTGCTGGCCGAGCTGGGCGTGCGCGTGGTGACGCTCGAACGCCTGTCCCATCTGGCCGCGCAGGCGCGCGCGGTTCTCGGCGCGCTCGGCTACCTCGACCGGGTGCACGTGGAGGTGGCCGACGGGACGCTCGGCTGGCCCGCCTGCGGACCCTACGACGCGATCCTCATCACGGCGGCCGCACCCCAGATCCCGCGCCCGCTTCTCGCTCAGCTCGCGCCGCACGGGTGCCTCGTGCTGCCCATGGGCGAGCAGGCGCTGCAGAGCCTCGTGCGGCTGCGACGGCAGAGCACCGGCCTGGTCGAGGAGTATCTCGGCGAGTGTCGCTTCGTGAAGCTCTTCGGCAGCTACGGCTGGAAGGATCCCTAGAGCAGTGTGGCGGTGGGGTGGGGTGGCTGTGGTGGCGGTCGTGTGCGCGGCGGCCTGCGGGGGACCGGCCGGGGTGCGCCATCGGGTCGCGCCCGGCGAGACGCTCTACCGGATCGGCAAGGCGTACGGCGTCCCGTACGACGAGCTGGCGCGCGTGAACGGGATCGCGGACCCGGCCCGCATCGAGGTGGGTCAGACGATCGTCATCCCGCACGCCCGTGCGCATCTGCCGGTCGGGGTGATCACGCCCGTGAGTGCCCAGGCCGACCGTCCCGCACCCCGTGAACTCCCCGACGGCGCAGCCCCCTTCATCTGGCCTGTCACGGGTGGGCTACTCACCTCCGATTTCGGGGTGCGCGGCGCGAGCCATCACGACGGCATCGACATCGGCGCGCCGGTGGGCACGCCCGTGCGGGCGGTGCGCGCCGGCCGGGTGCTCTACAGCGACCGCCTCCGCGGCTATGGCAACCTGATCATCGTCGACCACGGCGAGGGATACGCCACAGTTTACGCTCACAACCGCGACAACCGCGCCCACACCGGTGATCAGGTCCAGCAGGGAGAGGTGATCGCGTCGGTGGGAGAGACCGGCCGCACCTCGGGACCCAATCTCCACTTCGAGGTGCGCAAGGACAACGTCGCTCGCAACCCGCTCTTCTACCTGCCCGGTCGGCCCCAGCGGGCGGCGGAGATGCGGTCCGGTGTGGTAGAAGAGGGGACCCCATGACCGATCTCGCGCGCCACATTCGGGACGTCCCGGACTTTCCCAAGCCGGGCATCGTCTTCAAGGACATCACCCCGCTCCTCGCCGACGCGACGGCGTTCCGGGAGACCATCGACCGGTTCGTCGAGCGCTACCGCGGGCGCGTCGACATGGTCCTCGGCATCGAGTCGCGCGGCTTCATCATCGGGGCCGCGGTGGCCTACGCGCTCGGCACCGGCCTCGCCGTCGTGCGCAAGCCGGGTAAGCTGCCGGCGCGGACGTACGCGGCCCGCTACGAGCTCGAGTACGGCAGCGACACCCTCGAGATACATCACGACGCCGTCGGGCACGATCATCGCGTGCTGCTCGTCGACGACCTGCTCGCCACCGGCGGGACGGCCTCCGCCGCGATCGAGTTGGTCCAGCGCTGCGGCGGGACGGTCGTCGGCTGCGCGTTCGTGATCGAGCTCGCCTTCCTGCACGGCCGGCAGCGGCTGGCGGGCCAGGAGATATTCGCGCTCGTGCGCTACGACCGCGCGTGAGCCCGATCGCCGATGCATGCGCGTGACCACCTCCGCGAGGTCGGCGCCGTGCGCACCGGTCTCCTGCTCGCCTCGATCCTCTGCCTGACGGAGGCGCTGGGCGGGTACTTCACGAACAGCCTCGCCCTGGTGAGCGACGCGGTCCACGTGATGGGCGACGTCGGCGCCCTCGGGCTGACGCTCTTCGCGCTCTGGGTGGGCGCCCGGCCGGCGAGCGAGAGCAAGACCTTCGGCTACTACCGCGCCGAGATCCTGGCGGCGCTCGTGAACGGCGTCATCCTCTGGGTGGTGGGGATCCTGATCGTGGTGGAGGCGTGGCAGCGCCTGCAGGCGCCGCCGGAGGTGGCGGGCCCCGGCATGCTGGCCGTGGCGGCCGTGGGTCTCGCGGTGAACGCGTTCATGGCCCATCGTCTGCGCGAGCACCAGGAGCACAGCCTCAACCTGCGCGGCGCCTACCTGCACGTGCTCTCCGACCTGCTCGGCTCGATCGGCGCGGTGGTGGCCGGTGTCGCGATCGTGATCGGCGGCTGGCAGTCGGCGGATGCGCTCGCGAGCCTGCTGATCGTGGCCCTCATCATCTTCGGCTCCTGGACGCTGGTGCGTGAGGCGGTGGACGTGCTCATGGAGGCGGTGCCGGCCCACATCGACGTGGAGACGCTGCGTCTCGCGCTCGAGCGCGTGCCCGGGACCGAGGAGGTACACGACCTCCACGTCTGGAGCCTCACGACGGGACGCTGCGCGCTCTCGGCGCACGCGGTGGTCAACGGCTCCACCGGCGACGATGCGATTCTCGCTGCCATGGCGGAGCTCTGCGCGCGGGAGTTCCGGATCGAGCACGTCACCATCCAGATCGAGCACGAGAGCCGGCGCGCCGCCGAGCCGGCCCACTGAGCGCGACCGTGGGGACGCGAAGCAGCGACGTCGGTCCCTTCGTGCGCGAGATCGAACACACCGCCGACCGCGGGCTCGAGATCGAGGCGCCCACCCTCCCGCTCCTCTTCGAGCGGGCGGGGCTCGCCATGCTCGGGCTGGTCGCCGACCTCGCGCGGGTCGAGCCGCGCGAGCGCCGCCCGCTCGGCGTCGAGGCCGAGGGCCGGGAGGAGCTCCTGCACGACTGGCTCCAGGCGCTCCTCGTGGCGCTCGGAGCGAACGGATTCCTCGCTTGCGAGCTCGAAGTCGAAACCATGAACGGCCGGTGTGCCCGCGGCACGATGCGGGGTGAGCCGGTTGACCCTGTCCGGCACGATATCCATACGGAGATCAAGGGCGTCACCTACCATCAGCTGGCGGTCCGGCAGACCGACGGCGGCTGGTGGGCGCGCGTGATCTTCGATGTCTGAGGCGGCCGCCCCGCTCCGGCTGACCCGCGTCGGCGAGTACGTGTGGGAGATCCCGCGCCAGGGCGGGATGCGCGTGCCCGCCCGCGTCTATGCGAGCGAGAAGCTGATCGGGGAGGTGGCGGATGATCCGGCGCTGGCGCAGGTGGCGAACGTGGCGCATCTGCCCGGCATCGTCGGCCACGCCCTCGCCATGCCCGACATCCACTGGGGCTATGGCTTCCCGATCGGCGGGGTGGCGGCGGTGGACGCCGACGAGGGCGTGATCACGCCCGGGGGGATCGGCTTCGACGTGAACTGCGGCGTCCGCCTCGTCCGCACCGGGCTCGACGCCGCGGCACTCGTGCCGCATCTCTCCCGCCTCGGCGACGCGCTCTTCCAGGCGATCCCGGCCGGGGTCGGCTCCAAGGGTGCCATCCCCAAGCTCACGCTCGCCGAGCAGAAGCAGCTGCTCGCGAAGGGCGCGCGCTGGGCGGTGGCACGCGACTTCGGGCGGGAGAGCGATCTCGAGGCGACCGAGGAGCGGGGTTGCTTGGCCGCTGCCGACCCCGGGGCCGTCTCGGAGACGGCGCTCGAACGCGGGCGTCCCCAGCTCGGCACGCTCGGCTCGGGGAACCACTTCCTCGAGGTCGAGGAGGTGGCGGAGATCTACGACGTGCAGGCCGCCACCGCGCTCGGCCTTCACCTGGGCCAGGCCGCGGTCATGATCCACTCCGGCTCGCGCGGCCTCGGCTACCAGGTGTGCGACGACGCGCTCCGCAGCATGGGACGTGCCATGGAGCGCCACGGTATCCGCGTCCCGGATCGGCAGCTCGCCTGCGTCCCCCTCCGTTCTCCCGAAGGTCAGGCGTACTTCGGGGCCATGGCCGCGGCGGCGAACTTCGCCTGGGCGAACCGGCAGGTGATGACCGGCCTGGCGGAGCAGGCCTTCTCCACCGCGCTCGGCGTCGGGCCCGCGACGCTCCGCTTCGCGCTCGTCTACGACGTCTGCCACAACGTGGCCAAGATCGAGGAGCACGTGGTCGACGGTCGGCGTCGCCGCCTGTGCGTGCACCGCAAGGGCGCGACGCGTGCCTTCGGGCCGGGACATCCCGAGCTTCCGCCGCATCTCCGCCCGCTCGGGCAGCCCGTCATCATCCCGGGCGACATGGGGCGCTACTCGTTCCTCCTCCTCGGTACGGCCGGCGCCATGGCCGAGACCTTCGGCACCACCTGTCACGGTGCGGGGCGGGTGATGAGTCGGGCCCAGGCGAAGAAGGCCGGGCGAGGCCTCGACCTCGTGGGCGAGCTCGGCAAGCGGGGCGTGACGGTGCGCGCCCAATCGCTTGCCGGCCTCGCCGAAGAGATGCCGTGGGCCTACAAGGACGTCGCCGACGTGGTCGACGTCGTCGATCGCGCCGGCATCGCGCGGCGGATCGCGCGCCTGAGGCCGCTCCTCGTCGTGAAGGGCTGAGAGGCGCGCCGTTACGCCTCTCGGCCGTTCACGCCTTTAGGGGACGGATCTCACCACCAGGGGGTATTGACGGCACGTCGGTGCGGCCCGAGGCTCGTTCTGCCAGTCGCGCTGGGCAACGGAGCAGGCCACCGGGCAAGGAGGGACCCACTATGCGAAAGATCGTTCGGGGGGTTCTCGGGCTCGCGTTTCTGTTCACCACTACGGGGTCGAGTCTCGCGATGTGCGACCCGAGCGGGGCCGACGCCGGGGGCATCGCCGACGCGCAGGCGAACATCGCCGCGAACTGCAACTGCGCGACGGCCACCAGCCACGGGGCTTACGTCAGCTGCGCTGCGGGGCAGGCGCAGGGGACGTCCACCCTCAACCCGAGCTGCCGAGGCAAGGTCGTGAGCTGCGCCGCCCGGTCGACCTGCGGCAAGCCGGGCTTCGTGCTTTGCTGCCGGACGAACGCCACGGGGACGCTCAAGTGCTCGACCAAGTCGGCTTGCACCGCGTGTAACCCACCGAGCGGTGGCTCCGCGTGCTGCAGTGACCCCGCCAACGGTGGACAGACGAGTTGCTGCGGTCCGACCGGCGTCGAGAAGACCGGCGTGTGCAGCGATCCGTCATGCGTCGCGACGCCCTGAGGAGCGCCTCGCGTGCCGGGAAGACCGGGCTTCTGCTCGCCGCCCTCGCGGTGACGGTCGTCCGGGTCGCGTACCCGCCGCGGGGAGCGTCCGGCGTGCACTCGGCCGCGATCCGGCCAGCCGACCTTGGCCGGCTCGTCTTCGGCCAGACGAACGGTGGTGACGTCGAGCGTCTGTTCGGCACGCCGGACGAACGCGCCGTGGACGGCGCGCTGACCTATCGTGCGGCGCTCGTGTCGCGTCGAGCAGGGGGCGAAGGCGAGACCGTCACCTTCCGCTTCAAGAACGGGGTCCTCAGCCGCATCTGCCGCTCGCGTTCCTGAGCTTGCCTTTCGGCCAGAGGCTGATAGGTACGCCCCCATCCGAGGAGGCGCACCATGGCCGAGACCCGCATCGAGCGCGACAGCATGGGAGAGATGACGGTGCCCGCCGCCGCGTACTACGGCGCCCAGACGGCACGCGCGGTCGAGAACTTCCCCATCTCGGGGCTCCGCTTCTCCCGTAGCTTCATCCAGGCGCTGGGTCTGATCAAGGCGTCCTGCGCGCAGGTGAACGCCGACCTCGGCCTGCTCGGCACGCGCGAGGCGGAGGTGATCGTCCGTGCCGCGACGCAGGTGGCGGAGGGTCGGTTCGACGGCGAGTTCGGCGAGGAGCTCGCCGCCGCCTTCGACGACCGCCTCGACCTGCACGGGCTCGCGCGTGGCGGACGGGCGGTCTCCCGATGACGCGCGCGCTCGTCTTCCTGCTGGCGCTCGCCACCCAGGGCTGCATCGTCCCGATCGGGAACGTCTCCCTGCTCGGGGGACGGCGTCCGCTCGAGGAGACGACGGTCGAGGGGAAGGGTCGGGCGAAGGTGCTGCTGATCGACATCTCGAACGTCATCACCGATGAGCCCAGCCGCCACGCCTTCGGGCTGGTCGAGGAGGAGAGCACGGTCGGCCGCGTCGAGTCGGAGCTGAAGCGCGCCGACGACGACAGCCGCATCAAGGCGATCGTGCTGCGTATCAACAGCCCGGGTGGCGGCGTGACGGCGAGCGACGTGCTCTACGGCGACCTCGTGCGCTTCAAGCAGAAGCACGACCTCCCGGTCGTTGCCGCGCTCGGCGACCTGGCCGCCTCGGGGGGCTACTACGTCGCCTGCGCAGCCGATCGGATCATCGCGCATCCGACCACGGTCACCGGCTCGATCG
>Ga0126369_10000713_pt1 | contig 22121 bp, 23 predicted proteins | sample PanSoiMetaPlot_1_FD_109646 | JGI IMG/M metagenome (GOLD analysis project Ga0126369, IMG submission 109646) | Tropical forest soil microbial communities from Panama - MetaG Plot_1 | ecosystem: Environmental > Terrestrial > Soil > Tropical forest > Bulk soil | place: Panama | collected 2016-02-17
ACGGCGTTCGACGAGTACCGGGGCAGCCAGGTCGGGGATGGCCGCAAGAGCGACGCGTTCGCGCTGACGTTCCGGCTGCCCGACCGAACGCTGACCGACGCCGAGGTGGACCGCCAGCTGGGGATCATCCGGGAGGCGCTCCGCAAGCGCCACGGCGCCACGTTCCGGGCGTAGCCGGGCGTTCGAAGTAAGCTTCGGACCCATGTCAGCCCCGCTCTGGCAATGGCTGCGCGGGCGCGCGGTCGAGATCCACGTCGCCGACCACCTCTGCGAGCGCCTGCGGCGCGGCGACCGCCTGCGCGTCAAGCTGGGGCTGGACCCAACGGCCCCGGACATCCACGTCGGCCACCTGGTGGTGCTCGACACGCTGCGGGCGTTCCAGGACGCGGGCCACACGGTCGTGGTGATCATCGGCGACTACACGGCGCGGATCGGCGACCCGAGCGGCCGCTCCGAGACCCGGCCGGTCCTCAGCCGCGAGGAGGTCGACGCGAACGCGAAGACCTACTTCGACCAGCTCTACCTGGTGCTCGACCCGGACCGGACGGAGGTACACGCCAACTCCGAGTGGCTGGACGAGATGTCCGCAGCCGACATCCTGCGTCTGCTCGGGAAGCAGACGCTGCAGTCGGTGCTCCAGCGAGAGGACTTCGCGGAGCGCCTGCGCGAGGGCAGCCCGATCGGCGCGCACGAGATCCTCTACCCGTTCAACCAGGGGTACGACTCGGTCGCCATCGACGCCGACGTCGAGATCGGCGGCACGGACCAGCTGTTCAACCTGCTGTTCGGGCGGGAGATCCAGCGCGGCTACGGCCAGGAGCCGCAGGACATCGCCGTCTTCCCGCTCCTGGAGGGCCCGGACGGGGTGCGGAAGATGAGCAAGTCGCTCGGCAACTACATCGGGATCTCTGAGCCATCGGCGTCGATCTACGGCAAGACGATGTCGATCCCGGACGCGATGACGGAGAAGTACCTGCGCCTGATCTCGGGCCTGGCACCCGAGGAGGTCGACCGCACGCTGGCGCTCGGCCCGCGCGACGCCAAGGCGGCGCTCGCGCGGCAGCTGGTGCGGCGCCTGCGCGGCGAGGACGCGGCGGCCCGCGCAGAGGAGGACTGGGACCGCCAGTTCCGGCAGCGCGAGCTGCCGGAGGACGTGCCGGAGCGGGAAGTCGCCGGCCTGCCGATGGCGCTCCCGACGCTCCTGCACGAACAGCTCGGCTGGGCGCCGACGCGGAAAAAGGCGTTCGAGCAGATCCGGGACGGGTCGGTCAGCGTCAACGGGCAGGCGGCCGGTGAGGAGCAGGTGGTCGTCGACGGCGACCTGGTCCAGGTCGGTCGGAAGCGAATCGTGCGGGTGAAAATGAGGGCATGAGCGGCCGCAGACCGCCGACATTGCACGACGTCCGTGCCAGGCGCCGTGAGATCGTTCAGGTCCTGGCGAGCCGCGGAGGGACGAATCCGCGGGTCTTCGGCTCTGTGGCACGGGGCGACGCCGTCCCCGAGAGCGACGTGGACCTGCTCGTGGAATTCGGACAGGGTGTTCCGTCGGGCTTCGACTATTTCGGGATGATCTTCGATCTGCAGGAGGAGCTCGCGGCGATCCTGGGGCGACCCGTGCACGTTGCGGTGATCACCAACCAATCGCCCGCGTCCGAGCGCATCATTCGAGATGCCGTTCCGCTGTGACCGAGCGCGACCGAGTGCACCTGGAGTACATCCGCGAGAGCATCGAGCGCATCGCCGAGTACACAGACGGTGGCACGGAGGATCGTTTCAGGCGCCATGCGCTCGTGCAGGACGCGGTGCTGCGTCGCTTGGAGACGCTGGCCGATGCCTCCCACAAGCTGCCCGAGGCCTGAAGGAGCGGCATCCCGAGATCCGCTGGCGGACCGTGTACGCATTCCGCAACATCGCCGCTCATGCCTACACTCAGATCGACCTGGAGCGCGTGTGGGAGATTGTCCGCGACCATCTTCCCGCGCTCAGGCAGGCCGTGGTAGAAGAGCTTCATGGGATCGAGCGAGACGAGGCGGTTCCTGGGTAGAATCCCCGAAAGAATGTTCGTGATGGAGTTGAACGCATAGATGTCCGGGCATTCCAAGTGGGCCGGCATCAAGCACAAGAAGGCGGTGGTCGACGCCAAGCGCGGCCAGGCGTTCACCCGCGCCAGCCGCGAGATCACCATCGCCGCCAAGGAAGGCGGCGGGGACATCGACGGCAACTTCCGCCTGCGCCTCGCGGTACAGAAGGCGCGCGAGGTCAACATGCCGGCGGACCGCATCCAGGGCGCGATCGACCGGGGGACCGGCGCCGGCAAGGGCGACTCGCTGGAGGAGCTCCGCTACGAGGGCTATGGCCCGGCGGGCGTGGCCATCCTGGTCGACTGCATGACCGACAACCGCAACCGCACCGCGCCCGCCATCCGGCACGTCTTCTCCAAGAACGGCGGCAGCCTCGGCGAGACGAACTCCGTGGCGTGGATGTTCGAGCGCAAGGGCGTCGTCAGCGCTCAGCTCGGTGACCGCGACCCCGACGAGATCGAGCTCGCCGCCATCGAGGCGGGCGCGGAGGACACGCAGGTCGACGCCGGGACGATCGAGATCACGACCGAGCCGGCCGACTTCGAGGCCGTCCGCAGGGCGATCGAGGCGACCGGCGTGACGATCGAGAACGCCGAGGTCACGATGCAGCCCAAGCAGACCGTGCCGGTCGGCGAGGACAAGGCCGCGGCGGTGCTCAGGCTCCTGGAGGCGCTGGAAGAGGAGGACGACGTCCAGTCGGTCCATGCCAACTTCGACATCCCCGCAGACGTCCTCGAACGCATCTCAGCATCCGTCTAGCAGCCGGCGGCACCCGCCGCCCCGCCCGCAGTGACCCTGCTGCTCGGGATCGATCCCGGCCTGGCCGCGACCGGCTGGGGTTTACTCGACGAGTCCGGACAGGCAGCGGCGTGCGGCACCGTTCGGACCGTCCCCGGCCCGGCCGGCCCGCGGCTCCTCCACCTCGTGACGGAGCTCCGCGCCGTGCTGGCCGCGCACGCGGTCGGCGAGGCTGCCCTGGAGGAGCTGTTCATGGGCAGGAACGCGACCAGCGCGATCGGGGTGGCCCAGGCGCGGGGCGCGATCCTCGTCACCCTGACCGCGGCCGGGGTCCCGGTGTTCGAGTACAAGCCGGCGCAGGTCAAGGCGTCGCTGACCGGCTACGGGATGGCCGGTAAGGCGCAGATGACCCGGATGCTCGCGCTGCAGGTCCGCACCCGGGCGCGGCTGGACGAGCACGCCGCGGACGCGCTGGCGATCGCGCTGTGCCACGCCCGGAGCCGCCGCCTGCGGACGGTCGTCGAGGCCTCGACGTGATCGGCTACCTGCGCGGGAACGTGGTGCGCGCGACCGGTGAGCAGGTGGTCGTGGAGGCCGGCGGGGTCGGCTACCTGCTGAGCATCCCGGCCACGGCGCGTGAGCGCGTGGGCCGGGTGGGCGGCCAGGTCGAGCTGCACGTGCACACGCACGTCCGCGAGGACCAGCTGGCGCTGTTCGGCTTCGCCACGCCCGAGGAGCTCGAGCTGTTCGAGCAGCTGATCCAGGTGGACGGCGTGGGGCCCAAGGTCGGCCTCGCCATCCTGAGCACGGCCAGCATCTCGGTGCTGAAGCAGGCGATCCTGAACGGGGACGTGGCGCCGATCCGGCGCGCGCCGGGCGTGGGCCCGCGCACCGCACAGAAGGTCATCATCGACCTGCAGCCGAAGCTGACGGCCGAGGCGGCGATCCTGGTGGTCCCGCGCGCGGTCGCCGCCGGGGCGGACGGCGAGGTGCCGGGCCAGGTGGAGGCCGCGCTGCGAGGGCTGGGCTTCAGCGTGCAGCAGGCGCGGCAGGGCATCGAGGCGGTCGACTGGTCGGCCCGCCCCGCGATGCAGGAGGCGCTGGCGGCCGCCCTGAAGGCGCTGGGACGCTGATGTTCCGAAGCGCACACCTGGACCGATGTGCGGATCCCGGGGCGTGGGTGGCGCACGTCTGGACCGATGTGCGGAACCGGTGCACGCACTGATGGACGACGAGCACGTTCTCGACCCCACCGCGGTCGCCGGCGGCGACGACGAGCAGTTCGACCGCACCCTGCGGCCCCGGACGCTCGACGACTACGTCGGCCAGCAGCAGGTCCGGGAGAACCTGGGCATCCTGCTCGAGGCCGCCCGCCGACGCGGCGAGCCCGTCGAGCACGTCCTGCTCTGCGGCCCCCCCGGCCTGGGCAAGACGACGCTGGCGAACATCATCGCGAACGAGCTCGAAGTCTCGATCAAGACCACCAGCGGGCCAGCGATCGACCATGCGGGGGCGCTCGCGTCCATGCTGCTCAACCAGCAAGACCGCGACGTCTTCTTCATCGACGAGATCCACCGCCTCAACAAGCTGGTCGAGGAGTCCCTGTACCCGGCCCTCGAGGACTTCCGCTTCGACTTCGTCTCCGGCAAGGGCGCAGGAGCGACGCCGCTCCGTCTGACCCTGCCCCGGTTCACGTGCGTCGGTGCCACGACGCGGCAGGGACTGCTCAGCGGGCCAATGCGTGACCGCTTCGGTGCCGTGTACCGGCTCGACTTCTACACCGAGTCCGAGCTGCAGCTCATCGTCGAGCGATCCGCGCGCATCCTCGAGTTCCCGGTCGAGCCGCGGGCCAGCGCCGAGCTGGCACGCCGGTCGCGCGGCACTCCCCGGATCGCCAACCGGCTGCTGCGCCGGGTGCGTGACTACGCGCAGGTGCGGGCGGACGGGCGCGGCACCCTCGCGGTGACCGACGCCGCGCTGGCGATGCTCGAGGTTGACGCGCTGGGCCTGGAGCCGCTCGACCGCCGGATCCTGGAGACCATGATCCTCAAGTTCCGCGGCGGCCCGGTCGGGCTGGACACGATCGCCACCTCCGTGGCCGAGGAGCCGGAGACGATCGAGGACGTGCACGAGCCGTTCCTGATCCAGACGGGCCTGCTCGCCCGGACGCCCCGGGGCCGGGTCGCCACCGAGCTGGCGTACCGCCACCTGGGCATCGCGCCCCCACCGGAAAGCCCGGTCCAGCAGCACCTCCTGTGAGGGCCGCCGGGCTCATCGGCAGATCCGGATGCACCCGTCGTATCGTTGCTGGACGCTATGCCCCCGGAACCCATGCTATTCGGCCCTCAACGTTCGGCCGCTAGCTCGTTAAACTCCTAGAGCCTTGCAACTCGTACTGAGCTGGCCAATCCGAATCATCGTCATCGGCCTCCTGCTGTTCTCGCTGTTCGTGGACGGCTCGGGCTACGTCTATCGCTTCGTCAACCACCTGCCGGTGACCGGCAACGTCGCTGGCCTGCCGCCCAACTTCGGCGGCTGGCAGCTCTACTTCCACAGGGGGCTAGACCTCTCCGGCGGGACACAGCTGACGCTGCAGATGGGCAACTTCCCGCCCGGCCAGGACCGCGCCACGGTCCAGCAGCGGACCATCGACATCCTCCAGAAGCGCGTGAACGCGCTCGGCACCGCCGAGCCGCTGGTGCAGGCCTCCGGCAGCAACCACGACCGCATCGACGTCCAGCTCGCCGGCGTGACCGCAGCGCAGGCACAGCAGGTGATCGGCCACCGGGACCAGCTCGTCATCACGACATGGGTCCCCGACCAGTCGATCACGGGCGGCCCGTTCCCGGGCTACAAGCCGCAGATGACCCAGATGACCGCCGACATGCTGCAGAGCGCGACCGCGGAGCTGGACCCCAGCGGCGGCGCGGGGTGGGTGGTGGCCTTCCAGTACAACGGCGCCGGCGCCGGCATCTTCAGCCAGCTCAGCACCACCGCGTACAACGCGTGCGGCTCCGGCGGCGCCGCCTCCTGCCCGCAGGGCCGCGTCACCAACTGGCTGGACCTCACCCAGGACGACATCAACAACTGGAACACGGCGGGCGTGCAGGCCTACCAGCCGTTCGACTCCGGCGGCAAGCTGCTGTCGGACCCGTACATCCAGAGCCCGATCACTGGCGGCAACGGCATCATCTCGGGCAACTTCAGCCAGCAGTCGGCGCAGGACCTGGCCACGTCGCTCAACTCGGGCGCGCTGCCCGTCAGCCTGACCATCGTGCAGTCGAGCGACGTCGGCGCCACGCTGGGCGCCGACTCCGTCAGGCGCAGCCTGGCCGCGGCCCTGCTCGGCCTCGTGATCGTCGTGGTCTTCATGATCGCCTTCTACCGCCTGCCCGGCCTGCTCGCCAGCATCGCCCTGCTGTTCTACGCGGGCGTGCTGCTCGCCATCTTCAAGGCGGCGTCGGTGACGCTGACTCTGGCCGGCCTCGCGGGCGTCATCCTGAGCGTCGGCATGGCGGTGGACGCCAACGTGCTGATCTTCGAGCGATTCAAGGAGGAGATGCGCGCCGGCCGCACGATCGGCGCGGCGGTCGAGGCCGCGGTGCGCCGTGCCTGGCCGGCGATCCGCGACTCGAACACGTCGACGCTGATCACCAGCATCATCCTCATCTTCGCGTCGACCGGCTCGGTGAAGGGGTTCGCCATCACCCTGGCGCTCGGGGTGGCCGTCAGCCTGGTCTCCTCGATCATCGTCACGCACAATCTGCTCGCGATCGTGCTCAACTTCGGCTGGGCGCGCACTGATGGCATGCTGGGGGTTGCCCGTGGCCGAGCTTAGCCGTCCGAGCGACGTCGCCGCCGACGAGGCGACCAAACCGAAGGTCGCCGCGCCGACCCGGCGGCTGGATATCATCAGCCACCGGAACATCTTCTTCCTGATCTCGCTGCTGATCATCATCCCGGGCATCGTCTCGATGGTCACCCGGGGCTTCCTGCTCGGCATCGACTTCCAGGGCGGCAGCGAGTTCTTCCTCTCGTTCCCACACAACCAGCCGAGCCTGGCCGCGGTCGAGGCCGCGGTGGCGGGCGAGGGCGTGAACGGGCAGGTCCAGCAGACCTCCAACGGCACGTTCATCATCCGCACGTCGGTGCTGGATCCGAACCAGGCCAAGACCTTCACCGACGACGTCGGACGCAAGGTCGGCAGCACGGCCAGCATCGACAGCCAGCAGCAGGTCGGGGGCACGATCGCCGCCGAGACGGTGACCACAGCGCTGTACGCGATCGTCGCGGCCTCCGCGCTGATCCTCTTCTACCTGGCGTTCCGGTTCCGTCGCGTCCCCGGCGGCTGGCAGTCGGGCTTCCAGTTCGGCGGCAGCGCCCTCCTGGCACTGCTGCACGACGTCTTCCTGCTGACCGGCATCTTCTCGATCCTGGGCCGGGTCTTCGGACTTCGCATCGGCGAGATCGACGCGTTCTTCCTCACGGCCGTGCTCACGGTGGTGGGCTTCTCGGTCCACGACACCATCGTCGTGTTCGACCGGATCCGGGAGAACATGGTCGTGTCGAGCCGCCTGACCTTCGAGCAGGTGGTGAACCTGAGCATCATGCAGACGGCAGCACGTTCCATCATCACGAGCTTCACCGTCGTGCTCGTGCTCCTCTCACTGTTCCTGTTCGGCGGCGACACCCTGAAGGGGTTCGCGCTGGCACTGCTGATCGGCATCATCTCCGGCACCTACAGCTCGATCTTCAACGCCTCGCCGCTGCTGGTCGTGTGGCGGAGGCTGCAGCCGGTCCGCTAGCCGCCGAGAGAGCGGGAGATATCCGCCGATGCCGACCTGGCCCATGGCAGAGATCCAGGAGCTCCTCGAGCCCACTCTGTCGCACATGGGCTACTCGATCTACTCGCTGGAGCGGTCGGGGTCCGGCGGTCGGACGCTGCGCATCGCCATCGACAAGGCGGACGGCTACATCTCGATCGACGACTGCGAGCGCGTGAGCCAGGTCGCCGGTCCGCTGCTGGACCAGGCAGACCTCATCACCGACTCGTACATGCTCGAGGTGTCGTCGCCGGGGGCGGAGCGGCCGCTGCGCCACCGGGCGGAGTACGAACGGTTCGTGGGCAGGAAGGTGAACGTACGCTACCGGTCGGGGGAGGCCGAAGTGGCGCTGGAGGGAGTGCTGGCTGGCGTGGAGGACGCCGGCATCACCGTCCGAGGTCGCCGTGAAGAGGTTACTCAACTGACATGGAACGACATCATCGCCGGGCGCCTGGTGGCGTCCCTGTAGCCGTGCCCGAGCCGGAGTCGCCACTGGCCGCGCTGGAGCAGCTCAGCGCGGAGGTGGGGGTGCCGCTCGACGATCTCCGCCGAACCGTCGAGGAGGCCCTGGCGGCCGCCTACAAGCGTGCCTTCGAGCCGGTCGGGGAGGTGGCGGTCCACCTGTCGCCCGAGACGGGTGAGATGGACGTGCTCCTCCGCGAGCCGGACTCGGACGGTGCGGTCACCGAGCGTCACCTGCCCGTGGACGAGTTCAAGCGGCTGGCCGCGCAGACCGCCCGCTCCGCGGTGATGCGCCACCTGCGCGACCTGGAGCGGGACCGGGCCCTGACCGAGCTCGCGCGCCGCCACGGGGAGCTCGCCAACGGCACCGTCGACCGGATCGAGCGCGGCGCCGTCTACGTCGACCTTGGCAAGGCCGAGGGCTGGATGCCGCCCGACGAGCAGATCCCCGGCGAGCAGCTGCACCCGGGCAGGCCCGTCACGGTCGTGGTCCTCGAGCCGAAGGTGCGGCCGCGCCAGGCGCTGGTCCGCGTCTCGCGGGCCAGCAGGATCTTCGTGCTGCGCCTGCTCGAGGCGGAGGTGCCCGAGATCCACGCCGGCAGCGTCCAGGTGCGTGCGATCGCCAGGGAACCCGGCCTGCGGACCAAGATCGCGGTGGCGAGCACGGAGGCCGGGATCGACCCGGTCGGCGCGTGCGTCGGTCCCAAGGGGGTGCGCCATCGCTCGATCCTCGCCGAGCTGGGCAGCGAGCACGTGGACATCGTGCCCTGGGACCCCGACCCCGAGCGGTTCGTCGCCGGAGCGCTGGGCCCCGCGACGGTGGTGACCGTGCGCGTGGAGCAGGACACGCGGACCGCGCACGTCCGCGTGCCGAAGGACCAGCTCTCCCTGGCCATCGGCCGTGACGGCCAGAACGCGCGGCTGGCGGCCAAGCTCACGGGCTGGCGTGTCGACATCAAGGCGGTGGAGGCCGCCGATGCCAGCGCCCCGGCGTGAGCCTGTTCGCACCTGCGTCGGCTGCCGCGAGGAGGCTGGGAAGCGGGCGCTGATCCGGCTGGTCCGCGGACCCGACGGGGTCGTCCGGCGTGACCCGACCGGCCGAGCCCACGGGCGGGGCGCCTACCTGCACACCGACCCGGCGTGCTTCGACCTGGCTCGCCGGCGCCGCGCGCTGCAGCGGGCGCTGAAGGCCGAGGTGCCCGAGCCGCTCTGGGAGGAGCTCGCGGCACCGGTGTAGTGTGCTATATTGCAGGCTGCAATATAGCACTATGCAGATCGACTACCCCGGCATGCACGTACTCGCCCTGCTCCACGAGCGGCCCCGGCACCCGTACGACATGGTTCGCGAGCTGCGTGCGCGGCATCTCGACCGGTCGTCCCGACTGGGCGGCCTGCCGCGGTCGCTGTACCACGCGGTCGACCGCCTCGCCGAGCGGAACCTCATCGAGCCGACCGAGACGACGCGCGAGGGCAATCGCCCGGAGCGCACCGTCTACCGGATCACCGACGAAGGTCGCGACGAGTTCGACGTCGGGCTCCGACAGCTGCTGGAGACGCCGACGTCCGAGCACCCGGCGCTCGCGGCCGGGCTGGGCTTCGCCGTCTACCTGACGCCCGGGACCGTGCTGGACGCGCTGGAGGGCCGGATCGTCGCCCTGACGAGCGAGGTCGCGCAGCTGGACGCCGGGCTGCGCGCGCTCCAGGAGCAGGTGCGGCTGCCCCGGATCATCCTGATCGGCGTGGAGTGCCGGCGCGCGCTCCGCCAGGCAGAGCTCGAGTGGGCCCGATCCCTCGCGGACGAGCTGCGCACCGGGACCCTCGCGTGGGACTGGGATTCCATCGCCGGCCACTTCGCCGCCGAGCAGGCCCGCCGGGAGGCGCTGGGCAGGATGAGCTGAGCGAACCGGGCCCCGGCGGGTGTTGCAGCACGCCGCCGGAGCCGATCCCCGAAGTCGATCCCGCGGAGCGTGACCGGCCTCGATGCGTTCGAGCACAGGCTACCAGGCGCCTCCGCGACGCCAGCCGAAAAGGAGGCAATCATGTCCACCGCTGCCATCGAGGCGCGCGAGCTGCGCCGCACGTTCCGCACCCGCCAGGGCCCGGTCGAGGCCGTGGCGGGGGTCGACCTCGACGTCGAGGCCGGATCGGTCTTCGGCTTCCTGGGCCCCAACGGCGCCGGCAAGACCACCACCCTGCGCATCCTGGCGAGCCTGCTGCCGCCCAGCGCCGGCGGGGCCACGGTCGCCGGGTGCGACCTCCGCGGCGAGCCCGCCCGCGTCCGCCGGCGGATCGGCTACGTCGGGCAACGCTCGGGCGCGGACCCCGCGGTCACCGGCCGCTCGGAGCTGGTCTTCCAGGGCCGCCTGTACGGCCTCGGACGCGAGCAGTCGGGGCGCCGCGCCGCGGAGCTGCTGGCGGCCCTCGAGCTCGAGGGATGCGCCGACCGGCCCACCGCCACCTGGTCCGGCGGCCAGCGCCGCCGCCTCGACGTCGCGCTCGGGCTCGTCCACAAGCCGGTCCTCCTGTTCCTCGACGAGCCGACGACCGGGCTCGACCCGCAGGGCCGGGCCCGCATGTGGGACGAGGTCCGCGGGCTCCGCGCCGCGGGCACGACCGTGTTCCTGACCACGCACTACCTGGAGGAGGCCGACGCGCTCTGCGACCGCGTGGCGATCATCGACCACGGGCGCATCGTCGCCGAGGGGACGCCGGACGAGCTGAAGCGGCAGGTGTCCGGCGACGTGGTCCGCCTCGGCGTGGCCGGCGACCCGGCGATCGCGCTCGAGCTCCTGGCCGCGCAGCCGTTCGTCCGCGAGGCGCAGGTCTCGGACGGGGGCGTGCGCCTCTCGGTGGAGCGCGGGGACGCGGCGCTGCCGGCGATCCTCCGGCTGCTGGACGGCGCGTCGCTGGAGCTGCGCTCGATCGCGCTGGCGCGGCCCAGCCTCGACGACGTGTTCCTGCGGCAGACCGGCCGGTCCCTCCGGGACCCCGTGGGAGCGCAGGCCGCATGAGCAAGGTGCGAGGGTCGTGGCACGGGAAGATCGACTCACACGCCGGGGGAGCCCCGGCTTCCGGCGATCCGGTGATCTGTCCCATGAGGAGAGCGCGCGCATGAAGGTCATCGCGGACACCTGGCTCGTCTTCCGGCGGCACATGACCATCACCCTGCACAACCCGGCGTGGGTGGTGATCGGCCTGGTCCAGCCCGTCCTCTACCTGGTGCTGTTCGCGCCCCTGCTGAAGTCGATCGCGGGCGTGCGCGGCTTCCCGGCCGGCGGCGCGTACAACGTGTTCGTCCCCGGGCTGCTCATCCAGCTCGGGCTGTTCGGGAGCGCGTTCGTCGGCTTCAGCCTGATCGCCGAGCTGCGCGGCGGCGTCGTGGAGCGGCTTCGGGTCACGCCCGTCAGCCGGCTGGCGCTGCTGCTGGGCCGCGCGCTGCGGGACGTGGTCAACCTGCTGGTGACGTCGCTCCTGCTGGTCCTGCTCTCGGTGCCGTTCGGCCTGGTGCTGCACCCGGTCGGACTGGCGGTGGTCTTCGCCCTCCTGGCGCTGATCGGGCTGATGTTCGCGTCCCTGTCCTACGCGCTGGCGCTGTGGGTGCAGAGCGAGGACGCGTTCGCGCCGATCCTGACCACCGTCACGCTGCCCCTGCTCCTGCTCTCGGGCGTGCTGCTGCCCCTGAGTCTGGCCCCGGTCTGGCTCCGGGACGTCGCCGCGGTGAACCCGCTCTCCTACGCGGTCGACGCCGCCCGCGCGGTGTTCAACGACCACCTCGGCGACGCGAGCGTCCCGGAGGGCGTGGCGATCATGGCGGTGCTGGCGGTGGCGTCGGTCGTGATCGCCGCGAGGCGGTTCAGTCGGACCGCGGCCTGACGGAGACGCCGATCCGGGCGTCACCGGGTGACGGCAGCCGCCATGTGGCGCCCCTGGGGGGCCGGCCGAACGCGACGCGGATCTCGAAGTCCGAGAGCGTCGGCCGGCCCAGGGACTGCCACTCCGACACGATCCGGCGGAGGTCCGCCTCCGCCGGCCCCGGGTCGCCGAAGAACTCGGCGCCGACGACGCCGATGCGTTCGACCTGCTGCCACCGGTAGCGGAGCAGCGCCAGGCTGCCCTGCTCGTCGAGCAGGCCCAGGCGCTGGTCACCGCCATATGCGGCGACGAGCTGCTGCGGGCGGGCGCTGCAGACGAGGTAGAGGAACAGCTCGACGTCGGCGCCCCGGCCCAGGCCCGTCCGGCGCGGCTCGCCGACGAGCATGCCGACCAGCCGGCGCCGGGCGCCCGCGCTGAGCGCGGCGATGCCCGCTCCCGTCAGGGCGAGGCCGGCATGTCTGCCTCCGGTCCGGTCGTACCAGCCGAGCGTGGGCAGCCGGAAGTCCGGCCTCCGCCCATCGGGGCCGCGGAAGCCGATGAAGCCGCCGGAGACGATCGCCTGCGAGACCAGCTCGTCGCCCTGCCTCCGGAACGTGGTGACCAGGAAGGCGAACACGCCGCCGTGGCCGATGGGAGTCGGGACCTCCAGCAGCCCACCCTCGCGAAGCTGGTCGCGCCAGGCGATCGGGATGTGCGGCGGGGTAGCCGTGACCATGATCCGGTCGTACGGGGCTCGGTCCGGCCACCCGTCCATGCCGTCGCCGGCCACCACCTCCGCGGCGTGGCCGCCGTCCGCCAGCCGCCGGCGCGCCTTCTCGACCAGCTCCTCGTCCACGTCCAGCGTCACGACGCCGCCGGCCAGCTCCGCGAGCAGCGCGGCGTTGTAGCCGGTGCCGGCGCCGATCTCCAGCACGTGCTGACCGGGCGCGACCTCGAGGCGTTCCAGCATCTCGGCCATGATCGCCGGCTGGCTGGAAGAGCTGACCGCGAGCCCCTGCTCCTGCTTGGTGACCAGCGCCTCGTCCTTGTAGATCGCCTCCAGGCCGCGCTCCGCGGCCAGTTCGGGCACGAACCGCTCTCTGGGGATCCTGAGGAACGCCTCCCGCACGGCCGGGGTTCTCACCAGGTTCCTCCGCTCCAGGTCGTCGACCAGGCCCCTGCGAAGGGAGTTCGAATCGGCCGTCACGCGGTGAAGTGTGGCGTGACCGGTGTATCTTTGCCACCGCCGCATGGCAGCGGAGAGCGGTTCTCTCGTAGCCTGACTGCGGAAGCCTGGGGAGGCGAGCGTCGGTCGGCTGGCCGCCCCATGGGGTTTGGCATCGACCGGAAGGGGCATAATCACAGACTCGGTCATGAAAGCGCACGAGTTGGCACGCGAGCTGAACATCTCCCAGCGAGAGCTCGTCAACTATCTGCAGCAGAACCGGCTGACGCGCAACCCGTCGGCGCCCCTGCCGCCGCAGGCGATCGAGGCTGCCCGCAACCAGTTCGGCCGCACCGCCACCGCGCGCGCCCCCCAGCCCAACGGGGACCGCAAGGTGGTGCTGCCGCCCAGCCTCTCCGTCAAGGACCTGGCCGAGCGCCTTCGGATCCGGCCGGTCGACGTCATCAAGAAGCTGATGAGCAGCGGCGTGATGGCGACCGTCAACCAGGTCATCGACTACGGCACGGCCGAGATCGTCGCGGACGACTTCGGATACACGGTCGAGCCGATCGCCTCCGAGGACGTGGTCGCGATCGAGTCGGACCACGAGGGCGCGGTCGTGACCACCTCCCGCAGCGAGCTGTTCTCGCTGACCCACGAGGACCCCACCAAGCTCCGTCCCCGCCCGCCGATCGTGACCGTGCTCGGCCACGTCGACCACGGCAAGACCTCGATCCTGGACGCCATCCGCCACACCGACGTGGCCGGCGGCGAGGCAGGCGGCATCACCCAGCGCATCGGCGCGTACCAGGTCCGGACGCCGGACGGGGAGCCGGTGGTGTTCATCGACACCCCGGGCCACGAGGCCTTCACCGCCATGCGCGCGCGCGGCGCCCAGGTGACCGACCTGGCCGTGCTCGTGGTCGCGGCCGACGACGGCGTGATGCCGCAGACGATCGAGGCGATCCAGCACGCGCGCGCCGCCGAGGTGCCGATCGTGGTCGCGATCAACAAGATCGACCGCGAGAGCGCCAACGTCGACCGGGTGCACCAGGAACTGGCCGCCCAGGGCATCATCACGCGCCACTACGGCGGCGAGTACGAGTGCGTGCACGTCGCCGCTCGCACCCACCAGGGCCTCGACGACCTGCTGACCACCATCGTGCTGTCCAGCGAGATCCTGGAGCTGAAGGCGAACCCCGACCGCCACGCCATCGGCACCGTCGTGGACGCCAACCTGGAGCGCGGCCGCGGCCCGGTCGCCACGGTGCTGGTCCAGAACGGCACCCTCAAGGTCGGCGACTACTTCGTGTGCGGGCACATCTACGGCCGCGTGCGCGCGCTGACCAACGACCGCGGCCAGAGCGTGGAGCAGGCAGAGCCCGCGATGCCCGTCGTGGTGGCCGGCCTGAGCGAGGTGCCGAGCGCCGGCGACATCTTCCAGGTGGTCGGCTCCGAGAAGGCGGCGCGGCAGATCGCGCTGACCAAGCTGCAGGAGCGCCGGGCCGCCGACGCCAGCCGCGAGCTGGCCCCCCGGGTCACCCTGGAGGAGCTCGCGCGCCGGGCCAAGGAGGGCGCCGTCAAGGAGCTCAACCTGGTCGTCAAGTCCGACGCCCAGGGCACCCTCGAGGCGGTGCTCAACGCGCTCGAGAAGATCGAGGACCCGGTCGTGACGATCAAGGTGGTCGGCCAGGGGGTCGGCGCGGTGAACGACTCGGACCTGCTGCTCGCGAGCGTCTCCAGCGCGATCGTGCTCGGCTTCAACCTCAAGCCGACCCCGGCGTCCGAGCGGGCGGCCGAGCGCGAGAAGGTGGAGGTCCGCTACTACGACGTCATCTACAAGCTGACCGAGGACGTCGAGCGGGCCGCCAAGGGCCTTCGCGAGCCCACCTACCGGCAGGTCGAGGAGGGCCGGGTCGAGGTGGTCGTCCCGATCCGGATCCCGCGCCTCGGCCTGATCGCGGGCTGCCGCGTGCTCGAGGGCAAGGTGAGCCGGGGCGGATACGTGAAGCTGATGCGGCCGGCACCCGCCGCCGCGAGCGGAAGGGGCGGCAGGGCGACCACCGCCGGTCCGCTGACGCAGGTCTGGGAGGGCCGCATCACGTCCCTCAAGCACCACAAGGACGACGTACGCGAGATGGTCGCCGGGCAGGAGTGCGGCATCGGCCTGGAGCACTTCGAGGGCTTCGAGCCGGGCGACATCATGGAGACCTACCGACTCGAACTCGAGGAGATTTAGGGCCCCGGCCGGAAATGGCGACGGATCTTCGACGCCCATGCACCGCATCTCGCGGTCCGGGTCCTGCGCTGCTCGCTCACCTATGTCCGATAGGCTGCGCTCCGCTGCTCGGCCCCGGACCACGATCTGGGGCACCTGGCCGCCGAATCTCTCGCCGCCATTTCCGGCCGGAGCCCTGAGGACGGCTCTGATGAGCGGCCACCGTGCCGTTCAGGTGGGCGGTCAGGTTCGGGAGGAGATCATGCAGATCATCCGCCGGGACCTGAAGGACCCCCGGATCGGCTTCGTGAGCATCACCGAGGTCCGGATGTCTCCCGACCTGCGCTCGGCCAGGGTGCGCGTGAGCGTCCTGGGCGGCGAGGAGGAGGGCCGAGCGACGCTGGCCGGCCTGCGCAGCGCCACCGGCCTGATCCGCCACCAGCTCGGCCGCCGGCTGCAGAACCTCAAGTTCACGCCCGACCTGCGCTTCGAGCTCGATCCGTCGATCGAGTACTCCGTGCGCATCTCGAAGACGCTGCGGGAGATCCTTCCACCGCAGGAGGAGAGCCCGCCCGACAACCACGGCGACGAGTGAGGAGAGTGCTGAACCGGTGAGCATCACGGCAATGCGCAGCGAGGTGGACCAGCTCCGCGAGCTGTGCGACCAGCACCAGCAGATCATGGTCCTCGGCCACAAGGACGCGGACGGGGACACGCTCGGCTGCAGCCTGGCGTTCGGCGAGGCCCTGCGCGCCCGCGGCCGGGACGTGTCGATCGTCATGCCGCAGCCGCTCTCCCAGAAGTACTCGTGGATGCCCGGCTTCGACCTGATCGCGGAGCGACCGCCGGCCGGCGCGGACATCCGGCTGGTGCTGTTCTTCGATGCCGGCAACATCGAGCGCTCGGGCAGCGCGGTCGAGCACATCGCCGCGCAGGCCACGATCGTCAACGTCGACCACCACCCGTCGAACTCGCGGTTCGGCGACGTGAACATCGTGGACCCGGAAGCGTCGGCCGTCGGGCAGATGGTCCTCGACCTGCTGGAGCACTTCGGTTGGGGGATCACGCCCTCGATGGCGACGAACCTGTACACGGCGCTCATGACGGACACCGGCGGCTTCCGGCACGAGAACACGACCGCGCGGGCGCTGCGCGACGCCGCGCGGCTGGCCGCGCTGGGGGCGGACCCGAGCTACGTCGCCTCGATGGTGTACAAGTCGCGGCCCATCACGACGGTGAAGCTGAGCGCCCTTGCCATCGCCAGCATGGAGGTGGAGCTGGACGGCCGGCTGGCGTGGGCCAAGGTGACGCGGCGGATGCTGCGTGAATCGGGCGCGATCATGGCCGAGTCGGAGGACATCATCGACACGCTGAACAGCCTGGCGGGACTCGACGTGGCGATCATCTTCAAGGAGATCGGCACCCGGCTGACCAAGATCAGCGTCCGCAGCCGCGGCTCGGTCGACGCGGCGGCCCTGTGTGCACAGTTCGGCGGCGGCGGCCACCTGCGCGCGGCCGGCGCGGAGGTCCCGCTGCGTCTCGACGACGCCATCCCGGCGGTGCTGGAGGCGGCCCGCGAGTCGATCGAAGCGGCCGGGAGGCGCTAGCGCGGTGAAGAAACCGCTCGTGCGGACCAATGTGGGCATCCCGTGGCTCGCAAACCGCTCGTGCGGACCGATGTGCGGGTCGGGAAGCCCCTAGCCGTGCGGGCCGGGGTGCTCAATGTCGACAAGCCCGCCGGGGCGACCTCCTTCTCGGTCGTCGCGCACCTGCGGAGGGTCACGCACGCCCGGCGCGTCGGCCACGCCGGCACGCTCGACCCCCTCGCGACCGGCGTGCTGCCCATTCTGTTCGAGGCCGCGACCCGGCTCTCCGAGTTCGCGCTCCGGCTGCCCAAGACGTACGAGGCGGACGTGCACTTCGGCTTCCGCACCGCCACCGACGACGCGGAGGGCGAGCCGGAGGCGGTGGCGCCGGCCGGCCGCGTCCGGGCGGACGACGTGCGCACGGCGCTCGGTCGGTTCGTGGGCCGGATCAGGCAGGAGCCACCTGCCTTCTCGGCCGTGAAGGTCGACGGCCAGCGTTCGTACAAGCGCGCCCGGCAGGGCGACACGACGCGCCCCGCCGCCCGGCTGGTCGAGATCTATTCCGCCGAGCTGCTCGACTTCCGCCCGGGCGAGCGCGCGGTGGCCCGGATCCGCGTGACGTGCGGCAGCGGCACGTACCTCCGCTCGCTGGCGCGCGACCTGGGGGAGGCCCTCGGCGTCGGCGGGTACCTCGGCCAGCTGACCCGCACCGCCTACGGCGGGCTGCGGGTCGAGAGCGCGGTGCGGCTGGACGACCTGGACGACCTGGACGCGGTGCAGCGGCACCTGCTGCCGGCGGAGGCGGTGCTGCCCGAGATGCAGCCCGTGCGGCTGAACGCGGAGCAGGAGGCTCAGGTGCGGCAGGGCCGCCCGGTGCGCGTGCTCCCCGAGCCGCAGCCGGGCCCGCTCCGGGCCCACGACGACCGCGGTCGCCTGGTGGCGCTCGGACACACGGACCCGCTGCGCCGGACCTTCGTCCCCGACAAAGTGCTGGGCTGACGGACCGAGTGCGCCGGTACTTCGGCCTGCCCGACCAGCGACTCGGGCCGACTGCGCTGGCCGTGGGCAGCTTCGACGGCGTCCACCTCGGCCACCGCGCCGTGCTCGAGCGGCTCCTCGGCACGGCGCGAGCGCGGGACCTGACGGCCGCCTGGATCACGTTCGACCCGCACCCGCGCTGCGTGCTCGACCCGGTCCACTGCCCGCAGCAGATCACGACACTGGACGAGCGGCTGTCGCTCGTGAAGCCGCTCGGCGTCGAACACGCGATCGTGCTCGGCTTCAACCGGGCCCTGGCCGCGCTGACGGCCGAGGAGTTCATGGCGCGGCTGCTCGAGGCGATGGACCTGCGCGCCCTCGTCGTCGGCTACGACTTCGCGTGCGGCCGGGGCCGGACCGGGGACGTGCCGTGGCTCAGGGAGCACGGCAGGGGCGCGGGCTACACCGTCGAGGAGGTCGCGGCGTTCCGCCTGCACGGCGAGGAGGTGCACAGCTCGGAAGTACGGCGCCTGCTCACCCTGGGGGAGGTCGAGGCGGCAGCCCGCCTGCTGGGCCGCGACTTCACGCTGGCCGGGCTGGTCGAGCCGGGCGACCGCATCGGGCACGAAATCGGGTGGCCGACCGTGAACCTCGCCGTACCGCCCGGCAAGCTGGTCCCCGGCCACGCGATCTACGCGGGTTGGGCGCGAACGCCGGCGGGCGAGCACCAGGCGGCAATCAGCGTCGGCTACCGGCCCACGTTCGGCAAGACGGACCTGCGGGTAGAGGCGTACCTGCTCGACTTCGAAGGCGACCTGTACCAGCAGCACCTGGAGTTCCGCTTCGTGGCCCGGCTCCGCGACCAGGTCAAGTTCGCCAGCGCGGAGGCCCTGGGCGCGCAGATCGCCCGCGACGTCGAGGAGACGAGGGAGGTCCTCAGCCGGCCCCGTAGCTGACGGCCGCCGGGGCGGATAGAGTTCACCTCGCCTTGACGCGCGTGCTGGTCATCGGAGGAGGGATCGCGGGGTGCATGGCCGCGCTCGCGGCCGTCCAGTCCGGCGCCGAGGTCATGCTCGTCAGCCGCGCGCCCGGCGCGACCGCGCTGTACGCCGGCGGCATGGAGATCGCCGCGGACCTGAGGGAGGTGCGCTCGCTCGCCACCAGCCAGCCCTACCATCCGTTCGTGCGCCTGGGCCTGAACGACTTCGAGCTGGTCACCCTCCTGGACGAGGTCTGCTACCGCGTCCAGGAGGCGCTCGCCCGCGCCGGCCTCCGCCTGGCCGGGAACTGGCGCACGACCGGGTGGTACGCCGATGTCCACGGCGGGGTGCGGCCCGCGCAGCTGGTTCCCGAGTCGGTGCAGCCGGGCGAGCTGGGCGGCCTGCAGGGCAAGCGCGTCGCGGTCGTCGGGGTCAGCGCGATCGGCGACTACGACGCCGTGGCCACGGCCGGCGCCCTGGAGGAGGCCGGCGTCCGGGCGCTGCCGGTCACGGTGACGATGGAGCTGCCCCAGTCCGCTTCCCTGAGCGACCTGTTCGGCCGCCAGGCGCCGGCGGTTCGGGAGATCGCGGAGGCCGTGGCCTATCCACCGGGCCTGGTGCAGCTGCCCGAGAACGGGTTCGAGCTGCTGGCCACGCTGCCCTCCCCGCACGGCTGGCGGCTGCAGCAGGCCCTGGACGCGGCCCTGGCCGACCACGGCGTGGACGTGGCGCAGGGCGCGGTCGCGAGCGTGCGGGCCCGCGGCCGCCAGGTCGAGGCGGCGCTGACCGCGAGCACCGAGCTGCCGGCCGACCAGTTCGTGCTCGCTTCGGGCCGCTACATCAGCGGCGGCCTGGTCAAGCACCGCCTGGTCCGGGAGCCGGTCTGCGACCTGGGCGTGTTCCACGAGGGCGCCCGCGTCGACCGCGAGTGGCCGGTGCGCCTGCGCCACCTGGAGCAGATCTCGCCGCACCCGGCGTTCCGGACCGGGGTGCTGACCGACGACCGCCTGCGGCCCCTGGACTGGGACGGGCTCGTCGCCTACGACAACCTGCGCGCGGCCGGCTCGCTGCTGGGCGGCTACGACTTCATCCGCGGCTACGGCTTCGGGGTCCCGATGGTCACCGGCTGGCTGGCGGGCAGGTGGTCGGCGACGGATGGCTGACGCGGCGCGGGTGCGCGACCTGTGGCCGCTGGCCCTGATGCGCGCCCGCGCCGGGGAGCCGCCGCCCGAGGTCGAGGTGGCGCGGCCCGCGAGCCACGAGGAGGTGGCGGCCCTGCTCCGCTCGGGCCGGCGGGTGGTCCCGATGGGCGGCGCCAGCGGCGTCTGCGGCGCGCTGGCGCCTGAGGCTGGCGACCTCGTGCTCGACCTGGGCGGCCTGGACCGGGTCGAGATCGACGGGGCGAACCTGCTGGTCCGCGCGGGCGCGGGCGTCAACGGCCTCGACCTCGAGCGGCGCCTCCACGAGCGCGGGCTGACCCTTGGCCACTTCCCCAGCTCGCTGCCGGACGCGACGGTGGGCGGCCTCGTCTCGACCCGGTCGACGGGCCAGGAGTCCACCCGGCACGGCGGCGTCGAGGACCTGCTCGTCGGCCTGACCGTCGCGCTCGAGGACGGCACGATCGCGGAGGCTCGCCCGCACCCGCGGACCGCGGCCGGACCGCCGCTGCACCTGCTGTTCGCGGGCGCCGAGGGCACGCTCGGCGTCGTGCTGGAGGCCGTGCTGCGCGTGCGCCGGCGGCCCGAGGCCGTGATCGGCGGCGGCTGGCGGCTGGCCCGGCTGGAGGCGGGGCTCGCCGTGGTGCGGGAGGTGATGCAGCGCGACCTGCGGCCGCTGGTCCTCCGCCTGTACGACCCGGCCGACTCGGCGTTCCAGGGGCTCGACGCCGGCTGCCTCCTGGTGGCGGCCGCGGCCGGCCCGCGCGCCGTTGCGGAGGCCGAGGCCGGCGCCGTCTCCGAGGTGGCCGCCGGGGCCGGCGCGGAGCCGCTGGGCGAGGCGCCGTGGGAGCACTGGCTGGCGCACCGGTTCGACCTCTCGGCCGACCGGCTGCGCCGGTACCTGGCGCCGCCGGGGGCGTTCCTGGACACGATCGAGCTGGCGACCGTGTGGACGGGGCTTCCGGCGCTGTACGAGGACGTGCGGGCGCACCTGGCCGCCGCAGCCGGCATCGTGCTCTGCCACTTCAGTCACCCGTCCGCGCAGGGCTGCTGCGCGTACTTCACGTTCGCCGGTTCGGCGCCCGACGAGGCGGCCGCCGAGGTTTCGTACCTGAGCGCCTGGCGGGGCGCGATGGACATCGCCCTGCGCCACGGGGCCACGATCAGCCACCATCACGGGGTGGGACAGGTGCGGGCGCCCTGGATCAGGGCGGAGCTGGGAGGCTGGTGGCACGTGTGGTCACGCGTCCGCCGGGCGCTGGATCCGCACACGACGCTGAACGCGGCGGGGATGGGAGGGGAGCGGCAGTCGTGAAGGACACGCTGGTCATCGTCAACCCGGCCTCCGCCGGCGGCCAGACCGGCCGCCGCTGGCCGGACGTGGCCGGCCGCCTGCGCGCGGCGGGCCTCGACTTCGATGTCGCCCCGACGTCCTGCCCGGGTGACGCCGAGCAGCTGGCCCGGCAGGCCCTGCGCGACGGCCGCAGCCTGGTGGTGGCTGCCGGCGGGGACGGCACGATCAACGAGGTCGCGAACGGCTTCTTCGAGGCGGGTGAGCCGATCGCGACGGGCGCGTGCCTGGGCGTCCTGCCGATGGGCACGGGCGGCGACCTGCGGCGGACGCTGGGCCATCCGCTGGAGGTGGAGGGCGCGGCGGCCGTGCTGCGGGAGGGCCGCGCGCGCACGATTGACACCGGCCGGATCACGTGCACGGGCTTCACCGGCGGGACGGTGGTGCGCCATTTCCTGAACATCGCCGACGCCGGCATCGGCGGCGAGGTGGTGGACCGGGTGAACCGCGGCCGCCGCATGGTCAGCGGGGAGTTCACGTTCCTGCTGGCCTCCATCCGCACGCTGCTCACGTGGCGCAACCGGCCGATGCGCGTCGTGATCGACGGCCGCGCGCGCGAGCTGGTCGCCCAGCAGGTGGTGGTCGCCAACTGCCGGTTCTTCGGTGGCGGCATGTGCGTCGCGCCGAAGGCGGTGCCCCACGACGGCCTGTTCGACGTGGTCGTCGCCGGCGACCTCGGGGCGTGGGAGAACGTGCGCGGGCTCCGCCGCATCCGCGAGGGAACGCACCT
>Ga0126369_10000714_pt1 | contig 22118 bp, 20 predicted proteins | sample PanSoiMetaPlot_1_FD_109646 | JGI IMG/M metagenome (GOLD analysis project Ga0126369, IMG submission 109646) | Tropical forest soil microbial communities from Panama - MetaG Plot_1 | ecosystem: Environmental > Terrestrial > Soil > Tropical forest > Bulk soil | place: Panama | collected 2016-02-17
ATGTACGGGTAGCGCTGGCGCCTGTCGGAACGGGACGGCGTATGACCGGGATGTGATCGCCGGAGCGCGTCCGGCCGCCGGCCGCCGGCCGGCGCTCCTGCTCGTCGCTGTCTGCGCCGCGCTCTTCGCGGCCCTTGCGCCCCGGCCGGCCGGCGCTCACGCGACCGTCCTGTCGTCCACCCCGCGCCCCGGCCAGGAGCTGCGCACCGGTCCCGGCGTCGTCGTCCTCACGTTCTCGCAGGCGCTGGACATCCGGCTCTCCCGGGCGTCGGTGCTGGCGCCGGACGGCCGGCGCTTCGACCAGTCGTCCGTCTCGGACCAGGAGATCCGGGTCCCGGTCACCTCGAACGCGCCCGGCGTGTACGAGGTCAGCTGGACCTCGGTCAGCTCCTTCGACGGGCACACGCTGAGCGGCGGGTTCCGCTTCGGCGTGGACGTGTCCCCGGCGGGCGCCGCGGTGGACGCGCCGCTGCCGGGCACCGGCGACCTCGCGCTTGCCGCCCTGCGCGCGCTGGAGTACGCCGGCCTGCTGCTGGCCGTCGGCCTCCTGCTGGTGCTCCAGCTCGCCGCCCTGACTCCGCGACTCGAGTGGGTCCGCGCCGGACTGCCGGCGGCCCTCGCCGTGACGGCCGCGGCCGGGATGGCCGTCGTGCTGGGCGAGGCGATGGTCGCGGCGGGCGGGCCCTCGCCGGCCGCGATGGCCGCGTACCTGGGCACCGGACCCGCGGGCTGGACCCGGCTGGGCCGCGTGACCGCCGAGGTCACCGCGCTCCTGGTCGCGCTGCGCCGGCCCCGGTTGGCCGTGCTGCCGCTGGGGGCGGCGCTCGTGGCGCTGGCGGCCGCCGGGCACGCGGCGGCGGTCCCGCCCGTCCCCCTCGGCGTCGCCGTCACCGTCCTGCACCTGGCCTCCGCCGGGCTGTGGGCCGGCGGCATTCTGGCGCTGGCCGTGCAGCGGCCGCCGGGAGGCTGGCGCGCGCGCGAGGGCCGGCGGCTGCTCGCGCGCTTCTCCCCGGTCGCGCTGGCCGCCTTCTCGGTCACCGCAGCCACCGGCGTGCTCCAGGGCGCGGAGGAGCTGAACGGGCTCGGCGACATCGTCGCGACGGCGTACGGCCAGGTTCTGGGCCTGAAGGCCGTGGCCGTGCTGGCGATGGTGCCGCTGTCGGTGCTGGCGTGGCGCCGGCTCTTCCCGGCTCCCCGGCTCGAGGCGGCGCTGGCGGTCCTGGTGGTCGCGGCCTCGGCGCTGCTGGCGGCGTTCCCGCTGCCGCCCGCCCGCCTGCAGGAGGCGGAGGCGGCGCAGGCGGGGCCGGACGCCGCGCTCGCGCTGCCGTCGGACGGCGACCTGACGATGGCGTCAAGCGCCGGCGACGTGCTGGTCGGGCTGACGCTGCGGCCCGGGCGGCCGGGACCGAACACGGAGTGGCTGTACGTGCTCCCGATCGGCGGGCTGCCGGCCGCCTCCGGCCTGAACGTCACGATGACCGTCGCGGGGCGGTCGCCGGCGGTCCGCCGGTGCGGGCCGGCGTGCCGGGCGGCCGACCTCGACCTGCGCGGCGGCGAGTCGCTGGCCGTTGGCGTGAGCGGCGCCGGGACGGCGGCGTTCCGCGTGCCCGCGCTGCCCGCTCCGGACGCCCGGGGCGTCGTCGAGCGGGCGCAGCAGGTGATGCACGCGCTGCGCACGTACCGGCTCGACGAGACGCTGCTCCCGGCGAAGGTGCCGCTCGCGGTGACGTACGCGTTCCAGGCGCCCGACCGGCTCGAATACCGGGTCAGCGGCGGCGGCGAGACGGTGATCGTCGGCCAGCAGCAGTTCTCGCGCGACGGGCCGCACGCGCCCTGGCGCGCGGAGTCGCTGCCCGCCGTCCAGGTGCCCACGTTCGTCTGGGACGGGGCCCGCGCCGTCGCGCCGCGCGCCCTGACCGCCGGGGCCGGGGGCGAGACCGCGCAGGTCGTGTCCTTCTACGAGGCGCTGGACGGGCTGCCGGTCTGGTTCGAGTTGTCCGTGGACGCCGAGGGCCTCGTCGAGGCGGCCGGGATGCGCGCCCAGGCGCACTTCATGACGGACCGCTACTACGACTTCGACACGCCGCTGACCATCGTGCCGCCCACGGGCTGACCGCGACCGACCGCCGGGTACCCTGTCGCCATGCCCCTGACGGCCGTCTTCTTCGACATCGGCGAGACCCTGGTGGACGAGACCGAGCTGATCGGCGGGTGGGCGGACTGGGCGGGCGTCCCCCGCCTCACGTTCTTCGCCGCGATCGGCGCGGTGCTGGCTCGGCGCGCCGAGGACCCACGAGCGACCGTCGATCGCCCCGTCCTGCGCGAGGTGCTGCGGATGATCCGGCCGGACCTCGACGTCGCCGACGCGCTGCGCCGGCGCGGCCATGCCGGGCACGTCTTCTCGGTCGAGGACCTGTACCCGGACGCGCTGCCGTGCCTGCTCGCCGTGCGCGACCTCGGCTACCGCATCGGGATCGCCGCCAACCAGCCGGCGGCGGCGGACGCCGCGGTGCGGAGCAGCGGGCTCCCGTTCGAGTGGCTGCTCATCTCGGACGTCGAGGGCGTGAGCAAGCCTGACCCGGCGTTCTTCGAGCGGATCCTCCAGATCAGCGGCCTGCCCGCCTCCGCGATCGCGTACGTGGGCGACCGCGTGGACAACGACGTGGTCCCGGCCGCGCGGGCCGGCATGACCGCGGTGCACGTGCGGCGCGGCCCGTGGGGCGTCATCCAGGCGGAGTGGCCGGACGCGGCGCTCGCGTCCCTGCGGCTGGGCTCACTCGCCGAGCTGCCGGGACGCCTGTCCGAGCTCGAGGCCGAGGCGGCCCCGGCCGGCTGATCGGCGTCAGAGCGGGGCCAGCACGCGGAGCACCGACCGGCCGCCGACGTCCGCCAGCGGCAGGTACACGAGGTGCGTGTTGGGGTCGATGGCGACGGAGTGCGCGTCCGGACCGGCGAAGCCGCGGGTGAGCACGGTCGGCTCGGCGCCGGCCGTGTCGACCACCGTGAGGACACCGCTCTCCGAGGCGACGTACAGCCGGTGGAGCGCGAGGTCGATCGCGAGGAGGTCGGGGCCAGCACCGACCTGCAGCGGCTGGTGCGCGTGCCCGGTGGCCAGATCCACGCTCTGCAGCCGCGCGTTGCCGCCGCAGCCGACGAACGCGCGGTCCAGGCTGGAGACGTCCACCTGCACGCCGTCGGCGTCGTCGCATCCGGGAATCGGGTAGCGCGCCACGACCGACTCGGAGACCGGGTCGACGGCGACCAGCTGCCGGCTCCCGCTGGCCGAGACCAGCACGCGGCCGGTGGACGGGTCGACCTCGGTGTCGCTCGGACCGTCCCCGACGTCGACACGCGCGAGCGCACGGTTGGTGGCGACCTCGACGACCGTCTCCCCGCCACCCATCGCGTTGGCCACGAACAGCCGGCCGGCCGAGGAGACGTACGCCATCCCGTCCGGGCCGGCGCCGGTCGGGACCCGGGCCACGACCCGCGCGCTGGCCACGTCGATCACCGCCACCTCGCTCCCTGAGTGGGCGGCCGCGTACAGTCGACCGAGCGCCGGCGCCAGCGCAAGCCCGTGCACCGATTCCACCCCCGGCACCGTGGCCACGACGCGCTGCTGTGTCGTGTCGACGACCACCACCTCGCTCGCGCCCTGGTGGGCCAGGTACAGCCGGCCGGTACGAGGGTCGAGCACCTGGTAGTCCCAGCGCGAGCTGCCGCCGGGCAGCGGGAGGTCGGCCACGAGGCGGTAGCCCGGCACGGTGGGCGCCGTGTCCACGCCGGCGGGCGGCGCACTGGCCGGCGCCGCGCAGGCCGCCAGCAGAACGGCCAGCGCCGGGACCAGCTGCGCGATCAACCGTCGCACGCCTCCAGCATTGCAGAGCCAGCCCCGGCTCGTCGTGATATATCGCAACACGTGAGCAACGGAAGAGAGCTGCAAGGACGCGTCGCCATCGTGACCGGCGCGAGTCGCGGAATCGGGGCCGCCATCGCGACGCGGTTCGCCGCCGCGGGAGCGGCGGTCGCGGTGTCGGCGCGGACGGAGGTGGAATCGGACGCGCGGCTCCCGGGCACGATCCACGAGACCGTCGCCGCGATCCACGGCGCGGGCGGCCGCGCGGTGGCGGTCCGAGCCGACCTGGCCTCGCCGGCGGACCGGCGGCGCCTCGTCGAGACGGCGGAGGCGGAGCTGGGACCGGTCGACGTGCTGGTGAACAACGCGGCCGTCACGTGGTTCATCCCGGTAGCGGAGTTCCCCATGCGCCGGCTGGAGGTGATGTTCGAGGTGCAGGTGCGGGCGCCGTTCGAGCTCGCCCAGCTGGTGCTGCCGGGGATGCGCGAGCGCGGCCGGGGCTGGATCCTCAACATCTCGTCGGGCGCGGCCCGCCACCCGCAGGGGCCGCCGTTCACGCGCCCGGGTCGCGGGGGCACCGTCTACGGCATGTGCAAGGCCGCCATCGAGCGGTTCTCGACCGGTCTGGCGGCCGAGGTGTACGACGACGGCATCGCGGTGAACGCCCTCTCGCCGTCCCGGGTCGTGGCCACGCCGGGCGTGGTGGTCCACCGGCTGATCCCGCCGGGCGCGGAGGACCAGGCGGAGCCGGTCGAGGTCATGGCCGAGGCCGCGCTGAAGCTGTGCTCCGGCGACCCGCGAACGCTGACGGCGCGCGTCACGTACAGCCAGGCGCTGCTGGACGAGCTGTGTTAGGCTGTCGCCCAGCGCCGGGCCGTGGCCGGCGTCAGGCGTGGAACAGCTCATAGACGCACGCCGCCAGGCCATCGCGGGGGTGGCCGCTCAGCACGACGTCGACGGCATCCGCTGGTGGCCGCCGACCGCCACCCCGGGGTGGGCCGACTTCCTGGTCGAGGGGGTGCCCAGCAGCCTGCCGGCATTCCGTGCCGACCTGGAGCGCGCCCTCGGCTGCCGGGTCGCGATCTACCTCGCCGACCAGCTGTCGAGCGACGCCTGGCAGCGGATCGCGCCCCTGACGGTCCCGGTCTGACGCGCCGCTTGTGCGCCGGGTAGCCAATTCGGCGCCCGGCGCACTACGCTTGTGCAAGTCCGCCCGCTGGCGATAGTGAGGCAGCCATGCACATCCATCTTGCTTACGCCCTCCAGACGTCCGTCACCCTGCCGAGCCTCGAGCAGCTCAACCCCGGCGATGTCCTGTTCCGGCTGCTCGCGCTGCTGCCCCTGATGGGGGGCTACCTGCTGGCCAGGGAAGGCAAAGGCAACCTGCTCTTCGAGGTCGCCGCCGTGCTCCTGCTCGTCCTGGCGACGGTGATCCCGTTCCCGTCGCCGAACAGCAGCCTGTCCATTCAGAACCTCCTGGACCTCTTCGTCTCGCGCTGGCCGGTGATGGTGTTCCTGCTCGGCCTGGCGTTCATCCGCGACGGCGGCTGGAAGATCGTGGCAGGCGTGGCCATGATGGGTGTGTCGGGTCTCCTCATCATCCACTGATGAGGAGGCGGGTCACATCTCCTCGCCGCCTTTGAGACCGATCTCGATCAGGTGGCGCAGTGCCGAGGTGGGCAGGCCCTCGGGCGGGATCTTCGCCGGCACCTCCGCGTCCACCTGGAGCGTGCGGAGCTGCTCGTCCGTCACGTCGACGGCTTTCAGAGCGGGGTTGCGGCGAAACCTGCCGGGCGCCGGCTCCACGAAGAACGGCACCTGGTCCCCGTCGGGCAGCTCCACTCCGACGGAGCGAACCAGGTGGCGCACCTGCTCACGTCTGCGCGCACTGACGGCGCGCCGTCTGTCGTATTGCTGGTCGGTCATGGGCAGGGGTTCGCTCCTGGGGCGATGAGCACCTGCCGACTATACGAGCCTTCTCACGACCGCCGCTCGGAGTGGCGCTCGAAGAGGTCGAGCGCCTCCGCCGCAGTCGGCGGGCGAAGCACGTTCCGTTCGGCGAACTGCCCCGCATCGGGGTATCCCGTCGCCCGGATCAGCTCGGCCGCGCGCTGCAGGTCGTAGGCCGTTCGGCACAGCGTCACGTCCGGTCCGAGCAGGGCCCAGTACGCGCCGGGCTCACCGTAGGGCATGCCCACGCTGCCCACGTTCACCACGCGGAGGTCGCCAGCGCCGCGATCGAACTGCATGTGTGTGTGCCCGCACGTGACCACGCCCTCCGTCACGCCCGGGAAGAACCCGAGCACGCGCTGGTCCGGCGAGCGCGCCGTGAACACGTCGAGGTCGTCGTTGCGCGCCGAGGCGTGACAGCAGAGCACCAGGCCCAGCCCCTCCACGTCCACCACCACGCGGTCGGCGAAGCCGGCCATGAAGTCGCGATGCCGGCGATCGAGCTGCGCGACCGTCCAGCGCAGTCGGGCGCGGGTCTCTTCGCCCTCCACCAGCGACTCCACCGGCACGCCGTCGAACCCGGCGACCAGCGCCCGATCGGCATTGCCGCGCACGAACCGCGCGCGGTCGCCGAGCCGCACGAGGCGCTCGATCGTCTCGCGCGGCATCGGCCCGGCGGCCACGTCCCCGTTGCTGACGACCAGGTCGACGCCGAGTCGATCGATCGTGTCCAGCACGGCCTCGAGCGCCGGCAGGTTGCCGTGGACGTCCGAGACGACCGCCACGATCACGGGCTCCAGCTCCGACGCGACGCGACGAATCGCCAGTGGCTGTGCCGGTTGCCGTCGTCGTCGGAGAACTCGTCCAGCGCGAGCCCGTCGACGTCGAAGCCGGCGAGCAGCTCGCGCGCCCCCGCCTCGTCGCAGTAGTGATGCATCACGCCCGCCTCGGGCCCGCGCTCCTGCACGTACGTCGACGGCTCCAGCCGGCGACCCTCGCCGTGCTTCCAGGCCCGCGTCGACAGCAGCGTGCCCACGAAGAGGCCCTCGTCCCGCAGCACGCGGCCGGCCTCCGCGATCGCCAGCCGGACGCCGGCGGCGGTGTCGTGGTACAGGACGTGGTGGGCGATCACCGCGCCGAAGCTCGCGGACGCGAACGGCAGGGCGCGCATGTCGGCCCTGGCGACGCGGACCGCACGCTCCTCCCCCCGCAGCCGCTCGCGGGTACGCGCCAGCCCGTGGGGAGCGAGGTCCGTCCCGTACGCGGCGAAGCCGTGCCGCTCGAGCCAGAGCAGGTGCCGGCCACCGCCGCAGCCGACGTCCAGGACGGGCGTGGAGCGCGGCGCCGGCAGCGCCTCGAGCGCTCGCGTCACGAACGGCTCGGGCTCGTCCGGAACGGGCAGCAGCGTGGGGTCCGCGTAGAGCTCATCCCAGGTCGGCATCGGATGCGCTGAGCCTAGCGCCTGCGTTCGCGACCGCGGCGTGTGACGCCGGTTGTCGAGTGGTGTCAAGTGAATTACTGCTTAACAGATTGGAAAGCCGACATGACTGCACGAATCACGGCGGGCGGGTCCACGACCTGGCCAGCAAGCATGGTGATTGACGAAATGGCCTCGGATTACTTAACTTCTCTGTGGGCCTCTGCTTAGCTCACCCGCAGAGGCCGGTGGGGGAAGGGAACGCGGCGTTCAGGCCGCTGAGCACCGTCTGGCCAGCGCAGGGGGAGCGTTGGCCGGCGGTGCTCGGCGGACCTGGCGCAGCTGACCCGGGGCGTCCGGAGGGCGGCGCTGGCCGCCGCTCCGGGCGCCTCATCTCGATTCCAGCGCCAGCGCGATGGCCTGCTCGGGCGCCAGCTTGCGGCCTTCCTCGCGGGCCCGGGTCGCGGCCGGGCCGACGCTCCTGCGGGCTGCGGGCATCCATCCATCCTCCAGCGCCCTGGACCAGGGCGGCTGCGGCGTGCCGATGGTCTCCCGGATGCCGGCCGCCGCTCCTGCCAGGCGCAGCGCCCGATCGGGCTGGCCGCGGCGGGCGGCGATGCACGCGAACCCTTCCAGGTACTCCACGAGGCGCCGCGGCGCGTCCAGGGTCCGCACGATGCGCAGGCCCTCGGTGAACCGTTCGACGGCCTCGTCGACCTGGCCCCGGTACAGCGCGAGCAGTCCGAGATTGGCGAGCCCGTCGGCGATCAGCGTGGGGTCGCCCCGCCCGCGCATGATCCGAAGGCCCTCCTCCAGCTGGTCGAGCGCCGTGTCGTGGTCGCCCAGGTAGGTGCCCATGACGCCGAGGTTGGTCAGCAGGATCGCGATGGCGCGCTCGTTCCCCAGCTCGCGCGCCAGGGCCAGGCTCTCGCTGAAGTGGGTGCGCGCCGCCGCCCAGTCGCCGAGGCGCGAAGCTGCGAGGCCCAGGTTGGCGAGGCAGGCCTGGGCCCCGGGCCCGTCGCCGAGCTGACGCCAGATCCGGAGGCTCGACTCCAGCCAGCCTCGGGCGCGGGCCGCATCGCCCTGGTACAGCGCCAGGCGGGCCGCGGCATCGAGCGCGCGGGCCCGCGTGGCGGTGGCCTGGAGCGCGTCCGAGGCGCTCAGAGCCTCGTCCACCCACTGGCGCCCCTCACCCAGGTGGCCCCGGATGGACCAGAACGGCTCGAGCGCCACGACGAGACGGAGACGCTCCTCCGGATCAGCGTCACGGCCGGCCTCCAGCGCGGCGCGCAGGTTGTCGTGCTCGGTCGAGAGCCGGTCCAGCCACTCCCGCTGTCCCGGCCCTCGCAGCTCCGCGGCGGCGTCCTCCGCCAGCCGGAGGAAGAACGCGAGGTGGCGGCGCCGGGCCCGGTCCCGCTCGCCGCTCTCGTCCAGCCGGTCCGCCGCGTAGCGCCGGATGATGTCGAGGCACCGGTAGCGTTCGCGCCGGGGCGGCACCGGCTGCACGAGCGACTTGTCGGCCAGGCGCGCCAGACCAGCGAACACACCGCCCTCCTCGCGGCCGCCGCAGACGCGTTCGGCTGCCTCCAGGCTGAACCCGCCGCGGAACACGGAGAGCCGGCGAAGCAGCCTGCGCTCGGGCTCATCGAGCAGGTCGTAGCTCCAGCCGATGGTGGCCGTCAGCGTCCGCTGTCGAGCCGGGGCGGTGCGCGGCCACAGCACGGCGAACCGCCCCTCCAGGCCGCGCCGCAGCTCGTCCAGGGACAGCAGGCCAACGTGGGCGGCGGCCAGCTCCAGTGCCAGCGGGATGCCGTCCAGGCGCTCGCACAGCTCGCGTATCGCCGCCGCGTTCGCGTCGCTCAGCTCGAACCCGGGATCGCCGAGGCTCGCCCGGTCGACGAACAGCCGGATCGCCTCGAACCGCTGCAGCTCGTCCAGCGTGACGTCGGCGCCCGCCTCCGGCATCGTCAGCGGACCGAGCGCCCAGGTCACCTCGCCCGCCACGTGCAGCGGCTCGCGGCTGGTGCAGACGAACGTGAGCTGCCGGCTCGCGGTGAGGAGCGCGGCGACCGTCTCCGCGCAGCGCTCGACCAGGTGCTCGCAGTTGTCCATGATGACCAGGCGCTGCCGGCTGCCTCGCGCGCTGGCCAGTTCGCCGGCCACCGCCTCCAGAGGGTCGACGCCCTCCCGCTCGGCGATGCCGAGCGCCTCGGCCACCGCACGGAGCACGTCGTTGGGGTCGACGACAGCGCCCAGGTCGACGAACCAGACGCCGTCCGGGTACCGGTGGATCACCTCCCCGGCGGCCTCCACGGCCAGCCGGGTCTTGCCGCAGCCGCCCGGCCCAGTGACCGTCAGGAGACGCGTCCGCTGGAGGAGGCGCCGGGTCTCGCCGAGCTCGCGCTCTCGGCCGATGAAGGTCGTGAGCTGGAGCGGCAGGTTGCTCGGGACCGCGGCGGCGACGGGCCGGAGCGCGCTGGCTCCGGGCACGCTCCCCTGCATCGCGACCCAGCTCGCGATCTGGGCGCGGTTGTCGAAGCCGAGCTTGTTGCGGATGCCCTGAACGTGGCCCTCCGCCGTGCGCTCGGAGATGAACAGGCGCTGGGCGATCTGGCGGTCCGTCAGGCCCTCGGCGACGAGGACGGCCACCTCGCGTTCCCGCCGGCTCAGACGTGCGCTGCCAGACGTCATCTGTCGAGCCCCAACGGGCAGCGTAGGGTACGCGGAGGGCCGCGCGACGCGTCGCCGTGCGTCCTCCGCGCACCCGTCGAAAGAGAGAGGGGACGGTTGGTGTCTAGGGGGAGGTGACCATGTCGCTGTCGAGCCAGCGGCTGTCGGCGGTGTTGCGGCGCTCGATGCGGCTGCCGACCTCGGTCTCGAAGTCCACGATGCCGCCGTACTTCTGGAGGACCCACGAGCTGGTGGCGGGCTGGAAGACGCCGATGTAGCCGTGCGGACGCACCGTGAACGGCGCGTCGATCAGGCCGCGCTCGTCGAACCGGGTCGCCCCGCGGTTCGGGGAGGCGGTCTGGAACCAGGCCGGGAAGACGAAGTCGGACACGGTGCGCCCACACCTCTCGTACCCGTCCTCGTACGCGGCGCACGGATCGCAGACCTCGCGGGCGTAGAAGACCACGGTGTTCGCGTCAGGGTGGCGGAACACGGAGGCGTCGCAGTCCGGGTCGGCCAGCATCTCCAGGAGCTCGTGGCTGGCCACGAGCGTCCAGTCCTGGCCCGGCTCCAGCTGGTCGACCATGACTCGCGCGATCGGCAGCCCGGCCGATGTCCGGTCGTGGTAGCCGCGCACGTGGTTGCCCAGCCGAGCCGTGACCAGCTCGTGGTCCTCCAGCACCAGTCCCCACCGGTCGGCGAACTTCGCGCCCGAGAACGCCTGCTCGCGCGTCACGAGGTGCAGCTCGGCGTCGACGCCCCACACCGGAGCGAAGTCGTCGCTGACCTGCCGCTGCATGGCGGCCAGCCCGCCGGCGACGTCCTCGTCGGCGAGGCCGCTCGCGTTCACGACCGCGATCTGGATGGCTTTCATCACGTGGAACCTCTCTCGCGTTGCTGGGCTCGGCCCCTGGCCGACTGGGGAAGGTCCGGCGGGTCCGAGGGGACCAGGCCGCGCGCCACGACGCCGAGCACGCTGGCCAGCCCGATGTTGATCACCGCCAGATGGACGCCGGACAGCCGCACGAGGTCGAGCGCGACCAGCGCGTTGAGGGCGCTGATCAGGGTCGCGGTGAGGATGATCAGCTGGGGTGATGGTCGGCACCACCTGGCGATCCTCGCGACCAGACGTCTTCGAGCGCTGCTGCGGGTCGGCACGGGGGCCAGCGTAGGGTGGCCCGCGCCCCCGGAACACCCGGATTAGTACGTGTTTCCGACGCATCTGGAAGCGCACTTGCGGACCAATGTGAGGTCCCGAGAGTCCGCGAAGCGCACTCGCGGACCAATGTGCGAAACCATGATGTCTCGGGGAGGAGCGAGTCCGACAGCAGGAGGCAGTGAGATGGCGCAGGTGAGCCCTCTGGCGGTTCACGGGGTCTGCGACCCCCGGTTCGAGCTCGTGCGACAGGAGTTCGAGCGCAACTTCGCGGAGCGCGGCGAGGCCGGCGCTTCGGTGTCGGTCACCGTGGACGGCGAGACGGCCGTCGACCTCTGGGGCGGCGTCGCCGACCCGGCGGCCGGACGGCCCTGGGAGCGCGACACCGCCGTCGTCGTGTGGTCGTGCTCCAAGGGCGCGACGGCGATCTGCGCCCACGTCCTCGCCTCCCGGGGCGAGCTCGACCTCGACTCGCCGGTGGCGCGGTACTGGCCCGAGTTCGCCCAGAACGGCAAGGAGGCGATCCCCGTCCGGATGCTCCTCGACCACCAGGCCGGCCTTGCCGCGCTGCGCCGGCCGCTGCCGCCCGGCGCCTTCTACGACTGGGAGCTGATGACCTCGGCGCTCGCCGCCGAGGAGCCGTTCTGGACGCCGGGCACGCGGCACGGCTACCACGGCCTGACGTTCGGCTACCTGGTCGGCGAGGTGGTGCGGCGGGTGTCCGGCATCCTGTTCGACCGGTTCTTTCAGGAAGCGGTGGCCGTACCGCTCGGACTCGACTTCCGCTTCGGACTGCCGGAGGCGGACGAGGGCAGGGTCGCGCCGTGCATCGCCCAGCCCCCGCCCGACCCGAACAACCTCACGCCGATGGAGCGGCAGGTCTTCTCCGACCCCACGTCCGTCACCTTCCTGATGCTCGCCAACACCGGCGGCTACATGCTGCCGGGCGAGTGCGACACGCGCGCGGCCCACGCCGCCGTGATCCCGTCCGCCGGCGGCGTCACGAACGCGCGCGGGCTGGCGGGGCTGTACGCGCCGCTGGCGACCGGCGGCGGCCCGCTGGTGGACGAGGGATCGGTGCGGCGCATGAGCGCGGTGTCGTCGGCCGGCGTCGACGCGACGATCTTCCTCCCCACCCGGTTCGCGCTCGGCTTCGTGAAGTCGATCGACAACCGCCGGCACCCGGCGGGCGGCAACAACAGCGTGATCCTGTCCGAGGAGGCGTTCGGCCACTCCGGGATCGGCGGCTCGATCGGCTTCGCCGACCCGGCGGCGCGCATGTCGTTCGGCTACGCGATGACGCGTCACGGGGCCGGCGCCGGCCTGAACGAGCGCGGCCAGCGCCTGGTCGACGCGGCGTACCGCTGCATCGGCCGCACCACCGACGCATACGGGACCTGGGCCTAGACGACCCGGTAGGCTGGGCGGCGGTGTCCTCCCCACCGCTGCTCAGCGTTCGCGGCGAGGCGACCCTCGAGGTCCCGCCGGAGATCGTCCAGCTGACGATCACGGTGACCGCACGCGACCCGAAGCGGGAGCGGACGCTGGAGATGCTGTCCAAACGGAACCACGAGTGCATCGAGCTGCTGCAGGGCTACGGCGAAGCCGTCGAGCGGGTCGAGACCAGCGGGCTGGCGGTGTACCCGGAGCTGCGCTCCTCCGGCCGTCACGAGCAGGTGCGGGCGTACCGCGGCACGGTGCGGCTGGACGTGACGGTCGTGGACTTCGGCGTCCTGGGTGACCTCGTGGCTCGGGCCGCCGACGGCGAGATGACCACGGTGAGCGGCCCGTGGTGGCGCCTGCGCCGCGACAGCGTGGTCCACCGCCGCGTACGGCAGGACGCGGCGCGTGACGCGATCGCGCGGGCCCGCGAGTACGCCGAGGCGGTGGGCGGGCATCTGACCGGGCTGGTCGAACTGGCCGACGTGGGCCTGACGACGGAGGGGCGTCAGCCCAATGTCCTCGCGGCGTCGCTGGCGCGGACCGCGAACGGAGGACGCGGAGGAGCGCCCGAGCCGCCGCCCATCGATCTCGAGCCCCAGGTCCAGGTGGTCCACGCCCGCGTGGAGGCGCGGTTCACGATGTCGCCGCCGGAGGGGCTCTGACCGGGCCCAGGGGCGCGGCCCTACGCCAGCCGGAGCAGCAGCCGGGTGCGGAGCTCGGGGTGGCTGCCCGGCGGCGCCTCGCGGACGGCGAGTGACGCGTGCTGGCCGTCCAGCGCCAGGTCCGCGACGTGGTTCTCGAACCACGGCCCGTGCGTCAGCCGCCACCTGACCGCCGGTCGCGGCGCCCCGGCGGAGCGGGCCAGCGCTCCCGTGAGCAGCCGCGCCGCCGGCGACAGGCTGGCCCTCAGGGCAGCCCCGTACGGTGGCTCCAGCCGGTTGCGCATCGGCGAGGCGACCAGCTGGTAGATGGGCGCGGCGCCGTCCGGCTGCCGGACCTGCGCCACGTAGCCGAAGTGGACGTCGCCGCCGAGCAGGCAGATGGTCGCGGGTGCCGGTCCCCGGACGCCGTCGGCGACCTCCCCGACGAGTCCCATGAGGCGCCGGAAGCCGGCGCCGAACGCCGCCCAGTGCTCGAGGTCCAGGCGCTGGCGCAGGGCCTCGCTCCAGCCGGCGGCCCACGAGCCCATGGCCCCGTCGCACAGGCGCTCGTTCCAGGCCTCCAGGTCGTGCAGCACGGGCGGCAGCAGCACGGGCACGGTGCTGGCGACCAGCAGGTGCGCGAAGCCGCCGCGCACCTGGTCCTCGAGCCAGCTCCACTCCAACCGGTCGAGCATGTCCCGCCCGCCCGGCTCCAGCACCCGGCCGGCCCGGGAGTCCACCACCACCAGCCGCGCGGCGCCGAGGTCGCGCCGGCAGCTCCAGCGCATGGCCTCCGGGTCGGTGTGCGCCCGCTCGGCCAGCCGCCGCAGCTCGCCGGTCGCGTCGTCGGGCCGCCGTTCCAGCCGGTCCAGGACGCCCTCGCTGGCCAGTTCGGCGGGGTCCAGGTTGCCGAGGTGCTGGTAGATCCAGTACGTCATGAGCGCCGCGACCATCCGGTCCTGCCACCACGGCAGCCGGTTGCGCTCCAGCCGCCACGCCAGCGACGTGTTCCAGTCGTCGTGCACGTCGTGGTCGTCGAACATCATCACGCTGGGCACGGTGGAGAGCAGCCAGCGCAGCGACGGCTCGCTCCAGGCGTCGGCGTAGAGGCGCGCGAACTCCTCGAAGTCGACGACCTCGCCGTCGGGCCCGGGCACCTCGGGACGGCGCCGGTGCACGAAGTCCAGCACCGGCGCCGGCGGCGCGTCGCTGTAGACCTGGTCGCCGAGGTGCAGGACGAGGTCCGGCAGCTCGGACGGAGGCCGGTGGCGGAGGTGCTCCGCCAGCGCGGTCAGCGCGTCGACGCCGCGGCCCTCCTCGTGCCGGTCGGGCGACAGCGTGTACGGGGGCGTGTGCGGCCGGGCCAGCCGGCACGAGCCGAACACCAGCCGGGCCGGCGCGCCCGGCGTCGCCGTGCGGACCACGCTGGGCGGGTAGCCAGAGCCGGGCTCGGGCCAGGCCACCTCGCCGTCCAGGGCCACCTGGTAGGGATGGACGGTGCCGCGCGCGAGGCCCTCGATGCGCACGAGCGCGTAGTGGTGGCCGCACACGGAGAACGTGGCGGCGCGGCAGCCGAGCGCCTCGACCGTGCACGGCCGGTCGGTCTCGACCCAGATGGTGGCCTGCTGCTCGCCGGCGTACCGGAGCATCGGCCCGAGGAGCAGGCGCGGCATCCTCCCGGATTCTAAGGATGGCAGGTTATGGCCAGGCAACCTCCGCCGGGACGCCGAGGAAGCGGCCGAGCTCGCCGGCGGCCCGTTCGATTGCGGCGCTTGCGGCCGCGTCCACCGGCCCCAGCGGTACCACCTCCACGACGACCCGCCCGCCGGACGGACGGCGCTGCCAGCCGCACCGGACGCGCCCGTCGACCACCACGACGTTGGTCAGGATGCTGCCCCGCGGCAGGGACGACAGGTCCAGCCCCGGGTCCAGCGCGGCGCTGCGATCTCGGTACGCGACCAGGAGCTCGTCGTAGTTGGGCAGCAGGTGCACGAGCGGTCCAGCGGGCGCCGGCCGCCGCTCGTCCGGCGCGCGCCAGTACGACCGGCCGTCGATCAGCTCGTGCGCGAGGTCCGGACCGGCCAGGTCCAGGGCGCGCCGCGCTGCGGCCGCCGTCAGGCCCGACCACCAGGTGAAGTCGGGCAGCTGGGCCGGTCCATGGCTGGTGAAGTAGCGGCGCGCGAGCTCGGCGAGCGCGTCGTCGCGGTCGAGCCGGCGCGCGGCCGGCGCCCGCTCGTCCAGCAGCGCGTAGGTGAACTGCCGGCCCCGGCGCGGGCCGCTCACGATCACTCCGTCCAGCTCGGCGTGCATCACGAGGTGCGACAGACGCTGTCCGCTGGCCGGGATGCCGGACCGCTCGAGCGCGGCCGCGAGCTCGTGCCGCGTCAGGTGCGCGCCGTCGCGGAGTGCCGCGGTCAGGACGGCGTGGCTGCGGGCCAGCAGCGCCGCGTCGATGCCGATGCGCCGGTCCGAGAACGCCAGGCCGGCCTTCACGCGCGGTGCCGTCAGCTCGAGGAGCCACCGCACGTCTTCCGGCAGCACGAAGTGCCAGGTCGGCCGCAGCACGTGCGTGCGCAGGATGGCGCCCGCGTCGAAGAGCCGGTCGAGGTTCGCGTCCGTCAGGCCGCGGGACCGCAGGCCCAGCGCCCACTTGGCGCCGCCGTAGTCCTGCGACTGCACGGCGCCGAGCCATCCCACCGCCTCCTCGGCGGAGGCGAACCGCTCGCCGGCCAGCCGCTGGGTGCGGAGGCGCCGGGCCGCGATGTCGGTCATGCCGCCGCGACCAGCCGGAGCCGCCTGGCGGCGACGCCGATCCGAACGGTCTGGCCCCGGATCACCGGGATCGCGTCGTCCTCGATGCCGTCGCCGAACGCCACCAGGCGGTCGGACTCGACCGTGACCGAGAGCGGTCCTCCGCCGCCGCCCAGCACCCCCTCGGTGAGCGTCACGCCGGTCGCCGGCGACGGCCAGGCCTCGCGCACGAACCAGGCCAGCTCCGCGGCCTCCGGCGCCGGGAGCGCCACCGCGCTGCGGCGCTCCAGCCAGACCGACCGGCACCAGCCGGTGGCGCCGGTGCCGGTCCCGACCAGGAGGCCCGACGAGGCCTGGCGCTCGTACCGCCGGTCCGGCAGCAGCACGGTGTACCGCGCGGTCTGGTGCGTCTGCTGCCCCAGGTACACCTCGTTCAGCGCCACGAGCCGCTGGCCGTCGTCGGTCACGGCCTCCACCATCGTCCGCTCTTCGATCCGCAGCGACGGCGCGCCCGCCGCCGCGTCCCGGATCAGGCCGGCGGCGCCCACCGGCGCGTGCTGGACGAGGACGCCCGGGTTGCGGCGCGGGTCGTCGTTGATCCCGATGACGGGCTGACCGTCGAGGTACTTGGCGACGTTGGCGACGAGGCCGTCCTGGCCTACGGCCACGACCACGTCCGCCGGTTCGAAGAGGAATCGGGACACGTCGGCGCGCTCGACGCTCCCGCGCCGCCAGTCGACCGGGATGGCGGCGATGACCGCGCGCACCGCGGCCGTCTGCGCCGCCTGGCCGACCTCGACCTCGCTCAGGGACAGGGCTCGCTGGGCCAGGTAGAACTGGGCCTGGCCGCGGGTCGCGTGGCGGGCGCGGAGCTCCTCCAGCTCGGTGTGGCGATAGACGATCACCACGCGTGGGGCCAGGCTCACTCCCGCACCGCCGCCCGGCCGCCGTTCGCGGCGCCGAGCCGGGCCAGGACGGGCGCCAGCAGGTCGGGGGTCACCACCAGGCTGTCGATGTTGCCCAGGTTGGCGGCCAGCTCCTTGGCGGCCAGGCCGAGGAGCATCGCCTCGGACAGGTCGCGATATGCGGCCAGCCGCGCCGCCTCGGCCGCCGCGGTGGCCTCGCCCATCGCCCGGGCGCCGCTGGCGCGCGCCTCGGCCAGCAGCAGCTCGCGGCCGGCCTGCGCCTCGGCCTCGATGCGGTTCGCGGCCGCGGCCTCCTCGGCCTGGCGTCGCGCGTTCGCTCCCTGCTGGGTGACCAGCAGCTCCTCGCGCCGGGCCAGCTCGATCCGGCTCTGGAGCTCGTTCTCGCTGATCGTCCGCTCGCGCTCGACGGCCACCGCCCGGCGCTCGAAGATCGCGCGGTCCGCCTCCTGCTGGATCTGCTCGCGCGCCGGGGTCTGCAGCGCCTTCTCCACGTCGGGCTCGGGCCGGATCGCGACCACGCGCACGCCGATCACGGCGAGGCCGGTCTCGGCCAGCCGGTCGTCGGACACGAGCCCGACCGCGACCCGCTCGCGGACCGCCGGGACGCCGCCGACCAGCGCGTCGGTCAGCGTCGTGCGCGCCACCAGCTCGAGCGCGTACTGCTGGGCGGTCTCGGTCAGCAGTCCGGCCACCTGCTCCAGCGGCGTCACCCGCCAGGCGCCGGTGTCCGGGTGGATCGAAAAGTCGATGCGGGTCGCGGCGAGCGCGGGGTCGGTGACGCGGAACGTCACGGTGGCCTGGACGACGACGTCCTGGTAGTCGGACGTGCGCGCGTGGAACAGCAGGGGCAGCTCGCGGTCGTCCACCGGAACCTCGGACAGGGCCGCGGTCAGAGGCCGGAACCAGAACGACAGCCCGGTCCCCTCGTGGGCGAGGCGGCCGCGGCGCAGGTGCCGCACGTACATGGTCGGTGTCCCCCGCAGATGCCGGAGACCGGGAAAGCTCCTGATGTCTGCCACCGCGCGAACCTCCTTATGGTCAGCGTGACCATAACAGATCGGAGCTGCGGTCTATGGCGCGGCCGGGGACGCCTTCACGATGTGGCCGTTGGCGCCGGCGTAGGCCCAGCCCGAGAGATCCGGCGGCTCGACGCCGAGCACCGTCAGGATGGTGCACACCTGCTCGCGGTGCGCGCTGCCGTGGTGGACGACCTGGGCCAGGATCGGGCCCGCGGTGACGTCCCACGTCTTGCCCTCGTAGCCCACCCGAACCGGCCGCTCCGCGTCGACGGCCGTCCCGAGGTAGTCGATCCAGAAGCGCTCGTTCTCCTCGGCCCGCGCGGCAAGCGTGTCGAGGTCAGGCGACTCGTCGCGCCGCCGTTCCCAGCTTGGAGACTTCCCGGTCAGCAGCATCCGAAGGCGGTGCCCCTCGGTATCGATGATGTGCTTCAGGGTCTCCCGCACGCCGCCCACGGCACCCGGGGTGGTGGCCTCCAGCTGCTCGGGCGTCAGGTTCCGGCACGCCTCGATCAGCCGCCGCGTCGCCCACGAGTTGTGCCGGAACGCGTACTGCAGACCATCCATCTCGCACCCTCCATGACACAGGGTAGCGCCGTGGATCCCAACCGCCGGTCAGAGGTGCTGCACGATCTGGATGGGGTTGCCGTCGGGGTCGGCGGTCCAGGCGATCAGCAGGCGACCGAGCCATACGTACGGGGCGGCCAGGGCTGGCGCTCCGCATTCGGTGAGCGCGGCGAACGCCGCGGCGGTGTCGTCGGTCCAGAGGATGACAGCCGCCCGCTGGCCCTCCGGGACCGGGTCGAGCCCGTGATCGTGGCGGGTGGACGCGACCGACGCGATGCCGATCTTGTATCCATCCAGCGAGAGATCGACGTGGATCGGCTCGCCCTCCACGGGCACGCGGAACGTCTCGGTGAATCCGAGCCGCGCATAGAACGCGATGGCGCGCGGGAGGTCTTCGCTGAAGAGGACGATCTGCGGGCTGCGGAACTCGGGCACGGCGTGACCATAGATCATCGACCGCTCCCGCGCGGGCGGCCCACCCGTCCAACGTTTTGTTGCAGCGGCGGACCACCGCGGAACGTGCGGCGCTCGGCCCGGGCGTACGGTGCCCGCGAGGAGTGTGTGAACCATGAGCGCAGCACGAACCATGCCGGCACCGGCCATGACCCGCGAGGGCCGCGACCGCTATCCGCCGATCTCGGAACACGGGCTGATCGGCGACCTGCAGACCGCGGCGCTGGTCGCCACCGACGGCACCATCGACTGGTTCTGCTGCCCCCGCTTCGACTCGCCCAGCATCTTCGCGGCGCTGCTCGACCACGACCGCGGCGGGCACTTCCAGATCGCGCCCGAGAAGGCCGAGTCCACCCGCCGGCAGCTCTACCTCCCCGAGTCGGCGGTGCTCGTGACGCGGTTCCTGACGGAGGACGGCGTCGGCCAGGTCACCGACTTCATGCCCATCGACGAGCCAGAGCGGGCGACGGACCACCACCGTCTGGTCCGGGTGGTCCGGGTGGTGCGCGGGACGATGCGCTTCGTGCTCGACTGCGCGCCGAGGTTCGACTACGGACGCGTCTCGCACGACGTGCAGATCACCGGCGGCGGCGCGGTCTTCCGCTCGCCGGACCTGCGCCTCAACCTGCACACCAGCTTCCCGCTCGAGCGTCAGGGCGACGACGTGCGAGCGGTGCTGGCCCTCAACCAGGGCGACGTGGCCGCCGCCGTGCTGGAGTCGGGCTCCGACGCGCCGCCGCGGGCGCCCACCGCGCCCGAGATCCTCGATCTCGGGGAGAAGACCGTCGCCCACTGGCGGTCATGGCTGGCCCGCTCCTCGTACTCAGGCCGCTGGCGCGAGGCGGTGCAGCGCTCGGCCATGGCCCTGCGCCTGATGACGTACGCCCCGACCGGCGCACCGGTTGCGGCGCCGACCGCCGGCCTGCCCGAGCAGGTGGGCGGACCGCGCAACTGGGACTACCGGTTCACCTGGGTGCGCGACGCGTCGTTCTCCGTCTACGCCCTGCTCGGCCTGGGCTACACGGACGAGGCCACCAGGTTCATCCTCTGGCTCTCGGATCGCGTCCAGGAGCAGGCCGGCAGGGACTCGGGACCGCTCAAGATCATGTACCGCGTGGACGGCGCGACCGACCTCGTGGAGGAGACGCTCGAGCACTTCGAGGGCTACCGGGGCTCGCGGCCGGTCCGGATCGGGAACGGCGCGGCGGACCAGCTCCAGCTCGACATCTACGGGGAGGCCATCGACTCCCTCTATCAGGGGCACAAGCGCGGTCTGCGGATCGGGCACCCGGGCTGGACCAAGCTCACCGGGATCATGGACTGGCTGTCCGACAACTGGGACCGGCCCGACGAGGGGATCTGGGAGACCCGGGGCGGCCAGAAGAACTTCACCTACTCGCGGTTCATGTCCTGGGTGGCGCTCGACCGGGTGATCCGGATCGCCCGCGACCTCGGGCTCCCCGCGGACCTCGACCGTCTCACCGACGTTCGCGACCGCATCTACAACCAGGTCATCGAACGGGGCTGGAGCCCCAGGCGAGGCGCCTTCGTCCAGCACTACGGCGATGATGTCCTCGACGCCTCCAACCTGCTGATGCCGCTCGTCGGGTTCGTGTCACCGACCGACCCGATGTGGCAGTCGACACTGCGCGCCATGGACGGCGAGCTGGTCTCGGACAGCCTCGTCTACCGCTACGATCCGGCCGCGTCGCCGGACGGGCTGCCGGGCGAGGAGGGCACGTTCTCGATCTGCACCTTCTGGTACGTGGACGCGCTCGCGCGGTCGGGACGGCTCGAGGACGCACGGCAGGCCCTGGCCAAGATGTTCACCTACGCCAACCACCTGGGCCTGTACTCCGAGGAGATCGGCCCGAGGGGCGAGCAGCTGGGCAACTTCCCGCAGGCGTTCAGCCATCTCTCGCTGATCAACGCGGCGATCAACCTCGACTACCAGCTCGACCACGGTTCGGGCGTGGTCGACGCGGTGCTGGCGGCGGCGGTGAAATAGCGCCCGGCGCGCGCGTCAGGCATCGAGGCGCATCGAGACGCAGCAGCCGACGTCACCGGGCACGCAGACCAGCGACACGCCCGTGACGTTGAGGCCCGTGACGAAGGTCTCCATCAGCGCCAGGTTCATCGGGCAGACCAGGTCGCGGTGGACGTACGCGACCGCCTTGAACGGGCAGTTGCGCAGGGTCACCTTGCCGTCGTGTGAGCGCGGCTCGAAGCCGTGCTGCCAGAGGACCTCGAGGCCGACCTCGACGAGGCGGCGCCGGCTGGGCCGGCGGCCGGCCAGGCGCCTGGCCTCGGCGGCGAGCGCAGCCCCCGTCCGGCGCCCCGCCTGCTCCAGCCGCGAGACGTCCTCGGGCACTCCGGCGTCGAGGCTGCTCGCGAGCAGCTCCGCCAGCAGCTGGTAGTCGCGCGTCGGGATGCTCACCGAGGCCTCCTGGCGCGAGCGCCGGTACAGCTTCGAGGGACGGCCGGCACCCGGGCCCACGCGGCCCTCCAGGCGTCGGTACATGACCTCGAGCACGCCCCCCTCGACCAGCTTGTCCAGGTGGAACGCAGCCAGGCCGCGCGCGATGCCCACGGCGGCGGCGGCTTCGTCACGGCTGACGTAGTCGCCCTGTCTGACCAGGTGCTTGAACAGCGCGCGACGGACCGGGTCCTCGAGGAGCGCCAGCCGCTCGATGTCACGATCGAAGCTCGGGCGCTCCGACGCTTCGCCGGCCTCACTGACGGGCATCCAACAAACGGTAACCCGAACATGAGAGAACCCTTACCGCAGCTTGACGCCCGAACGCTCCCACCTTACTCTCTATTACCAATCGTGCCTTGCTTTATTGAGCAGGCGGTCAGCCTGCGGCGGATCTCGCGGGCCTTCGGCCCGGTCCCCGCCGTCAGCCGGGTGAGCCTGGAGGTCGCGAGGGGCGAGGTGGTGCTGCTGCGCGGACCCAACGGTGCGGGCAAGAGCACCCTGCTGCGGATCGTGGCGACCGCCCTGTCCCCCACCTCCGGCTCCGGCCGGGTGCTCGGCTTCGACCTGCTGGACGGCCGCGAGGAGATCCGGCGGCGCATCGAGCTCATCGGTCACCGCACGCGGCTCTACGAGGACCTGACCGCGATCCAGAACCTGCGCTTCGCCGCCCTCCTGTACGGCGCCGACCCGGCCCTGGCGGCGGCCGCGCTGGAGGAGGTCGGCCTGGGCTCAGCGGCCCGGGAGCGGGTCCGCGGCTTCTCGCAGGGCATGCGCCAGCGCGTGGCGCTCGCCC
>Ga0126369_10000716_pt1 | contig 22079 bp, 21 predicted proteins | sample PanSoiMetaPlot_1_FD_109646 | JGI IMG/M metagenome (GOLD analysis project Ga0126369, IMG submission 109646) | Tropical forest soil microbial communities from Panama - MetaG Plot_1 | ecosystem: Environmental > Terrestrial > Soil > Tropical forest > Bulk soil | place: Panama | collected 2016-02-17
GCATCGAGGCCCTCGGCTTTAAAGAAATCCTCATCAAGCGCCACGTAGGTCGGAATGTGGAATCCGTCGCCGCCAATGACTTTTCCCATCGTCAGCTTGGTCTGGGCGCTGGCGGTTTTGGCCGGCGCCATGGTCAATGCGATGGCCAAAGCGATGGCAGCCGCGGAAGCGAATACGAGGCCTGGCACCCGCATGAGATTCTCCCAATTGCAGTAAGGCTGGACGAGTTCGAAAAGCGAGACATAGAGCTTAGCACAAGATCGAATTTGATTACCCAAGCTCAAGACGACGTGCCGGAGGCGATGTTCCTGCGACGACGTGGCGGCCGAGGGGTTGTCAGTCATACTCTTGCTTATACCGGCAGCATTGCGACAATGAGGCTCCCATTAAGGTTGAAGTGAGTGGTTGCCATGAGCTGCTGCGATGAAACGTCTGCCCGCGTGCCTAGCACCGATTTTTCCCGGCGCGCGTTGCTCAAAGGCGCGAGCCTCGCCGCAAGCGTAATTCCCGCGGCGGGCACCGGTCCGGCGCAAGCGCAAACCCGGCAAATCAGACTCGCGTATTGCAGCCAGCTCCTGTGCGGAGTGCCGTACGAAGTCGCCCGCACCGACGGCTATTTCAAGAATCACGAACTTGACGTGCAGCTCGTTTATACCCGCGGTGGCAATGCCGCGATGCAGGCGCTGATCGGCGGCGCGGTCGACTACGCCGCCACGGCTTTGGATGTGGCGCTGCAGGCCTATGTCAACGTTCGCGCCGATATCCGCCGCTTCGCGGTGACTGGGCGGCTGCCGCTGTTCGCCGTGGTCACCGCACCCAAGGCCGCTGGCCAGATCCAGTCGATCAAGGACCTTGAGAGAAAAACCGTTGGCGTTTCGGCGCTCGGCAACGCCGATCATTCGCTGACGATTTATCTTCTCAAAGAAGCCGGCGCCGATTCCACGAAAGTGCAATTCGCCACAATGGGCGTGAACCTTTTCGAAGCGCTGCGCCAGGGGCAGGTCGATGCTGGCGTCGTTCAGGAGCCCGCCTTGACATTGCTGCGGCGCGCCGGCGCGCGCGTGCTCGTGAATGCAATGGATCTCGACGACGCCAAGCGCTATCTCGGTGGCGCCTACGAGTTCATGGGTGTCGCAGTACGCGGCAAAGAGGTCGAGCTGCGCCGGCCGGAAATGGTGGCATTGACCGCTGCGCTTGCGGATTCACTTAAAGCGTTGCGCACCATGAGCGGCGATCAGCTGACCGCGGCGCTGCCGAAAGAAATGACCACCGGGCTCGATCTCAAGGAGTTCGGCGATATTCTTGAGCAGCGCCGCGACGCGCTTTACCCTGAAACCGTGAAGATCGATGTCGACGCCGGTAAGCGCGTCGCGCAGAGCCTCATCGCCGGCGGCTTGATCAAGCCAGGCGCCAATATCGCCGGGCTTTATGACACCTCGATCGCCGGAGGCTGACGCTGCGCGTTCGTGATCTGACGATCTCGTACGGCGGGGAACCGGTGCTCGAGGGAGCAAGCCTCGCCGTCGAGGATGGCCGCTTCGTGAGCCTCGTGGGGCCCTCCGGTTCGGGCAAGTCGAGCCTGTTGCGCGCAATTATCGGCTTGCAGGAGCCGCTTTCAGGCGCAGTGGAAACCGGCCTACCGCGTTCGCAGGTCGGCATCCTGTTTCAAGACGATGCGCTCCTGCCGTGGAAGACAGCGCGTGACAATGCCGCGCTCGGTTTGATCTTGAACGGCGTCGACGGCAGGACGGCGCGGGAACAGGCCGAAGCTTGGCTGGCGCGGCTCGATCTTTCCGGCTTTGGCGATCGTTTTCCACGGCACCTGAGTGGCGGGCAGCGCAAGCGCGTGGCGCTTGCGCAAGTACTGGCAATGCAGCCGAAATTGATCCTTATGGACGAGCCATTCGCTTCGCTCGATGCGATCGTGCGTGCGCGCGTGGTCAAGGACCTGATCGCGCTGGTCGAACGCGAGCGGATCAGCGTCCTCTTGGTCACGCACGATCTCGAAGAGGCGCTCAGCCTGTCGGACGAGATTTATCTCCTCTCGCAGGGACCGCGCGCGCGCATCACCCAGCATTACACGGTGCCGATTCCGCGTCCGCGCGACCCGGTCGGCTCGCGCATGCATCCTGCCTTCGCTCCGCTCTATGAGAAAATCTGGACCGACTTGTCGCGCGAGGTGGATCACCGAGCGGAGGCGGCATGATGCGCGAAGCGTCGCGCTATAGCTGGGCTCGTCAACTCGTCGCCTTGGTGCTTCTGCTCGCGTTGTGGGAAGCGGCTGGTCGTGCCGGCATGCTCAACCCGCTCTATTTGCCGAGCCCAAGCCAAATCGGCGCCGCGCTGGTCGATCTGTTTTCAGACGGCCGCATCTGGCCGCATCTTGAGGCAACATTCACTGCGGCGCTGGGCGGTCTCGTGCTCGGCATTGCCGTCGGCGTCGTTCTTGGCGTTGCCGCCGCGCTGGTGCGGCTGGTCGCCGAGCTGCTCGAACCAGTGATGACGCTGCTCAATGCCGTGCCGCGCGTGATCCTGGCACCGCTGTTTGTGATCTGGCTTGGCATCGGCTTGGCGTCCAAAATCGCGCTGTCCTTCATTCTGGTGGCGGTGCTGATCTTTTTCACCGTGTTCACCGGCATCCGGCAGGTGGATCGCAGGATGGTCGAGCGCGTGATTACGCTTGGCGGCGACCGTTGGGCGCTGGTGCGCCACGTTTATCTGCCGTCGGTCACCGCCTGGATCCTGAGCAATCTGAAGATCGCGGTCGGCTTTGCCTTCACCGGCGCGCTGGTGGGCGAGTTCGTCGCGGCGACGCATGGCCTCGGCTATCTCTTGTCCTTCGCGCAGAGCACCTACAATGCCGCGCTGATGTTTGCGCTGATCGTGCTGATTCTGATTGTGGTGCTGCTCATCTTCGGCATTGCGGGTCGATTGGAAAAATATCTGCTGCGCTGGCAATGAACGCAGCCGGCTTGCGCGCCATTCGCGATCTTGATTAGCAACCGCTATTGGGCGCCATCCTCCGCGACATAGGCGATGCGCATGAAGTTCGTCGCGCCCGGCGTGCCGAGCGGCAAACCGGCGACGACAATGATGCGCTGTCCGGCAGGGGCGAAACGTTCTTTCAACGCGATGCGGCACGCGCGCTCCACCATGTCATTCTGATCGCGTGCATCCGCGTCGATCACGCAGTGAACCCCCCAGACCACGGATAGTTTGCGCCCCGCCGCATCGATCGGCGAAATGGCGACGATCGGGCATTTCGGCCGTTCGCGCGAGACGCGCAGCCCGGTCGAGCCGGAGCAGGTCCAGCAGACGATCGCCGAGAGATCGAGCGTCTCGGCGACCTGCCGCGCCGCGGCGGCGATCGCGTCGGCGCCGGTTCGTTCCGGCTCGGTGTGCAGCAGGTGAATCGACGGCAAATAGGCGCTGTCGTCCTCGACCTCCTCGGCGATGCGATTCATCGTCGCGACCGCCTCTATCGGATATTGGCCCGACGCCGATTCGGCGGACAGCATGACCGCATCGGCGCCGTCGAAGATCGCGGTGGCGACATCGGAAACCTCGGCGCGCGTCGGCACCGGGCTCGCGATCATCGATTCCAGCATCTGGGTTGCGACCACGATCGGTTTGCCGGCGCGCCGGCAAGCGCGCGTCATTTCCTTCTGCACTCCGGGCACGCGCTCCAGAGGCATTTCCACGCCAAGATCGCCGCGTGCGACCATTAGCGCATCGGCCATTTCGAGAATGGCGCCGAGCCTGGCCACCGCTTGCGGCTTTTCGATCTTGGCCATGACGGCGGCGCGCCCGCGCGTGAGCTTTTTCGCTTCGGCCACGTCTTCGGGGCGCTGAATGAACGACAGCGCAATCCAGTCGACGCCGGCATCGAGCGCAGCTTCGAGATCGGCAACGTCTTTCGGCGCCAGCGCCGCAAGCGGCACCACCGTATCCGGCAGGCTCACTCCTTTGCGGTTCGACACTTTGCCGCCGACTTCGACACGGGTCACGATGCGGTCCAGCGTGACGGCGGTGGTTTTTAGTCGCAGCTTGCCGTCATCGATGAGCAGCGTATCGCCTTCTTTGATCGCGGCGAATATTTCCGGATGCGGAAGCTGAACGCGGCTCGCGTCGCCCGGCGTCGCGTTGGCGTCGAGCGTGAAATCCTGTCCGCTGTCGATTTCGGCCGACCCGTCCTTGAACGTGCCGACTCGCAATTTCGGGCCTTGCAGATCGACCAAAATACCGATCGGCCGACGATGCTCGCTTTCGAGGGCACGGATGATCGCCACCAATTCCCGCATGCGGTCGGGGTTGGTGTGGCTCATATTGATGCGAAACACATCGGCGCCAGCAACAAACAGCCGGCCGATCGTTTCGCGATCCGAAGAAGCCGGTCCCAGCGTGGCAACGAGCTTGGTACGGCGTTGCCGCCTCATTGCGTCCGCGCTCCCGGCGGCGCCCCCGGAGGAGATCCGGCGCGGCCTGGCGGCAACGCAATCGCGGGCGTGCCGACGGCAGGCGAAGTCCCGCCGGGCGTACCCAAAGGATTACTGCTCACCGGCCCGGGCGGCGCCGGGCCTTGCTTCGGCTGTTCGCTCGATTCAGTCAATTGCACGGTCCAGGCCCGCTGCTCGCCGGTATCGACTTCGAAGAACCCGGTGCGGTCATAGCCGCGCGCTAGGCAGTCGCCGATGCCCCGGATCGTGAATTCCTTGTCGCGGGTGCACATAACGGCCTGACCCATCCACTCGCCGCCGCGATCGTAATCGATGGCGTAGACGTAATAATAACGCGCGACGAGATTGCCTTTCAGTACGGTTTCGCAAGTCCGCGCTGGCAGGTTCCACCAGCCCTCGGTGGTCCAGCCGTCGGCATCCTTGTAGCCGATCGCGATCCCGACCCGGCTCGGCGTGTTGTTGCACAAACGGAAGTCGGCTGCCGCCGGACCGGCCGACGAAATGGTGAGTGGCAGCGCAACCAGTGCGCTCGCCAACAACCCTCCGCATAACCTCATTGCGACAATGACTCGGCTCATCCCAAACGCAGATTTCGTTTTCAATCGGTGGGTCTGTCAACGACGATGGCGCGGAAGTCGGTGACGTTGGTGAACGTCGGGCCGGGTATGAACAGGTCGCCGATGGCGTTGAAAAACCCCGTGGAATCGTTGTCGGCGAGAAACGCGGCGGGAACGAGGCCGAGCCCTTTAGCCCGTTTAAGGGTCGTATCGTCGATAAAGGCCCCGGCCGGGTCGTCCGGCCGGCCCCGGCCGCCATCGGTTCCATCGGTGTCCGCAGCCATTGCGGCGACCCCTTTGGCGCCGGCCAGATGGATGGCGAGCGCCAGCGCATATTCCTGGTTCGGGCCGCCCTGGCCGCCGCCTTTGAGGGTTACGGTCAGCTCGCCGCCCGAGAGGATCGCAAGGCGGCGGCCGGCTGCCGCATGCTCGCGGGCGAGCCGGGCGTGTTCGGCGGCGACCTCGCGCGCCTCCCCCTGGAGCCGATCGCCGAGCACGATGGCCTCGTAACCCGCCTCCCGCGCGCGCTCCCTGGCGGCGGCGAGGGCATCGGCCGGCCGGGCCAGAATGCGATAAGCGCCCGCGGCAAAAATCGCGTCCCCCGGCTTCGGCGATTCATTGCCCGGATCGGCGAGCGCGCGCGTAACGGCTTGCGGCAGATCGAGCCGGTATTTTTCCACCAGTACCCGCGCGTCGGCGAGCGTCGTCGGGTCCGGCACTGTCGGTCCCGAACCGATCACCGCGGGGTCGTCGCCCGGGACATCCGAGATCGCCAGCGTGACGACACGCGCCGGGTGGGCGCGGCGGGCGAGCCGGCCGCCCTTGATGCGCGAGAGGTGCTTACGCACGCAATTGATCTCACCGATATTGGCGCCGCTGCGCAGAAGCGCGCGGGTGGTGGCCTGCTTTTCCGCAAGCGAGAGACCGGCCGCCGGTGCGATCCAATTGGCCGAGGCGCCGCCGGAGAGCAGCACCAGGACGAGATCGTCGGCACCGGCCGCATCGGCAAGCGCCAGCGCGCGCTCGGTGCCGGCAATGCCCGCAGCGTCGGGAACCGGGTGTCCCGCTTCGACCATGGCGACGCGCTGCGTCGGCCGGCCGTAGCCATGGCGCGTCACCGCTACGCCGTCGAGCCGGCCTTCGCCGATGAGCGCGCGATAATGTCGCTCCGCCACTTCCGTGAGCGAACCCGCCGCCTTGCCGGCGGCGAGCACGATCAAGCGCCCGCGCGACGGCGCGTCCGGCAGATGCGGCGGCAGGCAGCGCGAGGGATGCGCGGTGGCGACGGCGGTCCGAAACAGGGATCCAAGGAGTTCGCGCGATTTGGTCGTCACCGTTGCCTCAATGGCCGCCCGGCAGGGGCTCTTGAGAAATCGTGGCGAGCGCGGCGTCGAAGACGTATGGAAAGATCCACACCGTGCCTCTATCTTTTAGTTTTCCATAGGTAGCTTGCGGAGAAGATTATGGCTATCGATCAAAATACCCGCACGGAACTCGAAGCCGCCGTCTATCGCCGCCTGGTCGAGCACTTGCGCGCGCGCACCGACGTGCAGAACATCGATTTGATGAATCTGGCCGGCTTTTGCCGCAACTGCCTCTCCAACTGGATGAAAGACGCCGCCGACGCCAAAGAAATCCCGATGACCAAGGAGCAGAGCCGCGAGATCGTCTACGGCATGCCCTACGACGAATGGCGCGCCAAACACCAGAAGGAAGCCTCGGCCGAGCAGAAGGCCGCGTTCGAAAAATCAAGTCAAAAGCATTGACAGCCGCAACGCGGCTCGGTTCGCCTGTGCAGTGCTGTGGATGAGCGCTCTCCTCGCTTGACCGCAACGCGCGCAGCTTCGAATGCTGGCGGCGGATTGCGAGAGCTGCGCCACGGAGTGTCCAATGGCTACTGCTGCTGCCGTCAAAGACGACCAACCTGCTCGCCGTTTCGCCAAGGATCAGCTCAAAGCCTTTGTCGAGCGGGTCGAGCGGCTCGAGGAAGAGAAAAAGGCAATCGCCGACGACATCCGCGATGTCTATGCCGAGGCCAAGGGCAACGGCTTTGACGTCAAGACACTGCGCGTCGTTGTCCGCCTGCGCAAACAGGACATCAACGAGCGCAAGGAGCAGGAGGCGCTGCTTGAAACCTATCTGCACGCGCTCGGCATGCTTGCTTAGCGGGGGGCTCGGCAAGCTACGCCTGTGTCGGTAAATACGCCCCGCGATTTTTGGCGAGTACCGATCTGATGCCGGTCATGTCCTCGAAGATGACGTTCTTCTACAAGCGGGTCTTTCCGGTCATCTGGTTCGGCTTCCTGGCGGCGTTCTTTGTCATTGCGCTGGTGAACGGCCGCACCGACCCGTTTTCGCATTTGCCGAATCTCATCATTCCGGCAGCGATGGCGATCATCGGCTACCGATTTATGAAAAAGATGGCGTTCAATCTGGTCGACGAGGTGTTCGATCTCGGCGACGCGCTGCTCGTACGCAACGGTGGCCAGGAAGAACGCATCGCGCTTGCCGACATCAAGAACGTGAACTTCTTTCCCTATATGAGCCCGCCGCAAGTCACCTTGTCGCTGCGGCGGTCGAGCGTGTTCGGTGACACGGTCGTGTTCTGTGCGCCAGGGCGATTGATGCCGCTGTCGCCAAGCCCGGCCATTGAAAACCTGATCGACCGGATTGATGCCGCGCGCCGTGAGCGTTGAGGGCCGCTTGGGGATCGTCGCCTCGCCGCGCGATCGGGCAACAAAGAAGGAGTGGTTCAGACCGCAGCGGGTCTGAACCATTCCGTTGCTACTGGCGGCGAGCTTGCATGGCCTTGACGTCGGCGGCGCTCAGCGCCTTTCCGCCAATAGCCCATTCTCCGCTTGCAACTTCGTATACGCGGACCCAGGTGACGCCGCGCATCGCTTCGCCTTCGACCTCCAGCATGGCATTTGTGACCTTATCGATCATCGCCTGCTTCTGGCTTTTGTCGAAGGCGCCTTCGATAAGATGAATATCAACGAGTGGCATGACACTTTCCTTTCTTTGTTTGTTGCTGTTGGGGAAGCGATCCCGTTCAGCAGCTGGAAATTGCACGCCCGACCTCGGCTCAGCCAGTTCAGAAAGTGAATCCGGCCAGTACAGAAAATGTACTAGCCTGGCCGATCGTCTCTCCTTATTCTTTATTTCGACACTCGAACCACGATGGAGGGCGATCATGCCCGACAGCGGCTATAATCAGTTCTGTCCGGTGGCGATGGCGGCCGAGATTCTCGGGACGCGATGGACTCTTCTTCTGCTGCGCGAACTCCTCGTCGGCTCGACCCGCTTCAACGACTTAAGACGCGGCGTGCCGAGAATGTCGCCCGCGCTTCTGTCCAAGCGTTTGAAGGATCTCGAAACGGCGGGAATTGTCACGCGCTGCAAAACCTCCGCGGGAACGGACCTTTTCGAGTATCAGTTGACCGACGCCGGACGAGATTTGCGCAAGGTGGTCGAAGCGGTCGGCATCTGGGGCCAAAGGTGGATAGAAACCGATGCCTCGCTCGATAACCTGGATCCTGAACTGCTGATGTGGGACATGCGACGCAATATCGATCCGAAACCGATGCCGAGGCGCCGGACCACGATCCAGATCATCTTCAAGGATCTCAACAAGGCGCGGCAAAAATGGTGGCTTATTGTGCAGCCGGAGCGGGATGTCGACCTGTGTTCCGTCGATCCGGGGTTCGACGTGGATCTTTATTTATCGACGGACCTGCGCACGATGACGGAAATCTGGATGGGCTACACCACGCTCGCGCGAGCCAAAGAACAGGGCAAGCTCTTCATCAGCGGCAATCGGCAGCTTGAAGGGAGTATGAAATCTTGGTTCAACCTGAGCCCGTTCGCAAAAGTCGAGAAGCTGGTGGCGTAACGGTAAAAGGGGCCGCGCCGGGCCGAACCAATTACTGGAAGACGGCGGTGCGCGCCGTCGGGTAGTTCACCGTCGAGATGAACACGACCGCAGGCCCGGCGAAATGTTCGTGGTCGAGCCCGGGATTGGGGTCGGCCGCGAATGTCATCATCACCGCGCTGCGCGGTTTGACCATCAGCGCCGCCAAGGTGCGGAAATCATGGGCGCCGAGCGCCAGCGTCGTGAGGAACTGGTGCACGCTGGGGGCCACCAGTATCGCGCGCAACCACGGATTTTCCAGCCGCACGCCGGCCTTGATCGCGATCACGGAAGAGGCGCTGGCATTGAGTATCGTCGAGGCGACCTGGTTGGCGACGCGCTTCACCGCAATCGTCGTGCCCTTCGGCACCATCGGCGCCTCGTTCACCAGCTCTTCCGGAGGCGGCGCCTGCTCGCTGCGTATCTGCGGTCCGGCGGAATTGGCGGGAGTGTGCGGCGCGGCGATCCCGGCTGTGGCTGTGGTTGCCGTCGCTGGCGGATATGCCGGCGGCTGCTCGGCATAGGCGAGCGTGACTGCATGCGCATCGTCGTCAGGCGGATCGCGGAACGGCCCGCCGATCGCCGCAGCTGCCGCCTTGGTGTTGTTGGGTTTCGCCAACGCATCGCGTACCGGCGGCCGAACTGATAGCGCGACCGCCATTCCGTCGGGCGGCCCCTGCCAATAGCCGCGGGCGCGAATGACGTCGTTCGGCGTCGCAGCGTCAGTTGGGTTCGCCGGTTCGCTCGCCATCTCGGATGGCGCGGGCGGCAATAGCGCGGCGATCTGGACGAACTTAGGTTTTGCGGTATCGCCCGCGAGCTTGTCAGCACCGCCATTGGCGCTGCTTCGCACTGTCTTCTTTTCGATTGCGGGTTGCGCGCTGGCAATACGGACCGACACTGTCGGTTTTGCCGGCACCTTGGTCGCCGCGGCAGCAACCGGCACCGCTTCTTCCTCCTCGTCGTCACGGGCGAGGTCTAAAAGTTTGGCGAACGGATTAGCCAGCGCGGGGTCGTTGCTCGCGACCACGGTTTCGACGTTCACGCCGGCGCCGCGCGCCGCGTCAAGCGAAAGTTCCGACGCCATGCCGCCGCGCTTTGTGATCTCGGCAAGCGCGACCGCATAGCCAGGCAGCGGCTTGCCGTCGCTCGGGATATGGACGGTGCGCCCGTCCGGGAATACGCGCACCAATTCCTCATGCGTCATGCGCGGCCACATACGCACGCCGCCGGTATCCATGTGTACGAAAGGCGATCCGGAGGTCGGATAGAACCCGACGCCGCCGCGCTGCAGCCGCAAGCCGATCTCGCGCAGATGTTCGAGCGACACGCCGGCGATGTAGAAGTCGAGCGCGTGGCCGAGCATGTGCTGACTAAAGCGCGCTACGCCGCCGCTGCGCCGCCGCAGCATCGCATTGGTCTGCGGTGCGCGGTAGCCGCAGACCACCTGGATCGGCTCGTTGGTGCCGGCCTCGCGCTGAACCTCCCAGACCAGGTCGATCAGATGCGGATCCATCCGGGTCTGTTCGCCGCGGCGCCAGTCGCGCAAGAACCAGTTGAGCTTCTCCAGAGCGGCTTCGTCATAGCGGCCGTTGCGCTTGTAGGTAATCGTGATGTCTTCATCGGTGTGCAGGTGATGCATCGTGATGGCGCGCGTGTCGCCTTCCGCGACCGCGTTTTGCAGCGCCTTCGAGCCGAGGATGAAAATGAGCAGCGCCAAACCGCACGAGTAACCGGTGCGTGCCGCAGACAATCGACGAGTATTCAGTTGCGCGTTGTTAACGTGCACTGACCCAATCTCGCATCGGCGCGTTGGCAGCCGCCCGCCGCGGTTACGGCCGCGCGGGTAATGCTAACGCACTGTTAATTTGGGAAGGGTTAACGCGAACGATTGTCACCCCACCCCCGAACCACCCATAGGGCTAAGGGCGCAGTGTGGCAAAAAATGGCCTTCCGCCGGCCGTCCCCAAGGGGTTCGGTCCGCGGTGCGTTAACCGACGGCTCTCGCTAAGTTCTGGCTGGCTGCGAGGTTTTTCGGCCTACCGCTCGACCGTCTGCCCGGAATGGGTGACCTTGCGTGGACGGTCGGTGCTGCGGTGACGCATCGGCGCAGGCGGCACCGGCGGCGCAGAGTAGCCGCCGCCAAACAGCCGCGAGAAGAAGTTGCCGCCGCCGTAATAGCCCCCACCCTGATAATAGCCGCGTCCTCCACCCGGATAATTGCCGCGTCCGCCGAACCAGGACGGTTCGTCGGGAATGGCCATGATCTCGCGGTGGGAGGCGTCGATTCTGTGGTCGACCGGGACATCCGCCACCTTGCGGTCGGTACCCTTGAGAATCGCCAGCAAGGCCCGATCGCGACCGTACACGTCTTCGCGCAGCTCAAGCTTGCCGGCATCGTCGACGAAAGCGGTCTGATAGGTCAGGTTGACCGGAATGAAGGCCGGAAACTGGATGTCGGTCTCGTTCGGACCGAACATTTTCTTGATGCGGTCCTCGGTGTAACCGTCATTGGGCCGCACCAGCGACAGCAGCACCTCGGCATAGTGTGCCGGATCCTGCACGCGCATGCAGCCATGGCTGAAAGCCCGCTTGTCATTGGCGAACATGTATTTGTCCGGCGTGTCGTGCTGGTAGACGAGGAATTTGTTTGGGAAATTGAAGCGAATCCGGCCAAGCGCATTCTTGTCGCCGGGCGGTTGCCAGATATGGACGCCGTCTGCGCCGTAATCGACCCGCAAACCCATGCGCGCGAGCACCGTTGGATCCTGCGCCAGCGCCGGCAGATATTCGCGATGGACGATGGAGGGCGGCACGTTCCAGGTCGGATTGACCGTGATGTATTTCATATCCGCCGTCATGATCGGCGTCGGCATTTCCGGCTTGCCGATCACGATTCGCGTCGTCCACAGCTGCTTGCCGTTGTGCATCACCCGCAGCGTGAAGTCGGGCAAATTGACGATCACATAGGTGTCGGGAAAACGGTGCGGCATCCATCGCCAGCGTTCCATATTGGCGAGGATGATGTCGGTGACGCGATCGGGTTGCGCTCTGCCGTTGAGCGCATCGAGCGTGGCCGAGCCCAAAGTCCCGGTCGCCGCCAGATCGTGCTCCTGCTGGAATTTCTTCACCGCCTCGGCGAGCATTTTGTCATAGGTTGTGCCGTTGTTTGCGGTCACGCCGAGCCGCTCGCGCAGTGCCGGCACGCGCTCGTCCGTCATCCCGACCTTGAGCACCGCGCCGCCTGCGATTGCCGGCTTCGACTTGTCGATCTTTCCGGCGCGCATGTCGGCAAGCTTGGCTTTAAGCGCGCGGTAGCCAGGGGTCTGCGGCTCATAGGAATCCAGCGTCGCCGCAACGTCGCTCGCGCCGGCGATCGCGGCGAGGACGTCGCCCGGCTCGGCCGCGGGCGTGGAATATTCGATGTCGTTGCTGACCCGCGACCAGTGCACGCGCCCAACGCTGGCGTGACGGGCGTAAGTGACGACCGCCGCGGTCAGCTTGATTTCCGCGTCGGCCAGATCGGCCGGTGCGCTCAGCGTCGCGAAATTCGGTACCGGATAATCCACCGGATCGAGCCCGTCGGCATCGACGTGGCGCAGATAGCCGATCGCCGCACCGGCGTGCGCATTGGCCTTGCCATCCGCAATCCATAACGGCGCATAATTGCGGCTGGAATAAAAAGCCTCGATCTGCGTGCGATCCTTCTTGCTGCCGATAACGCGATCGAACTTGCCGTTATCGAGTTCGCGCAGCTGTTCGGCGATCGCAGCATCCGGACCCGGCGTTATCGGCGCAGCCGCGGTCGCGGGCGGCGCCGCTTCGGGACTCGCCGCGGCAGGTGCGCTGGTCACGGCGGTATCGCCGGGTTGGGCGTCGGCAGGCTTAGCTTCCGCGGGCTTCGTTTCAGCAGGTTTGGCTTCCGCAGGCTTTGCTTCTGCAGGTTTGGCTTCGCCGCCAGCCGATTGTGCCGGCTGGCCGGCAGGGGCGGGGGCGGCATCGGTCGATGCCGCAGGCTTGGTGTCCGACTTTTCAGCAGGATTGCTCACTGGAGCGGTAACGCGCTCCGGCTTGGCCGCCAGCCCATCGCTTGACGCTTTGTGCGCCGGTTCCGACGCTGCAGGCTCTCTGGCGTTGTCGGCTTGCGATTCCTGACGCGGCGCTGCGCCGGCATCGGAGCCGTCTTCAGAACCGGCAAATGTGCCAGTGGCGGGGAGCGCAAGCAGAAGAGCAATGGCGGTCGAAGCTAGCAAACGATCGATTCCCGGCATTGCAAAATCTCCTTCCCAGCCAGCGCGAAGCGAAGCTTTACTACTCGACGATGATTGGCCTCAATTTATGGCAGAAGCCGCGGCAGGACCGCCACGGCGCCGGCACGCTGCGTGAGCCAAATCACGCGAGCCACGTTACGCGAACCAAGGCATTTTGTCCTTGTCGCAGCCGCGAACACGCGGTGGTGAAGACGAATTTCGGCACCTGTCGCTCCGCGGCCACGGTTTGCTATCTCTTTCGTGCCGTTCATGAATTGGGGCGGGCCGCCGGGCACATTGTGAACGTTGAGCGTAGCGAATTTGTTACCGCGCGGCGACCGGCGGCTCGGAAAAGCGCCGGGAAAAATCGCCGCGCCGGGGCTATTATCGAATCAGGTCGAGTGACGACGGGAGGAAAAACTATGACGAATATCATGCGGTCCGTTCTGGCGGTCTTGTTTGCCGGTATTTTTGCTGGACTGGCCGCCGCTCCGGCGCGGGCGCAATCGGCGCCCGCTCAGACACCATCGCCGAGCGGAGCCAAGGTCTATTTCATCAATTTGAAAGACGGCCAGGAGGTCACGAGCCCATTGCTGGTGCAGTTCGGGCTGTCCGGGATGGGCGTCGCTCCAGCAGGCGTCGAGAAACCCAACACCGGCCATCATCATCTGCTGATCGATGCCACGCTTTCGGGCGATCAACTCAAGCAGCCAATCGCGATGGACGACAACCATCGCCACTTCGGCGCCGGCCAGACCGAGGCCATGATCACTTTGCCGTCGGGGCAGCATAAGCTGCAGCTCGTGCTGGGCGATTGGTCGCACATCCCGCACGCGCCGCCAGTCATGTCGGACGTCATTACCGTCACGGTGCGTTGACAGCGCGCCGCCTGGCCGCGCAGTGCTGCAATGGCCGCTCTCGATCTCGCAGATGTACTTATCGAGCTCTGGAGAGACGCCGGGCTCGATGACGACGCTTTGGAGAATGTCGCCTTCACCGGCAGCGAGCCGGTGTTGCCATCCTCATTTGCGGTCGGAACGGCAGCCCAAGCTACGATCGGAGCGGCGGCGCTCGCTGCCGCCGAACTTTGGCGGCTTCGCACCGGGCGACGCCAGCAGGTGAGGGTCGAGATGCGCGACGCCGCGATCGAATTCCGCAGCGAGCGTTACCTGCGTGTTGACGGCAAGGACCCTGACGATCACCACGATCAAATCGCCGGCCTGTACCGCTGCGGCGACGAGCGCTGGGCGCGGCTGCATACGAATTTGCCGCACCATCGCGACGGGTTACTTCGGCTTCTCGGCTGTGATCACAATAAAACCGCTGTGCAGCGGGCGTTGGAGCGATGGTCCGCGGAAAAGCTCGAAACGCTTGCTGCCGAGGCCGGACTTGTCGTCACAGCGTGCCGGTCCTTCTCCGAATGGGACGCTCATGGGCAAGGTCGCGCGGTCGCGAGCTTGCCGCTGTTCAGTATCGATAAAATCGCCGAAGCGCCCGCCTTGCACATTGCGCCGGCGCTACGGCCGTTGTCCGCAATCAAGGTACTGGAATTGACCCATGTCATCGCCGGCCCGGTCAGCGGCCGGGTTCTCGCCGTCCACGGCGCCGATGTGCTGCTCGTCACCGCCGCCCATCGACCCTCGATGCTGCCGCTCGTCATCGATACCGGCAGGGGAAAGTTGTCGACTCAAATCGACCTTCGTGCGCCAAGCGGCCGGCAAAGGCTCGCGGAATTGGTGCGCGAAGCGGACGTGTTCATTCAGGGCTATCGGCCCGGCGCCGTCGCCGCGCACGGATTTGGCCCGGAAGAGATCGCGCGCCTGCGCCCGGGCATCGTTTACGCTTCGCTCTCCGCTTACGGCCATGAAGGGCCGTGGGCGCTCCGCCGCGGCTTCGATTCGCTCGTGCAGACGGCGAGCGGATTGAATCTCGCCGAAGCCGAGGCATTCGGTTCATCGGAGCCGCGAGCCTTGCCGGCGCAGGCGCTCGATCACGCGACCGGCTACCTGTTGGCCTTCGCGATCATGGCGGCGCTCAAGCGCCGCGCCGAGCAGGGCGGCTCCTGGCACGTGCGGGTCTCGCTCGCACAAACCGGTCACTGGCTGCGCCAGCTCGGCCGCATCGACGGCATGCGTTGCCGCGATCCCGGCTTTGACGAAGTGCGAGATCGCCTGGACGCGACGCCGTCCGGCTTTGGTCTGCTTACCGCCGTGCGCCACGCCGCCGAAATGTTGGAAACCCCGCCGCATTGGGCGCGCCCGAGCGTCCCGCTTGGAACGCATGCGCCGGCCTGGAGCGGTTGAGCGCATGCCTCGTGCTCTTGCGACCGTGTCCATGTTGCGCCACATCAGGCGCGAATAAAACTTCAGCGCCCCAGATCAGACCCCCGCATGAGCAAGATTCCAGCCAAATCCGCCGCCAGGCGGGCCCTTCGATCCGGTTCGCGTGCCCATCTGCCGGAATGGAAGCTCGACGACCTCTATCGCGGGCTCGACGATCCGGCGATCAAGCGCGATCTCGACCGCACCGACGCCGAGTGCGCCGCTTTCGAAGAAGCTTACAAGGGCAAGCTCGCGGGCTTTGCCGCGGCCGGTGGGGCCATGCTCGCCGCCGCAGTGCGGCGCTATGAGGCCATCGACGATCTGATGGGCCGATTGTCCTCCTTTGCCGGTCTCACCCACGCCGGCAATACGATCGATCCCGCGCGCACCAAATTCTACGGCGACGTCACCGAGCGGCTGACGGCGGCATCAATTCATCTGTTGTTCTTCACGCTCGAACTCAACCGCATCGACGATGCGGTTCTCGATAAGGCCATGGCCGATCCGGCGCTCGGCCACTACCGCCCCTGGCTCGAAGACATTCGGCGCTATCGGCCCTATCAGCTTGAAGATCGCGTCGAGCAGCTGTTTCACGAGAAATCGGTGACTGCCTATTCAGCGTGGAATCGCCATTTCGATGCGACGATCGCGAAGTTGCGGTTCAAGCTCGCCGGAAAATCGCTCGCCATCGAACCGGTGCTTAATTTCCTCCAGGACCGCTCCGGAGGAAAACGCAAGGCGGCCGCGCAGGCGCTCGCGCACACGTTTAAGGACAACGTGCAGCAATTCGCCCTGATCACCAATACGCTTGCCAAGGACAAGGAAATTTCAGACCGCTGGCGCGGCTTCGCCGATATCGCCGACGAGCGGCATTTGTCCAACCGGGTCGAGCGCGAGGTGGTCGACGCGCTGGTTGCCGCGGTTCGCGCTGCTTACCCGCGGCTGTCGCATCGCTATTACGCGCTCAAAGCCGGATGGTTCGGCAAAAAGCGGCTGCCGCATTGGGACCGCAACGCCCCGCTGCCGCAGGTGCCGATGCGCAACGTGCCTTGGAACGAAGCCAAGGACACTGTACTTGCCGCCTACCGCGCTTTCTCGCCGAAAATGGCGAATATCGCCGCGCGCTTCTTCAATGAGCGTTGGATCGATGCGCCGGTGCGTCCGGGCAAGGCTCCGGGAGCATTTTCGCATCCGACCACGCCGTCGGCGCATCCTTATGTGCTCGTGAACTATCAAGGCAAGCCGCGCGACGTGATGACGCTCGCGCATGAGCTCGGCCATGGCGTGCATCAGGTGCTCGCGGCGCCCAATGGCGCATTGATGGCGCCGACCCCGCTTACGCTCGCTGAGACCGCAAGCGTGTTCGGCGAAATGCTCACGTTCCGCAGATTGTTGGCCGCGACGAGCAACAAAAAAGAGCGCAAGGCGATGCTCGCCGCCAAGGCCGAAGACATGATCAATACGGCGGTGCGCCAGATCGCGTTTTACACGTTCGAGCGCGCCGTACACACCGAGCGCAAGAACGGCGAATTGACCGCGGCGCGGATCGGCGAGCTCTGGCTCGACGTGCAGCGCGAAAGCCTCGGCCCCGCGATCGAGCTCAAGCCCGGTTACGAGACGTTATGGTGTTATATCCCGCATTTCATTCATTCGCCGTTTTACGTTTACGCCTACGCTTTCGGCGATTGTCTCGTGAACTCGCTTTATGCGGTCTACGAGAATGCGGCGGAGGGTTTTGCCGAGCGTTATCTGGCCATGTTGGCGGCGGGCGGCACCAAGCACCATTCCCAGCTCCTGGCGCCATTCGGACTTGACGCCCGGGAGCCCGCTTTCTGGCAGCGCGGGCTCGGCGTCATCGAGCGGTTGATCGATGAGCTCGAACGGCTGGATACGTGAGCACAATCAAGATATGGCTTGGCGATCTGACCGGCACAGCTTCGTGACGCCGGCCACCTTATTAAAAAGCGATTGATGGCGAAGCGCGAACAATCCGACCGCGAAAAGAATCGCTTCTCCGCCCGCGCGGCCAGGTACGCGCGGGTGTCGGCCAATGTCGGCGGCGTAGCGGCACGCTATGCCGGCCGCCGGCTTCTTGGCGGCGAGCCCGATCGTGCCAGCGAGGCGAGTGCGCTGGGCTTGGCATTAGGCCGGCTCAAAGGGCCGCTGATGAAGGTCGCGCAATTGATGGCGACCATTCCCGACCTGTTGCCGCCGGAATATGCCGCCGAATTGCAGAAGCTCCAAAGCGAGGCGCCGCCGATGGGCTGGGCCTTCGTCAAGCGCCGCATGATGGCGGAGCTCGGCAGCGGCTGGGAAAGCAAATTTGCAAGCTTCGAGCACCATCCGTCCGCCGCCGCGTCGCTTGGTCAGGTTCATCGCGCGCGCTCGATCGACGGCAAGCCGCTTGCTTGCAAGCTGCAATATCCCGACATGCAGTCCGCGGTCGAAGCCGATTTGCAGCAGCTGGAATGGCTCTTGGCGATTCGCCGCCGCTTCGACCCGGCGATCGACACCAGCGAGATCGCCAAGGAAATCGGCGCGCGCGTGCGCGAGGAGCTTGATTACCGGCGCGAAGCCAAACACGTCGCGCTGTATCGCGAAATGCTCGATGACATCGATATTGTGCGCGTGCCGCGCGCCTGGCCCGAACTCTCGACCGGCCGGCTACTGACGCTCGATTGGCTCGACGGCACCCGCATGCTCACCCACAAAAGCGATCCGCTTGCGGCGCGCAATACGCTTGCCAAGGCGATGTTCACTGCCTGGTGGTTTCCGTTTAGCCGCTTCGGCGTGATCCACGGCGATCCGCATCTCGGCAATTACTCCGTCTTTGTTCGTGACGGTGCGCCGGCCGGCATCAATCTTCTCGACTACGGCTGCATCCGCGTTTTCGCGCCGAAATTCGTGCGTGGCGTGGTCGACCTTTATCATGGCCTGTTGCGCGGCGAGAACGATCTGGTGGTGCACGCTTACGAGACCTGGGGATTCCGCAGGCTGTCGCGCGATCTGATCGAGACACTCAACATCTGGGCGCGCTTCATCTATGCGCCGCTGCTTGATGACCGGGTACGCACCATTGCCGACGGCGTCGCGCCGTCCGAATATGGCCGCCGCGAAGCGTTTCGCGTGCACCAGGCGCTCAAGCAAAAAGGTCCAGTCACCGTGCCGCGCGAATTCGTATTCATGGACCGCGCCGCGATCGGGCTCGGCGCCGTATTCCTGCACCTGCGCGCGGAATTGAATTTTTTTCGCCTGTTCAACGAGGCGATCGAGCGCTTCTCTATGGAGCGCGTCGGCAAACGCCAGGCGGCGGCATTGGCGAAGGCGGGCTTATAAAGTCCGCGCAGCCCCGGTCGGTTCTTTCACGTCCGACGTCCCGATGCACACTTTCAATGAACGCGCTCCGGCTCGTGTGCATGGGCAGCCGTGCTATTTTTCCAACTCAGCGAACCCCAGAACAAGACGAAGAACAGCGGGATGGCGATCATCGAGCACCACCAGGAGATTTGATAATATTCGGTGCGCCAATCGACCAAAGTCGAAAGCCGCGTGATCTCATCGGAGAAATCAAGTCGGTCGGGAGCCGTGCAGTGAACGAGTAAGAAATTTCGGAGACCAAAAGGCATAAAGTTGCGGCAGTCAGAGACAGGATGATGATCAAATCGCCAGCCATCGCGCCATTCCCCGACGGTGAAAGACGCCACCTTTTTCGGCGGCAACGTTGTGGCGGCTACAACAATGCCGTCGAAGGCCAGCAGCGCCAGTCCCTTTGAATCGAGTACGGTCAGAATGTCGTAAAACGTCTTCACGATCTCCGGGCCATGAGGCGGAAACATTTGTGTTCCGGCAGCGTGAAACAGTTCAATTTTTTGCAGTAAATCGCAAACCATATTCGCCGCCTCCGTAGCGTCTCAAAAATGGGTGATTGTCGATTCAGCAACAATCGCACTCGAAGCCTTCGAGCGCGACCAGCGCGTTTTTCATGAACGCCGGCGGAAAGTCGTCTTCGCTCACCTGCCCCAGCGGCTTGAAGATCTTGAAATGGTGCCGCCCCGCCGTTGTCCAGAATACCACATGGGTCTCGAGCGGCGGACAGCCAGGCACGCCGCAAGCGATTTCCGACACCATGACGGTTTGGTCGTGCGCGAGCGCAAAGCGCGCGCGCGTCCACTGTCGGGCGCGCTCAATGGCGGCGCTATTTTCAAGCTTGTTGGCAAAGCCTAGCATGTCGCTCTATGCCGTCATGCCCGGGCTTGTCCCGGGTCTCCACGCCTTTATACACCTCAAGCGATGAAGACGTGGATGGCCGCAAGCAAGACCGGCCATGACCAGGGAGGAAAGCTTGTCCGAGAAGGTGGTGGCGGCGGTGCGGGTCGGACCCAGCAGGACCGAGCTGCGCGAATTTCCCATGCCGGATATTCCGGAGGATGCCGCGCTGATGAAAATGGAAGTCGGCGGCATCTGCGGCACGGACGTCAAGCTCTATAAACATCCGCCGTCGAACGCGCCGGTCATCATGGGCCACGAAAATATCGGCACCATCGCCAAAGCGGGGCATGAATTCACCCGCCGCAAGGGCTTCAAGGAAGGCGATCTCGTCTTCGTTGAACATTATGTCTCTTGCGGCAAATGCGAGTGGTGCCATGCCGGGCAATACCGCCATTGCGAAAACACCAATTGGCGCACCAATCCGGACGCCATCCGCTACGGCTATACCTCGGCGGAGCGGGCGCCGCATTTGTGGGGCGGGTTCGCGCAATACGTCTACCTGCCGTGGAATGCGGTCGTGCATCATGTGCCGAAGGGCGTCACCGCCGAGCTCGCCGGACTGGTCACGCCGATGGCCAATGGCGTCGAGTGGTCCTTGTTCGACGGCGGTGTCGGCTACAATTCGACGGTGCTCATTCAGGGCCCCGGCCAGCAGGGACTGTCGCAGACTGTGATCTGCAAACAGACCGGCGCAACGTTGATCATCGTCACCGGGACGTCAAAGGACAAAGCGCGGCTTGACGTCGCCAAGAAGCTCGGCGCCGATCACGTCATCGACGTCAACAAAGAGGATCCCCTTGCCCGTGTCATGGCGATCACCGGCGGCAAAGGCGTCGATGTCTCGCTCGACTGCACCGCCGGCGCCGGCACGATTCCGATGCTGCTCGGCATCGAGGCGCTCAAGCGCAAAGGCGGCGTGATCGTCGCGCAAGGCGAGATGGCGCAGTTTCCGAACTTCCCGCTGGAGAAATTCACGGTGAAATTCATCACCATGAAAAGTGCACGCGGCCATAGTTACAAGGCCTGCGAACTCGCTTTGGCGCAGCTTGCCTCGAAGCGTTTCCCGCTTGAGCTGATTACGACCCACCGCTTCGGACTGGACGAGGTCGATCTTGCCATCCGCTCGGTCGGAGGCGAAGGCGTGGCCGACGTGATCCACGCTTCGCTGATGCCGTGGCTGTAAGCTTAGGCGGACGGCTGGGCGATGGCGTTGGGGCCGACGAGATAATCAACAAGGAATGCCAACGGAAAAACTTTCGACATCACCAGCGATTGAGCCGAAGATTTGCATTGTACCCGATGCTGCCACCGCCTGTAAGCGCGGGATCGTCGACGCTCTGCGCTGCCGAGGCAAATAAACGAACGCCGCCGTGATGGCGCGCTGTTTTGACATGTCCGCCGTGACGAACAGAAATCAGCTGATCTTTTCCAGAAGCGTGTTGAGCAAATGCCGGGGACGCGATGCTAACGGCAGCAATTGCAGTCCCAAGAATGACCTTGAAGATTGTGGACACGATAGTTTTCTCCTGCGGGATCACGTGAACAAGACGTTTGTCTTGTTATCCGACGTGACAGGAGATCGAATTCCATCGCGGCAAATTCCATCACGTGTGATTGATTTTTTCGCGCAACTGAAATCGTCCGTGCGTGAAAAAGATTCATCTTTGCCCTGACGGTGGCTTTGAATCGCACCGGTTCTGATGAGCATCTAATAAATCGCTGGTCGCCTTTGAAATCATGGATAGCGCCCCGCTGACATATCCGAGATAATCGAGCCCGGCCGGAGTAAGGACCAGGCCGCGCTTGCGATCAAAAAGTGCGACGTCGCGCCATTTTTCGAGTGCGTTGATGCCGTGGCTAACTGCCCCCGGTGTCAGGTCCAATTCCTGCGCGGCGAGCTTGAAGCTGCCGCAACGAGCGGCGGCTTCAAACAATCGCAAGCCGTTAAGCGGCGGTATCAGCCCCATCCTGCGATGATTGGAATTCGCCTCACTTTATTCCTGGTCTTTGATCGCCAGGATGGATGCGGATGACTTAAAGTTCGCGGGATGAGCTGCGGCGGGTCCGCTGAAGTCTGTAGCCTTTACACCGTTCTCACGTCGCGGGTGTTATGCGGCGTTTGCAGTCCGCAAACGCGAATCAAAGCGGCGCAGTCGAACGCGGTGTGACGAAGCCAAGCAATTCTCCGTAAAGCGCCGCGTGAATCAGATGAAAACCGCGTTCTGCGACGCCATCGAGTGTCACTCTGAGAATCTGGTCGCGCCACGAATTCCCGTCCAACCGAAGCAAAAGCGTGTATTCCAATTGCCAAGTGA
>Ga0126369_10000718_pt1 | contig 22055 bp, 20 predicted proteins | sample PanSoiMetaPlot_1_FD_109646 | JGI IMG/M metagenome (GOLD analysis project Ga0126369, IMG submission 109646) | Tropical forest soil microbial communities from Panama - MetaG Plot_1 | ecosystem: Environmental > Terrestrial > Soil > Tropical forest > Bulk soil | place: Panama | collected 2016-02-17
CATTCGCGACACGACCCAGGCGATCGATGAAATTGATTCCGTCTGCCGCCGTCAGTTCAAAGAGGCTTTTGAAGCCATCAATGCCGGATTCAAGGAAGCTTTCGTTAGTCTCTTCGGCGGCGGGCACGGCGAGTTGCGATTGTTGGAAGGTGCCGAAGAAGCGGAAGCCGGAGTCGAGATCGTGGCACAGCCGCCCGGCAAAAAACTGCAAAATGTCCTGTTGCTATCCGGCGGCGAGAAAGCGCTCACCGCGCTCGCTCTCCTTATTGCGCTGTTCCGCTTCAAGCCGAGTCCATTCTGCGTCCTTGACGAAGTCGATGCGCCGCTGGACGAAGCCAACGTCGATCGATTCGCACAGATGGTGCGCGAGATGAGCGCGACGACTCAATTCATCGTGATCACCCACAGCAAGCGTACAATGGAAACCGCCTCGCAGTTATACGGCGTGACCATGGAAGAGCCTGGTATATCGAAGATCGTTTCAGTAAGGTTGAATTGATGTATGCGTCAGGAAACACAAAGACACAGAGGCACAAAGGCACAGAGGCGCGCGAAAAAAAATCCCTAAGCGCGCCTCTGTGCCTTTGTGCCTCTGTGTCTTTGTGTTTTCTATATGGTGATTATGATGACCGCATTAATGGAAACTGATCTCTCCGACGTGAAGCTCCACGGCCGTGGGAAGGTTCGCGACATATATGATCTCGGTGACCGCTTTTTAATCGTAGCCACCGATCGTCTTTCCGCATTCGATGTAGTGTTGCCCACTCCCATTCCCGATAAAGGAAAAGTGCTGACACAGATGTCGGCATTTTGGTTCGGTCGTTTCAAAGATGTCGTGCCGAACCATGTGGTATCTACGGACGTGACCAAGTATCCGCAAAGTCTGCATCAGTTCCGTGACCAGCTCGAAGGCCGGTCGATGCTGGTGAAGAAGGCGAAAGTATTTCCGGTGGAATGCGTCGCGCGAGGATTCTTAACCGGGTCCGGCTTGAAGGATTACAACAAAACCGGCAGCGTGTGCGGGATCAAATTACCTCCGGGTTTGCGAGACTCCGATCGTTTGCCTGAGCCGATCTTCACTCCCGCTACTAAAGCCGAAACCGGCCATGATGAAAATATTTCCGAAGAGCAGGCGGCGAAGATCATCGGTCAGGACAATGTCGGCCGGCTCAAAGAGCTCACGCTGCAGCTGTACAGCCGCGGTGTCGAATATGCTAAGACTCGCGGCATTATCGTCTGCGATACAAAATTCGAGTTCGGACTGATCGACGGCAAAATTTCGATTGTTGATGAAATGCTCACGCCGGATTCATCGCGATTCTGGCCGGCCGATCAATATTCGCCGGGCAAGCCGCAGCCGTCGTTCGACAAACAATTCGTCCGTGATTACCTCGAGAAGATCGGCTGGAATAAGCAGCCTCCGGCGCCCGAGCTTCCGGATGACATCGTCAAGGCGACGAGTGCCAAGTACGTTGAGGCGCTGCGTCTGCTGACGGGCCGCGACCTGCAATGATTCTTTTCAAATTTTCGCTGCTGGATTGGCTTCTTCTTGCGATCCTCGTCTACTCCATCGCCGTTAGCTGGTTCAAAGGGTTCGTCCGCGAAGTCCTAGGACTGATCACGGTTCTAGTGGGTGTGCTTCTCGCAGCATGGTTCTATCGCGGGGTTGGACGCTTATTTAAAGATGTTGTCAGAACGGAAAACATTGCTCTATTCTTTGGCTTCTCCTTGATCTTCGTGATGACGCTTGTGGCTGGTTTCGTAGTCATATGGCTCGTCACAAAATTCATGAAATTCGCGAAGCTTCAATGGGCTGACCGATTGCTCGGTGCGGCTTTTGGTTTCATTCGCGGATGGTTAATCTCGGCGGCGATCCTGCTAGCACTGACTGCTTTCGAGATCCAAACCGAGAGGCTAAAAGGCTCGGAGCTGGCACCTTATTTCCTGCCCGGGTCGAGAGTCATCGCTGTCATGACTCCATACGAGATGAAAGCAAAGTTTCTTGTCGGCTATCGCGCACTGGAGCGCTGGTGGCGGCAGCAGTAGAAAACGCCCCAACTCTAAGGAAAGTAGTTGTGAAAGAGAAGTTGGAATCCCTTGTAGCGGAAATGATCGAGCGGCGAATTTACCTGGATGAAGCGCTGGGTGAGTTTGAAAAGAGGTTCATTCAAACTGCACTCGTCAAAACGCGTGGCAATCAAACAAAAGCCGCCAAGGTTCTTGGCGTCCACCGTAATACCCTCAATCGCAAGATCGCTCAACACAAGTTGAATGGGCATCGGTAGGCGGGTTTTCGACCGGACCCGGTTTTCGCTTGCGTTTGCGCTGTTGCAGGCGCTCTCGGATCTGTTCGGGCAGGCTCTCGAGGTCACGAACAGGCACTAGATCCACGCTCTGTAACGGGTCGACGATAAAGTTGGCCACGAGACAGAATTCATCGTAAATTGCGTCACCGGATTCCCGGTCGACGGGCGCGTTAAAATATCGATGCAGATCCGAAGGCAGCATTTCGTGCAGCGTCTCGACTGCGTATTCTTCGAACCCAACAACGCGGCCGCGCCTGATAAATGCAAGCTTGCAGCGTGAGACTGAATCGGAAGCAAGCACCACAACATAATTAAAATTCCAAACCGAAAAGAACGTGTCTTTGTATTCCTGTCGTGCACGATGAACTTTTTCGAGCTTGCGATGGATGACCTCTGCTTCTTCGAACTTCATCTCCGCAGCGAGATCGTTCATTTTCTGCACGCACGCGCTCTCGATATCTTCGTGGCGGCCTTCCGTAAATGCGATCGCGTCCTGAACGTCCTGCAGATAATGCCGCCGGTCGATATCGTTGTTACAGGGCCGCGAGCATGTGTGCATTTGAAAATACAGGCAGTCGGGATGAGGATCGTTTCCGCGAATGTTGTATAGACAGGGACGCAATTTGAAGGTTCGCTCGAGCGTGGTTTTCAGCTTCGTGAACTGTCCGCGAGAAATGAACGGCCCGAAGTAATCGACCCCGGCTTTGACCTGGCGGCTCGCATAGATGCGCGGGAACCGTTGTTTACGATTGATCTTCATGAGAGTGAACAACCGGAACGTCCGCATTTTCCGATACGTCTTCGGAAAATAGTTCTTTCGCTCCCGATATAAGACGTACAGAGTCTCGAACGTTGAATCGGTACGAATGTATTCGATCCGTCCCGTGATCTCCCGCAGATCGAGGTCGCGTACTCGTTCGGACCGCTCGCCGTAGTAACGCTCAAACCGCTCAAACAAATTGCTCGTTTTGTCGAGCACGATCAGCTTTCCGCGAATATCGAAAATCTTGTAAACACCGGAATGTTTGGGAAGGGTAGGAAAGGTTTTATCGTATTCCAGCGTCTCTAACCGAAACTCCATGTCTCATTATAGGGGCCAAGGGGTCAGACCCCTCGGTACCTAATCTGTAACTCGAGAATTTAGGTACCGAGGGGTCTGACCCCTATAATATTGTGCATGCGATGCGATGACACACTAAGATGACGACGCCAAACTCCAGCCTGCATACCGTGTTTCTCCAATACTCGCGCACAAAACTGCTCGAACAATATTGGCCGCGCTTACGGAGTTCAGTTGAATCATTGAATGAAGAACAAATTTGGTGGCGCCCAAACGCAGCTAGTAACAGTATTGGAAATCTGATCCTCCACCTTGACGGCAATGTGCGGCAATGGCTGATTTCATCGTTTCGCCGGCTGGAAGACAGACGCGATCGGCCCGCCGAATTCCGCGAACGTCGACCAATTTCGGGCTCGGCGTTGCTGGAGAAACTCGGCGGAACGGTCACAGAAGCAGCAGACGTTGTCGGTTCGTTGACCGAAGCCGACTTGCTCGCGACCTTCAAAATTCAAGGCTACACGGTGAGCGGTTTACAGGCCGTTTATCAAGTCGTCGAACATTTTGGGCTGCATTATGGCCAGATTGTCTATGTTACGAAGCTGCTCCGCGGTGAAGATCTGGGTTTCTACCGCGAACTGGATGACACTGGCCGGCCTCCCAACCGTTGACTTAACCCTCCGCTAACGCGGCTCGAATACAAAAAAATCAATCGGTTCTGTGATGGTGCAAGCCGGCATCGTCGTTGCTGCCGCACGAAGCGCCTGTAAACCAGCCTCAAAGTCGCTGTCGTCGAGACTCGCCAATATCGAATCGGCTTTTAGTGAAAGCTTGTCGGCGTACGATGAATAATCGGCTGCGATCGTTTGAGTTACGACTTCGTAAGAGAGCGTTTGAAAAGACGCCTCTTCGAAGACTTCGCGTTGGAAGGTCAATGACGGCAGCCGTTGTTCAAGCAGTTTTCGGCTTGTTGGAAAGAATGGAACGTACGGGTACATCGGTATCTTCTCCAGGCTGGCGGTGCGCAGGCAAACGCGGCCGTGACGGCGGAGCACTCTTCTGCATTCTTCGGCAACCATGCCTGGGTCAGTGAAGTGGTGAAACGCCATCGATATGAAAATAAGGTCCATTGATTCGGCGGGCAATGGCACGGCTTCACCAAAACCATTAGCGAAGACAACGCGACTGTTACTGCTGCCGCGTGCTTGTTGAAGCATTTTCGTCGATGGATCAATTCCCATCAAGTTTGCGTCGAAAGTGCGTGCAAGCGCATGAGAGAAACGTCCTGTACCGCATCCAAGATCCAGAATGTCGTGAACTCCCTCAGGATCGACGCGATTCGAAACAACACTCATCCACTGCTGGAGAAAATCGGCTCCGTGATCACGGCCTCGATTGTAGTTCTCAGCAATACTGGTCTGATCGTAGTTCATGCCCACAACCCGGTTGACGCGATGCCTCGACACGCTGTCGCGAAATCAAGGTCTGACTTCCAGTGCCAGGTGGTCGCCGACGATGGATACCCAACGGTCGAAAGATATGCCGGCAGCCGATGATGCGCGTGGAAACACGCATTCAAGCCTGCCCAGATGGCCGCCTGCAAGGGCATTGAAGTTAAAAATGATAGAAGTCGGTGAGCGCGCGTCCTGATCGTGAGGCGTTAGGGTGTACGTCACCCGTTCGTATGAGTTAGCCGCCAGCAGTTGCTCGGCGGCAGCGGTTCCGCCGGGAGACCATATGCAATAGTCAACGCCTGGTGCGGGGCTCGGCGACTCCACGCTCGAAATTCTTTTCGCTGACAAGACTTGGATCGCACCGATGCGTCCGGTCCAGCTTTGAGGTGAGAAGCGGATTCTGAACTCATCTCGCGTGATGTCCAGGAGTTTCTCATCGGAATCCGGAACCTCCCAGGCAGCGGAGTCGGGTCCATGCCGCGAATCGAGATCGCTCACGAGTGTTGTGGCGCCGGCATCCTCAACAATGTGCTTCGCATTATCGGCATCATCAAATGACAATTTGACGCTCGACGACGCTTCCTTGCCATCCGACAAGATAAAGTATGCCGATGCTCCAAACGCAATACGGCTCTGACTTCTTTGAGCTGGAATGCGCGGCAGAGTTGTTGTTCGACAGATCAAGAATTGGTAGGTCACGTTTTCGGCAGTAACAGACTTGCAATCCCAATGGTTGATGACGTCCGTCGCATATCTGTACCGCTCCGCCAGCTCAGGAGGATTCAGGCTATAGATGCTTTGGTCGTCCTGGCGGCTGACGAGGAAAAGATAAGGGAGATCAAAGCGGTATGCCTGGGTTTCCGAATCGAATACGGCCCTGACGGGAGCATTTGTGTTTACTGCAATTTCATCGAACCCGATTCGCCTCTGGCTATAAGCCTCGACCGTCTCGGTTACAGGAAACTTGGTTGTCAGCTGAACTGGACCATGCTCGCCGCGGCAGACTCCTTTGAAGACGAAGACGGAAGGATCGTTTTTAACTTCCTCCAAACTTTTGCGATACCAGTCGCCTAATTCGCGCTTTTCATTGAAAAAGGCGACGGTCCGCCACTCGGCTTCTTCGTTGACGAGTTCGGAGCATTGGATGGATTGAGCTTTGTCGAAAGCACGGTCAAGATCCGTGTTTCGAAACCGGCCGAAAACGGTACGCAGTTGAACGAAGAATCTCCTGTCATACCGTTCTGTTTCTCCCGCCGGGAGGTCACCCGCTGCGGCGAGCAAACCGACAATGACAAAAATAATCCGCGAAACCTTAGCCCATCCCATAAACATATGCACCACCTAATCTAAGGTATCAATACTAGCAAGGTTGTAAAAATTGGGATGTGTGATCAAATTCGTTCTATGGGTGAAGCGGTGGACAATGTGCGTAATACGATAATCGTCGCAGTTATTGCCGGAATCATCTTTGTTGGTTCGATCTTTAGTCCTCCCCACCTGATGGATGACGTCGACGCGGTGCAGGCCCAGATTTCACGAACGATGGTGGAATCTGGTGATTGGGTCACGCCGCACCTCAACGGTATCGCGTATCTTGAAAAATCCCCGCTCGGTTATTGGCTGAGCGCGATTTCTCACGGCATCTTCGGAGTTCACGATTGGGCGGGACGGTTGCCTTTGGCGTTGAGCGTCATCGGATTATGCGTTGCGACGCTGCGCTTTGGTACCTGGGCCTTTGGCCTGGATGCGGGATTTTATTCCGGTCTGGTCTTGAGCACCAGTATTGGTTTGTTTCTGTTCACACGCATCGTGATTCCCGATGCGATTCTGACGCTTGTTATCACGCTCGGATTGTGGTCATTCGCTCGCGCGCTCGACCCGGACGAAAAGCGTTCTGAGGTTTGGCCGGTTCTGATGGGCGTGTCGCTTGGGCTGGGTCTCTTGCTGAAAGGATTGATTGCTGTCGTGTTCCCGATCGGTACGGGCTTCGTGTACTTGGCCATCACACGACAACTATGGGTTCAGGATACGCTGCGGAGGGTGCGTCCGGTCCGTATACTCGCCGTTATGGGAGCGATCGCCGTCCCATGGTACGTGCTGGCAATGCTGCGGAATCCGCCTTATTTCGATTTCACGATACACAGCGGTCCAGGCCAGTACCATGGATTTTTCTGGTTCTACTTCATTAATGAGCATGTCCTGCGGTTCCTGAATCTGCGCTATCCCCGCGACTACAATACTGTGCCACGCCTCTGGTTCTGGCTCTTACATCTGGTGTGGTTGTTTCCCTGGAGCGTATACGGCGCAGCAGCGTTTCGCCTGAATTACAGACCGTCAGATCGGGCGGGCAGGACGCGGCTGCTGGCCCTTTGTTGGATTGCTGTCGTGCTGGTTTTCTTCAGCTTTTCGACGACGCAGGAGTATTACTCCCTGCCTACATATCCGGCATTCGCTCTACTGCTCGGGTGTGCAATCAACACCGGCGGTGTTTGGATAAGGCGTGGAACAAAGGCGATTGTTGCGGTTGCGTCGGTAGCTGCGGTAGTTATCGCCGTCATTCTCTGGCATGTATGGGCTCTGCCGACGCCGGGTGATATCTCGACGGCACTCGTCCAGCATCCCGAGATGTACACCCTATCGTTAGGCCATATGGGGGATCTGACGCTGCAGTCGTTTGCATATTTGCGATTCCCTCTCGCTTTGGCCGCCACTGCGGCATTATTGGGCGTCGCGGGAATGGTTATTTATCGGAACCACAAACGCCTGCCGTTTTTTGCGGCGGCGGTGATGATGGTTGTCTTTTTTCATGCTGCTCGAGTTGCGATGGTCGCGTTCGATCCTTACCTCGGCTCGAAGCCCCTTGCCGAAGCATTGACGAAGGCGCCGCCGGGCAGATTAATCGAAGCTAACGCTTATTACGCTTTTTCGTCTGTGTTCTTTTACACAAATCAACGAGCCCTGCTCTGGAATGGCAGGGTGGGTAACCTGGAATATGGTTCATACGCTCCCGGAGCACCGGATGTATTCATTGATGATACGAAGCTACAGCAGCTCTGGCGGAGTCCGGATCGATACTATCTCCTCGCCTACGACAATGATATGCCGCGACTTCAGCAGTTGGTTGGCGTTGCGGTCTATCTCGTCAGCAGTAGCGGCGGTAAATGCCTCCTCACAAACCAACCTGTTGGCTAATTTCCTATAATGATTCATCTCTGTCTGTATTTCTCTGTCACCGGACTAGTGTCCAGCACGGTCTACTTAATCCTTGTCCTGAAGGCTGCGGGGCGTTTCCGGCAGGACTTCCGAAATCAAATTGACGACGGCCTTTCATTACCAGCTGTCGCCGTATTAAAGCCCCTGCATGGTTTAGAGCCTCATCTTGAGCGGAATCTGGAAAGTTTTTTCGTCCAGGATTATCCAGAATTCCATCTCTTCTTTGGCGTGCGCGACAGCAGCGATCCGGCATTAAAAGTCGTTGAGTTACTTCAGCGCAAACATCCTCAGGTCAAGACCACGATCGTGCTTTCGGGTGAGCCGGAGTATCCCAACGCGAAGGTGTTCACTTTAGAAAAGATGTTAGCTGGCGCGGCCTCACCCTACTTAGTCATCACGGACAGTGACGTATGTGTGAACAAGAACTGCCTCCGCGAGGTCGTCACGCCTTTGCTTGAAAGTCAGAATGGCGTCGTGACCTGTTTGTATCGAGGCCTAACCGCGGGCGGTTTTTGGTCAAGACTGGAAGCGCTTGGCATGTCCGTTGAACTGTCTTCGGGTGTCTTAGTGGCGAATATGGTGGAAGGAATGAGATTCGCCTTAGGACCGATCATGGCCACACGCAGAGATGTATTGGATTTGATCGGCGGGATTTCCGCGCTCGGATCCTACTGCGCGGACGACTACGTCCTCGGAAATCGTGCTCACGCCGGCGGGAAGCGCGTCGTTCTCTCAAAGCATATCGTCGGCCACGTTGCCATGAACACCTCGGCGCGCCGCTCGCTAGAGCATCAGGTCCGTTGGATGAGGAGCACGCGTTTTTCGCGGAGTGCCGGACATATCGGGACCGGTTTGACTTACGCCATGCCGTTCGGTTTGCTGGGTCTCGCAATCAGCGGTCTAGGTCACCACTGGGAATTAGGTGTGGCTTTGCTAGCGTGGGCGTTCCTTAATCGTGTGATCCAGGCGATTGCGATCGGATGGGGCGTCATTGACGATCCTCAATCGCTCAGCCTTTCCTGGCTGTATCCAATTCGAGATTTGATCGGTTTTCTGGTCTGGTGCGCCAGTTTTTTGGGTCGCGAGATTGTCTGGCGAGACCAGCGATATCGCTTGGTAACCGACGGCCGGATGGTTCGGATCTTGTAATTACTAGCCGCCGCGCACTGTCTGTTCTTACGTAAACATGTCGAATGTCTCAAAATTTTCATTCAGGATTGCCGCGGTATTTTGGAATCCGAGCCAGCGGGAAATCATCGTGGCATATACGCGACGGAAGTCGGTTGTATAGACGAGATTGTCGCCTTCGTCGAGTTGCGTCAGGCTCGGAATCTTCCCGTAATGTCCGCCCTTGACGTTCTTACCTGCGACAAACATCAAATTCGCCGTACCGTGATCGGTGCCGAGGCTGGTGTTTTCCGGCACCCGTCGGCCGAACTCTGAGAAAACCATCATAGCGACATCACTGGCGCGACCCATTCGTTCCAGATCAACCATGAATGCTGATACGGCGTCCGATGTATAGGTCAGCAAGCGTTGATGCAGGTCACCCTGGAAGACGTGCGTGTCAAACGCGTTATTCCTGTAGGCGACGTAGTAAAGCCGCGTGGGCATTCCGGCATTGATCAACGCGGCGATCTTAGGCAAGTCCAAAGGATTGATTCCATAATCCACGGGTGATTTGTACTTCGACCACGCCTCTTTCACGAAAGCCGACGCGCTCTTAGCGCTCCGCGCGACATCGAGTAGAAACCTCCGGGACGCATTATCGACGTTCCCTACGTCCGCCACTTGCGCGAAGAAGTCCCGTTCCTGGTAGAAGCCCTCTCGAGCGAACTTGTTCGGATCGTCGAATACGAGCGGCGTATGCAGCCGGCTTCGCACCGCCAACGATTGCCGCGCATCGATGTTGACGAGGAAATTCGCAGGCGCCTGCGGCGCCATGGCGTCTGCCGTGCGTCCAACCCAGCCGTATTCATCACCTCGGTTGGGTGCCGCAGTATGCCAGTACGCCATCGAGGTGAAGTGTGAAAGTGAGGGGTTCGAATAGCCGCAACCGTGTACGATGGCGAGCTTGCCATCTTTGTATAGCCGTTCGAAACCGACCATGCCAGAGCTGAACCCGAAGTGTTCGTCGATTTTTCTAACACTGGATGCGCGGATGCCAATCTTCGGCCGCAGACGGTAGTAGGCATCGTCACCATAAGGAACCAACGTATTCAGGCCATCGTTGCCTCCCGAGAGTTCCAACACGACGAGGATCCGGGGCGTACTTGATGTTTGAGTCGCAAGCGCCTCCGCCGTCCGCGCGAACAAACCAGGGACACGCATCAGACCCGTCGCACCAACGCCAATTCCGTACAAGCCAGCCTGCAGCAATTCTCTTCGAGTGATCATCGGTTGCTCCTTTTGCATACGTTAGGAACCACAAAGACACAGAGACACAAAGGCAGAGCGGCTCGCGAATACGCATTTGGCTTCGTCACAAGCCGCTCTGCCTTTGTGTCTCTGTGTCTTTGTGGTTCCACACTCGCTTGACCATCAACTCAACTGGTACTCCGGCTCGCTCATAAGAAGGTGAAGCAGGAGACGTAATGAGTCCTCCATATATGTTTTGGCTGCCGCAATGTCCGAAGTGCCTAGCTCCTTTGTTAACAGGTTCACCAAGGCCTGACGTTTTTCGTCGGCTGGAGGAACGCGCATGAACCTGCGAATGAAGTAATCGACCACTTCAGTCGTGTTCTTTAGTCCCGCACCCACCACCATTCGCGTTAGATCGACCTGTGCCGTCTGACGCGGAATAGGTTTGACTCTCTCGATCGCCATCTGCCAGCCGCGGAAGCTGCCGTAGCGTGTATTGAAATCCTCATCCCGGTCGGCGAGCATATTCGCTTCAGCCAAACCGCCTTCACTGCCTCTGTCGGGCATCGTTGCTGAAGAGATGTCGAGACCTGCGCGGATCTTGTCAGCGACAACCCGGATATCCGTCGAAGGATTGGCGCGATCAGGCGGAATGAAATTGATGTCCGGAAACAAAACATCGCGAACAAAGTTCCCACGCTCCAGCAACAAGCCTGGTGTTATCCAGCTCCGTCCTTCAGACCATCCCGCGACAGTTGGCGGCGAGAATAACCGCTGTCCAAGCGTTCCCGTCGCGACATTGAAATCCGGAACACCAGGTGCTTCATTCAGTCCGAGCTTCCGGAAGGTAGATATAGCTAGTTGTACGGGACTCTTGATTTGCGTTCCGACCGACGGTGGACTGTAGAAATCGCGCGAAAGGAAAATCGTCTCGAGTAGCGGCGACATATCGTAGTTGGCATTGCGCAAGACGTTTCCTAGTTTCTCTTGTAGTTCGGGGGACAGTTCCTGGCGAACGAAGTAACGGTAGACCTTGCCTGCAATAAATCTGGCTGTGACAGGCTGCTGCAGGATGATGTCGATGATATCCACGCCATCAAAATTTCCAGTTTTGCCGAGGAACGTTTTCTGTCCGTCATCGTGTTGGTCTTTGTTGACGACAAACTTCAAATCGACGTAATTCCAGCCCGTGAATGCGCGAGCGGCTTCGCGAATGTCCCGTTCGGAGTAATTGCCGACACCCATTGTGAAGAGTTCCATGATCTCGCGAGCGAAGTTCTCGTTCGGAGCCCCCTTCACATTCACGCCCGCGTCCAGAAACGAAAGCATGGCAGGATCTTTGGCTTCTGCAATCATCAGATCGCGAAAATTTCCCGTTCCATGTTTGTGAAATAGCTCAAGCTGGCCAAGCATTTTCCGGTAATCGCGCACTTTGGCTTCGTTGACGGCAAAGTGACCGTGCCAGAACAACGCCATCTTCTCTTCAAGAGGATGATGCGTGGCGACCATACGATTGGCCCACCAGTATGAAACCCGTTGGGTTTCCAGCACGCTCGCTCGCAGCCAGTAGAAAAACTTGTTCACAATAGGCTGAAGCGGACGATCGCCTCCGGGTTTTACCTTGATACCGAGCGCTTCACCTTTTTCTTTCGCGAGTTTTGTGACGGCCGGCCTGCTCTCCGGAAAAGGTTCGATCCCAGGATCATGGATGCCGGAATGCTCGAACGGCGGCAGTTTGTTTTCGATGTTCTGAAAGTGGACCAACTGCCGAACGGCCTCTGGCGGGGTCAATTGCGCCAGTGCCTGAATTTCTTCCGGAGTTCCGCCGAAGCCGGCTCGTTCCAAAAGGTGTGCCGCCAAATCGTAATTCCAATCGGACGCGCTGATTGGGGTCAGATCATTCTGCCATTGAGATGTTCCGGTTTTTTGGGCCAGGGCAGAAGCTGTGAAGATCATGACCAATACGACCAACCACTTCAGTCGTCGATGCATGGTTTATCTCCCGCGTATTGACGTGAAGACATTCTAGGCTGGGTTCGAGAACGGAACAATCAAAGTTGTTGGACGGCGATTTTCCCCGGACTCAGCTACAAAACCTGCCCAGCGTCATGATGGCGCGTTCCATGGATTCGCTCCAAGGATGCCCGCAGCTGATGCGGATGTGATTTCGGAACCTGCCGCTGGCCGAGAAAATCACACCAGGAACGATGCTGATGTTTTTGGATACTGCGGCGCGATAGAGTTTGACCGCATCGACAGTCTCAGGCAATTCCACCCATAAAACGTATCCGCCGGCCGGACGTGAGATCTTTGTGCCTTCCGGAAAGTAATTAACTATGGCGTGACTATAAACCTGAACTTGCTTCGCGAGCGTCATGCGCAGCCCGCGCAGGTAACGGTCATAACCGCCACTTTGGATAAAGTCGGCGATCGCCACTTGCGGGAGGGAGGGTGAAGCAATCGTGTTTATAAATTTCAATCGTGTGACAGCGTCCAAATAACGACCGGGCTGTATCCAGCCAACTCGGAAACCTGGGGCCAGAACCTTCGAAAAAGACGAACATAAAAGGACTAGACCCTCGGTATCGAATGCTTTGGCTGTCTTCGGCCGAACACCGTTGAAGGTGATGTCGCCGTAAATGTCATCCTCGATCAACGGCACTTTATGTTTCGTTAGAAGACCGACGAGATTTCGTTTGTAGCCGTCATCCAGAATGAAACCGAGCGGATTGTGGCCATTCGTAATACTCAGGCAGGCACGTACGCGATGCTTACGGATCGCAGATTCGAGAGCGTCCAGATCCATCCCGTGTCGCGGATGCGTCGGTATTTCGATCGCTTTCATTCCTAGTGAATCGATAATCTGGAGGACAGCGAAATAAGTTGGGCTCTCGATCGCAATGACGTCACCTGGGCGACCAACCGCACGAAGGCCAAGATTCAGCGCTTCCATTCCACCGCACGTGATGACGAGTTCATTCGGCGAAAAATTACAGCCATAAGTTATCGACCGCCGTGCGATCTGCCGGCGAAGAGTTGCCAGACCCATCGTGAAATCATATCGGCTGCTGTGGCCTGGATCCTCGCGCATGACCTGGTGGATGATCCGATTCAATTTCCGGTATGGATAAAGCGAGGGGCAGGCAGAAGCGGCTCCCAGCGGTATTTTGGCCGGATCTCCGACGGAATGCACAACTTCGTTCAGCAGGTCACAGATACCGATCTCCGTCGGGACACTTCGCGACGATTGAAACTCCGGTTCCGGGACAAGCTGCGCAAAAGGGGTCCTCACGTAAAAGCCTGACTGAGGACGCGGTTCAATCCAGCCTTGATTCTCGAGCCAGAAGTAGGCCTGCAAGACGGTCGAAACGCTGACGCCCTGCTGCCGTTTTAGACCGCGAATTGAAGGGACTTTATCGCCGACACGCAGCGCTCCCTTGCGGATCTGGCCTTCAATCTGACGCGCAACTTTTAAATACAAAGGCAACTTGGATTGCGCCATTTCTTTCATAGCGGTTTTCCCACTGTACATTCCCTCGGGCGTGCCGAACAGACTCAGAACTATAACAAATCAACGGGTACAGTTTTTGACTGTACCCGTTGCCGCTTGCAGAACCTGAATCTGTTCGTCACGACTCTGAACTCCTACCCTCGAGTACATGCTTGTACACTCATTGATTTTCACAATGCTCACACAGTTTGGAGCGATCGAAGGACAGGTTCGCGATGCCCGTACACACATGCCGATTACGTTGGCTAAAGTGGAGCTATGGACTTCGCAAACACCCGTTAACCTGCAACACACAAACGCTGACGGCCGTTTCCAGTTTGCAAATCTGCCGGACGGCGATTACTCGATTTCGGTGAGTTACTCCGGATATCAACCCGCTTACGTCGATGTCAGCATGCCGATGGCTGCGTTGCCGGTCGTGGTCGATATCGTCCGCGGGGAGACCTCGCCAACGAACATCCAGCCGTCCATATCGTTGCGTGAATATCTGGTTCCGAAGAACGCACGAAAAGAGTTCGATCGCGCGCGCAAGGAAGCAACACGGCAGGACTGCCGCAGCGCAATCACACACTTTGAAAACGGTCTTCGGGTTTTCGATCAGGACGCCTCAGCCCACAATGACCTGGGGAATTGTTATCGCCAAATCGGACAGCTGGACCGGGCTGAAGCCGCGTTTCTTCGCGCCAGGGAGCTTACGGATTCCATCTATGTGTCCTTAAACCTGGCGGAAGTGTACACCGCACAGAAACGATTTAAGGAAGCGGAGGCGGTTCTCCTTAGAGCAGTTGAGAAAGGCTCGAACACAGGCGATGGCTATTATGGGCTCGCCCTCGTTTATTTACAGCAAGGCCGGCAGGACGATGCCGAAGCCGCTCTGCTTCGAGCGGACAGTTATCCTCATAAGATTGCCGATATACATCTAGTTCTGGCAGAGATCTACTGGCAGAAAGAGAAGTCTACTGATGCTTTCAGCGAGCTCCAGCGGTATCTGAAGGAGGCACCGAACGGCGCGCTCAGCCAACGTGTGCGGGAGGTCCTGAAGGGAAGAGGGAAACCGTAGACGACAGCTGTTTGGGCCACGGTGTAGTCCCCTCCTCGTGAGGAGGGGTGTCTGCGGCATCAAGAAAATTTTGGCCAAGCCCACCTTAGCGCCGCAGACGGCGTGGTCGCTCACAAGCCATATTCCGGCGTGAGCGACGACTTTTCTTAATGTCGCGTCCACCCCTCCTCACGAGGAGGGGACTACGCGACCTCCGCTACGCCGCTGTAAAATCAGCAACCAATTTGTCCACACCTTTTAAACCCGTCGCCTTACTTTCCACTAAACGCCTTCCAATGGAAGAGCAGCGATTCGCTCGTGTGCTGCTTTGCGTAATCCCAGCCGTGGTTCCCGGGATATAGATGCGCTTCGTGAGGATAGCCGGCTTTCGTGAGCATCTGATCGAGCTGGCGGGCGCCGACGTCAAAGCCGAAATCATCCTCAGTGCCGCAGTCGAAATAAAGCTTCAGGCTGTCCAATTTCTTCGTGTCTTTCGCGAGCGTCATCGGGTTGTTGGCTTCCCAATAGGTAAGATCCTGGCCTATCCCATAGATCCGATCGAACAGCGCCTGGAAGCGCTGCAATCGTCCTGCGGATACCTTCGCAGCCGACAAGTCTTGAAGCAGGACAGCGCTATGGGCGCTTGCAGACCCGAATAGATCCGGGTGCTTCATCGCGATCTTCAGGGCGCCATAACCACCCATTGATGTACCGCTGATTCCGCGTGTCATTCTCGATGCGTTAACACGGTAGCTGGATTCAATCAGGGGCAGAAACTCCGTCACAACGACGTCTTCCCATTTTTCACTGCCGTCGCGCATGTTCGTGTAGAAGCTGGTTCCCCCGAATGGAATTGCAACGATGAACTCACCGATTTTTCCTTCGGCGATCATCCGGTCCATGATCTGGTCCGTTTGGCCGCGCGTGCTCCACCGCGTTTCATCTTCGAACAGGCCATGAAGGAAATACAGCACCGGATACTTCTTGCCGGGCGAATTGTTGTAGGAAGGAGGGAGGTAAACGCCGTATCTCAGCTCTCGTCCCATTAACTTGCTCGTGAACGATTTGTATTCGACATGCTGAGCCAGCAGTTGGGTGCTGAAGAAGAGCAGTAGAACGAGCGCGCGAATCATTGATTATCCTCCGGGCTTATTCCTCCGGTGAGACCTCGCGGGGTTCTTCCGGAGCACGTGAACCGTCGAAGTGTCGAATCCGCAGGCTCTCGGCTGCGATATCGGTCAGATCGACAATGGACGCCGCACTCACGCCCATCGTAATGGCAATTGTTTCGCTGAGTTCTTCTTTGGTTGCGCCATATTTCAGCGCTTTTTTGATATGTCCTTCAAGACAGCCCTTGCAATGTGTCGCAAGGGATGCAGCAATCGCGACGAGTTCTTTCGTTTTGCGGTCTAGTACCGAGGTTTTATAGGTCTCCTGGTAAAACTGAAAGTAGATCTTCCGCATTCGAGGATCGACCATCGTGTATGAAGGCCATTTTCCGTCTTTCGCATTCGGCTTATCCGCCATTAATTCCAACCCCGTGACAACGTTACGAGCACGGGAATGGTACGTGTTAGACTGCGAGCCCGTCAAGCGACCCCACTGTGCTACGATAATCTGCTCATGCTACAGACGATTTTGCCAGAGCGCGTAGCGCGCCTCAATGACACTGAACTCGACGGCCGAATCCGCGCTGCCCGTGAAAAATTGGGTCGCCGTCTAGTCATTCTTGGGCATCATTATCAACGCGATGAGGTGATCAAGTTTGCTGATTTCCGCGGGGACTCCTTCAAGCTGGCGCAGTGGGCGGCGAACCGAAAAGACGCTGAATACATAGTTTTCTGCGGCGTTCACTTCATGGCGGAAAGCGCCGACATCCTGAGTGCCGATTATCAAAAGGTGGTTCTGCCGGATATGAGTGCAGGCTGCTCCATGGCAGACATGGCCGCCCTCGATCAAGTTGAGACGTGTTGGGAAGATCTGGAGCGGGTGACCACAGGCAAAATCGTTCCGATTACGTATATGAATTCAACTGCGAGCATTAAGGCGTTCTGTGGCCGTCATGATGGGGCGGTCTGTACATCGTCGAATGCTCCGGCAGTGATGCGCTGGGCGCTGGAACGCGGCGACCGGATTCTGTTCCTCCCCGATCAACACCTTGGCCGGAATACTGGATATGCTCTCGGATTAAGGTTGGAAGAAATGCCGGTCTGGGATCCTTACGAAGATCTCGGTGGAAACTCCGGGGAGGCCTTGAACAACAGCCGCGTTGTTTTGTGGAAGGGACATTGTTCGGTCCACCAGCGATTCCTTCCAATGCATGTCGCTCAGGTGCGATCTCGTTATCCTGGAATCCGCGTGATCGCGCATCCCGAATGCCGGTTCGAGGTGGTACAGCTCGCAGACGAATCCGGCTCTACGGAGCACATCATCAAATGCCTGACTCAATCACCGGCCGGAACGAAATGGGCCGTGGGTACGGAAATCCATCTCGTGAACCGGTTGATGAAGGAAAATCCGGATCGGTTCATCATCCCTCTCGACGATTGCGGATGCCTGTGCTCGACGATGTTCCGGATCGATCCGCAACACCTGCTCTGGTCTCTTGAAAATCTGGTCGAAGGGCGAGTTGTGAACCAGATCAGTGTGGAACCGGACGTCGCCGCGAATGCTCGGGTTGCATTGAACCGGATGCTCGAAATCGCGGGATAGCGGCTTACTCGAGACGGTATCACCACAAAGACACAGAGACACAAAGGTCTGGCAGCTTGGTATGAAGTGTTCGTTTCGTTGAGCTGCCAGACCTTTGTGTCTTTGTGGTGACACCCCGCTTCTCCTTGTTACAATCCGATCCCATGTACTTCAGGCAGTTTTACTTGGGCTGTCTTGCCCACGCTTCATATCTCATTGGGTCCGGTGATGAAGCCGCTGTCGTCGATCCTCAGCGGGATATCGATATCTACCTCGACGAGGCAAATGCTTTAGGTCTGACGATCAAGCATGTCATCGAAACCCACTGTCATGCCGATTTCGTTTCCGGTCACCATGAGCTCGCGGCCCGCACGGGCGCAAAGATTTATTTCGGTGTAGGCGCAGCTGCGAAATTCGACTTTGTTCCTGTCCATGAGGGCGATGAGATTGTCATGCAGGATGTGACGCTGCGTTTCCTTGAAACGCCCGGCCACACTCCCGAATCCATCAGCGTGTTGATCTTCGATCGGGAAAAATCGGTCACAGAGCCCTGGGGTGTCCTTACAGGCGATACGCTTTTTATCGGCGACGTCGGCCGGCCGGACCTGCTCGGATCGCGCATGCCGGCAGCGGAACTCGCCGGGATGTTGTACGACTCGCTTCACGACAAACTTCTGGCGCTTCCTGATGAGACTCGAGTTTTTCCAGCCCACGGCGCCGGTTCGATGTGCGGCCGGAACATTTCCAGCGAAACGTCGTCCACAGTCGGTGAGCAGCGGCGCTTCAATTACGCACTACAGCCTATGGCGCGAGAAGCGTTCATTAAAATGATGACGACGGACTTGCCGGAAGCGCCGTCGTACTTTAGCCGCGACGCAAGAATCAATCTTGAAGGTCCGGTTCTGATCGATGAGCTGCCCGAACCAATCGCGTTCCATCCCGAAGCAGTTCAGAAGATGCAGCGGGGTGGGCATCTCATCCTCGATACGCGACCCGCGTCTCAATACGGCACGGGGCACATCCTCGGATCGTTGAATATAGGCCTGGGCGGCCAATTCGCTTCCTGGGCAGGCAGCGTCATCAAGCCGGACATCCCGCTCCTCGTCGTTGCAGAGGATGCCCCGAGCGTTCGCGAAGCGCGCACGCGTCTAGCACGAGTGGGCCTGGAGAAGGTCAGCGGCTTCTTGAAGGACGGCGTGCTGGCGTGGCATCAAGCAGGACTCCCTCTCGCGACGATCGAGCAGATCTCCGTGGAGGAATTGCGCCTTCGGATAGAAGAGGGCTCTGTCGAAACCATCATCGACGTGCGACGTCCGCCGGAATGGAACAGTGGACATATCGAAGGCGCGCTACACATGCCGCTGAATCATCTGGCAGAATCCGCGTTGTCCCTGAATCGCGACACGAAGATCGCAGTCCTCTGTGCCGGTGGATACCGTTCGTCGATCGCAACCAGTTTGTTAGAACAGTTGGGATTTCGAAACGTGTCGAATGTTGTCGGTGGCATGACGGCCTGGAACAATGCAAAACTGGCCGTCGTCGTTTAGGCGTGGTAAGGGCAAAGCGTTACGTTGTTCGTGGGCGCGTTCAGGGTGTCGGGTATCGGTATTTCGCGCAAGGAGTAGCGGAAAGGTTGGGGGTCACGGGCTTCGTTCGTAATCTTGCGAGTGGCGAAGTCGAAGTTCATGCGGAAGCGGACGAACTGAAGTTGCAACTGTTCAAACAAGAGCTTAAACGTGGTCCTCGGATGGCGCACGTTACTGATATTGCCGAGAGTGACGTTCCCGCTTCGGGATCGTACTCATCATTTCTAATACGAGGTTGAACATGGACGATTTGAAAAAGATGATTCGGGAAGTTCCGGACTTTCCAAAGAAGGGCATCCTTTTTTACGACATCACAACGCTGCTGAAGGATAAAACCGGTTTCAAGAAGGTCATCGATGTCCTTACGGATCAAATTCGTCCGCTTCGCCCTGATTCCGTTCTCGGTATTGAAGCGCGCGGGTTCATCTTTGCTCCTGCTCTGGCATATAACCTCGGCGCCGGGTTCGCTCCCATTCGCAAGCCGAAAAAACTTCCAGCAGAGACGGAACGCATTAGCTACGAGCTCGAATATGGTATGGACACGTTGGAGCTGCATAAGGATGCGGTGAAGCCTGGTATGCGCGTTGTCATCGCGGACGATCTACTCGCAACGGGTGGAACGGCCTTGGCCTCCGTTCGCCTGGTTGAGAAGCTCGGAGGGGACGTAGTCGCCCTAAGTTTTGTCATCGAGTTAGAGGCGCTCAAAGGTCGAGATCGGCTGAACGGGTATAACGTTGTTTCGCTTCTGAAGTATTAATCTCGGGGGTGATATGCGCCCACGCTTGCTATTGCTGGCAGCCGTGTTGACGGCACATCCTGCCTTTGGGCAAATCGATTTGTCGGGCGAGTGGAGCAACATCACTCACGAAGACATCAATCACCGCCAGAGCGTCGAGATCGGCGACTACACTGGTCTCCCTATTAATGAAGCTGCGCGGTTCAAGGCTGAAAGTTGGGACGAAGCCGTTCTCGCAACCCATGAACGGCAATGTATTCCCCACCCGGTGACTTATGCGATGCGCGGACAGCCGGGAAACATCCGCATTGGAAAGATCGACGATACGGATACCGGGCAGATCATTGCATACACCATTCACGGCACGTACGGCCGCCCGAGAACGATTTGGATGGATGGGCGCGCACACCCATCCGAGCGTGCGCCGCACACCTGGGCCGGGTTCTCGACGGGCAAATGGGAAGCCAACGCACTGGTCGTGACAACAACGCATATCAAGATGGGCTGGATCATGCGCAACGGCGTGCCGACCAGCGATCGCGCGACGATGACCGAAAGGTTCATCCGTCACGGCAATCACCTGGTGGACGTCATCATCGTCAACGATCCCGTTTACCTGAGCGAACCGTTCATTCGTACTCAGGATTGGAGACTCAACCTCACGGGCGAACCCAACGCGTGGGGCGCGTGCAGTCCCGCCCAAATTGTTGATGAGATCCCGAACCAGAAGAAGGGATATGTGCCGCATCACCTACCCGGCACGAATGAGCACTTACGTGAGTTCCAGGTTAAGCGAGGCGTGTCCGCGGAAGCTGCACGAGGTGGCGCGGAGACGACATATCCCGAATTCGCATCAAAAATTAAGAGTAACTCCGCCGGACAGGTGTCGAGTTCGACCAAGGCGGCTGAAGCCGGCAGTTACAAGGATCTGGAGAAGACAGGCGACGTTGAAGTACTGACCGTTCAAGGAAACGTTTACTTGATTGCAGGTGCGGGCGGTAATGTCGCCGTGCAAGTGGGAGATGACGGTGTATTGCTGGTAGACACGGGACTTGCACAGTACAGCGACAAAGTGATGATGGCAATCCGTCAGCTTTCGAGCAAGCCGATTCGATTCGTTGTGAACACGAATGCGCGCGCGGACCATACGGGTGGCAATGAGGTATTCGCAAAAGCGGGCAGCAAAATGGGCGGCGGCCTACTCGTGGGCGGTTATGCCGGCGACGGCGCGATGGTCATCGCGCACGAAGCTGTTCTCAAAGCGATGAGCGCGCCTGCTGGAAAAACCGCACCGACTCCCAGCGCCGCATGGCCGACGGACGCTTATCCTGGCAACTCCAAAGAGATCTCTGCCAATGGTGAGGGAATTGAAGTCCTTCATCCTGGCGCCGCAAATACCGACGGGGACAGCATTGTGTATTTCCGCCGCTCGGACGTGGTGGTTACCGGAGACATTTTTTCGATGACAAGTTATCCGGTAATCGATGTCCAGAAAGGTGGCAGTTTCACCGGCGTTCTGGCGGCATTAAATCGCATCATTGACATCACGATTCCCAAAGATTGGCAGGAAGGCGGCACCATGGTCATTCCGGGTCATGGACGGATCGCAGACGAGGCGGACGTGGTCGAATACCGGGACATGATCACGATTATTCGCGATCGCATTCAGGACATGGTCAAAAAAGGCATGTCGCTGCAACAGGTCCAAGCTGCCCGTCCGACCCGTGATTACGATGGCAGATACGGTGATCCGGCTGCGATGATCGAAGCGGCGTATCGGGAACTGAGTGCCGCTCATTGAAAATTGGACGATTCCTGCACCTCAAATCCGAAATCCAAAATCGCAGACTGGACCTCGCTCTGGGGACGGTCCAGTTTGCTATTTCGGATTTCGGATTTGAGGTGCAGGAATCGTCCAATTTCGAAATGCCCTCAATTCCTTCCCATCAGATGAATCATGTATGATTCCATCACTAATCGGCTATATGACAACGTGGCGCTTACCAGCAACAGTTCTGGCGACTGCGGCCATCGCCGCTTTCATCCACTCCGCCCTGCTTGGAGCACAACAGTCGCAGGTTGACTCACACGCGATTCTGAA
>Ga0126369_10000719_pt1 | contig 22044 bp, 15 predicted proteins | sample PanSoiMetaPlot_1_FD_109646 | JGI IMG/M metagenome (GOLD analysis project Ga0126369, IMG submission 109646) | Tropical forest soil microbial communities from Panama - MetaG Plot_1 | ecosystem: Environmental > Terrestrial > Soil > Tropical forest > Bulk soil | place: Panama | collected 2016-02-17
CAGAGGGGTTCCGTAAGCCGCGGGGTCATCGCCAACGTTTCGTAGGTGAAGCGGCTTGAGGTGGACGAACTGTTTGAGCGGGGACCAGAAGTCGACAGCGTTCTGATCGTCCGGGGCGGACTCGGGGGGCCTGACCCTGGCGGCCGCCCTCGCGCGCTGCAGGCCGAGGAAGTACAGGCCAGGTACCGCCCTTACCCCGCGTCGCTGGAGCGGTCGACCCTGGGTATCCAGCACCGGGGCGCTCAGTGCCGCGACCTGGATCGCCGAGGAGATCGTCGAGCCGGTTGCTCGCCCGCGCACTCGCCCCGGCGTAGAACTGCTCTCGTGGAACACCTGCTCGAGCGCGAGCGCGAGCTGGCCGCCGTCGATGCGCTGCTGGGCCGGCGGGGTGGGATCCTCCTCGTCGAGGGTCGCGCCGGCATCGGCAAGACGTCGCTGCTGGAGGCCGCGTGCCGGCGGTCGAAGGATCGCGGTCACGAGATCGTTCGGGCCCGGGGGGCGGAGCTCGAGGCGGAGTTCGCATTTGGCGTCGTGCGCCAGCTCTTCGAGCGGCGTCTCGCCGGCGCGCGGGCGAAGGAGCGCGACGCGCTGCTTGCCGGTCCCGCAGCTGCCGTGCGGCCGCTGCTCCTCGGCCAGGAGGCATGCCCATCAGCCCATGACAGGTCGTTCGCGGTCCTGCACGGCCTATACTGGCTCGCCGCCAACCTCGCCGCCGGGGGCCGCTGCTGATCGCCGTGGACGACGCGCACTGGGCAGACGAGACCTCCTTGCGCCGGCTGGCCTACCTCACGCCGAGGCTCGAGGGGCTGCCGATCAATATGGAGTCCAAAGGTGACGGGGAACGGCACCCTGGGACAGCACGCCGACAGGCACCGATTCATCACGAGCGTCGTCACCCGACCATCCATCGTGGCGGGCAACAGTGCAGGTCCACGCTCGCGGCATCGACATGCCCCATCCGCGGGTCGATACTGGCGACTGCACCGAGTCATGGTCTCGATTCAGGCTGGCACCCGTGGCACATGAACAGGGATCGGCGCTCCGCGGCCACGCCAGGTCGCTGGCGACTCGTTCCCGACCGTTCAGGCTGGTCGGCAGGCAGCGCGAGCTGGGCCTGCTGGAGGCGGAGCTCGCCGCAGCGGCGGCGGGTGAGCTGCGATGCGTCCTCGTATCCGGGGATCCCGGGGTCGGCAAGACTCGCCTGGCGGCGGAGCTCCTGAGCCGGCACGACTCGGACGTCACGGGGCTCTTCGCCCGCGGTTACCCGCTGGCGACGACGACCGCATTCGGGCTGTGGGCCGACGGCCTGGAGCCGCTGGCGCGCGGCCGCTCCGAGGACGAGATCCGGAGCCTCTGCGGCGGGTTCGCGGACGATCTCGCTTCGCTGCTCCACGGCGTCGCCGCCGTCGCCGGTGCGGGTGTCGGACGTGAGCCTCCGAGGCTGCGCGTGCTGCAGGGCCTGGCTCGGGTGCTCGACAACCTCTCGGCGAAGGACCCGGTCGTGGCCGTCCTCGACGATGCTCACCTGGCGGATGCGTCTTCCTGGGAGCTGCTGCGCTACCTCGCGCGTCACCTGCCTCACGTGCGGCTGCTGGTTCTGGCAACAGTTCGGCCGGAGGAACTGGCCGGGCAGGACCTGCCGGCGCAGGTCCTGTTCGAGCTGGAACAAGACTGGTTCCTCTCCAGGCTCGAGCTCGGTCCTCTGGCGCGAGAGGAGGTGGACGGCCTGGCTGGCGCGCTCCTGGGGGCGCAGCCTCCCACCGTCCTGGTCGACTGGCTGGTCGAGCGCTCCAGAGGGAACGCCCTGTTCGCCATCGGCCTGCTGCGGGCGCTCCTGGAGGAGCATGCGGACCTCACGGCGCCGCGCCTGGAGAGGCTGCCGGAGGGGCTGGCCCAACGGGCCATCGCCCGGGCAGACCGCCTCGACGAGAGGCAGCGACACGTGCTCGAACTCCTGGCGGTGGCGGGCCGTCCCATCGACTTCGGCGGGTTGGCCGGCCTGTCCGATCAGTCCGTCGAGAGCCTGGCGGAGGTCATGACCGCACTCGTGACCGCCAGGGCCGTGGAGGAGGAGGAGCGCGGCAGCGAGCTCACGTACCAGATCCCACACCCCATCATTCGGGACGCCGTCTACCAGGCCATGGGCGGGGCGCGGCGCCGGATGTTGCATCGCCAGGTGGCCCGCGGGCTGGTTCGAATGGGCCGGCTGACACAGGCGGCGCCCCATTTCGCCAGGTCGGCCGAGGTCGGGGACCCCGAGGCGATCCAGTCTCTGCACGAGGCGCTGCGCCAGGCCGAGCGGCGGGAGGCCTATCGCGAGGCCCTGGTGCTCCTCGGCGCCCTGGTCCAGCTCCTGCCGCTCGGCGACGGGCGCTGGCTCGAGATAGTCGACGCAATGCTCCAGGGCGCCGAGTGGGTGGTCGACCACCGGGCTGACCTCGAGGGCCCGACCGTGATCAGGGCGCTGCGCGCCATCGACGCCAAGCTCGAAGACTCGGACGACCCCGGCCGCCGCGCCGCCGTCAAGTTCCGCCTCGCCAGCTTCCTCGCATGGAGCACCGGCGAGCTCGTAGAAGCGGAGGCGGCCGCCTCGCAGGCACGAGCGCTGTTCGCACGCGCCGGTGACCGCCAGCGCACCCTCCTGGCAGCCAGGGAGCTCGCCTGGATTCGGGGCCTGCGGGGCGACCTGGCAGGGATGGAGGCCGAGGCCCGGTCGGTGGTGGACGCGGCCGAGGTGGCGGGTGAGCGCTTCGTGGTGATGCAGGGCCTGGCGGCGATCGGTCTCGCCGCCACCTTTCAAGGGCACTTCGACGAGGGGAACCTCGCGAACCGGCGGGCGATGGGCATGGCCGAGGCCGATGGCAAGGTCTACCGCCGCACGGCGACACAGGGCACGCTGGCCGCGTCGCTCGCCTTCGAGGGGCGGGTCGATGAGGCCCTGGCGCTCATCGAGGCCGCCAAGCGCCAGAACCCCGACTACCGCGACAGCATTCTGGTCGACCTGGAGGTCAAGGTCCACTGGATCGCGGGCAGATTTCCTCTGGCCGTGGCCCTGGGCCGGGAGACGTTGGCCTGGGCCGGCCCGAGCCCTCGCCGAGTCTACGGAGCGATCTGGGGCGCGCTGGCGGCAGCCGAGACGGGCGACATTCACGAAGCGGAACAGTTCCTGGCGCGGGTGCGCCAGGGGCTCGGCGGTCGGGACTGGCTGGTCTACGCCCAGGTTCGCGACTACGCCGAGGCGGTGCTCGCCTGGCGTCGGGGACGGCTCCTCGACAGCATCGCCGGGCTGAGGTCCGCGGCGGACCGGCTGCGGCAGATGGGCGCCAGGATCTACGTCGGAGACGTGCTTCTCGACCTCGCCGCGGTGGGGGCCGAGAGCGGTGAGGCCTCCGTGGCGAGAGAGGCGGCGGACGAGCTGGAGGCGCTGGCACGTCGCCTGGACCGCGATCGCTACCGGGGCCTGGCGGCCACTGCTACCGCCTGGGCAGGTTTCGTGTGCGGAGACCGGGAGGGGGCGGCCGCCTCCGCGGGCCTCGCCGTATCGCTGCTGTCCGGCACCGGCTGCCTGTCGACCGAGGGCCGGGCGCTAGACATCCTGGGCAGGTCCCTCGCGGGCTCGGATCGACAGGGGGCGATGCGCGCCCATGAGCAGGCCGTGTCTCGATTCGAGGCCGCGGGCGCCGGCTGGCGGCGCGACCGCTCACTGGAGGCGCTGCGGGCCCTGGGCGGCTCCGCGCGGAGGAGGGCGGCGGCGCTCACCGGGCCGGCTTCGCTGAGCCGACGGGAGCTCGAGGTGGCCCGGCTGGCGGCCAGCGGCGGAAGCGCGCAAGAGATCGCGGCCCGGCTGTTCCTCAGCCAGCGGACCGTGGAGTCTCACCTCTCTCACGCTTACGCCAAGCTCGGCGTTGCGTCCAGAGTGGACCTCGTACGGAGGGCCGGGGAGCTCGGGCTGTGACGGCGGAATCAGTACCGAATTCCGTGCCGGTACCGATTCGCGTGCAGCGCCGCCGGGTCTAGCGTCACCGGCAGGGCCTCACTCGGGCCCCGGATTCCGACGGAGGACGGTGATGAACGACGACCTGAGGAGTACGCCGCGCCCGCTCGGGACTCTGGTTGCCGATGCGGCTGCCACTCAGCCCGGCGCCCCCGCGATCATCGCTGGCGACACCACACACAGCTACGAGGAGCTGGAGACCGACGCCGGACGGGTGGCGAGGGGCCTGGTGGAGGCCGGCGTGCGGCCCGGGGACCGGGTGGCACTGTTCATGCCGAACTGCCTCGAACTGGTGCTTGCCTACTTCGCCTGCTTCAAGGCCGGCGCGATCGCGGTCCCGCTCAACACCAGGTACCGCTGGCCCGAGGCGCGGTACGCGATCGAGCATTCCGGCGCCACCACGCTGCTCGTCCATACCGCCCTTGTCGGTGAGATCGAGGTCGCGGCGCTGGCCGCCCTCGGAGTCGTGCGCCGCCACCTCGCCGGAGGGGGCGAGCTGCCTCCCTCCTTCCGGGCCTTTGACGATCTGCTCACCGCCCGCGAGGAGGCCGAGCTGCCGGCGGTGGTCGCCGACCAGGACGCCTTGATCCTCTACACCTCGGGCAGCACGGCGAAGCCCAAAGGGGTGACGCTCACGCACGCCAACGTGTGCCACTCGTTGTGGGCGTACCCCGAGCAGTGGAGCCTGACAGGCACCGACGGGGTGGTGATCGGCCTTTCCCTCAGCCACGCTGCGGGGCTGGTCTGCCAGCTCCTGGTCACGATCGCCATCGGCGGACGCGGCATCCTGCTCCCCGCCTTTGACCCGCAGGCGATGCTGGGCGCCATCGAGGCCCACCGCGCCACCTGGACCCTGCTGCTGCCCCCGCAGGTGGGGGACCTCGCCGAGCAGGCGTCGGCCACCGCCGGACTCCACGACCTCGGCTCACTGCGCTTCGTCATCGTCGGCGGCGACAAGACGCCCCTCCCGACCTTTGCGCGCTTTCGCGAGGCGTTGGGCTTCGATGCAACCGAGGGCTGCGGGATCACGGAGTGCATCCCCTACGCGAGCAACCGTCCCTTCGGCCCCAGGCGGCTCGGCTCCATCGGCATGCCTGCGCCGGGGACCGAACTGCGGATCGACGGCGCTCGGCGTCCAGGAGACCAGGGCGAGATGCTGCTTCGCGGCCCCGGCCTGATGCGGGGGTACTGGCGGGACCCCGAGGCGACCTCCACGGCGCTGGTCGGCGGCTGGTTCCGCACCGGCGACCTGGGGTGGATCGACGAGGACGGCTACGTCTGGTGGGCCGGGCGCACCAAGTTCATCATCGTCCGCGGCGGCTCGAACATCTCTCCGCTGGAGATCGAAGAGGTCATGAACGCTCACCCCGGCGTGATGGAGTCCGCCGTGATCGGGGCCCCCGACGAGAAACTCGGCCAGCGGGTGGTCGCCTACGCCGTGACCCGGCAGGGCCCGGGCTCTCCCTCCGGCGAGGGCCTGCGGGGCTTCGTGGCCGAGCGCCTCGCGGGATACAAGGTCCCCGAGGCAGTCGTCCTGCTGCCGAGCCTCCCCACCGCGGGCATGGGAAAGGTCGACCGCGCCGCACTGCTCCGGCGGGTGGAGTCGGACCTGCGGGCAGCGGCGGCGACGTGAGTTCACCTCCGGGCACCGCCGAGGGGTTCGGCGACGTCGACGGCAGCGCCGATCCGGCGCGTCTGGTCGGCTACCTCGATGAGGCCCGGCGTGTGCCCGAGCTGCAGGACGTCGACCGATGGCTGGAGCGGGAGTTGCGCCTGGCGCCCGGCAGTCACGTGCTCGACGTCGGATGCGGCACCGGCGAGGACACGGTCGGGCTGTCTGCCCGGGTCGCGCCCCGAGGCCGGGCGGTCGGCGTGGACGCCAGCGCGGTGATGGTCCGCGAGGCCCGCCGGCGCCACGCCGATTGCGGGCTCCCCGTGGAGTTCCGCATTGGCCGTGCGGAGGCGCTCGAGCTGCCGGCCGGGCGCTTCGACGCCTGCCGCTTCGAGCGGGTGCTCCAGCACGTGCCCTCTCCTGTGGATGCGCTGCGCGAGGCGGCCAGGGTGCTGAGACCGGGAGGCAGGCTGGCAGCCTTCGAGCCGGACTGGACAAGCCTTACCCTGGCGGGGGCCAGCCCGGAGATCACCGCCAGGGTCCTCGAGGCCCGCGCCACGACCATCGCCAGCCCCGACCTAGGCGGCAGGCTGCCACGCCTCGTGGACGAGGCTGGCTTTGGCCACCTGCGGTCCGCGGTGGTGCCCCTCGTAATCAGCACGCTGGAGGTTGCCCTGCGCACACTCAGGCTGGCGGCATCCCTCGAGTCTGCCGTAGCGGGCGGCACCATCAGGCCGGCAGACGCCACCGCGTGGCTCCGGATGCTGTCGACGGCAGACCGAGGGGGATCGTTCCGGATGCGGATCACGGGCCACCTGGTCTCCGCGACCCGGTGGGCTCCCTGATGGCCGTCCGACGCCAGCTGGCAGTCAGCTCGCGCGCCTCGCCCTGGGCCGACAGCGGCTCGAGCCCGACCTGACGGAATGGGCGGAGTCCGACCCCTGGGCGTCTGGGAGCGCGGCCGTTCGCGGATCAGCGCTGTACGTCGCGCCCGCCAGGCGCGCCGCGGCGATGGTCGGCCATCCAGGCAGCAAGCTGCGTGCGGTTCTGCAGCGTGAGCTTGTCCAGTACGTGACCTACGTGCGACTCGGCGGTGCGCGGGGAGATGTACAGGCGGCGAGCGATCTCGCCATTGCTCAGGCCCTCGGCCACGAGGCTGGCCACCTCCCACTCCCGCGGGCTGAGGCCAAAACGATCGGGGCCTGCGGGTTCTGCCGGGACGCACCCCCCGAGCGCCTCCTCCAATGCCTGCTCGATTGCCATCGCGGCGCCCTCCGCCAGCAGGCCGTCCGCCTCGCCAGCCGCCAGCACGGTGCGCAGACGGTCGACAGCCGGCTGCCATCGCGCGCGCTCCAGCTCGTTGATGCCCAGGCCGGTGGCCCGCTCGCGGGCTGCCGCGAAGCCGGCCAGCCGCAGCGCCGCGCGCGGCCGGTCTTCGGCCGCCGCCAGGCGCACGAACGGCCAGACACTCATCGGTAGTTGCAGGGTGCTGCCGAAGCCCCGCACCAGCTCGCCGAGCTGAGCCGCGCGGGCGCGGGCGACGTCCAGTCGGCCCTGGTCGATGGCGATGAACACGAGCTGCGCAAGCGGGTTCACCATGCCGATGCGGTTACCGAGCCGGGTAGAGATGTCCAGCGACTCGCGCAGCCCGACCTCGGCCCACTCGCCGTCTCCGCTCATGTAGCTGGCGATCGCGCGCCACAGCAGCGCATACGCCACGCCATGCTCGTCGCCCTCAGCGCGGAGGAGCGGCAGGCACGCCTCCAGCAGCTCCGCGCCGAGCTGTAGCTCCCCGCGGGACACCGCGATCACGCCGAGGAGGCTCTGCCGGCGGGCCGCCGCCGGCGCGTCGCCGAGCCGGCGCAGGATGGCAAGGCTCTCCTGGGCGTGCGACCACGCGAGCTCGTAGTCGCGCTGCCACCACTCCAGGCGCGCGGTGCGGAGCTGGGCGCTGGCGCAGAGACGCTCGTCCCCCGCGTGCGTTCCCAGTTGCTCGGCCAGCCAGCCGCGTCCCTCGGTGACGGAGCCGCGCAGCCAGAACGCGCGCGCCAGCGCCGTGGCCAGCCGGAGGCCGATGTCGCTCTCCTGCCCGATCGACCACTGCAGCGCGACCCGGAAGTTGTCCCACTCCGAACTCACGCGGTGCAGCCATCGCACCTGGTCCCCGCCCCGCAGCTGCCGGTCCGCCGTGACTGCCAGAGTCAGGAAGTGCTCGGCGTGACGCCTCCCGATCGCGGTCGATTCGCCGCACACCTCCAGCCGCTCGTGCGCGTATTGCCGCACCGGCTCCAGTAGCCGATACCGCATGTCGCCGTCGGCCTCCGGCTCGGCCATCACGAGCGAGTGGTCGACCAGGTCGGAGAGGACGTCGACGACCTCACCCGGGGACACCTCGAAGCCGAAGCCGACAGCTTCGGCGGCCTCCAGGTCCCAGCCGCCGGCGAACACGGAGAGGCGCGCGAGGAGCGCGCGCTGGGGCCCAGTCAGCAGCTCGTAATCCCAGTCCAGCGTCGCCCGCATCGTGCGTTGGCGGTCAGTCACCGTGCGCGGACCGTCGGTCAGGAGCTGAAGCGCGCCGTCGAGGCGCTCGCCGATCATCCGCAGCGAGACCGACCGGGTTCGCGCCGCGGCCAGCTCGACAGCCAGCGGAATCCCCGCCAGCCGCTGGCAGATCCGCTCCACATCGGGCTGGTTCGCCCCCGTAAGCCGGAAGCCGGTGCCGGCGCGACCGGCCCTGTCAGCGAACAGCCGGACCGATACGTCCAGTGGGAGCGGCGGCACCCGCCACACGTGCTCGCCCGGCACGTCGAGCGACGACCTCCCGGTGGCGAGCATGTGGACGCCCGGGCAGGCCATCAGCAGTGACGCGCACAGCCGGGCCGCCTCCTCCACGACGTGCTCGCAGTTGTCGAGGACGAGCAGCAGCTCGGTGGCGGCCAGCTCGTCCAGGAGCGTCAGCAGCCGCGGCCTGCCGGGCTGGTCCGGGCATCCCAGCACGGTGGCCACGGCCTCCGGCACGAGCGCCCCGTCATTGAGCGGCGCTAGCTCGACCAGCCACGACCCGCCGGGGTGTCGGCTTCCCAGCCGCTGCGCCGCCTCGACAGCGAGCCGCGTCTTGCCAACGCCGCCCGGCCCGACAAGACTGACCAGCCGGTTGCTTTCGAGCAGACGCTCGAGCTCTGCGACATCCGCCTCCCGGCCGAAAAAACGCGTCAGCTGGGGCGGGACGTTGCCCGCCGCTGCGTCCAGTCCGGCCGGCGGCATGGCAACGCCCATGTTACCCGGGGATGCCATCGGCGGCTGGTCAGCCCCAGCCACACGTGAGAGACGCGCGCCCGATGGCGAAGAACGCTGGTCATCAGTGCGACGAGACAAGCTCAGGCCGATCGAACGACCACCCGGTAAGCCTTCTCCGACACGATCGAAAGACGATGCTGGCCGGCGCCGTGCATGTGCACCGTGCCCGAGCCCGAGCCCGGGCCGACGCCGCTGGGCTGACCCACGACCAGGTAGCCGGCGATGATGGCGAATTGGCCGGATGAGGACCACTGGATAGTCCAGTCGGCCCCCGTGGTGAAGGGCGTGGTGATAAGTGTGTAGTCATGGGCACTCCCGGGAGCCGAATCGCCAGGCGCCGTCGACGGTCCCGTGTCGGTGAGAACGACGCTGGCGGGTTCCGCCGGCACGCCAGTTTTGGTAGTGATGTGGCCGGCTGACGCGGCCAGCATCAGGACAGTCCCGGTCGGGGCAGCGGCACCGAGCAAGATGGGCCCGACGCTCATCTGCCGCTGAATTGGGGGCCGCTGCATCGCTCGAGCCACAGCTCGCTCGGGCCGCGGAAGGAGACGTTGGCCGAGAACGCAGGCTCATCGCCGGGCGCCAGGCGGAGGTCCGCGGAACGCTCGGTCAGCAGCTCCAGGACGATCGCCGCCTCGAGGCGGGCGAGGCTGGCGCCCATGCAGAAGTGGATGCTCCTGCCGAACGAGAGGTGCTGACGCGCGTTCGCGCGCTCGGGGTCGAAGCGGTCTGGGTCCTCGAACACTGCGGGGTCGCGGTTGGCGGCGCCCATTACGACGAGGATCCGGGCACCCCGGGGCACGTCCACGTCGCCGATCCTCGCGTCCCGGGTCGCGATCCGGCGCCAGGCGATCACCGACGAGTCGTGCCGCAACGTCTCCTCGACCGTGCCGGGCACGAGCGAGCGATCGGCCCGAATGCGCCCCCAGAGGCCCGGCTGCCGGAGCACCTGGTGGAGGCAGTTCGTGATCAGGTTCGTGGTCGTCTCGTGGCCGGCGAAGCTGAACGCGAAGACCACGCTCGCCACCTCGTTGGGGTTCAGACCGTCAGGATCCCCGTCGGCCTGCGCGAGCAGCTCGCTGGTGAGGTCATCGGCCCGGTGCAGGCGCCGGCGGTCCACGAACCGCTCGCAGTATTCCCAGAAGGCGACCATCGCGTACGCCGAGGCGACCTGCATCTCGGCCGGCGGCCGTCCCCAGTTGACGACGAGCTTGGTCTCGCACCACGCCTTGATGCGCTCCGCATCCGACTCCGGGAACCCGATCAGGTCGAAGATCGTCAGTGCTGGCAGCGGGAAGCTCAGGGCCCGCACCACGTCCACCCTGCCTTCGGGGAACGCGTCGATGAGCGAGGCGGCCCGGCGCCTGATGCTCGGTTCCAGCGCCGCCACCCTGCGCGGCGACAGGGCCTGTGAGACGCGTGCGCGCACGCGGGTGTGGGCCGGCGGGTCGCAGTTGACGAGGACCGGCGTCTGGCGAAGGCCGTGCCCCAGGATCTCCCGCGCCTCCTCGGTCATCGCGAACAGCGGCGTCTGCGTGATGGAGGCGGAGAACGTCTCCGGGTCCACGAACACGCTCCTGACGTCGGCGTGCCTGGTCACCACCCACATGTCGATGCTCGGCGCGTAGCAGACCGGCGTCCGCTCCCGCACCGCTCGCAGGATCGGGTATGGATCGCGCAGGTAGTCGGCGCTCAGGGGGTCGAAGCCCGCGTCGACGGGGCAGCTGCTCATGGCGTCCGGCTCGGCGCCGCTGCCTCCCCGAGCACCGGGCTGCTGCGGCTGAAGTACGTATCCGGGGCCCGCGAGTCCCACAGCTCGAAGCCGAGCGGGGCGCTGTCGGCATCCCAGCGCAGGGGCCGCCAGTCGGGGGCGAAGATGAGCATGCCGCCCGTCCACAGCTCCACGCGGTGCCCGGACGGCTCGAAGAAGTACAGGAACACCGCGCCCGAGGTGCCGTGCATCCCGGGTCCCCACTCGATCGTGGTGCCATGATCCGCCAGCAAGGTCGCGGCTCGCACCAACTGATCGGTGGAGTCAACGTAGTAGGCCAGGTGGTGCAGTCCGGAGCCCACACCATCACGGCGCCGCATCAGCGCGATCTCGTGCGACACGTTGGTCCGGCTCAGCCACGAGCCCAGGCGCCCACCGTCAGCGGACTCGACGTAGTAGCGATGGTGTATGCCCAGCTCCTCGCTCAGCCAGCGCTGCTCCGGCTCCACCTGCTCGACAAGGAAGTTGACGTGGTCGAAACGGCGCGGGGCGATGCCCGTCCTGGGCGTGCGCTGGGGGTGGCTGGGCAGGCGGGACGCGGCCGCGGCCGGAGCCGCGTACGGCTGCACCTCCCAGTAGAGCTCGAGCGGGAGGCCGGCAGGCGTCCGGAAGCGCAGCCCGTCGCCCTGCCCGGGCTCGCCGCCTGCCCGCATCCACCGGTGCTCGATAGCAAGCTCGTCGAGGCGTCGCTGGAAGTGCGGCAGGTCCTCCGGGCGCTCGACGCGCCAGCCCACGTGCTCGACAGCGGAGCGGTCCGAGCGGGTCAGGACCAGCGTGTGATGGTCCCAGTCTTGCCAGGCCCGCAGGAAGGCACGGTCGGCCTCACGGCGGCTGACAGTGAGGCCGACGATCTCCTCGAAGAAGCCGGCCGATGCCTCCAGGTCGGTGACAGAGAGCTCGACGTGGCCGATGTGCGCGACGGTCATGGAACCGATGCCTCCTGCATGATCCGGCCGCCATAGCGGCGGTCCGACCACTGGAGTCTATGGCCGGACTGCGGAGCCGGCATCCGTTGATCTACGGATTCGCCGTGGCCCGCGCTTTTCCATAGCGATCCGTGACCTCCCCGACTGCGTGGGAGCCGGTGACAGCCATTGGTGAGTGTCGGCGTCATGGGCGGCTACCCCTTGAAGTGCTTGTGACCAGCGTCGCTGTAGCACAGGTGGTAGCCGAGTTCGACACCGACTGGCACGCGCTCCCCTATACGTATCAGCCGTTCCACGATGGCTCTGCTGTGCCTGCCGGGGTCCGACAACGCCTCCCCTTCCAGCAACGCAAACTCGACGGCGACATGCCACTGGATGGCCATGGTGATCGGCGCTCTCCGCTCATCCTCGGGACTGGCCGGCCTGCCGGCCTCGTTCGGGCGAAAGCCGAGGGCCGTGATGCCAGGAAAGCGTTGCGAGAGTGTCCGGCACCCCGACCATCCGTTATGACGCCTATAGTCGAGTCGAGGTGTCGGCTCTGGGGCGGTGCCCGGTGCTGGTCGAGCGCGACGACGAGCTCCGCGCGCTGTCGGCGCTGGCAGGTGAGGTGGCGCGGAGCGGTGGCAGCCACGCCGTCGTCATCACCGGCGAGGCCGGCACCGGGAAGTCGCGGCTGGCCCAGGAGTTCGCCTCCTCGCTCCCGGACGGGTGGTCGGCGCGCACGATCAGGCTGACGCGCGGCGGCTCGGCGCTGCCGGCGCTCCCCGACGCCCGGCCGCTCGCGTTCGTCCTGGACGATGCCCACTTCCTCGACCCCGCGGCGTTCGAGGCGCTGAGCGGCCTGCTCGATGGGTTGGGGCCGGCAGCGGTGCTCCTCCTGCTCACCTTCCGTATCGGTCTGCACCGAGCCGGCAGCGCCGAGATGCGCGCTCTGGCCGCCCTGGCGCGCGATCCCCGGTGCCGGGAGCTGCGCCTGGTCCCGCTGTCCCCGGCCGGCGTCGCCGAGATGGCGGCCGCGATGGGCCGGCGGGCGGCGGAGGACCTGTACCGGCGCACGGGAGGGAACCCGTTCTGGGCCGAGGAGGTGCTGCGAGGCGGCAGCGACGTCACGTGGACGGTGGTCGAGACGGTCGTCGCGCAGCTGGACGCCCTGCCCCCTCCGGCGCGCGAGCTCGCGTGCGCACTCGCGGTGGCGGAGGAGCCGGTGCCGGTCTCCGCAGCCGCGCGCCTGGTGCCGGAGCTGACCGGCGCCTGCGCCGCGCTGACCGGCGCCGGGCTGCTCCAGGACGGGACCGACGGCCTGGGGCTGCGGCACGCGCTGGTGGGCGAGGCCGTGCTGGCGGGTCTGGAGCGCCCGGAGCGCGCCGGCTGGCACCGCCGGCTGGCCGCCGCGTTGGAGGGGGAGCGGGTCGAGGCCGACCGGCTGGCGCGGCTTTGGGCCGGCGCGGGCGAGGCGGAGCGAGCGGCAGAGGTCGCCCGGCCGGCGGCGTCCGAGCTGCGCGCCAACGGCGCCAGCCGGCGGGCCTTCGAGTGCTTCGCGATCGCGCTCGAGCGGCCGCCCGCTGACCATGAGGCCGCCGGCGCCCTCCACGAGGAGGCTGCCCTCACCGCCGCGCGTATCGGCGAGCGCGACGCGATGCGGCGCTGGATCGCGGTCGCCGACCGCCACTACCGGGAGGCCGGCCAGGAAGACCGCGCCGTGCGCATGCTGCTGGACCCGACGTTCGACTACCTCCCGGTCGGCCGCGCCCGTGCCATCCGCGACGAGCCGGTCGAGCGCCTGCTGGCCGACGCCCTTGCGAGCCTCGGTCGACGCGATCCGGCCGCGGCGCACACGCTGATGGACGCCGCAGTGGAGGCCGCCCGCGCCCGTTCGGACGGGATGGCCCTCGCTCGGGCCGCGCGCCTGGTCATGTTCGGCCTCGGCGAGTTCGAGCGTGGCGATAGCTTGCTCGACGAAGCGCTGGCCTGCCCGAACATGGCTCATCATCCCGGCCGCGAGAGCCGCGTGCTGACCATCCGGGCCTGCGGGCTGATGGCCAGGGGGTACGCACTGGAGGCGCTCGAGCTGCTCCGCCAGGGCGCCGCGATCAGCCGCCAGGAGCCCGAAGCGGTGCTCTGGACCGGGCACCTTGCGCTCGGGGATGCGCTGCAGAACGTGGGGCGTGTGGAGGAGGGTGTGGCCATGCTGGCCGAGGCTGCCAGGGCCCGCTGGACGGACCGCGTCGTGGACCTTGCCGAAGGCCAGCGCCGCTTCGAAGGCGGCGACGCGGCCGGTGGCCTCGCGGCGATCAGGACGGCGACCGCCGGCATCCTGACAGAGCTGGACTTCGATCCGCTGGGCAGGGCGGTCGTCGGCTCGCGGATCCTGCGCGCGCAGGCGCTCGCAGAGGCACACGGCGGACAGCCCGATGCCGCGCTCGGGACGGTCCGCCAGCTCGACGTCCTGTCGCCAGAGCCCTTCAACGACGTGTCCGCCGACCTCGCCTACGTCGTCGCCCGAGCGGGCGCCGCGCTTGGCAGCGCCAGCGTGCTGGCGGAGGCCAGCGGGCGGATCGGCGAGATCGTCCGCGTGGCAACGGGGCCGGGCACGATCGGTGCGGCCGAGGCCGTACGGGGTTTCGCGGCCCTGGCCGGGGGCCGGACGGACGAGGCCGGCCGGCATCTCGCGGCGGCCGCGGCCCTTTACGATCGGGCGCCGCGGGCCGTGCTGGCCGCCGAGCTGTGGTGCGACGCCGCACTGGCGGCGGGGCCGAGCGGCGCGGCCGAGGCCTTTCTCGAGCAGGCGAGCCGTGCCTGCGAGAGCAACGGACTGGTCCGCCTGGCGGCCCGAGTGGCCGCGGTTCGCGAAGGGCTGGCGGCCAGGCGGCCGAGCGCGCACGCGGTGCTGTCAGAGCTCACGCCGCGCGAGCGCGACGTGGTCCTGCTCGTTGCTGACGGCCTCAGCAACCGCGAGGTGGGCGGCCGCCTCTACCTCGCCGAGGGCACGGTGCGCAACTACCTGTCGACGGCGTTCGACAAGCTGGGCGTCTCACGGCGGGCGGAGCTGGCCCGGCTCATCGCGTCGTCCCGGCGACCAGGTGAAAGGTGACCCGAACGTCGAGCTCCCCGGCGGCTGCGGCGCGGTCCAGGGCGCCGAGCCAGCCGGCGCCTGCCACCTCCGTGAGAGCGCCGGCCCGTGCCGCCTCGGCCGCATACTCCGGCAGGCGAAGACCGTGCGTGGCCGCGGCGTGGCAGCCCGAGAGCCGCAGCTCCATCGCGCGCACTTCCCCGAAGCCGCTGGCGGCGAGCAGATGCGACAGGCGGGCCCCGGCGTCAGGCGACGGGATGGACCGCAGGCGGACGTCGAGCACCTGCCGGGTGACCTCCGGATCGGCGCCGATCAGCTCGAGTCCGCACCAGTCGGGCTCCAGCGCGGCCACCTGCCCGCCAGGCCGGAGGACGCGCGCCGCCTCACGAAGCGCCGCCGCCGGGTCGGGGAGGTGCTGGAGGACGCGCTCGAACCGGCAGGCGTCGAGGCTGCCGTCGGCTGCGTCCAGGCGCTCGGCGCGGCCCACGACGAACTCCGCCGGCAGCCCGCTGCCAGCGGCGCGCCGCCTGGCCTCCGCGACCATCCCAGCGCTGGCGTCCACGCCGGTGACCCGACCATCCGGCGCCACCAGGGCGGCGATGGCGAGCGCGTCGTCGCCGGTGCCGCAGCCCACGTCAAGAACCTGACTGCCCGGACCGACACGCAACTCGGCCACGAGCAGCCGGTCGATCGCCTGGAACAGCGGCTGATCGCGCAGCGCATCCAGGTAGCCGAGCAGCCCCGACACGTCGCCGGAGCCGCCGGCATCGGCGAAGACGGGCGGGCCGCTCACCGCCCTGCCTGCGTCCCCGCCTGCTCGCGTTCGCGCTCGATCAGCTCGCGGCGCAGCACCTTTCCGGTCGGGCTGCGCGGGACGCGCTCGACCACGACCACATCGCGGACATGCTTCCAGGGCGCCAGGCGGTCCTGGAGCCATGCCTGCAGCTCGTCGCGCTCCACCGGCGCGCGGAGCGCGACATACGCGACCGGCACCTCACCGAGCTCGCGGTCGGGCCGACCCACGACGGCGGCGTCGGCCACCGCAGGGTGAGCCAGCAGCTCGCGCTCCACCTCGGCCGGCGCAACGCTGTACCCGCCCACCTTGATCAGCTCCTTCACGCGGTCGATCAGGGAGATGTCGCCGCTGGCGCTGAGGGAGCAGATATCGCCCGTGTGCAGCCAGCCGTCGGCGTCGGGGGCGGCCGGCTCCTCGGCACCCAGGTACCCGCGCATCACCTGCGGGCCGCGGATCCAGAGTTCGCCCGGCTGGTCCGGGCCCAGCCGGGCGCCGGTGCGCAGGTCGACGACGACCGCCTCCACATTGGGGCCGATCGTCCCGACCGAGCCCCGGACCGGCGTGTCGGCGGGCGGAGAGTAGCACCACGCCTCTGTGGATCCGAGCGAGTCCACGACCTGGCAGCTCAAGCGTGCCGCGGCCTCGTCCTGGAGGTCGGCCGGGCATGGCGCGGCGCTGGAGAGCAGCAGCCGGAGGGAGGACAGGTCGAACCGCTCTACCAGTGGGCTCCGCGCCAGCGCCAGGAGCACCGGCGGCGTGACCACGCCGACCGTGACGGCGTGGTCCTGGAGCATGCCCAAGTACGCCTCCAGGTCGAAGCCGGGTGCTCCCCAGGTGACGACGGCCGCGCCGCCCCTGAGCGCGTGGCTCAGGATGGCCGTGCCGTAGAGGTGCGTGAAGGGCACCACGAGCCCGACGACGTCGTCGGCGGTCCAGCGGAGCGGGCCGACCGTGGCGAGCGCCTGGAGGAACGTGGTGGTCCCACGGTGCGTGTGGGCGGCGATCTTGGGCAGGCCCGTCGTCCCGCTGGAGGGGAACAGCAGGGCGAGATCGTCGGGGTCGCGTTCGGCGGCTCCGGCGGCCCGCGCCGAGAGGAGGTCGGCGAGATCGTCATCCAGGGAGTGGAGGGCTGCGGAGCCCGTGTTCGAGCGCAGCGCCTCCTCCACGGCGGCTCGCGACCAGCGATCGGCGAGCACGAGGCGCGGCGTAGTCCGCGCGAACTGCCGCGTCAGCTCCGCCGTGGTGAGCGCGGGATTGGAGCTGGCCACGGCCGCGCCGCGTGAGAGCGCGCCGTACAGGGCCTGGGCGTAGTCGGGGCCGCCGGCGGCCACCAGTGCTACGACGTCGCCGCGGCCGACCCCTCGTTCGGCGAGGCCTGCGGCGAACCGCCGGGACCGGTCGTGCAGCTCGCCGAAGGTGAGGCTGCGGCCGGTCCGCGCATCGACGACGGCCGGCCGATGGGGGTGTGCAGCGGCCGCCTGCAGCGCCATCTCGTCCACCAAGTAGGGCTCGACCGGAACGGTCGGGCCGTGCCAGATCGGTGCGTTCATGCGCCGACCGTAGGTCGTGCCTGGCGGGATGCGGTAGTGACAGTCGTCACATGACTCGTCAATGACGGGGTCGCCCGACGTCGGGGGAGGCGAGCAGAACAGGGGGGCGGGTCGCTGCCCAACTGGTATTCGGTCTCCCGCGCACTCATCACCCGCCCTCCCGGCTGGCCTCATCGGGCCGATCTCACTGTCACTGAGTAGGCGCGCTCGGACAGGATCGCGAGACTGTGCCGGCCGGCACCCCGCATGATCACCCTGCCCGAGCCGGGGCCACCCTGCCTCGGCTGACCGACGACCAGGTAGCCGACGATGATGGCGAACTGCCCGGACGCGGACCACGTGATGGTCCAGTTCAGTGCTGTGGTGAATGGGCCGGCGGTGTGGAAGTAGGAGTGGGCACTTCGGATGGCTGACCTGCCAGGTGTGGTCGAAGGTCCCGAATCGCGCAGAACGACGGTCTGTGCTCCCGGGCGCGCGTCGGAATGGGAGGTTTCAGTGCCGCAGGCGCTGACGACGATCAGCGCGGCGCCCACTGCCGCGATGGCTGCGCGCATCATGCGTCTCGATCCCGGCGGCCACTCAGGATCGTCCCGAGCACCTGTCTTGGCACACCGGGCGGGTCGTCGGACGCATGCTGCGTGCGCCATGCACGTGGCCATCCGGCCTGACCACGACCGCTCCTTCCCCGTTCGAGCTCGTGCAGCGGGGCCGACGTGACGCCGGCCGGCACGGGCTGCACCGCACAGCCGTACACCAGGCCCAGGTACGCCTCAATCGCCTCGCGGCCGGACGCGGCCAGGTGGCCGTCCGGGCGGACCAGGTGCAGGGCTGGCGTCCCGAACCGTCGGCGCACCTCGCCGTCCGCTCCGACCCGCCGCACCTGGCCGCCCTAGGGCCGGAGCAGGACCCCCGCGTCGTTTTCCGCGCCCACGCCCAGGAGCAGGCCCGTCGGGCCGCCCCCACCACCACAACGGGTTCGGTGTCTCCCATGGACACGAGGCGGTGGTCCGCGCCCGCGCGCCGGAACCGAAGGACTGCGGAAATCCGGCTACGGAGGCGCGGTGACGAGCTCGCGCTCCCGCACCCAGGCGGCCAGCCGGGACCGGCTGTGGAACCCGAGCTCGCGAAGCGCGTCGTCGACGTGCGACTCGACGGTGCGCACCGAGAGGTGGAGCTGCTGCGCGATCTCGCGGTTCGTGAGGCCGGAGGCGACCAGCAGCGCGACCTCCAGCTGGCGGGCGGTCAGCCGGCCCTCGGCGGGGTCCGGGAGCGGCGGCTCTTCGAGCGCGAGGGCGATCACCTCCTCGGTCGTCATCGCCCTCGCGCGGGCCCGACACCGCTCCGCGACCGGACGCGCCAGGCGGCGATCGGCACGCTGGCGGGCCGTCGCCAGCCGGCGACCGATCTCGACCGCGAACCGCGGCACGCCGGCCCGCTCCAGGACCGCGTACGCCGCCTCGAGGAGCGTGCACGCCCGGCGCGGGTCCCGCTCGAGCGCGAGCTGCCCGAGCCCGCCGATTGCGGACGCGGTGACGCCTCCCTGCAGGTTGAGCCGGAGCGCCGCCCGCAGGTGCTCGCGCGCAGACTCGGGCCGGCCGGCGCGGAGATCGGCGAGACCGAGCAGCATCAGCGCCAGGCCCTCACCCCAACCGTCGCCGATGCCTCGCGAGCGCTCGGCGCCCTCCGCCAGTCGATGCCTCCCCGCCTCCAGCCGACGGGGTGCGAAGGACAGAGCGGCGCCGAGGTACGTCGCGGCCCGGGCGTGGAAGAGCGGGTGGCCGAGGCCGGCGTGCCGAGCCAGCGCGTCCTCCACACGCCGCTCGGCCTCAGCGATCTCGCCGTTGAAGAACGCCGAGAGCGCCGCCATCACCCTGGCCATCGCCGCACCGGCCTCGTCGCCCAGGGAGGTGAACAGCGCGACGCTCTCGTCGAGCAGCCCGCGCGCTTCCGGCCACGGCACGCCGCTCGCCACGACCAGTGGGGAAACCATCAGCGCGCGTGCCCGGTGCCAGGTCGGCTCCGGGGCGGCGTCGAGGGCGCGCCGGAGCCAGCGGCCGCCCTCGCCGACGGACCGCATCATCCAGAAGCCTTCCAGTGCGGCGGCGAGACGGAGTGCACCGGGCGGGTCGCGCTCGATGCTCCAGCGCAGGGCGACGCGCAGGTTGTCACCGTCCGGCGTCAGCGTCGTCACAGCGGAGTCCGAGCCGGTTCGCAGGCGGACGCCGTCGATCTTCTCGGCCGCCGACAGCCAGTGCGCGAAGTGGCGCCGGGACAGCTCGTCCTGCTCACCGGCAGCCGCCAACTGCTCGGCCGCGAAATCTCGCAGCGTCTCCAGCAGGTGGCAGCGGCCGCCAGTGTCGGCCGGGCCTCGCTCGGCGACGACCATCGAGCGGCCGACCAGGTCGCCGAGAAGGCCGGCGACCCGGCCCGGCGCCAGCGGCGCCCAGCCGCATATGGCCTCGGCCGCGTCCAGCCCGAACGTCCCCTGGAAGACGGCGAGGCGGCGGAACAGCACGCGCTCATGGTCGGTCAGCAGCCGGTGGCTCCACTCGACGGTCGCGTGCATCGTCCGCTGGCGGGGCGGCAGGTCGCGCCGGGCGGCCGCGAGGACGTCAAATCGGTTGTCCAGCCGCGCCAGGAGCTCGCGCGGCGACAGGACACGGACCCACGACGCCGCCAGTTCGATGGCGAGCGGGATGCCGTCGAGGCGCGCGCACAGGGCGGCGACGTCGTCCCCGTCCAGGGGAGCGCGGGCGCCCGCGGTCCACGCCCGGTCGGTGAACAGCCGCACCGCGTCGCGAGCGATCTCCAGCGGCGCGACCGGCAGGCACACCTCGGCGGCCAGCCCGAGCGGCTCCCGGCTCGTGGCCAGCACGCGGAGGTTCGGGCAGGCGCTCGCCAGCTGGTGGACGATGGTCGCCGCGGCGTCGACGAGGTGCTCGCAGTTGTCGACCAGGAGCAGGGATTCGCGATCGCCCACCTGCTCGACCACCAGAGGCACCGGGTCGCTGGATCCCGTGGCGACGCCGAGCGCCGCCGCGACTTCGGGCACGACCAGCTCCGGCGCCGTGGTGGCGGAGAGGTCAACCAGCCAGATGCCGCCGGGGAACGCCTCCCCGGCGCTGTGGGCGAACTCCAGGGCAAGTCGTGTCTTGCCGACCCCGCCGGTGCCGACGAGGGTGACGACGGCGGCGTCCGCCGCCAGCCGCTCCAGCTCCCGCAGCTCGGCATCGCGACCCGTGAAGCTGCTGCGGACGAGAGGGAGGCCCACATCGCCATTCTGGCGCCGAGCCGCGCCCACCGAACGTGGGCGAACCGCCCAGAACGGCGCTCACGACCCCGGCGTCGCGTTCGTTTTCACCCGCGCGGGCATGTGGATGCCCGAGGCCGGCCGCCCGATGGAGCTCTTCGCCCGAGCTGTCGTGCCCGACCTGACCTGACGGATCGTGGCCGGCCTCCGCGGAGGCCGGCCGCTCAGACGGGCGACGCGGCCGTGGCGCGCGCCACCGGCCCGCGACGTCGGGTTGCGAGAAGAACGCGTGCGACGCGATCGGGGCGGAGCAGCGACGGGGGCGGATCGATGAGGCTCTGCACCCGCATGAACGCCTCGGCGAGCCGGGGGTCGCGGGCCGCGGCCGCGTGAAACCTGGGGATGTAGGCGTTGACCAGCCGGACCAGCGGCGTGCGCCTGCCCTCGACGGCGGGGTTGGCGAGATCGGCTCCAACGGTGAGGTTCCAGGGGAGGGCGATCACCCGGGCCATCTTCCTGAAGTACGCGCCGGCCGCCGGCACGGCGCCGCTCGCCAGCATCCGGCGCAGTGCCGCGGCCTCCGTCGCCGCCACCGTCATCCCCTGCCCGTACGAGGGGTTGAACGCGCAGAGGGTATCGCCGATCGCAAGCAGGCCGGCGGGGAAGCGCTTCAGCAGGTCGTAGCGGACTCGAACGTTGGCCGGGTAGCCGAAGACGGCGCCGTCGTCGAGCGGCTCGGCGTCGACGATCACGTCGTGCAGGTCGGGAAACGCGAGGCTGCGGGCGAACCCGAGGAAGCCCTCGAGGTCGGTCGGCGGCGCGTCGCCGAGCACGCCCGCCAGCGAGCAGAGATGCACACCGCCCTCGATGGTGGTCAATGCGCCCAGGCGCGCGCATCCCCTGGAAACCCCCACGATGAGCAGCCGATCCCCGCCGAGCGCGCCGGGCCGGAGGCGAAAGGCCCGGCTGGCGTAGCGGACGCCGACCCTGACCTCGTCGCGCCGCGGCACCGGGTAGCCCATGTCGGACAGCCACGCCGGCAGCCGCGAGCCGCGGCCAGTGGCGTCCATCACCATGTCGGCCGCGAGTGTCAGCTCGCAGTCACTGCCGGGAGGGCGTGACAGGCGGACGCCGGTGACGCGCCGCCCATTCGGAGTGGTGACGAGGCCCTGCACGGCATGGCCGTCGAGGACGGTGACGCCCGGCAGCGTCCGGACCCTGGCCCTGATCGTGGCCTCGAGAAGCGGCCGGCTCACGAACAGCCTGCGCAGCGAGCTGGCGATCGGAGCCAGCCGATGTCCAGACAGCAGGAGCCGGACGTCGTGGGCGCCGCTGCCGGTGATCGCTCCGGCGCCGTGGAGGTCGGCGGTCAGGCCCTCGAACAGCTCCTCCAGCAGCTCGGCGCCGCGCGGCAGTACTGCGTGGACGTGGCGGCCCTGGGGGACGCCACGGCGGTGAGCCGCCGCCTCTGGCAGCACGTCCCGCTCCACCACCGTCACCCGGGCGAAGTGCTCCGACAGCACCCGAGCGGCCAGCAGCCCGGCCATGCTGCCCCCGAGCACCACTGCGTGGTCATCGATTCGCGGAGGCATGACGGGTTCGGTGTCTCTCATGGACACGAGGCTGTGGTCCACGTGCGCGCGCCGGAACCGAAGGACTACGGAAATCCGGCTACGGAGGCGCGGTGACGAGCTCGCGCTCCCGCACCCAGGCGGCCAGCCGGGACCGGCTGTGGAACCCGAGCTCGCGAAGCGCGTCGTCGACGTGCGACTCGACGG
>Ga0126369_10000720_pt1 | contig 22032 bp, 23 predicted proteins | sample PanSoiMetaPlot_1_FD_109646 | JGI IMG/M metagenome (GOLD analysis project Ga0126369, IMG submission 109646) | Tropical forest soil microbial communities from Panama - MetaG Plot_1 | ecosystem: Environmental > Terrestrial > Soil > Tropical forest > Bulk soil | place: Panama | collected 2016-02-17
AAGCCGACCAAGGCGGAGATCCTCGCGCAGGCGCATCTCGACGGCGGCGGCAATACCGACGCAAATCGCCGCGCCAAGAGTCCGCTGCCGGTGCTGCCGCGCGACAGTTCCGAGAATGATCTGAGCGTGGCCACGCAGAAGGTTCAGGAGTTGGAGAAACAAGCGCGCGAGCTGATGACCCAGATCAGGGCGAAGGCTGCCACTGCGCCGGCGGTGCAGAAGCCGACCGACGTGCAGAACGCTCCGGAGCTGCCGAGTTCCAGCGAACTCATGCAAAAGACGCTCGAGGCCATCCGGTTGGAGGCGCAGATCGCCAAGGAGATGGAAGCCTACGAGAAGCGCCCGAAACGACGGTTCGTCGGCGCGCGCGCCGAGGAATATCGTTTCGCCCGCTACGTCGAGGATTGGCGAATGAAGGTCGAGCGCATCGGCAACCTCAATTATCCGGAAGCGGCGCGCGCGCAGAAGCTGTATGGGAGCCTTCTGCTCACGGTAGGCATCCGCTCCGACGGCGCGCTCGAGAGCATCGCGCTCGACCGTTCGTCCGGGCAGAAGATCCTCGATCTCGCCGCGCAGAGGATCGTGAAGATGGCGGCGCCGTTCGCGCCGTTCCCGCCGGACATCAAGCGCGACACAGACATCCTCTACATCACGCGCACTTGGACCTTTGCGCCCGGCGATTCGCTGACCTCGCAGTGACCGGGTCTGCGGTCCGCGGCGAGTCCGAGGCTGCCGCATGAATTCGGCCCCAGGCTCTCGCACGTTCAACTAGAGAAATGCGCACGCTCAGCCGCTGGTCGTTGTGGGTCCTGGCGCTCGTCGTCGTCGTGCTGGTGGTGCTTCAGGGGTGGTACGCCATGCACATCCTGTGGTGGCGAGACCATGCGCCGCGCGAGACCGCGTTCATGGCGATGCGCGATGCCGAGCTCCGTGGCAGGGGGAAAGCACCGCACCGCGTCTACCAGTGGGTTCCCTACGAGCGCATTTCGCCGGAGTTGAAGCGGGCGATGATCGCCGCGGAGGACGCGCACTTCGTCGAGCACGAGGGTTTCGATTGGGAGGGAATTCAGCAGGCGATGGACAAGAACTATCGCAAGGGTCGGGTCGTCGCCGGCGGTTCGACCATCACCCAGCAGCTTGCCAAGAACCTCTTTCTGTCTTCGCAGCGCAGCTACTGGCGCAAGGCGGAAGAGGCGGTCATCACGTTGATGCTGGAGGCGCTTCTCGACAAGCGACGCATCTTCGAGCTCTATCTCAATGTCATCGAATGGGGCGACGGCGTGTTCGGTTGCGAGGCCGCCTCACGTCGCTACTTCGGGACCAGTGCGGCGCAGCTCGATGCATCCCAGGCCGCGAGGCTCGCGGCGATGGCGCCGAACCCCCGTTATTACGAACGGCATCCCGACGCCCGCGGCCTCGCCCGCAAGATCCCGATCATCGTGGCGAGGATGCCGTCGGCCGAGTTGCCCTAGCGACGATTGTCGGGCAGGATAAACGCGGCCGGCGCCCGGACGGCATTCGAGATCGCGCTCGAGCGTGGCGCACGGGGGCGGCGAATGGCGGCGGGGTTGCACCGAGCCGCACAGGGAGACCATGAGCACGGCTCATCGCGCATTGCCGGTTCTGCTTCGCATCTGTGCTGCGATCGACCGCGTGTTCATCGTGGAGGTCGGGCCATTCGGAGCGCAGCTTGCCGAGGACGCTCGGACGGCCTGGCTTGCGACCGGCAATAAGAGCCGTCCGTCGGACGTCGAGCAATACGTGGCGTTGCTCGCACAGAATATCGAAGACCCGGAGCGGCGCGAGGCCTTTGTGCAGGACGCGGTCGCCTGCATCAAGCTTTAGCGACGGCCGGGAGCTCCATCCAGAGCACAGGGTCGCGGCGGCAACGACGTAGCGAGGGAGATCAACATGTTTCTCAACCGTTCGATTACCACCCAGTTCACCGTCGTGTTCGTGGTCGCGCTGCTGCTGGTCGTCGGATCGTTCTACTTGGTCCTCGACAGCGTGTACCGTAACGAGCTCAAGTCGCAAGCCGAAACCGTGGCCGACAACGTCGATGCCTTCGGCAGCTGGGTGTCGCAATACGGCCGGGTCTGGGTGCGCGACAATGACAAGAGCTTCCTCGGAAAGGTGACACTCGTGAGCGCGCCCGACCCCGCTGCCGTGGCGAGCGCAACCTCGGCCCCTGCGGACGTTTGGCACTTCTACTCTAAGAATCCCGCGCTCGCGCAGCGCGAGTTCTCCGAAGTGGTTGAGAAATCGCCCTCTCCCGCAAAGTTCCGGGTGACTTCGCACAATTTCATGAATCCGGTCAACAAACCCGATGCCTTCGAGACCCGGGCGCTTGACCGCATTCGGGCGGGTCACCTCACCGAGTACTACGAGGTGCTGCCCGACAGTTTCCGCTACGCGCGCACGCTTTACGAGAAGGCATCTTGCCTCGGATGTCACGCGAGCGCCGAGAGCGCGCCTGCAGACGTGCGGGAGCGCTACGGGACGCAGAACGGTTTCGGTTTCAAGGAAGGAGAGGTCGCCGGCATCATCAGCGTCAGGCTCCCGATTCGGTCGTTCTGGGCCGTTACGCGCGACGTTCTCGGACCGGTGCAAATCGCGCTGCTCGTAAGCGCGTTCCTGGTTGCCGTGGTGTTCATCCAGTTCGCCGTCGTGCGTCCGATCAAGCGCGTCACGGCGGCGGCGGAGCGGATTTCCGTGGGGCAATCCGCGGACCTCGGATCGGCGCGACTCAAGCGCACCAGCGGAAACGAAATGCACCAACTCATTCTCGCGACCGAGCGGCTGCGTGCGAGCCTGATGCTGGCGATCCAGCGCGCGAGAAAGACTGCACCGCCAGCGCCGCCGTCGACGCCGGCGGGGGAATAGGGCGCGCTCCGGCACTGTTCTCCTCAGGTGCGCGAAAGGCACCGGTTCGATGCGCAGTCGAGGTGCAGCGCGATTTCATCAGGGAGCCTTCTTGCCCGACACGCTGCCCAATCCCGACCTCGTCGCGGCGCTGCCGCGCTTGCGTCGGTATGCTCGCGTGCTGACGGGAGACCTCCATCGTGCCGACGACCTGGTGCAGGACACGCTGGCGCGCGCGTGGGAGAAGCGCCAGCTGTGGCGTGCGGGAAGCGACCTGCGCGCGTGGCTGTTTACGATCATGCATAACGTCTACGTGAACCAATTCTCGATGCGGCAGCGCGAATATGCTCAGGCGTCGCTCGACGCCGATGAGGGTCCGGCCGCTGGCTGGGAGATACCGGTTCGCGCCACGCAATCCGATCGCGTGGAGCTCGCCGAGGTTTTTGAGCAGATCGGAAAACTGCCGGTGGCGCAGCGCGAAGTGCTCATCCTGGCCGTGGTCGAGGAGCTGCGTTACGAGGAGATCGGGGACGTGCTCGGCGTGCCGATCGGCACGGTCATGTCGCGTCTGTCCCGCGCGCGCGACAAGCTCAAGCGCATGAACGCAGACAGCGCTTCTCCGCTGAAGGTCGTGAAATGAACTCAGGGCTGCCACTGTCCGAAGACGACCTGCACGCCTTCGCGGACAACCAGCTTTCGCAGGAGCGCGCGCAGGCGGTCGCCGCCGTGCTGGCTCGTGAGCCGGCGCTCGCCGGGCGCGTGGCCGAGATCAAGCGGCAGAACGCGCTGTTGCGTGACGCTTTCGACCCATGGCTTGCCGAGCCATTGCCGCGGAAGCTGCTGCGGGCGAGCTCGCACGCGGGCGCTCGCTCTGTCTGGAAGCGGGTGCGACCCGCGCTCGCGGTGGCTGCCACACTGGTGGTCGGCGTCTCGCTCGGGTGGTTCGGCCGCGATGAGATTCTGCGGCGCGAGGGGACTCCTGTGACCTTCTCGCGCCAGGCCGCGCTGACGCACGCGTTGTATGCCGCCGATCAGAATCGTCCGGTCGAGGTCTGGGCGGCTGAGGAGCAGCGGCTTATAAACTGGCTGTCGAAGCGGCTCAACTTTCCCCTGCGCGCTCCGGATCTCAACAGCGTGGGATTCTCGCTCGTGGGCGGACGACTGGTCGCCGGAAACGAGAAACCAGGCGCGATGTTCATGTACGAGAACGCCGACAAGCAACGCATCTCGCTGCTCGTGCGCAAGGACGACATTCCATCGCACGAAACAGCGTTCCGCTACGCGAAGGAAGACGGCGTGAGCGTCTTCTACTGGATCGACGACCAGTGCGGCTACGCGATCTCCGGACGCATCGACAAGACCCAGCTTCTCGCGATCGCGCGCGTGGTCTACGGCCAGCTCGCCGCGTTCGAGGCGGCTTCGCCGCAGCGCTAGTAGGAGCTCATTCGCTCCTACAGCGTCACCGTCCCCCTGGGAGTCTTCAGCATCGCCGCGAGTCGCGCCGGCGTTCCGAAGGTGACCTTCGGCGGCTCCGCGAGCCCAAGCGCGGCCAGCGCCGAACGAACGATCGCAGGCTCAGGGTGAGCCGCCGATAGCGCGATCAAGCGCAGTCCGCTGTCCGCCATGGCGTCGGTCGGATGGCGTGCATCCGACCACTGAATGAGCGTCGGGATGACGCCCCCGCCGGGAAGATGGCCGTCATCGGGGATCGTGATGCGCCAGTTGTAAGCTCCGCGACTTATTTCGTGCGTTCGTCCCGGATCGATCGGACAGGCGCGACGGAGGGTCTCCAAGTCATCGCAACGCGCGACCCAGTGGATGAGCCGCGGTCCGGTCGCCAAAGCTCCATGCATTTCAGCGCTATCCAGCCCGAACCATCGCGGGCGGTTCGGCGGTTTGCCCTCGGGGTCGATGGCAATCAGCTCGAGGAAGCTCTTCTCGCCAAGCTTGAGCAGGCTGTTGTGCGTTCCCATCGCGATGTGCTTCCCGCCGCGCCGAGGGCGCACGCCGAGCAATCGCTCCAGGTGATCCTCGCCCGCCTCGAGCGTCTGCGTGGCCAAAACCAGGTGGTCGAAGACGGCAGCCACTATCGTCCGCCGGATCTCCGGAAAGCTAGGTCTCGCTCTCGCTCGCCTCGAAATCGAGTTCGACCTTGGCGCCGTTCGGGTCGAGGAAGAAGACTTGCCACACGCCGGAGCCTTTCTGCTTCCGGCACTCGTGCTCGATAGCGCGCGCCCTGAGTGTCGCTCGCACGCGCGCGAGGCCGCGGGCGGAGAACGCCATGTGGTCGATCACGCCGGCTTTCAACGCTTCGCGTGGGCGGCCACCGATGATGTGCAGAATCGGCGCTCCGCCCGAGTACAGCCACGCGCCGGGAAAGTCGAAGTTGGGGCGCGGCCCGGAGGTGAGGCCAAGGACGTCGTGATAGAAGCTCACCGTTCCCGCGACGTCGTCGGTGAGTATCGTGAAGTGATTCATGCCCTCGATGGTCATGACAATCCTCTCGGGGTTCGAAACCGATCAGCGCAGCGCGGCGGTGAAGAACGCGGCGAACAAGGCGGTCGCGTCCGGCGGCAGTGGATCATTGTACGCGTATGCCGCGTCGCCGCCGCTCCAGGCGTGACCGAGCGCGGGAATCCGCACCAGCCGCGCGACTAGGCGGTCATCGATGCGATAGTCGTCTGTGCTCATCGTGCGTCCATCCTCGAGCACCTTGCTGTCTGATGCATCGGCGGGCGGCACCTCGCCCGACGTGCTTTGCGGGATTCGGCCGTTGAAGACGAGGTATTGGCGCAAAAGCTCGATCGCATTTCTTGGAGCGACGACGCGGTCGCTTCCGCCGTGGATCACGCACACCGGCAGCGGCAGGGCGCGTCGCGACGTGTCTTCGCGCGCAGTGCTTGCGATCTGCTCGATCGGCGCATCGGCGCCCGAGGCCAAGACCCGCAGCGCCTTGAGCGGAGTCGAAGCGGCGCCGCAGGCCACGCCTGAGTGAACGCCGACTGCAGTGAACATCCGTGCATGGCGCAGGCCCAGCACGGCGGCGAGGCAGCCTCCCGCCGACATGCCGGCGACGAAGATGCGGCGCGGATGTGCCCGATAGGCCCGGCGCACCGCGCGCACCTGCGCGGCGACGATGGCGGCCTCGCCGCGCCCAGAGGCTGTCCGCTCGTCGAACCAGTTCCAGCACCGCCAGCCGTTGGCGGAGTCCTTCTGTCTCGGCAGCAAGACGAGCCAGCCTCGCTCGTCGGCAAGCGCGCCGACGCGCGTCGCCGCAGCAAGCTCCTCAGGCGTCTGCTTGCAGCCGTGCAGCAGCACGAGCATCGGGCGCCGCCGCCATGACGAATATCCACGCGGGACGTAGACGAGATAGTCGCGCGACGGCCACACCCAGGGCGCGACGGATACCCAGCCGCTCAGCGAGAATTTGCTGCCATGCTCGAATCGCCCGGGTTCCGGCGGCTTGCGCCGGAAAAGTCGCGCCAGGAACTCGCGGATGCGAACGAGTAGGGACAAGTCAGATCAGGATGACGTCGTACTGCTCCTGCGTGTACAGCGTCTCGACCTGGAGCGAGATCGGCTTGCCGATGAAGTCGCCGAGTTGCGCCAGGCTCTGCGACTCCTCGTCGAGGAACAGATCGATCACCGACTGCGAAGCGAGGATTCGGAATTCTCGCGCGTTGAACTGCTTCGATTCGCGCACGATCTCGCGCAGGATTTCGTAGCACACCGTCTGTGCGGTCTTGAGTTCCCCGCGACCGCCGCAGGTTTCGCAGGGCTCGCACAGGACGTGCGCCAGGCTCTCGCGAGTGCGCTTTCTGGTCATCTCGACCAAGCCCAGCTGCGTGAAGCCGTTCACGGTGAGGCGCGTCCGGTCGCGCTCCAGAGCCTTGTCCAGCTCGGCGAGCACCGAGGCGCGGTGCTCCGCGTTCTCCATGTCGATGAAATCGATGATGATGATGCCGCCGAGGTTGCGCATCCGGAGCTGGCGCGCGATGACCTGTGCCGCCTCGAGGTTGGTCTTGAAGATCGTGTCGTCGAAGCTGCGCCCGCCGACGAAGCCGCCGGTGTTGACGTCGATAGTGGTCATCGCCTCGGTCTGGTCGATGATGAGATAACCGCCGGACTTGAGGTCGACCCGGCGGGCGAGCGCCTTCTGAATCTCGTCTTCGACGCCGTGCAGGTCGTAGAGCGGCCGCTCGCCCGTGTAGTGGTTGAGGCGATCGGCCATGTTCTGCGTGTACTGCTGGGCGAACTCCCGCATCTTCTGGAAAGTCTCGCGCGAGTCCACCAGGATCCGCGCGGTCTCTTCAGTGGCCATGTCGCGCAGAACGCGTTGCGCGAGGTTCAGATCCTGGTAGATGGGCGACGGCGCCGGCAGGGCAGCGGACTTGGCGGTGAGGTCGGTCCACATCCGCGTCAGATATTCGATGTCGTTCTGCATCTCGCGCTCGGTCGCGGTCTCGGCCATCGTTCGGATGATGAACCCGCCGCCGAGGCCTTCGGGCAGCAACTGCTGCAACTTGCCGCGCAGGAGCTCGCGTTCGGCCTCGTCCTCGATGCGCTGCGAGATGCCGATGTGCGAATCCTGCGGGAGATAGACGAGCAGCCTTCCCGCGAGACTCACCTGGGTGGAAAGACGTGCACCCTTGGTGCCGATCGGATCCTTGATCACCTGCACCAGCAGCGACTGGCCTTCGTGCAGGATGCGCTCGATCGGCTTGCTGTCGTGATTGTGGCCGTTCTGGCGGTGCTCCCAGATGTCCGCGATGTGCAGAAAAGCCGCGCGCTCGAGACCGATCTCGATGAATGCCGACTGCATACCCGGAAGGACGCGCGCGACCCGGCCGAGGTAGATGTTGCCGACAAGCCCTCGCGCGCTGGCGCGCTCGATGTGCAGTTCCTGCACCACGCCTTGCTCGAGCATTGCTACGCGCGTTTCCTGCGGCGTGACGTTGATCAGGATCTCGTTGCTCATGTCACAGCACCGGAAAACCGAACCGCGCCAGAAGCTCGGCGGTCTCGAACAGCGGCAGGCCCATCACACCCGAGTAGCTTCCCTCCAGGTGCCTGATGAACGCGGCGGCCTTGCCCTGGATCGCGTAGCTGCCGGCCTTGTCGAATGGCTCGCCCGTGGCGACGTAGCGCTCGATCTCATCTCTCGGAATGGCGCGAAACGTCACGCGCGAGGTCGATACGGCGAACGCGATTTGCGCCTCCCAGCGCACCGCGACGGCGCTGATGACCTCATGCGTGCGATCCGATAGCGCGGCAAGCATCGCCACCGACGCCGCGGCGTCGGCAGGCTTGCCCATCGGCGCCCCGTCGAGCACCACTTCGGTGTCTGCGGCGAGCACAGGTCTCGGTGGGAGCTCGCGACGGCCCATCCGGTGCCAGCCCACTGCGGCCTTGGTGCGAGCGATCCGCTTGACGTACTCGACGGGTGGTTCGTCCCTGCGCGGCCCCTCGACGACGTCGCGTCGTCGTCCCGCCGCCTCGCGCAGCTGCAAGATCTCGAACTCAACGCCGAGCTGGCGCAACAACTCCTGCCGTCGTTGGCTCTTCGATGCGAGATAGACCGACGGACGCTCCGTCAGAACGAACAGTTCGCTCATTCGCGATGGTAAGGATGTCCCCCGAGCAGGCTCGCTGCCCGATACAGCTGCTCGGCGAGGAGCACACGGGCAAGGCCGTGCGGCAATGTTAGCGCGGAAAGCGACATTATGACATTGGCATCACGCTTGAGCTCGGGGGCGAGCCCGTCGGCGCTGCCGATCACAAACGCGACCTCGAGGCCGTCATCGCGCCAGTCGCGAAGACGCTCCGCGAAGCGCGCCGTCGTCCAGCGCTCGCCGCGCTCGTCCAGTGCGACCGTGTAGCGGCGCTGCGTCGCCGCGGCCACTCGCTTTGCTTCGGCAGCGAGCATCTGTGCGACGCTTCGGCCACGATCGCGCGGCTCGGCCTTGATCTCGATCAGCTCGAGCGCAAACCCACGCGGCAGGCGCGTCGCATAGTGTTCGAAGCCCGCGGCGACCCAGTCGGGCATGCGGTGGCCGAGCGCAACGATTCGGATTTTCATCTTGCCGTCGGGCTTGCTTCATGGGGCCGGCGACGCGTGGCCAACCACGCGAACCGAGCCGCGGAGTCACGCGGCCGTAGCCGCCTTTGCACGCCGCCGCGGTGTCGGTGGCGTCCACAGTTCTTCGAGGTTGTAATACGCTCGAACGGCAGGCTGCATGATGTGCACGACGATTTCGCCAGCATCGACGAGCACCCATTCGCCCGTTTGCTCCCCCTCGACGCCCACGATGGCTGCGCCACCCTTCTTCAAGGCTCCTCGTACGTGCTGCGACAACGCTTTCACCTGCCGCGGCGATTCGGCGGTGGCAACAATCAGCGTGTCGTACAGGCTGGTGAGCTTGCGGACATCGAGAACGACGATGTCCCGGGCTTTGATGTCTTCGAGGGCGGTGACGGCGGTCTTCTGGATCCTGTTAAGTCGCATCCGCAAGGGACCGATAAAGTTGGTTGCGTTCAATATATGCTAGAACCGCAGAGGGAAGCAATCCGCGAACTTGATCGAGGCCCGAAGGTCCTCGTGCGAGAGCGGCGCGGATCGCGCTCGCCGATATCGCCTGCGGTGTCACAGGGACGCGCAGGATCGCACCCGCGAGCGATCGAGCAAGGCGCGCGACATCGGTGGTAAGCCTTCGCTCCCACTGCGTTCTGAGTGCGTCAGGGAGCGAGTTCGTCTCGAATACCATCCCGGGGCGTTCGACGACGAGCAAGTGCGCGAGGGTGAATAGCTGCTCCCAACGCCACCACTGTGCGAGGCCCGCGAACGCGTCGGCGCCGATCACGAGCGCCAACGGACGTTGCGGGCCCTCCTCGTGCAAGCTTTCGAGCGTCAGGAGCGTGTAACTCGGTCCCGCGTGATGGATCTCGCGCGCATCGGCGACGAGTCCGGGGAATTCAGCGCAGCCAAGCTCGGTCATCGCCAGCCGATGATTCGCCGAGGCAATCGGCGCGGCGCGATGAGGCGGAGTGCCGGCGGGGATGAGCCGGACCTCATCGAGCCCGAGGGCAGCTTTCACATCGGCGGCGAGGCGCAGATGGCCGTAGTGGATGGGATCGAACGTGCCGCCGAGAACGGCCAGAACCCTCCCGGCGCTGCTCATAGGATTCGCGGCCTCGGTCCGTCGCGGGCGCGATCACGCTGCACGGTGACCTGTTCCCGCAATGAGCGACTCGACATGATCGAGTTCCGTCTGGATCACCCGCAGCACCTCGTCGTTGATGACATCGGTGTCGCGCAGCTGAAGCAGCTCCGTGCGTTCCGCCTGCAGCGCTGCGAGCCGGAGTCGCCGTTCCGCGTCGCGCAGTGCATTGACCTGCTGGCGGCGGTCCGCATTCGCCGTGTGCCGCTCGATGTGACGCTCGTAATCCGCTATCAGCGCGCGTGCGTACGCGACCTCCGCGGCCTCGGTAAGGCGCGGCAACTCCTGCCGGATCGCAGTCGCCGCGGCCTGTGCCGCGGCGAGTCGCGCGGCGCGCTCTTCACTTGCCATCAGGCCATCGCCACGCACCTCGAGCACGCGGATGACTAGCGGCAGCGTGAGTCCGTATATGAGAAGCGTAATCACGATGACGCTCGCGGCCAGAATGATGATCAGCTCGCGGCCCGGAAACGGAGATCCTGCGGCGGTCGTCAACGGAATCGACAGCGCCGCGGCGAGCGTCAATGCGCCGCGGATGCCCGCCCATCCGACGAGAAACACGTTGCGCGGCGGGTACATGCCTTCGCGCTCGCGCAGCCGCCGAAACAGCAGCAGCGGCACATAGGCCAGCGGAAACACCCAGAACAGCCGCAGCGCGATCACACCGATCGATAGCGCGAATGCGAGACCAAGCAATCCAAGCGCATCCGCTTCCGGTATCGCACCGATGACCGAATGCAGCTGCACGCCGAGCAAAAGGAACACGAGTCCGTTGAAGACATACATGAGCATCGTCCATACTTCCCAGGCGTGCCTGCGCGTTGGTGCATCGACGTTGCGCGCATCGTCCACGCCTGCATAGAGACCCGCCGCGACGACCGCAAGGATGCTGCCCAGACCGAACGCCTCCGCGGCGAAATAAGCTGCGTAAGGCGTGAGCATGGAGATGATCGTCAGGATCGTCGGATCGCCCATGCAGAATCGGACCAACTGGTGACGCACCCGCCCAACGATCCATGCGATCGCGAGACCGAGCGCAAACCCGCCGCCGGAGAGCAGCAAGAAATCGGCCCCCGCCTGACTCCAGCTGAACGCGCTGGTGACGACCGCGATGGTGGCGAATTTGAAGGCGATCAGCCCGGACGCGTCGTTGATCAGACTCTCGCCGCCGACGATCGTCGTGACGCGCGCCGGTACGGGAAGCCGGCTGGTGATCGCGCTTACGGCGACCGCGTCCGTCGGCGAGATCACCGCGCCGAGCGCGAATGCCGCAGCCAGCGGCAATGTCGGAACGAGCCAGTGCACGAGGTAACCGACGGCGAGCACAGTGAGGAGCACCATGCCGATCGCGAGTTGCAGCACCGGACGCAGAACGCCAAGCAGCTCGCGCTTGGGGATGAGCCAACCATCGGCAAAGAGAAGTGGCGGGATGAAAAGCAGGAAGAACAGCTCCGGAGGAACGTGCAGCGATCTGAAGACGGGCAGGAACGACAAAGCGACGCCGGCTGCAACCTGCAGGATCGGCAGCGGGATTGCGACCCATTTGCCGATCGCGCCGACGATAGCGATCGCCAGCAGCAGGCCAAGCGTAATCTGGATGACTTCCATGCGCCGATTGTACGCCGGCGTTCTCCAACGCCCGAGCGAGAAACGCGGCTAGAAGCGCGAAGCTGGCTCAGCGAGAAACGCGATTTCCTCGGTTGTCGAGATTCGACCGAGGATCGCGTTGCGATGCGGATAGCGTCCGAAGCGTCGGATCACGGCCGCGTGCTTCTCGGCCCAGAAAAGGGTCTCGCCGTCGCCGGTTTCGTCGCACAGGCGCGTGTACAGCGCCACCGATCGCTCCTGCGCGGTGAGGTCCTCGGCATGTGTGAACGGCAGGTACAGGAACGCTCGCTCGACCGGACTCACTCTGAGATCGTCGCCGCGTGCGATCGCAGCCTCCGCGGCCGCAAGCGCACGCGCATCTCCCGCGAACGCTCGCGGAGTGTCGCGGAAAATGTTGCGAGTGAACTGATCCAGCAGTAGGACGCGCGCGAGCGTGGCGCGTGGAGCCGTCCAGTCGGCAAAGCCACCTGCGAGCGCCGTTTCGACAGAGGCACCGAAGCGCCCTCGGATCTCCGCGTCGAACGACGGATCCTTGCGAAACCATTCCTTTCGCGATCGACCGTAGTCCGCGCTGCCTGGAGGACCGAACCAGAAGTCGAGAATTTGCTCCTGAAGCTCTGGCATCGCTCGCTCACCGAGATCTGTCGATGACTGATATAGTGCCATGCACTCCCCGATGCAAGCCGAGTCGCTTGCACGACGCTTGCCCACCCCTTCGGATGCGCACCTCGTACCGCGACATCGCGTTGCTTGCCTGCTGTCAGGGGCTGCTCCTAGTCAACAACGCCGGCCTGATCGCCATGAACGGATTGGTCGGCTACGCGCTTGCCGGCAACAAGGCGCTGGCGACCGTCGGGGTCACGACCTACGTGCTGGGATCGGCGTTGGCCGCGATGCCGGCTTCGCTGTGGATGGCGAAGGTGGGCCGACGGCGTGGTTTCATGACCGGCTCGCTCATCGGTGTGGCCGGGAGCGTGGTCTGCGCGCTCGCGCTTGCGAAGTCGAGTTTTCCGTTGTTCTGCACGGGCACGGGGATCATCGGCATCTACACTGCGTTCGGCTTCCACTATCGCTTTGCAGCGGCGGAGGTTGCGGAACCGGCTCTCAAGGCCAAGGCGATTTCGCTGGTTCTGGCGGGCGGCATCGTCGGCGGCTTCCTCGGCCCGGAGGCGAGTCGTATCGCGAAGGACGCGCTGCCCGTGCCGTTCCTCGGCTCGTTCATCGTGCTATCGGGAATTGCGCTCTGCGCGCTCGCGGTCCAGTCGCAGGTCCGCGTGCCGCAGGTGGGCGAGGCGGAAGGTAAGGATGCCGGGCGGCCCCTCTCAAAGATCGCGCGTCAGCCGGTGTTCGTCGTGGCCGCGCTATCGGCAGCTCTCGGCTACGGAATCATGAACCTCCTGATGACGGCTACACCGCTGGCGATGAACTTCTGCAGCCTGCCCTACGCAGCAGCTGCATTCGTGATCGAGTGGCATGTTGTCGGAATGTATGCGCCAGGGTTCTTGACCGGAGCGCTGATCAAGCGCTTTGGCGTACTGAAGGTCATCATGGCCGGCAGCGTGCTGATGATCGCCTGCGTGGCGGTCGCCCGCGCCGGCAACCGCATCGAGCACTTCTGGGGTGCGCTGGTCCTTCTTGGCGTGGGTTGGAACTTGATGTACACCGGTGGCACGACGCTGCTTACCGAGGCGTATCGGCCAGCGGAAAAAGCGCGCACGCAGGGGCTGAACGATTTCCTGGTGTTCTCGGTGATGGCGGTGTCTTCGTTCTCTTCCGGAGTCCTGGTCAACGCTGCGGGATGGGACCTCATGAACGTCGGGGCCTTGCCCTTCATTGCGGTCGTCGGGGTTGCCGCTATCTGGTTTGCCCTGACGCGGCGCCGGCGCGTAACAACGGCGGCGGGAGGAACCTAGCGATGACCGTCGCGGAGCGAGAGGCGATGCAGGAATGGGTCGGTCGGACCGAAACGCAGACCGACACGATCGATGCACGGCCGGTAAGGCTGCTCTCGGCCACCCTCGATCGCGACGATTCGGCGCCCCGACAGGGCGATGCGCTTCCTCCACTGTGGCATTGGCTGTTCTTTCTGCCGTCGTATCGTCAATCGGAAGCGGGCCCGGACGGCCACGCGCGGCGCGGCGGCTTTCTGCCGCCGGTGCCGCTGCCGCGGCGGATGTGGGCGGGAAGCCGACTCGAATGGGCGCGCCCCTTGCGCATCGGCGACTCCGTCACGCGGGCCTCGCGCATCGTCTCGATCACCAACAAGCACGGAGCAAGTGGCGAGCTCGTGTTTGTCGTCGTCCGCCACGAGTTCTCGACGGCCGCCGGGCTTGCGCTCGCAGAGGAGCACGACATCGTCTATCGCGATCTCGCTCCGGGCCAGGTTGGGGTGGTGACGAAAGCAACCGAGGACGCGCGATGGACGCGGCGCATCGTGCCCGACGATGTGCTGCTCTTCCGCTACTCAGCGCTCACGTTCAACAGCCACCGCATTCACTACGATCGCCGCTACGTGACCGAGGTCGAGGGCTATCCCGGGCTCGTCGTCCATGGGCCGTTGCTCGCCACGCTGCTCGCGGACCTGTTGCGGCGACACGGGCTCGGCGAAAGTCTCTCCCGGTTCGAGTTCCGCGCGCGTCGACCGCTCTTCGACATTGCGCCGTTCGATGTTTGCGGCTTGCCCGATGCACGAGGAAATGCAGTTTCCTTGTGGGCGCAGGATGTCGATGGCGTGCTCGCGATGCAGGCAACCGCGACCTTGTAGGCGCCGAGTGAATCCACTTCCGGCCGCGGATCGCCACCAGGAACTGCGCGAAGCGATGCGCGCGCTGTGCAGCGGCTTCGACGATGGCTATTGGCGCAAAGTCGACGCCGAGCGTGCTTATCCTGAGGCATTCGTCGACGCCCTGACACGCGCAGGCTGGCTCGCGGCGATGATCCCGACAGAGTACGGCGGCTCGGGACTCGGGCTCACCGAGGCCTCGGTAATCATGGAGGAGATCAACCTCTCGGGCGGCAACGCCGGAGCGTGCCACGGCCAGATGTACAACATGGGCACGCTTCTAAGGCACGGATCGCAGGCGCAGAAGCGAAAATTCCTGCCCGACATCGCCAGCGGCAAGCTGCGGCTGCAGTCGATGGCGGTGACCGAACCGTCGACCGGCACCGACACGACCAAGCTCAAGACCACGGCGATGCGCCGCGGCGAGAGCTACGTGGTCCAAGGACAGAAGGTGTGGACCTCGCGCCTGCAGCACTCCGATCTCATGATCCTGCTCGCGCGCACGACGCCGCTCGAGCAGGTGCGGCGCAAGTCCGAGGGCATGAGCGTGTTCCTCGTCGATGTGCGCGACGCGCTGGCCAGCGGCGCGATGACGGTTCGGCCAATCGATAACATGGTCAATCACGAGACCAACGAGGTCTTCTTCGACGGCCTGGAGATCCCGGCGGACGATCTCATTGGAGCGGAGGGGCAAGGCTTCCGCTACATCCTCGACGGGCTGAACGCGGAACGCACGCTGATCGCAGCGGAGTGCATCGGCGATGGCTACTGGTTCGTCGAGCGGGCGCGCCGCTACGCGGCCGAGCGCATGGTTTTCGATCGACCCATCGGGAAGAACCAGGGCGTGCAGTTCCCGATCGCCGAAAGCTATGTCGAGATCGAGGCGGCGAATCTGATGCGCTTCAGGGCAGCGTCGCTCTTCGACGCCGGGCAGCCCTGCGGCGCCGAGGCCAACATGGCGAAGCTTCTCGCGGCCAAGGCGTCGTGGGAAGCGGCGAACGTGTGCTTGCAGACGCATGGCGGGTTCGGCTTCGCTCACGAGTACGACGTCGAGCGCAAGTTTCGCGAGACCAGGCTCTATCAGGTCGCGCCGATTTCGACCAATCTCATTCTGTCCTACGTCGCCGAGCACGTGCTCGAGCTGCCTCGATCGTTCTGATGCGACCCCTCGACGGCACGCTGGTCGTCTCGCTCGAGCATGCGATCGCGGCGCCGTTCTGCACGCGTCAGCTCGCCGACCTCGGCGCGCGTGTCATCAAAGTCGAGCGCCCTGGCGTGGGCGATTTCGCGCGTGGCTATGACGAGCGAGTGCGCGGGATGTCGTCGCACTTCGTTTGGGTGAATCGCTCGAAGGAGAGCTTGACGCTCGATCTCAAGCAGCCCGCGGCGCAGGAAATACTGCTCAAGCTGATTGCTCGCGCCGACGTGCTCGTGCAGAACCTTGCGCCTGGCGCCGCGGCGCGGCTCGGTCTCGCAGCGCCGGCGCTGAAGGCGCGCCACCCGCGGCTCATCGTCTGTGACATTTCGGGCTACGGCGCCGATGGCCCGTACCGCGACAAGAAAGCCTACGATCTCCTGATCCAGAGCGAAGCAGGATTTCTCTCGGTGACCGGAACTCCCGAAGAACCGGCGAAGGCCGGTTGCTCGATTGCCGACATCGCCGCCGGCATGTATGCCTACACGGGAATCCTCGCGGCGCTGCTTCAGCGGGAGAAGACGGGGCAGGGCGCCCACCTCGACGTGTCGATGCTCGAGGCGCTGACCGAGTGGATGAGCTACCCGCTGTACTACGCCTTCGAGGGCGAGAGCCCGCCCGCACGCTCCGGAGCCGCGCACGCGACGATCTACCCCTATGGGCCCTTTCGCGCCGGCGACGGAAAGGTAGTCATGCTCGGGCTGCAGAACGAGCGCGAGTGGGTGGCGTTCTGCCGCGATGTGCTCTTGCAGCCCGACCTCGCATCGGACCCTCGTTTTGCCGCCAATGCGCGGCGGCACGAGAACCGCGCCGCGCTCGAGGCCATCATCCTCGAAGCCTTCCGGACGCTCACGGCGGCGGAGGCCGTCGCGCGGCTCGACGCAGCGCAGATCGCCAACGCGCGCGTGAACGCCATGGAGGAAGTGTGGGCGCATCCGCAGCTCGCTGCGCGCAGACGCTGGGTCGAGATGGACACGCCCGTAGGACGAGTGCCTGCGCTCAAGCCACCCGGCGTCGTCGACGCGTTCGAGTACCGAATGGACCGCATCCCGGCACTCGGCGAGCATACGGACGCGATCCTGCGAGAGCTGGGATGCCGCGACACCGAGATCGCCGCACTGCAGGCCAAAGGGGCGGTTTGAGCCCCACAACCAGGAACGTCACCAGACGATTGAAGGCGGTGGGCTGAGGCAAGCGAAGGCGCGATGTGGCGCAGTCGTCGCTAAACGGGTGGCTCGTGCGCGGCTACTCGTGGGTTGAGTGGCCGCCGCGAGCCGGGACCCGCTCGACGACCGCTTTGCGCCACGGCGCCAAGCTGCCGCAGCACACCGCCTTAGGGATGCGCTGGCGGCGGAAAGTGCCAATACACCTCGTCGACCGTCTTGTTCACGCTCGTCCGCGCGTACGCCTTGAGCGCCTCGCCCAAGGCATGAGATTCGGCGGGGTTGACGCCGCTGTTCGCGTCGCGGGCGTGCACGAAGACAATAGCGTGACCGTCGTCGACAAGAATCGAATGCAGCTTGGCATGAATGCCACGTTGCGCGAGAAAAGCGGACGCTGCGCGATCCAGCGATGCGTCCGATGCGTCGATGAGGAGCCGGCGGTTGAGCGCAGCCAGAAAAAGCGCCATCACGCCCAACAGCACGCCGACCGCAATGGCGACGATCGCGTCGAATATCGGGCGCGGGCCGAAGATCATCGACACGCCCGCGACAAGGAGCGTGAGCACGATGCCGAGCAGTGCCACCGCATCTTCGAGCAGGACTGCGAGCACGGTCGTGTTGTTCCGGTTGGCGATGACGTTCCGCCAGCCGCCGATCTCGCGCAGCGCCACGAAGAAGGTGTAGGTCTCGAGCGCGAGAGCGAACAAGAGGAGTCCAAGCACCAGCGGCGTAAACGGCTCCACCGGAGCTCTCCCCAGGAGCGCATGCAAGCCGTGGTAGACGTTCAGTCCGCAGCCGACGAAGAACACGCTCACTGCCGAGACCAGCGCCCAGAAGAATTTTTCCTGGCCGCGACCGAAGGGGTGCAGCGCGTCGGGACCGCCTCGGCCGCGGATTTCGCCGATCTTCAGCAGGATCTGATTGGCGACGTCAGCCAGTGAATGCACCATCTCCGCGAACAGCGTGGGCGAGGCGGTAACGAGCCAGCCGAAACCCTTCGCGGCGGCGATCACGGTGTTGGTGCCGATGGAGAGGCTTACCGAGGACGACATCGCGTCGGACGCGGCACCGTTGCAGGTGGCACCGGTTTTTAGGTTCTGATCTGTCCGCTGCCGAAGACGACCCACTTCTGGCTTGTAAGCCCTTCCAAGCCAACCGGGCCGCGTGCGTGCAGCTTGTTGGTCGATATTCCGATCTCGGCGCCGAGGCCATACTCGAAACCATCGGCGAAGCGGGTCGAAGCGTTGACCATCACCGAACTCGAGTCGACTTCCCGCAGGAAGCGCATTGCGTTACCGTAATCCTCGGTGACGATGGCATCGGTGTGCTGCGAGCCGTATCTCGAGATGTGCTCAATCGCCGCGTCGAGCGAAGGAACGATTCGCACTGCGAGAATCGGGGCCAGATATTCCGTGGTCCAGTCTTGTTCGGTGGCCGCTTTCATCGCGGGCACGAGGGCGCGGCTCGCATCGTCACCACGGAGTTCGACGTTCTTTCCAGCATAAATCTTCGCGAGCGACGGCAGGACACGCGGCGCGATCTTCACGTGCACGAGCAGCGTCTCCATCGTGTTGCACGGACTATAGCGCTGCGTCTTGGCGTTATCGGCGATGCGCACCGCCATGTCGAGGTCCGCCGACTCGTCGATGAACACGTGGCAGACGCCGTCGAGGTGCTTGAGCACCGGGATGGTCGCCGACTCCGACACGCGCTGGATCAGTCCCTTGCCGCCTCGCGGCACGAGAACGTCGACATGGCGATCCATTTTCACCATTAGGTCGACCGCGGCGCGATCAGTGGTCGAGATGAGTTGCACTGCATCTTCGGGCAATCCGGCGCCACGCAGGCCCTCTTGCATGCAAGCCCCGATCGCTTGGTTCGAGTGGAATGCCTCCGACCCGCCGCGCAGGATGCATGCGTTGCCTGCCTTGAGACAAAGCCCCGCCGCGTCCGCGGTCACGTTGGGCCGCGACTCGTAAATGATGCCGATGACGCCGAGCGGGACACGCATGCGGCCGACCTGGATGCCGGTGGGCCGGTATCGGAGATCGCTCAGCTCGCCGACCGGGTCCGGCAACGCTGCGATCTCGCGGAGCCCCGCGGCCATGGCGGCAACCGTCGCCGGCTTCAGGGTCAAGCGGTCGACGAATGCGGCGCCCTCGCCGGCGGCACGCGCACCGGCAACGTCCTTGGCATTTGCCGCGATCAGCTTCTGCGAGTCGCGTTCGATCGCCGCGGCCGTCGCCTCGAGGGCTGCGTTCTTGGCCTGCGTCGAGGCGCGCGCCAACACACGCGCAGCATCTCGCGCACGTTCGCCCACGTCCTGCATGTAGGCGTTTAAATCGAGTCCCGGGACTCGGAGATCGGTCATGCGGCAATTCTAACGCTTAAGCCCAGCGGGCCGCCGTGGCGCGGGCGCGGTGTGGTGCAGTCGTCGCTAAGCGGGTGGTTTGTGCGCGGCGACTCGTGTGTTGAGTCGCCGCCGCAAACCGGGACCCGCTCGACGACCGTCTTGCGCCACGGCGCCCAAGCCATGGCTGGCCGTTGGGCCAATTCCGCTAGAACTTATGCGCGTCGAGCGTCTTCACGCCCTGGTTCGTTCCGACCAGGATCACGTCCGCGCCACGACGGGCGAACAAGCCGTTGGTCACGACGCCGGCGATGTTGTTGATCTTCACCTCGAGATCGGCGGGATTGAGAATCCGCAGGTCTTCCACGTCGAGGATGATGTTGCCGTTATCGGTAGTGAAATGAGGCCGCAACTGGGGATTGCCGCCGAGCTTCACCAGCTCGTGCGCGACGTGCCCGCGCGCCATCGGAATGACTTCGACAGGCAGTGGGTAGCTCCCCAGCACGCCGACGACCTTCGATTGATCGACGATGCAGACGAACTTTCGGGCCACCGCAGCGACGATCTTCTCGCGCGTGAGCGCGCCTCCGCCGCCCTTGATCATGGCGCCGTGCTCGGTTGTCTCGTCGGCCCCGTCGACGTAGACCGGGAGCTCGTTGACCGCAGTCAGTTCGACGACGGGAATGCCGATGCCCTTGAGTCGCTCCGCGGTCGCGATGGAGCTCGCGACCGCGCCCTTGATTCGGCCCTTGATTTTCGCCAGCTCGTCGATGAAGAAATTTGTGGTGCTGCCGGTGCCAACGCCCAGATAGGCATCATCGACAACATACTTGATCGCCTCGCGGGCGACGAGTTGCTTCTGCTCGTCCTGAGTCATGACTTTCACGTCCATTAGCGTTTCCGCACCGGCGGGAGATCGGTACAAACGCCTTCGAAGACCTCCGCGGCGAAGCCGACCGACTCCGAGAGCGTCGGATGCGGATGGATTGTCTTTCCGATGTCCACAGCGTCGGCGCCCATCTCGATCGCGAGCGCGATCTCGCTGATCAAGTCACCGGCGTGCGTGCCGACGATGCCACCCCCCACGACGCGGTGCGTCGTGGCATCGAACAGCAGCTTGGTGAAGCCTTCGTCGCGCCCGTTGGCGATCGCGCGCCCCGAAGCCGCCCACGGGAATTGAGCCTTCTGGACCTTGACGCCTTTTGCCTTCGCCTCGTCTTCGGTCAGTCCGACCCAAGCGACTTCAGGGTCGGTGTATGCAACCGAGGGAATCACGCGTGCGTCGAAGAACGACTTCTGGCCCGCCGCCGCCTCTGCCGCGACGTGCCCCTCGTGCACCGCCTTGTGCGCGAGCATCGGCTGGGCGGCGATGTCGCCGATCGCGAAGATGTGCCCGACGTTGGTCCGCATCTGGCCATCGACGTTGATGTGGCCGCGATCGGTGACGGCGACCCCCGCCTTCTCTGCGCCGATCTTCTTCCCGTTGGGGCTGCGTCCCACCGACAGCAGCACCATGTCGTAGGGTTGCGCGCCCTTGGGCGCCTGCTCGCCCTCGAAGGTCACGTACAGCGCGTCTTTCTTCGCTTCGACAGCCACGGTCTTGGTCTTCAGCATCACTCGATCGAAGCGCGGCTTGTTGATCTTTTCCCAGACCCGGACGAGATCGCGGTCCGCGCCAAGCATCATACCGTCGAGCATTTCGACCACGTCGAGCCGCGCGCCGAGCGTCGAATAGACCGTACCCATCTCCAGTCCGATGATCCCGCCACCCACAACCAGTAGACGCTTGGGAACGGCGGCGAGTTCGAGGGCGCCCGTCGAATCGACGACCCGCGGATCGTCCGGGACGAACGGCAGCCGCACCGATTGCGACCCCGCCGCGATGATCGCCTTCGCGAACCGAACGACCTTCTTGGCGCCAGTTCTCTTCTGGCCGGGTCCTTCGGTCAACTCGACCTCGATGTGATTCGGATCCAGAAACGAGCCGTAGCCGCGCACGACCTCCACCTGGCGGGCCTTGGCCATGCCCGTGAGCCCGCCAGTGAGTTTGCCGACCACCTTGTTTTTCCACGCCCGAAGCTTGTCGAGATCGACTTTCGGCGCTGCGTACGCGATCCCATGCTCGGCGAGCAGCGCCGTCTCGTCCATCACTGCCGCAATGTGCAACAGCGCTTTGGATGGAATGCAGCCGACGTTGAGGCACACGCCCCCGAGCGTGGGATAACGCTCGATGAGCACGGTCTTCATGCCCAGGTCTGCCGAGCGAAACGCAGCGCTGTATCCGCCCGGACCCGAGCCAAGGACCATCATCTCGCACTCGAGATCCACCTTGCCCGCGTACTTGGCGGCCCCCGGCGCGGGTGTCGCTCCGGCGGCGGGTGGCGGCGCTGCGCTCGTTTTCGCGCCTGCGGAGGAGGTTTGGGGAGGTTGTGCCGGCGCGGATTTCTGGCCCGATGCGGCTGCGGCCGCAGCCGCATCGAGGGTCAGTAACACGCTGCCTTCGCTTACCTTGTCGCCGACCTTGACCTTGACATCCTTCACCGTGCCCGCCGCGGGCGAGGGCACATCCATCGTCGCCTTGTCGGATTCGAGCGTGACGAGGGAATCCTCGGCCTTTACCCCGTCACCCGGTTTGACGAACACCTCGATGATCGGGACATCCTTGAAGTCGCCGATGTCCGGAACCTTGACTTCGATTGTGCTCATGGCATCTCAGCTGATTTCGCGCGCGGAATCGCGTCCGAATCGGTGACGCCGGTCCGGGTCGGAATCGTCACGATCTCCTGCGCCGCCCAGCAGTGCCCGGGATCGCCCATGCCTGCCTCACAACACGACTCTCCGCATGTCGCCGAGCA
>Ga0126369_10000721_pt1 | contig 22023 bp, 15 predicted proteins | sample PanSoiMetaPlot_1_FD_109646 | JGI IMG/M metagenome (GOLD analysis project Ga0126369, IMG submission 109646) | Tropical forest soil microbial communities from Panama - MetaG Plot_1 | ecosystem: Environmental > Terrestrial > Soil > Tropical forest > Bulk soil | place: Panama | collected 2016-02-17
CCTGTGCCTATTGCCAGAAGCCCTTCCATGAAATCCACTGGCATGTCCGGCAACCCGCTCTTCTTGGCCCGGACCGTAACACTGCGCAGTGGAGCGAAATTCCGCCGGAAAATTTGCCCGCCGTTTTTCAGAATCTCCTTCCAGTGTGCTGGAATTGCTTCATCGCGGAAAACCACCGGCGCCAGCATCCCGAACGGCTGGTGGATCGCGGATGGGAACTCGCTCTTGGCGCGACCCAAGTTAAGCTGCCGAAGCCTCACCAATTATGGGTCACCCGCTAAGCCTGCGTTGCAAACACGCATCGCAAATAAAACAGCCCACACAATAACATCCGGCGCTTGTCCCACTCCTTTCGCAATGATAGATTCGTCGCCTACCTCGCCCGGAGCCATGCCATGTCCACTCCCGATAAGATCGACGCGCACCAGAAAGCGCTCTCACTGAACCTGGACGCCAGCGCTTTTGGCTCGTTCGCCGAAATCGGTGCCGGGCAGGAAGTCGCGCGCTGGTTCCTGCGAGTTGGTGGAGCTTCCGGCACGGTGGCGAAGACCATCTCTGCGTACGATAAGGAAGTCAGCGACGATCTGTACGGTTCCGGCACGCGTTATGTGTCGCAACCTCGGCTGCTGGCCATGTTGGACAACGAGTGGGCGCAACTTCTGTCGCAGTTGAACGCGACTCGGGGCGCGACAACGCGGTTTTTCTCGTTCGTCGACACGATGTCGGCGCGCAATTTTTCTGGCACTAACGAGTGCCACGGCTGGCTCGGTGTGCGCTTCCAGACGCACCCGAGAGGTCATGCCAGCGACGTTGTTCTGCACGTCAATCTGCAGGACCCTTCAAACCTTCACCAACAAGAGGCCATTGGAGTTCTGGGCGTCAACCTGATCTACGCCGTGTTTCATCATCTGGGCGCCCCGGAGGAGTTCCTGAAAAGTGTGGCCGAAGATGTTCCGTTGTCGCGCATTGAAATCGATTGCGTGGAGCTATCGGGCCCGGCCTTTGAGAAGTGGAATCGGCGTCTTCTTCACGCTTCGCTCATCACGTGGGGTCTCGCGGAGGCAATCGTGTTCCCCGTCGATGGCAAAATCCTGCCGCCCGATGAGGTGCTTTACAAAAAAGCCGTCGTGCTCGCGCCCGGGGCCTTCGATCTCGTGCAGTATTTTCACGCCAACCTGATCCAGAACACCCTGGCGCAAATTCCGCAAGAGGACCTGGCGCAAAGCAAGGGCGCGATCGGCTTCTTTTGTCTTAGTGGAGCAGGCAATGCCATCACACAGTTTCCCTTGTCCGCTCCAGAGATTGTTGAGCACGTGGAGGACCTGCACAAGTTGGGAAGCGGGGTGCTGGTTTTTCGGGAGCAGGAGTTATACAAGATGTGCGCGTTTGTGAACCGATTCACCAAGGCGCGCATCCATTTTGCTGTGGGACTATCGATTGCGATCTGGGCGCTGCAGGACCGCTACAAGGATCTCGGTGGAAGCTTGCTGGAGGGACTGGCGAAGCTATTCCGCGAAAATGTGCGTCTCAGTGTTTTCCCAATGCCGGAAGCAAATCTGCAGCAATGGCAAGCGTCCGGCAAAATGCCGGATTGGAAATGGAACGCCACAGACGGGTTAGTACATGCTCATGAATTACATCCACCGGACCCGCTGGATCATCTCTACCAATACCTGCTCGGCTGCCAATTCATCGTCCCGATGAGTCCCGTGGCGAAGTAGGCTGACATCGCGTTCATTCATAGCGTTGAACTTGTCCGAGGAATTCCTCCCGGAGGGTCGATCGAAGAGGGATTCCTCACTTCGCAGATTCCGTTCGGGATGACGTGGTGGGCTGTTCGCTCTTTTGAGGGAGGCTCAAATCCTTCCACCCCGGGTTGCTCTTCTCGATCAACGCTACCTTCTTGGACCTTGGCCAGCCTTTAAGCTCTTTTTCCTAGGGAATGGCCGCAAGAATGCTCGAATGCGACTCACACCAAACTAGTTTTGTGATGTTGTATTTTTGTGTGAAGCCGGGAACCAGCTCTTGTTGGTGTTGCGCAATTCGGACGGGAAGGTTGCTTATTACGCCGGCATAGATCGCGCCCGAGTCACCGGCCCGATGTAGGAGAAATAAGTCCGATCTCGCATGACTCCCAGGAACCCTCTCCTCTACTGTGTGCAAGAGTTTCTCTTGCGGATAACTCGAAGAGGGATTCCTCACTTCGTTCGGAATGGCAAGGCTGCGGTGCGGACAATATCGGTGGAGGTCACCGGGCGACTACTCTTCGGTGGCGGAACTCGCCGGCGCGTCCGACCGTGCCTACGCTGAGCAGTTCGATCTCTGGCGTCTTATATTGCGGTTTCACCCGCTCCTCATTCGTCAGCGCGGTACTCAGGTACTCCCGGCGCCCCTGTGACCACTCGAGCGTCGCCCTCCATCTCTGGGCAGTGGTCCCCGAGGTTCGGTACAATGTGAGCAGCAACTAATTCGTGCGGCGAGGCCAGGTGGCGACGTGATCCATCGATTTGTGTTTCACAACGACGAACTGGTGCCAGTGGAGAAAGCGCGGTGGTCCCCGGGCCAGGCAGGCCTGATCTGCGGCTGGGGGCTCTTCACCACCGCACGGATTGTGCAAGGCGAAGCATTCGCTTACGAGCGCCACTGGCGGAGGCTGGAAAAAGATGCCGCACTCACGCGCGTCCCACTCAGCTATACCAGCGCTAAAGTTCGCGTACATTTGCAGGAAGTGATTCGCGCCAACAAAGTGCAAAGCGGTTGCGCGCGCATCTATCTGGTGTGGAATTCCCCAGGCTACTGGAGAAGCGACGAAAAATTCCAGGAAGTGGACCTGGTGATTACCACCGCCGATCTTCCGCTCTATCCCGATGCGGTGCGCTTGGCCATTCGTCAGCACGGGCGGCACGCGGCCTCGCCACTGGCTGGCGTGAAAACCATTTCCTGGCTGAACAGCGTATGGGCTGCCGCAGAAGCGCAGCGCGAAGGGTTTGACGAAGTGGTGTTGCTCAACGAACGCGGCGAAGTGAGCGAGTGTACCGCGGCGAACATTTTTGCGGCGAAGAACGGCAAAGTGCTGACGCCTCCGCTGAATTCGGGTTGTCTGGAGGGCGTGACCCGTGGAGTGTTGCTGGAGATTGCGGCCGATGCCGGCGCCAGCGTGGCGGAGCAAACCTTGCGCCTGGAGGATCTCTACGAGGCCGACGAAGTCTTCGTCACATCGACCAACCGCAACGTGATCGGCGTGACGGAAATCGCCGGCAAGACCGTCGGATCGGGGCAACCCGGAGCCCTCACAAAAAAGCTGGACGACGCGTTTGAGGCCTACGTGAAGGAATACGTAGAGCGCCGCCTGGCCACCAGCCGATAAGCACTGTAGTTTTCTAGTCGTGCCCGCCGGAAGGCGGCGCCGCTGCAGCGGGGCTGCTGCCCATCGTTGCGCGCAACATGATCGGGGCGAGAACTGTGGTCACCATTACCAGTAAGACCACCGCGGAAAAGAGTCCCTCGTCCACCACGCCGATTCCCTTCCCGATGCCCGCGAAAATGAGTCCCACTTCTCCCCGGGGCATCATGCCAAATCCAACCGCTAGACGATTCAGCGTGGGCGGGCAGCCCCAGCCAGCGGCGACTTTCCCCGCGATAGCCACGACGGTAAGCGCCAGTCCGGCAATCAGGACATCCTTGTTCGCCATCGTCTCGAGCTTCACCTGAATTCCCATCCACACGAAAAACAGCGGTACCACCAGCGATTCAAGCGGCGACAAAAGTTCATGCAGCGACGCACCCTCGATTTCCTGGTCGAAGAAGCTGTTCAACACCATGCCTGCCGCGAACGCACCCACAATCGTGGCCAATTCCGCCACGTTCGCGAGCCACGCAAAAAGCAGCGCGAAACTCACGCCGAACAACAGCTTGAGGTTCTGCACACCCGTAGTCGCGAGCCGCCGCACCAGCTTAGGAGTTAGCCAAATTCCGATCCCCAGAGAAGCCACCAGGAACAGCGCAGCTTTCCCTGTGGTAATGGCGATCGACGCGATGCTGATTGTGCCAGTAACCGCGAGGCCGCTGACGACCGCCAGAACGATCAGGCATAGCACATCGTCAATCACCGCTGCTCCAAGGATGATGCGTGCTTCCTCGGTTCGATCGCGCCCCAGATCGCGAAGTACGCGAGCCGTAATTCCCACGCTGGTTGCCGTCAGAATCCCGCCGATAAACAGGTCCGCCGCTAGCGTGCTATTGGGATGCAGGAATTTCATGGTGCCCATGCCCAAAAGCATCGGCAGAATGATGCCGAGAATCGCAACGTAAGAGGCATATTTGCCGACGCGCTTCATCTCCACCAGGCTGATTTCCAAGCCCACGAGAAACAGCAGCACGAGAATCGCCAGCCGCGAGACTACGTCGATAAATGAGTACACGTAGATGTAGCTCTGTCCTTGCGGCCCGGAGAGTAGCGAGGCGATCAGATCGGTGTGCGGTCCCGGAGCTAGCACCCGGTGCGTCGCTTCAGACAAAGTCACCGGCTGAGTCAGCGCCAGCGCGGCAATGCGCGAAAGATTGTCGCCTTCGCGTAGCACCGTGACCGCCGGATTCCCGAAGTAATACCCAAGATTGCCCGCAAGCAGCCCGACCAGCAGTTCGCCAAGCACTGCCGGCTGCTTCAGCCACTTCATCAGCAGTCCACCAAGCGCGGCTCCAAAGGTAATGAAGATGGAAGCAATGAGAATGGGAACGACCGGGTCGGCATGAGAAAGCTCGCCACTGGCAAAAAATGCAAAAAGCAGAGGGAAAGACTTGGCGTGCAGCGTTAGGAGCAGGCTCAACATGCACAGAATCCTCAATAGTGAAGTGGCGGGGGCGCCGCTGTATTCTGGCGGGATGCCTCCTCTGAAGCAAGAAGAAAGGCGGACCGGGCGGCTGCGTGCTACAATTCGCGGTTTGGCGGGTCACTGCAGGGTGGTGGATACAGAATGACGGAGACGTTGTCGCAACTGGAAGCGGTTCTGGAAGTTATTTCGCCGGACGGCGCGCGCAAGTATGTTCGCGTGACGCAGACTCCTTTTCTCATCGGGCGCGGCGCGGAAACCGGAAATCACCTGCAACTGACCGACCGGCGCATCTCGCGGAATTGCGCCGCGATTGTGGTGGAAGCTAACAAATATTACCTGGAAGACCGCGGGCAACGACGCGGGCTATTTGTGAACGGCGAGAAGGTGGAAAGTCGCGCCCTGAATGACGGCGACGTCATCACCTTTGGACTGGAGGATTCCTACCAGATGATGTTCCGCGCGGCCAGCGGCACATCGGAAGAATCGATCCCGCAACTGCTGACGCGCATCGATCATATGACGAGCGCCGAGTCCACCGGCGGCGGACTGAAGAAACTGAATGTGCTCCTGGAAGCCACCGCGCTGCTGCACTCACAATTGCCGCTGGATTCCGTCCTGGCCAAGATGATCGACCACGCGGTAGCAGTGACCGACGCGGATCGCGGACTGCTCCTGGAGGCGGAAGAAGGCCGGATTGAAAGCCTGAAAGTGCGACTAGCACGCCGCACGGGCGCCCAGCGATTGCCTCCTGAAAGCATGGCGCCTAGCGGTACGGCAATTCAACTCGCGGTGAAACAACAGTCACCCGTAATTACCGAAGACCTGGCGCAGGCGGAAATGAACTTGCAAGCCGCCGCGAGTATCGTGGCGCAGGGTCTGCGAGCCGTGGTGGTCATCCCCTTGTACGCCACTTCCCGCGCCAGCAGCGAAGGCTCTGCCGCGAACATGCGCCGCGGAGAATTTCTTGGCGTACTGTACCTGGACTCCAAGCGTCCGACAGCATTCAGCAAATTGGACCGGCAGATTCTGGACGCGTTGGCGGCCGACGCAGCGAGCATTCTCGACAACGCGCGGTTGGTGGAGAAAGAACGCGAACGACAGATGCTGGAACAGCAGATCGCAATCGCGCGGGATATCCAGCAGGCGCTGCTGCCGAAGAACTTCCGCGAGTATCCGTTCCTGTCGGTTTCAGGCGTGAATTTCCCCTGCTTGTCAGTGGGAGGAGATTACTTTGATGTCTTCCCACTCGACGACAAACGCACCGCATTCTTGCTGGCTGATGTGAGCGGCAAGGGATTGGGAGCAGCGCTGCTGACCACCATGTTGCAAGGAGCGCTCTCGGGCATGACCTTGGGAACGAACCCGGCCCGGGTATTCAATCACGTCAACCGTTTCTTGTGCGACCACGCGGAAGTCGGCCGTTACGCCACGATGTTCTTCGGAATTCTGGACGATGCGGGCAGGCTCGAATTCATCAATGCAGGGCATCCTTCACCCATCCTCATCCGTAAGGACACCGTCGAAGAAGCGTTCACAGAAGGCTCTTTCCCGGTTGGTCTTGTTCCGGAAGCGGAATTCACCACCACTACGCTGCAGTTGCAGCCCAATGACACCATGGTCCTGTTCAGCGACGGCGTCACCGAAGCGATGGACCCGGAAGAAGAATTGTACGGCGTGCCGCGCCTGCGCGGAGTGTTGCAGGGCAAGCCGGACATGCAGTTGGATGAGATCCAAAAAGCGATCCTGGAATCTGTTGAAAATTTCGCGCGCGGGGCGCGCCAGGCGGACGACTTGACGCTGCTGCTGGTGAGATATCGCGCCGTAGGCATGACCGTCACCGATACCGATGTGTCCGCGAGCAAGGGAAGCGCCGCGGCCAGCGGATAGAAGCCATTCAGTTCAGTCGGAGGTAGTAATTCTGCTCGGTTCTTCAGATTGGTCGCTCTGCCCTGCGTGTCCTCCATTACCTCACTTCTCCGGAGATTGCGTTTGGCTCGGCTTGAGTTAGATTCACCGGTCAGAAGTGGGCACTCGCCGATCACAAGTCTGCGTTCACCGAAAGCGACTTCGATGCGCTCGCCAGGCGGGCTAGGATCGCTCCCGTCAAGGAGGATCTCATGTCGGTTCACCCAACTGCAAAACCCTATAAAGGCTTGGGAATGGAGGGCGCCATTGCAAGGTGGTATGCCTCCCTCACCAAAAACTCGCTTGAGGACTTTAGAGCGCTGGCCTGGCGCACGTTCGAGCGGATTCCACCGCAGAGCAGCGTCCTCGAGGTCGCTCCCGGGCCGGGATATTTTGCGATTGAATTGGCGAAGCTCGGTAATTATCAAATCACGGGTTTAGACATCAGCGAGACGTTTGTAGGAATCGCGCGCGCCAATGCCGCGAAAGCTGGTGTGAGAGTGGACTTTCGCCACGGAAACGCTTCCAACATGCCGTTCGCCAATGAGTGCTTCGATTTCCTTCTTTGTCGAGCGGCTTTCAAGAATTTCAGCGAGCCTCAGCGTGCGCTCGAAGAGATGCATCGTGTTCTTACCCCTTGTGGACAGGCGCTGATCATCGATCTGCGAGGAGACGCGTCCGCAGAATCGATCAAGCAAGCCGTGAATGAGATGAACCTCGGCATGGTCAACGGGATTTTAACCAAACTTGCGTTTCGCTTCATGCTGCTCAACCGCGCGTACACAAAGCGCGAATTTGAACGCATGATTTCCGGGACAAAATTCTCCGACACTGAAATTCAAGAAAACCTGATGGGCTTCGAAATCTTGCTGTCCAGAGATCGCGAGACCGCATCGTCTGGCGGGAACTCAACCCAGCCGCGGTGCCCGACACGTCGGCGCAATCTTAGTCGGCCTGCTAACCAAACCCACGAAACCCGCGATTCATAGAACACTCCACAGAGTTGTGCTATGCTCGCCAAGCGAGAAAGTCGCTGGCTTCCGCCCTTCCAGATCGTTTCCGCCACATTTCGAGAATCCATAGACGTTACTGGAACCACGACTCCGGAGTGAGAGATCATGAAACGAATGCAATTTTACATGGCATGGATATCGACTTTCGTGTTGCTGGTAGGAACAACGGACTTGGCCAGCTGCGGCTCGAAGGACAGCGTGCCTCCGGCAGCCGCCGCACAACAACCGGCCAGCGCGCCGGCCGCGAGGGCGGACCAGCAAGCACAACAAGACGCGCAAGCGCAAACGCCCGATCAGATTCAACAGCAGAACGAAGCCGCGGCGGCGCAGAATGCTCCACAAACACAACTGCCGCAAGTGAGTTTGACGGCCGATGGATTGGATGAGCTATTGGCTCCCATCGCCTTGTATCCCGATCCTGTGCTGGCCATCATGCTGCAAGCCTCCGTGAATCCGCAGGAAGTGATGGACGGCGGTAATTGGCTGACCGTTGGCGACAACAGCAAATTAAAGGATGCAGCGCTGGATGAAGCTTCAAAAAAAGCGGGCTTCACGCCGGTGATGATGGCGCTGCTGCATTTCGCGCCCGTGGTGGACATGATGTGCACGCAATTCGACTGGACCAAGCAGTTGGGCGCAGCCTACGCGGCGGATCCGAAAGCGGTGCTGGACTCCGTGCAGCGATTGCGCGCGCAAGCCGTGGACACGGGGGCGTTGAAGAGTTCGTCGCAGATGACGGTGGACGTGAAACAGGATCAGGGCAAACAGGTTGTGCAGTTGGAGCCGACAAATCCAAAAGTTATCTATGTGCCGCAATACAATCCCGACCAAGTGTTCGGCACGACGACCACAACAACTACCGCAAACGGCGTAACAACGACTACCACGACAACCACAGGCGCGGCTGCGCCCGCGACGAGCACGAATTCGACTACGGTGGTGAAAGAAAAAGAAGGCGTGAGCACTGGCACGGCGGTACTGATCGGGCTGTTGTCGTTCGGCGCAGGAATGGCGGTGGGCGCGGCGATTAACAGCAACAATTATTATTATCCCGCGTGGGGTCACGGCGGTGTGTGGTATGGACCGCGACCCTACTATCCTCCACCTTACCACCCCGTGTATTACGGCGGCTGGCATGGAGGATACGGCTACAACCGGCCAGTGCACTACGGGAACACCAATGTCAACATCAACGTAAACAACAACTACTACAACCGCTTCAACAACAACAACAATCTGAATCCGAATTACAAGCCGAGACCCGTGCCCTACAACACGAACGCCAATAGTGCCTACGCCAAGAGTGCAGGCAACTATGCCGGAGCAAACCGCGGTGTGAAATACAACGGGAGCAGCAATTACAAGGGAGCAACTACATATCAAGGGACGAACAATCGTCAACCGAATACGGCGAATGGACAGAATCGGCCAGGCGGCGCAAATGCGGGAAACGCTGCGAACAATCCAAACGTTCAGCGACCTGCCACCGGTGCAGCGAACAACAATTGGAAGGGACAAACCACCTATCAGGGCGCGAACAAAGCAGGAGGCGCCAACGCGGGAGCTAACAATCGCATGAACACTGGGAACACACCCACAAGAAATCCGTCTGGCGATCGCGGATTTGGCCAGCCCGGTGGCACACGCCCGAACGCTGGAAATATGCAAACATCGAGGCCAGCAACCGGGAATACACCGGCTGCGCGTCCAACTACCGGGAACATGCCGACCTCGCGTCCTGCGGGAAATGCGCAACCGGCCGCACGTCCCGCGAACCAGCCAGCGAACCGGCCGGCAGCGACGACGCAGCCGGCAAACCGTCCACAAACGAGCAATGGTGGCGCTTTGGCGGGAGGCAGCAACGCAAAAGCCGACCGCGCGGCTAGCAATCGCGGGCGGCAAAGCATGGGTGCACCACAGCAGCACTCCGGAGGCGGCAAGCCCGCCGCTACTCACCAGAGGAGGCCGTAACCCATGAAAGCCGAAGGAAAATCTGCCGGAGACATGAAGATGCGGATAGCGAATAAGCTTGCGGTTTTGGCGCTGTTGTCGATGCTCTTGGGCACGCGCGCAACGTGCGCCGTCGATCAGAGGACCTTCGCGTCGCCGGCCGAAGCCATTCACGCGCTGGTAAAAGCCGCCGAGGATGGAAACCAGGACGAAATGCTTGCGGTTCTGGGTGATGACGGAAAGGACTTGGTATACTCCGGCGATCCGGTGCAGGACAAGACGGGCATGGAAAAATTCGTAAAATCGTATAAGACCAAACACGCCATTGTCACCGAGGACGACAAAACGCGAATTCTGCAGGTAGGACCAAACGACTGGCCAATGCCAATCCCGATCGTCAACGACGGAGGGAAGTGGAGATTCGACACCGCCGCGGGAAAAGAAGAACTGCTGTATCGCCGCATCGGCCGCAATGAACTGGGCGCCATCGCCGCGTGCCGTGGCTACATTGACGCACAAAAAGACTACGCCGCGGAGGGTCACGACGGCTTACCGGCTGGCATCTACGCGCAGCGGTTGATGAGCAGTTCGGGAAAGCAGGATGGCTTGTACTGGGAAACTGCGGAGGGTGAACCCACTAGTCCCGCCGGCCCGTTCCTGGCCGAAGCCGGAGGACAGGGCTATGAAGGCGAAGGATTGGGCAAAAAAAGCCAGCCCTATCACGGTTACCTCTATCGCATCCTGAAAGCACAAGGAGCCGCGGCCAAGGGAGGCGCGAAGAATTATTTGAGTGATGGGAACTTGTCCGGTGGGGTTGGTTTGGTAGCGTATCCGGCGGAATACAAGGTGAGCGGGGTAATGACGTTCATCATCAATCAGAATGGCGTGGTATACGAAAAAGATCTGGGCGAGAAGACCGCTGAGATCGCCAAAGCCATGACCGAATACAATCCCGATAGCACCTTTGGAAAAGTGAAGGACTAGAGAAACTGACAAAAGATGAATTGCTTGGGCACCCAGACGAAACGTCTCGGCGCCCTCCTTCTACGGGGCGCAAGAAGGACCGTTCGAAGGAACGGCGACAGTGATTGGCGCGAGACTTTGCGCGCTGAAGAGTTTGTTTAGCGCGGGAATGGTTTCGTTCATGACCTTGTTTAGCTCGGTGCTTTTGCTCGCGAAGCCTTTGCACGACGCGAGCGCGGCAGCATGTGCGGAATCCGTGGGCCGCACGTCGCCGCTTTGCACCATGACGAGGTTTCGGCCCAGGTCGCGATTCAAAGGCCCAAAGCCGGGGGTATCCCGTGTGCCGTCAGAGAGCAACTTAAGCTGTTTTGCCATGTCGGACACTGCGTCCGTCAACTCCTTGGGAGCAGACGCCGGGATGGATTTCTTGCGTTCGTCAAGCTGCCGTTCAACCAGCGTAACAGCGTCAAACGATTTTGCAGTCGAGTCCATCCAATCGCAAAGGCGACGCGAGAGATTCAGTTGATCGGAATAGTCCGCGGCAGTCATGCTCACGCGCGGGTCGGGCAATACATCGAGTTTCTGCCAGTAGGTTTTGCCCTCCACGGTAAGAACCAAATCGTATTTACCGGGAGCCACCAGAGGTCCCGGCGGCTGGAATCGCGGAGTCGCGCTGGGTACAGCATGATCCGGAAGCGAGTATTCCGTATAAGCAAGTCGTTCCCCAAAGTAACCGTACGGAAGTGCAACAGGGTGTGGATACCGGAGATCCCAAACGAAACGATTGATGCCCGGCGAAATGGGCAGCGCCGCCGGAGGATAGAACCAGAACTCCGGAACGTTGGCGGGTAACGCGGACTCTTTCGCAGGCACGTTGGAATAATGCGCAACTCTCGTTCCTTGCGAATCCAGAACATCCAGCGTGATTTCGCCCTTCGGAGGAGAGTGGAAAAAGTAGTACAGAAGCGCGCCATCGGGTGGATTCTGCGCCAAGGGCGTGCCGGGCTGTAGCGGCGTGTCGGGATCATTGTCCCAACGCGCGCGAATAGCCGCAGTAGGCGCAAAGAAGCGAACCGGTGTGCCGGCAACGTCCGCGCTGATCTGCCGCAGCGGCGAGATGTCGTCGAGAATCCAGAGGCCGCGTCCAAACGTGGCGGCAACAAGATCAGCGCCGTGAATCGTCAGATCGCGAACCGAGGCAGCGGGAAGATTCAGTTGCAGCGGCTGCCAGTGATCTCCGGAGTCGAAGGAAGCATAGACGCCAAATTCGGTGCCCGCGAAAAGCAGTCCCTTGCGCACCGGATCTTCGCGAATAGCCCGGGCAATGCCAAGGTCAGGAATGCCGGTGACGATTTTCTCCCAGGCCTTGCCGCCATCGCGCGTGCGGAAGAAATAGGGATGATCATCACGGCGGGCAAAGATCGCAGCGTAGGCGGTATTTGCGTCATGCGGGGAAGCCTCGATGGCGTTAATGGTGGAACGCTCTGGCAGACCGGGAGGAGTGACATCGGTCCAGCTAGCACCGTCATGCGAGATGTGAATCAGCCCGGTGGCGCTGCCCACCCAAATCAGATTCGCGCCAAGCGGAGAAGGCGCGATGGTTTGAAGGGCGCCACGGGTGGGAGCCTGCGCGTCCAGATCATCGTCGTCACCGGCGTCATCGGAATCCAAGTCATCTTTCGACGGGACGTGACCACCAGCCGCGGCCTTTGGAGCTTGCGGCGGAGTCTCCTTGGTGGTCAGATCACCGCTAATTTCTTTCCACGTAGAACCGCCGTCGTTCGTTTTCAGCACGAACTGGGAGCCGTAATAAAGCGTGTGGGCATCGCGCGGCGAAAAGACCAGCGGAGTTTCCCAAGTGACGCGATAGTCCGCCGGCGGCACGAACAAGGTGAGCAGTTGGCCCGTGGAACGATCGCGACGAAGGACAGTGCCATACCAGCCAACCGAATAAACGAAGTTCGCGTTGGCGGGATCAGGAGCGATGAAGCCGCTCTCAAATGCACCGCTGGGGAACCAATCGCGATAGCTAATCTGCCCGAAGTCCGAACGGAATGGCACTACCACGGAACCGGAGTCCTGCTGCGGCGCATATACGCGGTACGGGAAAAAATTGTCAGTGGCGACGCGATAGAATTGCCCCGTGGGCTGATTGAACCAGCTGTTCCAGATCTTGCCGCCATCGAGCGTGACGACCGCGCCTTGATCCGTGCCCATAATGATTCGATTGGTATCTTCGGGGGCGATCCAAATCACGTGGTCATCTTCGCCGCTGGGCGTACCTTTCCACGCCACGAAGGTGCGCCCTCCATCGGTGGATCGGTACGTGGATGTTTGCATCACGTACACCACGTCTGGATCCCTGGGGTCGCTGTACACACGCCCAAAATATTCACTGCCGAGGATTCGCGGATCGTCGGTGATCTTCTGCCAGTTAGCGCCGCCATCATCGGAACGAAAAAGTCCCTGGCGCATCAGCGCAAATACGCGGTTCGTCAAAGGCGCAGGAGCGACAGCTAGACCGATGCGGCCGCGGCGTTCCGTGGGCAGCCCTTTTTCCGCGAGCGTCGACCAGGTTTCTCCGGCGTCAGTGGATTTCAAGATCGTGGTGTCCACACCTTCGGGAGGTTTTTCTCCCCGATCCGGAGGTATCGGCCGAATGACCGCATAGAGGCTTCTGGAGTTCGAGGGATCGAAGCAGAGTTCCGTGGCGTTCGTGCGACCATCTTTGAAAAACACCTTGCGCCAGGACTTGCCTCCATCGGTGCTCTTGTAGATTCCGCGCGACTCACTTGGCGCGAATCCACCCATCGCCGCAACGTACACGATATCGGCATTGTGTGGATCAACGAGCAGCGACGGAATCGTGCGCGAATCCCGGATTCCGATGTTAGACCACGTGGCTCCGGCATCGCTGGACTTCCACACTCCGTCGCCGGGCGTTTGTTCTCCCGTCGCCACATACATCACGTCCGGGTTCGACGGAGCGACCACGAGATCACCTATCGACGCGACATGCGCTTGGTCGAAAATGGGATTCCACGTCACGCCCCCATTCGTGGTCTTCCATACGCCTCCGCCAGGCGTCCCCATGTAGTAAGTTTTGGAGTCACCGGCAATACCCGACACCGCGGTTACCCGGCCGCCACGGTAGGTTCCGATCAGCCGCCAGGAGAGTCCGTGCAGAAGATCATCAGAGAGTTGCTGGGCGCAAATCGGCATAGCAAGAAGAATTGAGAAAAATACGAAACACGCGAGAAAACGAATTGCGGTATGGTGGTGCCGAGGGCGGAGTGCTTGCGGCATTGGGTCTCCCGGAAACAGTGGAGTGTAACATGGGGCGTCCCACTGGGGCCAAGCAGAGTAGCTAGAAGCAAAGGGGTTAAAGATGCGTGTCCAGGAAGTGGACGAGTTCATGAACAAACAGCGGAGCCGTGCTCGCTACTGTCACTGGCAGCGGGCAACCGCCGGCCGCGTTGATGGGAATGGCCGTGCCGCCGCAATTGGAAGTCATTTTCGACACGGTGAAGGGTTCGCCAAAATATCCGAACTTGAAGAAAAATCCGCGCGTCGCCTGGGCAGTGGGCCGCACAACGGAAGTTTCCGTGCAGTATGAAGGGCTCGCCGAGGAGTTAGCCGGAGAAGAATTGGCCGAGTACAAAAAGATCTATTTCGCCGCATTTCCCGACGGACACGTACGGGAGAGCTGGCCGGGCATTACCTATTTTGCTGTGCGGCTAATGTGGGTCAGGTTCGACGATTACAATCCGGAGACTCCGAGGATTGAGGAAGGGAAATTTTAGAGGCTCCGGCTTAACCGCACGGCGGAAACGACAGACTGGTTGCGCTTGGCAGAGCGGCCGCGAGCCGCCCTCCACAGCCCCCTAGAGTTCGCGCAGCGCGGTGGCGACGGGCAGACTAGCAGCGCGGACGGCCGGAAGCAAACCACCCACAACTCCCATCACGAGCGCGAAGATGACGCCCTTGACGAGGAGTTCCGGCGTAATCTTAAACGCGAAGGCCAGGTTGGAGAAGGTCTGGAAATTCATGGTGCTGGTGGTCAAGCCGTTCAGCGGAAGAACCACAAGGCATCCTATGACGCCGCCGATGAATGAGATTAGCAGCGCTTCCACCAAAAATGAAAAGACCACGGAATACGCATTGAATCCAAGAGCGCGCATGGTGGCAATTTCCCGTCCGCGTTCCGCAACGGCAGAGTACATAGTGTTGAGAGCGCCAAAGACCGCTCCGATAGCCATGATCGCGGCAACGAGCCCACCTAACACGGTGATCAAGGTTGTCATGGTGGTGGACTGTTTGGCGTAGTAATCGATTTCGCGTGTCACGTCCACATTCAGGCGCGGATCCGACGTAAGAGAATCCTTGAGCGCCTGGAACGAACTCGGCGACTCGAGATGAACGGTGGCAGACTGAAAAATATTACTCGGGCGCTTCAGAATGTCGTTGAGCACCCGGCTGTCGGTCCATATTTCAGAGTCAAACGCGGAACCGTTAGCGTCGAATACTCCCACGACCTCCCAGTGGCCGCCGGCCATGTCGATTTTATTCCCGACCGTAAGACCGGAGTAAGTCTTGGAAGCGTTTTTGCCCACCACAATTTCCGACATGCCAGGATTGAACATGCGGCCTTGCGACATTTTCACAAACTTGCGAATTTCGAGAACGTTCGGCGACACCCCGCGAATCTGCACATTCGCATCGGTGCCGGTGCTGATCAGAGGGATGGGCATCACCCCCACCACGTCCTGGGTGATCAGCGGACCATTTGAACCTCGGGCAACACCTGGAGCATCCTGAATCACCTTGATGGAATCCAGGGTGATGCCGCCCATCATTTCCGAAGAAGAGCCGGCGCGCATTACCAGCGCATTATCCGGGGAACCGGAAGCGACAAGGGTAGCCTTGAAGCCGCGTGCTAGCGAGAGCATGGCGACGAAAACGCCCACGGTACCCGCGATGCCCAGCACGGCAACGATCGTCGACGTCCAACGCGCACGAACACTACGAACGTTGTAGATGAGAGGAATTGCCATCTTCAAACCCTCCGTAGCGCACTAACTACGCGCATGCGCATCGCCAGAATGCCGGGAACGATGCCGCTGATCAGCCCGACCAGCACGGCAAGAATCAGCCCAAACCCAAGCATCATCTTCGATAGCACCAGGCTGGGCAGCAAGCCGTTGAGGGCCTTCGCTAGGCCAGGAACCGCCACCCAAGCCAGGAGCAGGCCGAGAACCCCACCGATCAGCGCGATCGCCAGGGATTCTGCAAGCACGAAGAACAATACTGCGCGATCTGAATAACCGATGGCTTTAAAGACCGCGAGTTCAGAGGTGCGCTCGCGAACCGAAATGGCCATGGTGTTGCCGGTGACGAGCAGCAGGGTAAAGAACACCACGGTGCCGATGCTCACGATCAGGAATTGGATGTTGCCGAACTGCTTCACCCAGTTGGCAGCGAACGCTGATTCGGTTTCGGTCTTAGTTTCGTAAGGAGAGTTAGCAAATTCCGCGTCGATCGCTTTGGAAACACGTACCGCGTCGTCGGGACTGTCCAGCTTCAGTACGAACCAGCCGATCTGGCCTTTCACCGCTTGCGGAATTCTTTCCTCAAAATAGTCCCACTGGAACCAGAACTGGGTTTCGTCGTCCTGGGGGCGCTTGCCGTGATAAACGCCGTCAATATTGAACTCCCATGAGCCGCCCCCATAGAGAGTGGTCTTGATGGGGATGCGATCCCCGATCTTCCAATGGAAACGTTCCATGGTCTTGGCACCGACGATCGCGCCCTCGCGATCCTTCAAGAAAGCACTCCACTGATCATCGGGAACAATCAGTTCAGACATCACCAGGCGCTGATTCTCCGGATCGATAACGAACTGGGGAAAGAAATTCTTCTCGTCCTTGTAGATGCCGCCAAACCAGTTGTTGTGCGTGATGTATTTCACGCCCGGGATACGCAGGATCTTGTCGCGGTGAGCTAGCGGGATCAAATTGATGATGGATGTGCGGTTGATGATCACCAGGCGATCGGCGCCGGCGACATCCGCGCCTCGGCCAAACGCGTCTTTGACAACAGCCAGAAAGGCGAACAGGAACAACGCAACAGCAAACGAGCCGATGGTGAGCAGCAGCCGAACCTTCTTGCGTAACAAATTGGCAAAGATAATGCGTGCGAATTTCATGCGTAACTCCCGGCTGGCGAAGCCTGTGACATTTTGCCTTCCACCAAAACTCCCTTATCGAGGTGCAGCGTGGTATGGGCGCGTGCGGCGACCAGCGGATCGTGGGTCACCATCAGCACAGTCTTATTGTGATGAGCCACCAGTTCCTCAATAATCGCCATGATTTCCCCGGCGCTCTTGCGATCCAGGTCACCCGTCGGTTCGTCGCACAGCAGGAACGTGGGGTCAGACACAATGGCTCGTGCAATCGTGACGCGCTGCTCCTGTCCGCCGGAAAGTTGTCGCGGGAAGTGATGCATGCGGTCGCCCAGCCCAACAATCGAGAGCGCAGTCTCGACGTGCGTGCGACGCTCGGCCTTGGAAAGCTTGGTCAGCAACAGCGGCAGTTCGACGTTTTGAAAGGCATTCAGCACTGGAATCAGGTTGTACATCTGGAAGATGAAGCCAACGTGCCGCGCGCGCCACTGCGTCAAATTGCTCGCGGACATGTGCGTAACCTCGTCGCCCGCCACGGTGATGCTCCCGCGCGTCGGCACATCCAGCCCGCCTAGCAGGTTAAGCAGGGTGGTCTTCCCGGAACCGCTGGGTCCCATAAAGGCCACAAACTCGCCCTGATCCACGTCCAGATTCAGGCCCTGCAGGACATGGATTTCTTCCCCGGCGCGTTTATAGGTTTTGTCGAGATCGCGAACCTTGATCAGGCTCTTGCCGTTGCTGCTACCGTCCACTTTAACCATTTTCAAGACTCCTATTGTTTTAGCTGTACTGCTTGACCGTCGCTGAGACCCTCGGGACCCTTTACGACCACTTGCGCGCCGGGCTGAATGCCCGCCAGGATTTCTACGTCCGGGCCACGCGCAGGACCGACGGTTACGGCGCGCCGCTGCAAGCTGCCGTTATTCACCACGAAAACGTATTTCGTCGCACCGTCATTGCGAATCGCCGCTTGCGGTACCATGGCGACGAACGCAGATTCCTCTGGCTTCCCTTTCGCCTTCGCCTTGGGCTTATCCTCCTCATCGAGGAATGTCACCTTCACACCCATGTCAGGGAGAATTCGCGGATCGCTGGCTGGATCCATCAGTTTGACGTGAGAATCATCGGTAAACGAGATACGCACCTTGACGGTGGCCTTCTGCCGGTCCGCGGTGGGAATCACCGTTCGAACCTTGCCGGGAAAAGTCACGTCGGGATAGGCGTCCAGGACCGCGCTCACGGCCTGATTGGGCTTGACCTTGGCGATGTACGACTCACTGACGTCTACTTCGATTTCGTTGGAGTGCAGGTTGACGATCGTGGCGATACCGGTTCGCGTAAACCCGCCGCCCGCAGACACCGGTGAGACCATTTCGCCCACTTGTGCGTCTTTGGAAACCACGATGCCCGCAAAAGGCGCTTTGATGGTGCAATTGTCCACCGCCTGCTGCTGCTCGCGGATGCGTGCTTCCGAGGCGACCACTTGTTGTTTGGCCAGCGCAATTTTCGCCCGCAGACTGTCGGCTGTCATCTCCGCCGTGTCCAGGGCCTGTTGGGTCTGAACGCCTGCCTTCAAGAGTTCCTGCGCGCGACGAAGTTCAATTTGCGCATTGCGGAGCTGCACTTCAAAGTCCGCGATAGCCGCCTGTGAAGAATCGCGATCGGCTTTGGCCGCATCGAGGGCGCGGACAACGTCGGAATCGTCCAGCGTGGCCAGAAGTTGGCCATCGGCAACTCTGGTGCCCTCATCGAAGAACACGCCAGTCACGCGTCCGGTGATTTTGGCGGCGATGGTAGCTCGTTGACGCGGCGTCAGGTATCCGCTGGCGTTGAGCACTCCGGAAGGTCCGGTCGCGGGCTTAACGGCGGCAGCCACTTCCACCTCCGGCTTGCGATTGCGGAGAGCGAATGAGGCCGCCGCAAGGAATGCCAGCAGAACAATAGGGACGGAGGCCCAAAAAACACGCTTGCCAGTCCCAGAATTCTTGCGTTTTCCATCCTGAATACGCAGGGAGGACAAGTCTGGCCTGGCTGTTTCCTGTTGCGTCGCCATTGGGGCGCCTGCTCCTTAAATGTGGAAGGTCTCCGTCAGTAGATACGTACCTGAGCGACTACAAATTTCGATGACTAGAAAGATAGAGGAGGTACACCGTTATTCTAGCGGGAATGCGGGTTTTAGGCGAGGGGCAGGCGGGAAGCAGTCAGAGTTTCGGGCCGTGGTGAAAAAACTGCCCGAGCCCAATCGTAAAGATGAAGTTGCCGAAAAGGGCATGGTCAATGGAGGCGAGCAGGAGAGAGCCTGAGCGTTGGTAGGTAAGCGAGAAAAGCAGCCCTCCCAGACAGCACAGGGCTACGGCAAGCCAGTTGCCGAATATGATGTGCACAAAGCTAAAGGCCAGGCTGCTGGCCGCAATCATGCCCCGTCCGCTGCCAAAAAGGGGCTGGTACCGCTGAAAGAAGAAGGCGCGATATAAGAATTCCTGGGGACATACAGAAAGCACCGGATACAGCAGCATAATCAGCGCCCAGAAAAGAGGTTGCCGTCTGACCAGCGAAAAAAGGAATTCCGGAGCGAAGATGCGTACTGCCAAGCCTAAAAGAATCAGTAAAATGGCGTCCCGAAGAAGCACCGGCACAAGCTGCGGCCAGATTCCTCGCCACTGAAGCAACGTCGTGGAGCGCAAGGCAGCATTCCGTCGAAGGATCAGGAAGCCCGCAACCGCGGCCAGAAGCAAATAAGGGATGGGAAGACTGGGAATGATCCGGAGGGAGATGAGCATGGGAGGAACTACAAAGAACCCGCAAAACTCCAGCATCAGCAGCAGAAACGGCACTAGGAGCTCCCGCGAGCGATCAGGTGGCGGAGTCTTTATCGCTGACTGTTGGATGCTCGTCAAGCGGGATTCGTAGGCCGCTCGGCGTTGTTCGCAGCGTGTTTCGCAGGCTAATCACGGCGGCGTGAGCGTGACGCACCTGAACCTGGATCTCCTCGGCGCACCGCTGATCTTCAGCGGAAAGAGTTGGGAAATCCGCCAGCAATTCCGAATAGCCAAGAATGGCCGTAAGCGGGTTGCTGACTTCGTGAATAGCCCCAGCCGCCAGCCGGCCGAGGGCGGCCAGCTTCTGCGACTGCGCGATTCGATCCTGTACCCCTTGTAGATTCTCGACCGACGTATGCGTGAGGTTCACAAGACGAACCAGTTCCCGTGACAGCAAACTCAGTTTCCAGAAAGCCAACGTCCCGATCAGGAACATCGCCGCAAACACTAGCCGCAACCGAAACGCCGTAATCGCCGGAGGAATTCCCTTTTCGTAATAGCCTACAAAGGCGATCAATGGAAGCGTTAGCACCGCCAGCATGGCGATGCGCGCGGTCCATAGGCTTTGCTTCACCTCACGGTTGGGACGCGGGTCGGCGTGCGGCTGCAGCGCGGGGCCGAAACCGGCGAGATACGTGAACCAAACCGCGGAAAGAAAGAAGGGACTATCAAAAAAACTGCCGGCGTAATAGACGCCATGATCGATGAGCACGCTGAGCAGCAGATTGCCGACGGCAAGCAGGCAAAAGGCAATCAGAAGATGGAGATACAATCGCCGCCACAATCCATCGTTGCGGTAGGCAAGCACAGCGAGTCCACCAATTAGGATGAAGTGCATTGTTAGGGCTAAGACGTAGTAGCGCGGGTTGTACGTGGAGAAGTCCGTTACCACAGCTTGCCACGGCCAGCTGAAATAGCCGTAGAGTGCAAACCACCACAGCGTCAGCAGCGCGAAGTCCAGCCGCCGTATTTGCAGATCGCGGCCAGCACTTGAAGAATGGGGCCGCAGGGCGATTGCCGAGAGGAAGAAAACATGTGCCAGTAGAAAGAGCGTGTCGCCAGGCACGGGGCTGGCGGTGGCAAATTGGCGAACGGAATCGTAGTAGAACCAATAGATTTGCGAAAGCAACATCGTCGCCAGACCTGCGGCAATCAGCTTCCAGAAAAGAGGAAGCAAGCCAGTTCCACGGCGAAGGTTCTCTCCCACAGCCAAAATGGCAATCATCCACAAGGCGCACGAAAACGCGTCACCCGCTAATGTCAACGCAAATGATGGCTTGGCCACCGCCGCCACGCCTAGATGCAGTAAAAGTATTCCGACACTAATGCCGAAATAGCGCCTGTGACCCGGAAGGAATTTCATGACGCGCCCTCCGCGACAATACCGGACGGGGCTGGCGCGCCAATCGCCGCAGGCGCGACCGGGATAACCACCGTAAAAAGGGCGCCCCCACTAGCGCGGTTGGCGCAGAAAATCTCGCCGCCGTGCTGCTGAAGGATCCCGTAGCACGTGCTGAGCCCCAGACCAGTTCCCTTGCCAACCGGCTTGGTTGTGTAAAACGGCTCAAAAACGCGTTCAGGTTCGGCAATACCGTTCCCCGAATCAGCAAACTCGATGCGCAACCCCCGCTCCGAAGGGCGCAAGCAAATCTTTAGGCCACCTCCTCCAGTGTCTTCGAGGGCATCAATCGCATTGGAAAGAATCTGGAGAAAGACGTGCAGCAATTGGCTGGAATCTCCTTGAACCAGGGGCGTGGTCCCTTCCTGCTCCACTGCAACGAAAATGTGAGGAAATTTGGCGATACGGCTCAGGTGCAGCGCGCTCTCGATCAGGGACCGCACTTCCACCGGAGCCAGTTGCAACGGCGTTTCCTGAGCGAAGCGCAGCATGTTTTCCACCAGATTATCGGTGCGCTGCGCATACTGCCCGATTTTTCCGGCCATCGAGCGAATCGGCGGCTCCGTGTTCGGCCGAGAAGTAACTCGCACAACCAGTTCGCGGATGACCGCCATGGCGCTTTTGATCTGTTTGGCAACCTGCGCAACCAATTCACCCAACGAAGCTAGCTTTTGGTTCTGCGTCAACTGGTCCATGAACCGGCTGATGCTGCAATAGGTGTCGGAAAGCCGCTGAAGTGTTCCAATCAGCGTGGTAGTCAGCAGGAGTTGCTTGATGGAAAGCAGAAGGGTCAGCAGGAAAATGGTGAGTAGAGTGATCTCCAACCGGAAAACGAAGATCGGCGAAGTGGAAAAGCCTCGCCTCAGGAGCCATATGCCGATCATCGGCGTGGACAACGTGACCAACATTGCCAAGTGGGATGAAAAAAATGCTAGCCGTCGAGGCGGCGCATGTTCCCCAC